>Ga0209340_1000939_pt1 | contig 24506 bp, 17 predicted proteins | sample EPASupsiteSAE323_FD_187266 | JGI IMG/M metagenome (GOLD analysis project Ga0209340, IMG submission 187266) | Bioremediated contaminated groundwater from EPA Superfund site, New Mexico - Sample SAE3-23 (SPAdes) (version 2) | ecosystem: Environmental > Aquatic > Deep subsurface > Groundwater >... | reverse complement strand
TATTAGTGTCTTGCAGTGAATCACTATCGTTTACGACAACAATTAATTGCTCTATCGCACGTGACACCGCAACGTTTAATCGGTTTGCATTATCGGCAAATTCAGAAATCTGATTATCCACTGTAGAAAGGATAATAACTTTATTTTCCTGCCCTTGAAATTTATCAACCGTATCTGCTTTGACTTGCATTCCTTCAAACGCCTTCTGAAGAGCACTTGTTTGGTTACGGTACGGTGTAACTATACCAAGAGAGCCATCGATAGTATTTAATTTCTGTTGAGGAATAATTTCTTCCTTAATAACATCAATCTGCCGTTGGTTAACTCTTTCTCGTGCGTGATTGCCTTCTATAGTTTTGTATAAAATCAACGGTTCACGTTCAGTCTCATGTTCTGTCAACACAATTAGCTGATTATCATAGAATTTTTTATTACAGAATTCTATAATTTTTGGGTGACAGCGGTAATGTTCTCGAAGAAGGGTTTTTGGTACATTAGGAAATAGTTCGGTCACTGCAGACAGCAAACTGTGATTTTTATAGCGGTAAACTTCCGGTAAGTCATATTTTGCAAAAATAACATCTGTATCATTAGATGCTTTTGTATTTACTACGTTTGAAAGTTGTTTCAAATCTCCTACAACAACGGCTTTTCTTGCACATGATAAAGCCAGTGCTCCTGTACACAAATCAACTTGTGAAGATTCATCAATAATCACATAATCATACATTACGCTTTTAGATAAGCTACTGCGAAGCGAGTATGTCGTACTTAAAATTACCGGATAGTCTTTAATAAATCCTTCAGAATTTCTCCGAAGGTCAACAAGCTCATAAACCTTGCGGTCTTTTTCAGCATACTGCTCGGCAAGCTTTGCACGTAAAATTTCCAAAGAAATATCAGAGTACTCACGCATTTTTGCATTGAAGTCGAATAGGTCAAGTTCATTAGTCAGCGTTGAAATCTGTTTACTTAATTCAGATATTTTAAGTTCATAAAATCGCTGTTGAAATACTGCTATAAGATACTGATGTGAATACTTTTCAAGTAATTTATGTAATAAAGGTTTGGGTCTGTCCCAAATCCTTAAATATTCCAAGATTCGCTTAATAAATTCTATAAATCCTTTATTTTTTGGTGTATTTTCTTGTGTTTCTAATAATAACCACATTTCAAGTGCTTTTTTAGATGTTTTAATTTTGTATACAGCTTGCGGTTCTAGCTGGGGACCAAAACTATCATAGTATTGTAGAAAGTGTTGTTCCTCTGTTTTGATTGCAGATAATTCTTGTTTTAGAGCTGACAATTCATTTTGTTGAGCAAGTTTCTCTTGTAAGTTGATATAACGCAGCTTCAGATTCTGCCGCAGTTTTAAAACAAATTCTGGTGTGAGTTTCCAACCGGTCATATCAGGTAGAGATTTCTGAGAATTTATGAAATCTATTTTATTGGCTGTATTTCCTAAATAAGCTGCAATAAAATCAACATTGTATTTTTGTAGTTTATCAAGAACGTTTTTTGTTGCAGAGTTATTGCTTGAAACTACAGCAACGCTCTCACCTCGCATTACAGCGTTCGCAATTATATTTAGAATAGTTTGAGTCTTACCCGTTCCCGGTGGACCTTCAATTATACTGAGTTGGTTTGTTAATGCTTTGTCTACAGCTTCTTTTTGACTTGCATTGAATCCAAAAGGATATATAGTGTCTGCTATTACAACAGGTTTTTGTGATTTAATTTCTTTAAAAAATGCTCCACAATGTGCTACTTTGGATTTATTGAGCTGGGGGTCAGGGAGTTTACCGAAAAGGAATGCGCCAAGCATACTGTCAGGTGTGACAAAGTCAATTTTTGAGTAGTTATGCGATAAAATATTTACTATTTGTCCTTTATCTATCTCAGCATTAAGTCCTACTGCAACAGCAATGTTTTTAAGATAATCAAAGCAATCACGAGGCTTTGGGGCATTTAGCGCAGATTCGATTATTCGGACATTATTTAAATTATAGGCAAAAGTCTTGCCATTGGTGAAGGTTACATTATACTTATCGCCGATACGATTAAAAGACTGAACGCTATCAGTCTTATTCTCTCCTTTGAGATATATTTCAAATTGTTTGTATTTATTCAGCACACCTTATTTCTCAAAATTAATAAGTGAAGTTTAATGTATTATTCTCCGAACTTGTAAGATTTTCTTACAGGTTGTTTTACGTTCCAAAAGCATTTTAAGCCTTTTGGGAAAACAACAAAATCACCTGCTCCAAAACTTACGGTTTCTTCATCGGTTTCAACTGTAACCTCACCTTCATGCAAGTAGCAAGATTCTTTGTCTGAGTATTCCCAGTTGAACTTGGAAACTTCACAAGTCCAGATTCCCCAGTTATCAAAGTTTAAAGATTTTAATTCTTCTTCAGTTAGTTTTTTAACAGTGATTTTTGCCATTATCTTTCTCCTTATTCTATAGTTTCAAATCCGGGTGAGGTTTGAGGCAAATTCTTGTATGCAAAATTAGAATAAATTATATCTTTTATAAATTTATTTGTATAATTACCTTCTTTGTATTTTTCAAGCAGTTTATTTTCCCTTGTAACAAGCTCAGAAGGGTTGGAAATCACTTCAGGGTTATTCTTAATAAGTTCATTCCATACACCAACTTCTCTGGTTGTAGCATAAATTTCTTCATTTAATGAATCTTCTTCATCTTGATGGACTTCTATTCGTGCTATTAAGCTTGCTATAGCTTCTGCAGGTGCATCAATATGTTTTTCATTTATGTAAATATACAAATAACCTTTGTTTGTCCAGCCTAATGCATCAAAATTGGTAAATTTATCTCCATAAGAGGATAACTCTTTAAAATAAATTTGAATTGGTTTTTCTGATTTATTATTTCCACGGAGTGAACTAATTATATTTGAATATTTAGAGTTTTTGAGTAAATCTAAAGCCTGCCATATTAACTTATCATTTGAAATTATGCCATATTCTTTTTTAAAATATTTTGACTTTTCTTTTGACAAAATAATTTTATTTTTTCTTAAAGCCTCATAGTCTTTTGGGTTCTTCAAGTTATAGACAAAAGTGTATTCAATATCAACATTGTTTTCTTTAAAGGAAGATGGAAGGGGGTCAAAAGGGTTACATTTATCAATGGTTTCAAGAGCAGAACTGTCCAGCTTATTGTCACCTGATGATTCTTTTATTTTTGAATTTAAAACTTTTCCTTGTTTATCTACTTTAAATAAAACAATAACTTTTTTGCTTGAATCGCCCTTTGGTGGGTGCCAATTAGCTTTTATCTTCCCTTGAAGGTTTTTCATATAAGGTTCAAAATCTGTATCATTTTCATTAGTTGTTTGATTTTCTGTCTTTTCAGGTTTTCTAATATTAAACCAAATAAATTTACCTGATTTATCTATATAACCATATTTATTCCCGATTTCTGCTCTTGCAAGACCGTTTTTAAAAGGTTCAGCGTAGTCAAATATTGGTTTAATAACAATATTGTTTGATTTATCTGTATATCCATATTTATCATTCAGGTATTCACAAGCAAACCCTTCAGAAAAATCTTTTTGTGCTTCTATTGGTGGATTTTTAATAATTTCACCATTTTTATCAATATAAACTTCATTTTTCCCCATTCTTACAAAAACAAAACCATTAGAAAAAGAACCTATTGGTATAAAATCTTCACTTCCAAAGTCTTCAGGGAAATATGCTTTTGTTTTTATTACTAATTTGCCTTGCTTATTAATATATCCATATCCACCTTTGTATTCCACAGGCAGTAGTCCTTCTGAAAACTCTATGCATACACCATCAACCATATTGAAATACCCAAGTTTTTGAGGGTCTAAAATCAATTTGCCTGTTCTATTTATATATCCACAAGCTGCATCACTTGACTGAACAGCAACAATTCCATCTTTGAAATCATAAATATAAGGACCTAACTCTTTAGGCTTTATAACATATTTTCCTTGTTTATCTATATAACCAACAATTTGAGTTACTATATTGTAGTTATATTTTTCATAACCTGCAGCAGCAAGTCCTTCATGAAAGTCATTAGCAATATGAAATTTAGGTTTAATAATAAATCTGCCTGTATTATCAATATAGCCCCAAAGTATTCCAACCTTAACAGAGGCTAAGCCTTCTGAAAAATCATTTGCTACATCGAATTTTGGTTTAAGAACAACTTTACCTTCTTTATTAATATAGCCATATTTTCCGTTTACTTCTATAGGATAAAGAACGCTATTGCTATCTGTTTGTGAATAAGTAACAACAGCAAGGCTAATACAGATAATAACAGATAAAATTGCAATGATAATTTTATTTTTCATCTTTATTCACTATATTTCTTAAAAATTATAAAAACAGCTTATAACAAAATTGTATGCATATCTATTTCATTCCTGTAAAAATAATTCCTCTTCCGTATTTATCTTCTAATTTATCCCAAGCAGAAGTTATTTTCTCAGCTTTAAAGTTGCTTTGCGCACTAGAAAAAAGAGAAAGCTGGGTTTGCTCCGTCAAATCTTCAAAAGTAATGCCGGAACTTCTGTAAATTATGTTTGGGATAAACATATCGGCAAAAATAATTTTTACAGCTTCCATTATTTCAAATTCAAAATCTGTCGGTTGAATCAGTTGTGCTTTCTGATAATAAACCTTAAAATCTTTTGTTCTAAGCATTACACCGACTATTTTTGTTTTTAAATTAAGCTGCCTTAACTTCCTGCAAGCTCTGTGAGTGTGATAATTAAGCGAATTAATTATATAGCTTTCATCAGAAGTGAGTTTAGCAAATGAACTTGTTTTCTGTATTGATTTTGGAGCAACATATTTGTCTGATACAGGCGAAAGGCTTTCGCCTAAGAGTTCTTTTTTGAGTTCAATTCCTTTTTTACCAAGAAGTTTTGTCATTTTGGAATCTTCGATAAGCGTAAACTGATATGCTGTTCTTATGCTGTATTTATTCAAAAGTGCTGTTGTGTTTTTCCCTATGCCCCAGATTTCTGAGACATCTGTCTTTTTAAGTTCATCATTAATATCTCTAAACCCTATTCTGTAAACCCCATCCAGTTTTTTAGCTCTTTCAGAAGCCAGTTTAGCAAGTACTTTTGTATGACTTGTTCCGATAGAAACAGGAACACCGACTTTATTTATGACACCGCTTCTGATTTCTTTAACTATTTCAGGGTAATTTTTCCTGTACATTTTCCGCAAACCTGTTAAATCAATAAAAGCTTCGTCTATAGAATAAACTTCAATAACAGGGCTGTATTCTTTAAGAGTTGGCATAACTCTGTCAGAGATTTCACCGTACAAAGAAATATTTCCCGACAGATAAATCCCCTGCGGAAATTCTTTTTTTGCCATAAATAAAGGCATCCCCATCCTTATGCCTAATGCTTTGGCTTCTTTAGAACGTGCAATTACGCACCCATCATTATTGCTTGCTACACAAACAGGTTTGTTTAAAAGGTCAGGGTTCATAAGCTGTTCACAGGACACAAAAAACGAATCACAGTCTACCAATGCTATCTCTGACATAATAGTTCCCTAAGATATTTTTAATCTTTCTCTTATACGCAAAGGAATAGTGTAAGTATTGAAATCACTGGAAATATTTTGTGAAAATACTTCAGGATATTTGATTCTAAGGCGAAGAGGAAGTAAGTATAAATTAAAACGGTTGCTTAAGTCTAGATTTGAACAATTTTTCATCTTTTTATCCTTTCATAATTAAAATCTGTGCAGAGTAAACTTCTCCCATGTGAAGGGAGTTAATATATGCTAAGGTTACTTATTAAAATTTTCTAACAGAACCTGTTACAATACCGAAAATAGTTAATTCTCTTTGAGGAATTATAACGGGATATTTTTTATTTGCGGCTTCAAGAAAAACCTTACCTGATTTTTTTCTGAAAGTTTTAAGTGTGTATTCTCCATCGACACATGCCAGAATAACATCGCCATCAGAAGCATTAGGACATCGGTTTACTACAACCATATCTCCCTCATAGATTCCTAAATCTATCATTGAGTCCCCTGAAACTTTGAACATAAAAGTAGAAGGAGCATCAATATTAAACATAGAGTCAAGGGAAACTCTTTTGCTTCCAGCATTTTCAGCAGGGGAAGGAAAACCTGCTTTAACAGGGGAATCATAAAGAATAGCTCCGAACATATCAGGATTAATAAAGAACTTATTACTAATTTCCCTAATGAAATCAGCTTCTTTTAGTTTATTGAAGTACTGCCACACTGAGTTTTTATGTTTAAAATCAAACTCTGTTGCAATCTTCTCAAAACTTGGAAGTGGTTCTTTGCCGTATGTGCTCTTTAATTTCTCAAAGAAGTTTTTTTGTTTTTCTGTAAGCATATTTATTATTATAGACGCCTGTCTATAAATGTCAATTATTTTTTGAAATAAGATTTTAGGATTAAATAAATAAAATGAATTTTATGTTTTTGGGTTTTTAGCCCAAAAATTTTTGAAAATATTAATGCATTTGTTGAGTAATTTGAAATAAAATTAAATTTATTACTATATCAAGAATAGACCTAAAAGCCTTACGTGGTAGATTCTGAGTCAGTTTAAATTTTGCTTATAGACAAATGTAAAGTGTAACTTATTGTTGTAAATTATCACTCACTCTGAGATGATTTCTCTGGGAGCTTGAGATGATTTTATTAAGAGGGTTGTATTGTCGTATCAATTGAAATTTTATTTATATACCATCCTTGTTTTTTTATTGAATTTATACATTCAACTATATCAAGACCAATATATGGTCTTGTATCATTTTCTTGGACATCCAATATTTTTTTATAACTCCAAATTATAGTTTTATTATTCAATGTTACAGGCAAATTGTTACCATCTTCTAAATTAGAATATCCATACATACCGGACTCGTTTTTTGCTTCAAAGATGTAGATTTTCATACTTGACCCTTTCAATGTTAACTTTTTTCGATCTTATTGAAGTAATAATAATTGAACTTAATTTTATTGAATATATTTTTTATCACGAATTCTGAAAGCAATCATAGTTCCTTCTAAAATATTTACTAATTTTTTATTAATTTCAGGATTTTCTATAGAACCCATCGTATATTTTATTTTAGGAAAAGAGTGTGAATTAAATTCTGAATAAATAATTTGTTCTGAATCACATACTACAGCCAAATTAGGGTTGTGTGTCACCATAATTACTTGCCTTTTTTTCTTTGCATGCTTGATCATTGGTACTAAAACACTATGAATAGTTTGATTATCTAAATTTTCCTCTGGTTGATCTAATATTAATGGACTATTGGATTTGTCAGCAAGTAAAAAGAAAATTAGTAATAATAATCCTCTTTCCCCGGGAGATAACATCGAAATAGTTTTATCATTAAATTTTAATTCATATCCAACATCAATATAATCTAAGGAAAATATATACTTATAAAGTGCTTTCCAATTTGCTAAATCATTTGGCTGCAATGAATTACCAATGGTGTTCTCCTCTTTATCAGTGATCAAATCAATAAAAGAAGTACACATCTTTAAAAAGTCTCTTTTATTAATTAAAGGAGCGTTATAAAAAACAGTATTAAATGTTTTTTCCCTACTATCACTACCATAAAAAGCTCCTCTTTTTGCAACGTAACTCATTATTTTATTTTCAAAATCATTTTTTTTAATTTTTATATCTGTATTAAATGAAATCTGAATATCGGCATTTGAAATTTCATCAAACTCTTTAATATAAGTTTCAACACCATCACGCAATGACTGATATACTGTTTTTAACTCTAATAATTTGTCAAAAATCTGTCCTGAGTATTTTTTAATTTTCCAACATAACTTTGCTTTTCGTTTACGCAACGATTTAAGATATTCATTAGAACATAAATTTTCGTAATAATAGAATGTATCTTTTGTTTCTATGAGGTTAGTTTTATTTCCTAAAATTTCTAGTAATCTTTTTTCTAGCTGTTGCTTTTTATTTAAATATTCTTGATATAGCTTAAATTCCCCGGACAATTTGTCTTCTTCAAGTTTTTTTTCATTTTTTAGCTCATTAACTAATTTTTCAATTATAGATATTTGATTAATTATTGTATCTTTTTGTTCTAAAAGTTGTTTTTTTACTTCTATTACAGGTATCTTAGTAAGCTTAAAATTAACAATATCTGTAAAATTGATATGAATATTTTTTAAATTTTCGTGCAGACTCAGTTTAAGTGATTCATATTGCGAACTAAATGTATCCAATTCAGATAAAATATCATGGCAAGCTTGTTCATTTTTGGTAACTACTAATAAATCATCTCTGAGCTTAATAATACGTTCTTCTTGCTCTTTTATTTTCTTGTCTATTTCAACAAGTTTGGTATTAGTCATTTCAACAGGCTTTACTGGCTCAGTTAAACTTTTCAATTCAATTTCAATATCTTGTTTTTGTCTTGATAATTCTTCAAGTTTGCTTTTATTAAAGTTAATGTTACTTGTTGAAAGGGTATTTTCATAAGTAACATAGTTTTCTATGAGTTCATCTAATTCAGATCTGAGTCGAGAAAGTTCTTTTTGAATAGATTCTTTTTTTATCGTTATTAATTCTCTAAAATCTTTTGCATTTAATCGCTCTTCTTCTTTAAGATGATTAAAAATCACTTTTTCAATTTCTTTTTTGAATCCATCTTGTTCATCTGTTAAATTACAAATTTGTTCAAAATAATTTTGAGGAATATATCTAACCCGTTCAATTTTTTCTTTTCTTGTTTTGTCCGTTAATAAAATCTCTTCTAAATTTTCTTTTTGTGTTTCAATAGACTGGTTTTTCCACAATAATTTGGCTTTATGATTTTTGGCAGAATTAATTTTATGAAATTTGTCATTATTTAAGAAAGAGAAGTAATTACAACTGTGACTATTCCCTAACAAGCCTATTATATCAGATAAAGCACTCTTGCCGCTTCCCTTATTGCCAATTATTGAAATCAATTCTGGATTCAGTTGAATTTTTTCTTCAAACCATTTATTGTCTGTACCTTCTGAATATATTTCAAGAGTATCTATATATTTTGTTTTGTTGAGAGTAATATCACTAAACTTTGGTGGTTCTTCCTCAAGACAGATTCGTTCGTTTGGTTCTCTTATTATTTGTTTCAACCCTTGAAAAGTTACGTCGGCCTTTATCCATGTATATTTATCACCTAAACAATTTCTATCAGATGGGCTATTTTTTGTTATACTTCTACAATCAGAAGCCCTTATATATGCCATTTCTCTTTTAAATCTAGGATCAGTTTTATTAAATATACTTTTATAGAACTCACCCCAAGAATTATCATTTATAGGTTTAGATATTTGTGCTACATGTACATTTGCATTATGCCATTCTTCGATTCTTCTTTGTCCGCTTATTGTTTTAGAATCTAATATTCCGCTCGTGCTATCAGCATGAGCAAAAATAAACAAGCTATCTAATTGAGCTTCATTTATTATTTGCTTTATTTCAAATATAGATTTATTTGAGCCTGGAACAGTTTTACTTACTAAGCTTGTACCAACAGGGAAGCAATGTTTAACTACATCGCAAATAATTTCCAAATTTGTATCTTCAGGAAAAATGACTAATAAATGGATTCCACTGCCATCATTAGCCGTTATTTCAAACCCTGGAAAAATTACAATATCTTTTGTAGAAGCTTCTTTTTGAATATAAGGTATTAAACATTCATTAATGTCATCACAAAAATTATGATCAGTTATTGCTATAGCCGATAACCCTTGTTGAACAGCACAAGCAATATAATCTTGAGCAAATTTACGTTTCGCTTCATCTGTAGATAAATCAATTTTTTCTTCCCAATCTTTATCAATAGCGGTATGAGCATGTAAATCCCATTTTCGCCATTCTGAGCCACGTGCAAATCTACTCATCGTATCAACTCCTATGCAAAAATATTAACATAGAAAAACCACAAATAAATACAAATAGCTTTTGTCAAATTGATTTGCAATATTTCCCTTATATTTTATTAGTCTGTTATAACACTGTGGACAGAATGATAGTTTCAATAATATGCCAATTATAAACTCTGGTATAATTATAATTGTATGAAATCAGTTTCTATAATTGTCTTGGATATAAAATTTTGTTGAGTAAAGACTATGTCACGTTTTTTCGAACTAAATAAAGAATTAAGTGAATTTAATGCACAGAATGCTGTTCATTTTTTTAAAGCTTTATTATGCCAAGAAGCTCAAAGAGTCGGCATTCCCGTTATTTCTGTTAATTGCCCAAGTGATATAACAACTGCTGATGGTGGTATTGACGCTTGTGGAAAAAATCCTGATAGAAAAACAAGTGATTTATTTATCAGTGAAGACGTTCGCTTTCAAATTAAAGCTGATAGCAAGAAGCCTTGGAATGAAAGTACTATAGTTGGGGAATTATTTAAGGACAAATGTACCATTACAAAATTCAAAAAATTTAAGACGAAAGCAAAAAAGAGCGAACAACTCAAACCGGCAATTAAAAAATGTTTAGAAGATGGGGCAACGTATGTTTACGTCTCTTTCCAGCATTCTTTTGTAGAAGAAAATCATATTGCAACAAAAGCTTTTCTTCAAAAATATTTTACTGAATGTGGCTTTCCTGATGCAAAACTTGATGTTTGGGGATATGAACAGTTAAATCAAACTATTCAAAAGAATTTTCCGGCTATTGTACTAAACTTAAAAACAAAAAATACAAATATTCCTTGTTTCTTATATGAAACTTTTTCAAGGGATTCTCAATACAGGAACGATTATTACCCTGATGAAGAACGGGGAAAAATTATTAATTCTTTGAGGAGCTTATTAGAACCCCCTAATAATTCTGATAATGCTGTACATATTAGAGTTTTAGGGGCATCTGGTATTGGAAAAACAAAAACAGTTCTTGAAGCTCTAAACATAAATGAATTTAAAAATAATTGTTTAATTTTTAAGTCTCCCGAAGATTTTAATGATGCCAGATTTTGTAGTTATCTAAATAATGATTCTTCCTTAATCATAGTCATTGATGAATGTAATAAGCGTTTTACGGAAGAAATTTTTAATAATATCGAATATAACTACCCAAATATAAAATTAATAACCATATATAATGCGCATGAAAAAGATACAAGCAGGGTTTCTGATGAGAATTGTTTTGTTGTAAAAGAATTGGATGAGGATACTTTATTTAAAGCAATTCAGCAAATTTATCCGACTTTGCCTGAACATAATATAAAACAAATAATAAGACTTTGTGAAGGGTTTCCACGTATAGCAATTAAAGTATCAGAGAACTTAAAAGCAAGTCCTGAAAATCCTGAAAAATATTTGGATAATCTTGATTACTATTGGTTAAAATATATAAGCGATAAAAATACTATAGATTCCAGTGAAACTCAAGAAAAAATAAAATTGTTAGAATATTTCAGCCTGTTTGAAAGGTTTGGGTACAAAGGTTCTTATAAATATGAGTTCGACTTTATAATTTCTAAATTAAAAGAACGAAATAATATTTCGGATGATGATATTTCCAGGCATATCGATGAACTTAAGTCCAGAAATGTATTAAGAGGAAATAGCGTTCTATATATTTCACCCAGAATTTTCCATAACTGGTTAAAAAGACAATGGTGGAAAAAGAATGAACCTCATTTTAACCACGAAGAATTTACAGCAGCAATACCGCCAACTCTTTTAAATTTATTCCATACTGAACTATACGAAATTGACATAGAGTTAAAAAAAAACCTGATTAACTTAAAATTTAACAGTATTAATCATATTGAAAATCAAAATGTTCTTTTCGGGAGTTTGCTTTATAAATGTGAAAATGAAGCTTTTACAAAATTAGAAAATATTATTAACGAAACATCAGATGCTGACTTAGAAACACCAAGAACAAATATTAAAAATATACTGATGTACTTTGCAAAAAATGAAAAATATTTTGAAAGAAGCTGTGATTTATTATTTAGAATTGCTTGCTTTGAAAGAAAAACCTGGTATTCAAATAATACGAAGTCTGATTTTGCTACATTATTTGATATTTTTTATAATCATGGAGATATGACCACCACATATACACCATTAGAACAAAAATCATTGTACTTGCAGGATTTATTGAATAACAAATCCAGTGAAAAAGAATTAGAAATCATATTAAATGCTTTAGCTCAAGGAATAAAAAACCCTATTTTTATCTCTAAATCAAAAGGTAACGGTAGAACAATTACTATTACCAAATTAACTGAACAGGTAAAATTTACAGATATTGAATATAAATATATTTCTGAAATATTAGATTTAACTTTTAAAATCATTGAAAAAACAAAAGCAAGTGAATTAATTACAAAATGCTATAACATTTTAATACACAGTCCTTTTTATTTAATTAAAGATAACAAAACTTTTGATTTTGCATTAAATCATTATGAAAAATTATTAAATACACCAAAAATTAACAAATTAGAACTAATAAAAGATTTTGAATTCGCATTTAAATTTAATCATTTTCAATCGTTAAATAGTAAAAATATAAGTAAAATAAACGCTTTATATGAAAATCTAAAGAAAGAAATTAATTTTGATGACTTAAAGATTTTTTGTATGAATAACTCATACTTGGAAGAAGAACAAGAAAGTTATTTTAAAGAACTTTTAAAAAAAGGAGCTTTGGAAGAAAAAGATAATTTGGATTTTCTATTTAGCAAAGATTCCAAATTATCCTATAGAGTGGGTTATGAAGTTGCACAAATAGATGAAAATTGGATATATTTTAACAAAATCAGATCTAAATATGAAGAGCTGGATAATCCGACTAATATAGAGATAATATTGGGGTATTTTAGGGGAGCTTATAAAGTTAATTCTGTAGAAACAGAAAATAAAATAATTGAAATAAATGAAGAAGTCTCTTTATTTAAAATATTACCAATGATTGTTAGTACAGTTGCAACGGATAAAACGGTTAAATATTTATTTGAATACATTAAAAATAAGACGTTTAATCTTTCTGATTTCCGAATAGGTTATAGTGAATGTTCTAAGAAACTCCTGACAGAAATCATCAGATATCTTCTGGCTGAACGCAATAATGATTCTTATAGCATAGAGCTGATAATGGAATTATTAAATATTAACGAGAAAAGGATTGATTTTGATGAATCTATAGTTTTGCAATCTTTAGATAAGTCTATTGAACATGTATTTGCTAAATACAATCCTGATAGTTATTCGTGGCATAAATTGGCTTCAAAATACATAAATAAAAATTCTACTAAAGAATTGGTATTAAATATGTTTGACAAAATAATAAAAGTCGCAGAAGATTCACACGATTCTTATACAAAATCAATTTTATGTGATATTGCAAAAATCCATTCTAAAGAAGCTTGGGATATTCTTTCGCAAATATTAGAGTTTGATCATCGTCATATTATCAACTTGACTTATTTTTTAAATGAATTTTGGTTGAATAATGGATTGCTGTCAATATTTAATTATGAATGGATTTATAAATGGATTGAGGAAAATATAGATACAAGACTTTACATAATTGCTAAACTGGCTCCCGAACACTTTTTGCCCTATAAAGACAAACCTGATAGTGCTTTCTATCGGGGTCTTTTAATAAAATATCCCGATAATAGAGATTTATCAGAAACTTTATCAAACCAAAGCTTTAGTGGAATGTACGAAGGGAAAGAAAGTTACAACTGTAAAAGTAAAATTGAAACTATAAATACTCTTTTGAAAAATGAAACTGAAAAATCCGTAAAAAAATGGCTTAAAAAAGAGTTAGACCATACTGAAAGAAGATTAAAACGTGCGTTAGAGCAAGAAGAAAGATTCTACGAGGGCTAATTTTGCTCGAAAAATTTGCGGCAATTTTTTTTTAAAAACCAGAAATAATGTAAAGCACAGCATACTATACACTTTGAAATTACAGAAACCATGGCTGTGCAGAACCAGCTTTAAGCCCGACAAAAAATCCCTGCAGCCACCTTAAAGCCTAAAATCCTCAAAACATCCCATTTTACATAACGTCTACTTATCGGAAGCTCTTTACAAATTGTTTATATTCCGAAATTGTAGTAATATATACCCATATAAACAAAAACACGGCACCGATATATATCGAGAGCCGCTTAGTACCTTAATTATCACATTGTTTTACTATAATGTCAAGGGTAGGGAAATTGTACGAACTTTTTGTAAACAGGATAATAGAAGATTTAAAACTCGATAAAAATAGATATGATAATGTATTCAGATTTTTAAAGACAGTTTCTTACTACAAATTAACACCTTATATTAATTTTGTTGCATCCGATCAGGAAATCAAAAACTTATTCCCCAAATTGCCAGAAATAAAAGATAATTGGGACAGGGTTGTATTCTTATACAGATACAATATTAAACTTTCAATGGGCGTTTATCCATATATATACTTGCTTGAAAATACTTTAAAAACCCAGATAAACAATGAAATGACCAAGTATTTTGGCTATGATTGGTATAAAAATATATACCCGCAAAAAACAGCAAATACTGCAAAAACCGTTGATTATATTGTAAAAACCAGAGATAAATATTTAAACGATAATAAAATCCATTCGCTGGGCGATTTTTCTGAAAATCATGTTACTTTTGGCTTTTGGGTAGTACTATTACAAATTCCTGCATACTGGGATTCCAGAGATATGAAACTAAAAAGGTTGTTTGTAAATGATGATATCCAATTCTTAAACCAGGTTAGAACAAATGAAATTTACAACAAGCTTATAAGCGTTAATGATTTACGAAACGGCATTTCACATCATAGCCAGATTATTGGAAGAAAGTTAATTTCCAAACGTACGAAATACGAGTACGGTTTGTGGGAAGTTTATCAAAATATTATATACCTGCTAAAACATCTTGGCTGTGAAGATATAGAGTGGATGGTAGGTGATTTGAACTGCGTTGCACAGGAACATTGTGCCGGCAATTCCTTTGAGGCTTTATATAAAGACTTTGCTTTTGTGCATGAATATGAAATAAAAGCCAAAAAACTTGTTAAAGATATATGAAAAATTAAGTTATGAGTTTGAAACAGATTTTTCTGATGCTTTGCTTAGAATACGGAGTTAAAAATAATAAAAATGAATGCAATTGATAACGATTATTGTAAAAACTGTGGACATCCTCTACTTTATCCAGAAAAACCTTGTCCAAATTGCGGACATGAAAAAAATAAAACCGGATATGGAGAAGCAAGTGACAATAGAGATAAAACATTAAATTCAAGTAGAAATAATAGCACAAGATTTATGTATTTGCTTAAAACACCTTTTCTCCTTGCTTTAATAGCGGTTATATTTTCTTCAATATTAAGCTGGGACATTCAAAAAGTAAAAGTATACTGGGAAGTCCTTATTATAGCTGGCATTGGTATCTCTTATAGTGTTGCATTCAAAGAGATTATGACCAAAAGTTATAAATTTAAATTTACTATATATTTTTTCCTGCTGTTTATATTTAAATACGTATTTTTAATGATATATGGAAGTGCTATAAGTTCTTATAATTTCGCATATAATCTTCTGTATTTCCCATTTATTATTATGGGGTTAGCAATTAAAAGTGCTTTTAGACTTGTTTATACTTATTTGACACTTTTATTAATCAATAGAATTTCTTTATTGTTCATAAAACCACCTTTTAAATCTTCAGCAGAGCTTAAAAACAAAGCCTCGAATTATTTTTATCAGCATAAAAATAAAGCAGTAATAATTACTGCTTTATTCCTTATTGCAGTAGTTTATATTGCATATCCTAAACCTAATTCATTTATTAAGGCAGGAACTTTATCACACAATTATTATAAAGCTATAGTATTGAAAGACGGCAGAGTCCTGCTTTTAGATAATAAATATGCAGAAATATACAATCCTGACACAAAGAAATTCAAAGCTATTGAAGGATTAAAGAGTTCTAGGGGTGGTTTTTCAGCGACATTGTTACAAAATGGCAAAGTTCTTATTGCTGGTGGTGATGCGAATAATATTTCTACAGCAGACTGTGAATTATTCGATCCAATATCAGAAACTTTTAAACCAACGGCTAAGATGTTAATACCAAGGGGCGGTCATTCTGCAATATTATTACCGAATGGCAAAGTTCTTATTATGGGAGGAGAAAGTCAAGACATTAGAATTCTTGGAGCAAATAAATATCTTTCTGAATCTGAAATATATGATCCTGTCTTAAATAAGTTTGTTCCGGCGGGAAATATGGTTTCTCCTAAAAGATTTCTTAATTCAGTACTTCTTTCAAATGGAAAAGTATTGGTAATGGGACATAATGGTGCAGTATTAAGTAATCATGGCGAAGAAACAATACTATATGCTGAGCTTTATGATCCAAATACTAATACTTTTAAAGATACAGGAAAACCTAATTCTATTAAATATATTGGGAATATACTTTTATTACCTGACGGAAAAGTTCTTATAATCGGTTCCAATAAAACACAGAATAACGATATAAAAGAAGTCTATGACCCTACAACAGAGAAATTTACCTCAATCCATCTAAATGAAATTGATTTTAAAGATTGGTTGGGTAACTTTGGTGGTGGCAATTACCATGGTGCATATTCGATGACCATACTTCCAAGCGGTAAGCTTCTTATTGCAGGTGGGAATATAGGTCAATATATGTTTAGTAGGTCTATTTCTAAGTCTGAAATATGTGATATCAAAACATATAATTGTGTTAAGGGGCCGAACTTAAATAGTAAACGTGCAGGGCATTTAGCAACTTTATTACCAAATGGTAAAGTTTTTATATTTGGAGGAGAAAAAAGAAGAGATAATTTATCTAGTGCAGAGTTCTACATTGAAAAGTAGGGAAAATTTTTACTTGGTTGCTCCTGCCTGTATTAATATATTTTTGATTTCTTCATTTCTTGCATGCTCAAGTACTGTTCGATTATTGCCTGTACAAGAGTGAACACTTGCTTTGTGAGCTATTAAATACTTAACTAAGTCAGTATTCTCACGCTGTACAGCTTGCATCAAAGGTGTTTCTCCATCATCTTCTTTAAAATTAACGTCTGCTCCATTCTCTACTAAGATTTTAACCAAGTTTATATCACTGTCTGAATTTTGTGTTGCCCAATATAAAGCTGTATAATGGTAATTTGTTACCTTATTAACATTTGCACCATTATTAACAAAAAATCTTACTAACTCAAAATTATTAGCCTTAGCAGAACTTATCAATAAAGTTTCACCACCTTTATCTTCATTATCAACAGGAATTCCTGCTTTTAAAAATAATTTTATTAGTTCTAAAATTTGTTCATTTGGCATTACTTCAGGTTTTCCAAAATATTTAGGATTACCAAAAGGCTTAGCACTGCTTATTATTTTAACTAAAAGGTTTCCTGCCTCGACTTGTGTTTGTTTATCTGCTTTATCAATTTTTGCACCAGACTTTAACAATATTCTTATAGCATCTATATTTTGACTAATTCTAAGTGCAAGCTTTAAAGTTTCATCTAAGTTTTGCTGATTTGGCTTTTTAGCTTGTAAATAATTAGAAAGCTCTTTTATGTTCACATCAGAAGAATAAGCTGCTTTATATAGATAATTATCAAATAATTCAAGCGAATTAATTGAAAACATACCAGTTTTAGCTTCGAACATTGAAGAAAGAGCATTGTAAGAGGCTTCATTCGCTTGGGCTTTGCTAAGGCCAAATTGCTTAATATAATACTTTGCAAGACTATTTTGTGCTTTATAAAATGCTTGACTTACTGGTAAATCTTTTAAAATGTTCCAAAGCTTTTCGTAATATTCTTTATCAGTTCTATCAAGTTCAAAATTTGGAGAAACAGACGATACTAAAAGACGAATTTCATAAAGTCTTTCATTTTCTGAATTTAATTTAAAAGTTTTTCTTGCAGAATCGGCTTGATCAATAAAAGCTTTTATATCAGGCAATTTAATTATGCTGTTAAAATTAGAATCTAATGCAGGATAATTACCGTTACTTGTTATCCAATCAACACTGAAAGCATTATAAGCTTCTTTAGGATGCTCAGCAAATAGACAGCAAGGAATAGTTGTTTTAATTCCATTTTTATAATCAAGCTCTTGTATAAACCTCAAATGTGTCAAAAGAAATTCTAAACTATTGTAAGAGTAAGTTTGATAATTATTAATTGAACCATAAGAGTTTTCTTTAGAAGCAATAAAAGCCTCTTTTATTGCCATATTCATCAATTGATTTACTTTTTCATATTTATTATCTATTTTAACTTTGTCAGTAAAATATAAATATGCTAAATAAGCTTTAGCTGTAGGAATATCAAAGGAAAGTAATTGTTTTTCTGCCTGCGTTGGATTATTTGGTATAAGGTTTATTGCCCTGATTAGCTTTGATGTATCTATGTTTATATTTTTAAATTCTTTATGAAAGTTTGGAATTTTTAAAACGGAATTGCAGCCTGTTGATGTAAATGCGGTAGCCAATAAAAGAGAAAAAATGATTATTTGATTCTTTTTAAAGTTCTTCAATAAATTTCTCCAGTTATTAAATATTATTAAACTGTTTTAATTCTATAAAATATTTTAGTAACATACAATAAGAAAGACTACCTTTACAACACTTATTTTTAACAAAATCAATAGAAGGTATTGATCTTGACAATGCAACAGAAATTGATTATTTTGATATTAACGAAACCCGCAACGCCTCTATAATGAGCAATCATTAAAAGCTTACCAGGCGGGTTATTTTTATGGAAATTTTATAAATGGAAAAAACACAAGCAAAGATCGTTAAAACTCTGATTCCAGTTGTTATAACGAGATGATTACCAAATATAACATTCCGACAAAGATTATGGTATTTCCAGAATAAAAAAACTTTGGCCATTTGGATGTAATCTTTGGCCACATGGATGTAACTTTATATGTTATAGTGAATAATAAAGCTTTATTAAACTACTAATTACTCTGTTAACCCTTTTAAAACAAGGGTCATCGTTTTGCGAATTTTTATAAAATCATATCTTTACAGAAAATATGGGGATAATACATTGGATAATGCTTTATCAATTGGAAGAATTGGCCTTGAAAAGCTTGACAGCATTTTGGAAAGAATGATTAATAAGTCTACCAATTTGCAAGAAGCTCAGAAAACAATGCTTTTAGCTGGATTAAATGGTAATTTGAGTAACAAGAATATTTTAAAAAGGAATGTAAATGGTTATTGAAATTGTTAAAGGTCATAAATTTTCTGACCTGATAAAACTTGCAGATTTTGAACCCAAGAAAGAGCAAGGTGTTTATATTATTTATTATAAATGTTCCAGAGGCAATAAAATGTGCTATATAGGTTCATCTGAGAATATAAGTAAACGTGGATTCCCATTTTCTCACTTCAAAACAGATTCAATGGTAAGAATAGCCGGATCAAAAGATAATCTGTATATTAGCGTTCATTATATGCCAAAATCTTCAAAAGAAGACTATCTTGCACTGGAAAGGCAGCTTATAGATGATTATAATCCTCCGTGCAACAAACAATAAATTATTTTTCTTAACATACTGGCTATTCAACTATTTTTAAGCTATAAACCTAATGATGATTGCGGAAAAAATAAAATATGCTGATCAGAATAATAGCCGATATTCATACAGATATAAACAAAAGAAAAAATTACCAATTTGACTTTGGTTATGATTTTGTCGTAGCTTGCGGTGATATATCAGGAGATAGGTTTACTACAGAAGATTGGATAAAAACCAATATTAAAAACGGGGTATTTGTTGAAGGAAATCACTTAGGTTATAACCACATTACTTTTGATTCAGGCGATACAAAGGAAAATTCGATAAAATATCTGAAAAACAAGTTCAAATCCGGGAGTGTTCGCTTTTTGGAAAATAACATACATATTGTGGAAGATATTGTGTTTACCGGCTGTACTTTATATTCAGACTTTGCTTTGTATGAAAATCCTGTTTATTGTTCAAGATTGGCGTTAAACTCAATGAATGATTTCCGATATGTACAAGTTAATAATAAAGATGCAATAAAAATATTGAGTCCCGCAGATACAATCAAATGGCATAAAAAGAGCGTAAATTTCATAAATAAAACTTGTAAAACATATCCCGATAAAAAAATAGTGACTGTAACTCACTACGCACCAAGCATAGATTGCGTCAGTAAAAAATATAAAAATGACATGTTAAGTGCAGCTTTTGCCAGCAATCTGGAATGGATAATGAAAGAAAATGATAATCTTGTTTTGTGGTGTCACGGGCATATGCACAGTGATGTGGACTTTACTAAGTTTGGAACAAGAGTTGTATGCTGTCCTTGGGGTTATTTAAATGAAAATAATAAGGATATATCAAATTACGGCTTAATAATTGATACCGACAAATTATAACTTGTATAATTCCTGACGATTTATTTTGTTGGATCAAGCTCATTGGCGTATTGTAAAGCCCATTCGCTCCATTTATTAATTTCTTCAGAAGATTTTTTCGACCTATTAGCTATAACATCTTGGACATAAGCCCTAATATTATTTGCTTTTATCCAATTATCAGCTTCTTTAATTAAATTTTCTCTTTTTTCTTTTTCTTTTCGAATTTTTTCTTGTTCAAGATAACGTTTATGTTCTGCTTCTTCTCGGGCAAGTCTGTAAGAACGTTGGTCAAGAATTTCTTTTGTTATTTCTATTACCACTTTATTTAATTGATTTTCCAATTTGTTTTCATCTGTTTCAATAACATTTTTTACTAATCGCCCGTAAGCATTATAAATACATAAAACAAACAAATTGGTTTTTTCATCAACATATGTCCATTTTCTGCCACCAGGATTCTTTGCTAGTTCTTCATCTGTTAAATCTCTTTTATATCTATTTACATAATCATGAATACCAATGTCTACAGATTCCATAGAATTTTGCACTTTGAGCCTATAAATATTGTCCAGATAAAAAATATAATATCCTCTGGATTCAAGTGCATATAGAAGTGCTGTTAAAATTCTAGATCTTCGTTTATCTTTTCCCGATAAAGGTTTATTATCCCACTTTTGTCTATTATATTGATCTTTTTTGATTACTTTGTGATATTCCGTTAATTTAGATGGAACTTTAATTTTATTTTTAGGATTATTTTCAAATTCGATGATCTCCTTAATTTCTTTTGATAAAACCTCTTCTTGGTCAACTTCACTATTGGATAAAGCAGTTTTTATTCTTTGTTCTAAAATTTTTTCACCTTCCCCATCCTTATCAGGAGATAAAAGAGGCGGCTTTTTGATTTTTTGACCAGATGCAATTTGAGCCCAATAACCTCTAGGTGGCGTTGGTATTCCATGTCGTTCACAAAGTTTGCCTATGCCTCTATCTGATAATCCATACTCTTTTGCAATTTGCATTGCCGGCTTTTTCCAGACCAAGTCATATAATTCTTTTCTGGTTAAAGATTTTGGCGTTTTTTCTTTAGTCATCTGTTTATTTCACACCCTGAAAATTGGAAATAGATTTTTTATAATATAATAATCTTACGAAAAAAGTCCTGTGAAGAAAATCTTGAAAATAATATGGAAAAAAATAAATTTGTAATTTCACCGGTTATATTAGATACAAACATAAGTGACCAAACTGAAATACTTCCAAATATTTATATTGATGAATTAACATATCAAGAAAAAGAAAAATATTTCAATATAATTCCTGATAATTATGGAATGGGTAATGTTTTCGTTACAACTAATGACCCAATAGAGCCTGATGTATTTGACTATGGATTCCGACTCGCACTTGATTATAAGTTAATTTATAAAGAAGAAGATTTTGATTTCTTACAAAATTCTTTAAGATTAATTAAAACTTCCAATTTTGGCATTAAATACCAAAGAGGAGCAAAGCATAAAAATTTTACTATTACTCCTTGCTGTTAACTATAGAATATTCTGATATTAATAATTTGAATGAAATTTATAATTTATTGAAATTGCAACAAGATGACTTGTTGTTAAAAAGAATTTTAGACAAATTGAATTTAATTCTTTCAATATCAGAATTGACACCTGATGCGAAGTTTAAAGAATTAATAACTATTTTAGGTATGATGTATCTACAAGACGAAGAGTACCAACTTACTAAAAAATTTTCTAATAGAATCTCAAGAATATTTGAAATTTATTATAAGGAAAATTATGAAAAATATAATGACAAACTTTTAAATTATTATAAAATCCGCTCCAAAATTGAACATGAAGGAACTTCTTATCGGGATTTTGAAAAAAATGATAACAAACTTTTGCTTGATTTACTTGATATTACTCGTAAATCAATATTACTTTATTTGAAACAGCCAATAATTTTTACAGAAAGCAATATATGCAACATATAACAGTTGAGTCTTGTAAATAGCCATTTGCAAATATCTAAGTATTTGCAAACTCTTTAAATTTCTCTAATAGAGTAAATTCTTTTTTATTTTCTGAATCGCAGAAAAGCCCCATCGGTATATTAAAACTATCATCAAAGATTTTTCCTAATCTAAATCCCATTTTCCATCCGTAAAGACTTACTTCTGCACATATATGATTATCAATGTTCAATAGTACACAGTAATGACCAGTGAATTCAGAAATCATATAATTACAATTACTATTGCGAGTAGGGAAGTAGTTAATATTTATATCTCTTTCTCCAACTATCCAATCTCGCATTTCATCAAACGCAGAATTTTGGAGATAATCCTTCCCTTTAAATTTAGCTAAAACATTAAATGCTATTTTGGCATACACTTTTGCATTATCTTTTGATAAAACCATATTATTCTTAACAACTACTTGTGCTGACCTAACTTCAGGTTCTAATATAGAACTTGAATGTTCTAAAAATAATTTAATCAAAGATTGTACTTTTGTTAATTCAATGTTTAAAGAAGCAGAAGCTACAAAATACTTTTTTTGATAATGCCCGATATAAATTTCGTTTTCAGAGATATTTTTATTTTTTATATAGATAAATTTTCCATCAAAATCTTGTAGATATTTTATAAATTTATCTATATATTCTGCGCCTTCTTTTTTATCGATTATTAAAAAACATTCTCCTGTAACTTGGTTTATTTTAAGTTGTGGAATACTATAAGGTTTCCCTTTAAATAAATACCCTAATGAATATTCATCCTCGGATTTCAGAACAGAAACACTAACTTCTCCTAATTTATCAGTTCCTCTTTTACCAGGACCAAAAAATTCTCGTGACAGAGATATTATTGACGTTTTTAGTAAAGCTTGTTCCAGTTGAGATAAATAATGATTTGCTTGATCTGATACGAAACCTTTTGGAAGTTTTTCAATCCCCCCAATACTTGCTGGAAAAATATGTTCTTGTCCTGCAAATGTTAATTGATCTTTGCTCTGATAATATATACACATATTGCTAGAATCCTACATTTCAACAAATTAATAAAAATATTATCATAAGTTGTAATATCTAGTAATTATTTAAAATTTTTACCTGTTCCTTAAAAATAATTCCCTGTTAATTTTTTAGGGAATTTATGGTTAAAAGCCACACCACGTCAGCATAAAAAATTTGAATAAAGCTCAAATTTTAAGAATTTCCCTGTAAATTCCCTGTTAACAGGGAATTTATGTTATAATTCAAAAGAGAATATTGCTGTTAAGACTGCAATATCCGTATTTTAGTTTTTATAAAGAGAGTCAGTGACTCTTTGAGTTCATAAAACCCCGCTAACAGCGGGGTTTTATCATTATATTTTTATTCGGTAGTTGAAAAGTCGGAAGTAAAATTAAAAGCTAGATATAATGCGGCTTTAAGGCATGTTTTAGGTCTGAGACGGCGTTCCAAAAATTACCGAAAATTGCTTTTTTCAAGATAATTTTTTTAAACTCCTGATTTTTTAAATTGCGGAGCCAGGTATTCTGATTCCCAAAATTCTGATAAAAATATCAAACCATTCATAAAATTAATAAAAATATCAAAACAAAAATCAGTAATATCAACGAAATCATGGGGTTTTAGAAAAACGGTTGAAATTTAATATTGATGCAGTATTATGTTAATAAAGATTGAGTTTGGATTTTTAAAATATATCTACAATTCAATATTACCGCGGGGTGGAGCAGTTTGGTAGCTCGTTGGGCTCATAACCCAAAGGTCGTTGGTTCAAATCCAGCCCCCGCAACCAAGTAAAGACAAGGGTTTCGCTTAATCGGCGAAACCCTTTTTTCATGCAAAACCCAATACTATACCCAATACTATGCTGTGCCAAAAAGTCAAGACACAAAATTTCCAAGTTACTATCTATTAGCCGGTTAATTTGATGAATTTTTCATAGTTTTTTGACCTGTGTAAATTTTCAAAATATATCTCATTTGGTGTTTTG
>Ga0209340_1000938_pt1 | contig 24507 bp, 25 predicted proteins | sample EPASupsiteSAE323_FD_187266 | JGI IMG/M metagenome (GOLD analysis project Ga0209340, IMG submission 187266) | Bioremediated contaminated groundwater from EPA Superfund site, New Mexico - Sample SAE3-23 (SPAdes) (version 2) | ecosystem: Environmental > Aquatic > Deep subsurface > Groundwater >... | reverse complement strand
CGGCCGGCCCCGCTTACTGCCTGCATTGAAACAAGCACCACCGATTCTATTCCGAACTTTGCAAGCGGGGCCAGGCTCACGGCCATACCGGTAGTGGTACAATTGGGAATCGGGAGGACGAAACCATCCCAGCCGCGGTTCTTGCGCTGGGCCTCGATGAGCGAGGCGTGGTCTAAGTTCACACCCGAAATGATGAGCGGCACGTCAGCTTCGTAGCGGAATGCAGATGCGGTGCTGAACACCGGGGTGGTCTTTGCGTAGAGCGGCTCGATGCGCTTTGCAACGTCGGACTCGACTGCGGTGAATATTACGTCAAACTTCGACGCGTCAAGCTTTGACGAGTCGGCGACCACCATCTTCTGCACCTGCTGCGGCACCGGGCCGTCGGCAAACCACTGCAGCGAGCTTCCCTTGGAGAGCGCGTCAAGGTAGGTTTTTCCTGCCGAGCGCTCCGAGCCTGCAAGCGCGGTGACTTCAAACCACGGGTGGTTTGCAAGCGCGGCCACGTACTGCTGCCCAGCTATGCCGGTTGCGCCTACTATTGCTGCGTTCAACTTGTCCATAGGAAAAATCACCTGCTTTGAAGAATCATTTTGATTTTTTCGATTTGGTTTTTTTAGCTGCCGGTGTTTTTGCTTTTGGAGCGGCAACTTTCTTTGCCGTTTTTTCATTCCCAAAAAACTCCGAATACAATGCGGCAACCGCCTTCTGCTCGTCCTCAAGGCCGATTATTGCGGAGAAGCTGATTTTTGACGCGCCGTACGAGGTCATCTTGATTGGCACGCTTGCATTGTAAAGGCAAAGCATCGCGCGCGAAATCGCCTGTGCGGAAAGCGCGCCGCCAACCACCGAGACCATCGCCTGGTGGTCAACTACCTTGAACACCCAAACAACGTCCGGACGCTCAAGGGAGAGCGCCTCAAGCGCCTGCGACGCGCGCAGGCTCGACGCCTGGTCTATTGTGAATGAGATGTTGGTCTGCGAGGTGGCGATTGCGTCCACGCTTATGTGGTTTTTCGCCATGCGCGTGAACACCTCGGCAGCGACCCCGAACGAGTTCACCATCCCTCCGCCGTAAATCTCGACAAGGGACACGCCTTTGCGCGATGCGATGGCCGCGACGTGCATCTCCTCGCCGGACTCGGAAATCACAGTACCCACCTGGGAGGGCTTCCCAACCGGCCGGATCTCCACGTGCGTCTGAGTGCCTGAAAGCGGGTCGAAAGTGCGCGGGTGGATTATCTTGGCGCCGAAATAACCAAGCTCTGAAGCCTCGGAAAATGAGAGCCTCCCCAGAAGCTGCGGGCTCTTGACCATGCGCGGGTCCGCTGCAAGGAAGCCGTCCACGTCCTTGTAAAGCTCGAGCCTGCACGCGCCGGAAACCGCGGTGACCACCCCTGCGGAGTAGTCGCTCCCGCCCCTGCCGAAGACGTTGACGTTGCCGTTCTGGTCAACCCCGTAAAAGCCCGTGACAACTATGCTCTTTGCATCCTTTGAGGAGCCAAGCGCAGCGCAGAAATTCTCGCGCGTCTTCTCGACGTCGCAGGAGGCGTTGCCGTAAATCCCGTTTGACGCAATCCCCGCGGATTCCGCGTCAAGGACGATGCTGCCTTTGCCCAGGAAGTGCCCAAGCAGAACCGCCGAGGAGCGCTCGCCGAAGGACAGGACGTAATCGGAAAGCCGCGGGTTGTGGCTTGCATATGCGTTGAACAATGCGGACTCGAGCTTCTGCGAAAGCATGTCGAGCTCGGGGATGTCTGCAATCTTTTTGTGGAACGCGCAGAAATCCTCCGCAAAAACCTTCGCATGGCCCTCGCTTTTCCTGCTCTCCTCGATTGCACGGACAAGCTTGTCGGTGACTCCCTGCACCGCCGAGACCACCGCGATTACGCGCTCGGGCTTTGCGTTTATGATGCGGGCAGCGCGCGCAAAATCCTCGCGAGTTGCGAGCGTGCCGCCGCCGAACTTGCAGACTACGGTTTGCCTACTCAATCCCGAGGACCTCCGAAAAAGCGTGCATCTTGCCGTCGGACTTGCCCGCAAGCCACACTGCGGCGCGAACTGCGCCGTTTGCAAAGCACTTGCGCGAGAGCGCCGAGTGCGAAAGCCTCACGACCTCGCCGTTTGCCGCAAAGATTATCTCGTGGTTGCCGAAAATCTGGCCAACCCGCACCGCGTGCACCTTGGACTGGTCGAGGTTGATTATGGACGCAAGCGTCTTTGCCGTTCCCGAAGGCGCGTCCTTTTTCTGGTTGTGGTGCTCCTCCACAATCTCACGGTCGTAACCGGGAAGCAGGCCGTCCGCTTTCTTGAGAAGCGAAAACAGCGCGTTCATCCCAATCGAGAAGTTGGAAGCAATTATTGCGCTTGAATTCCCCGCCTTGACTGCGGATGCAAGCTCGGCATCCTGAACGGGGGTGCGTGCGGTTGTGCCGACGACTATTTTTTTCCCGGCTTTTGCGCACTCCACAAGCAGCGGATTGGACGCGGCTGAACTGAAGTCGATGAGCACGTCGAAGTCCGAAAGGTGCGAGCTTAGCTGCTCGGGCTTGATGACGCCTTGCCCCTGCTCGGTGCGGTCCACCACCAGCGTGATTGAGGCGTCCTTGTTCTGCGCCACGTCCTCTTTGATTGCGCAACCCATCTTACCGTAGCCCAAAAGGCAAATCCTAACCATAATACATACCCCAGTTTGCGTCATCCTCAATCCTTGCCGAGACGTCCACGTCGAACGCGGCCTCCAGCGGCGCAAGGACTTCGGGGTTGTTCTGCCACACCCGCCTTGCTGCTGCTCGCACGAACTCCACGCTGGCTTTGTCCATCTTTCCAAGAGGCCTGCGGCACCCGAACTCCATCATCCCCAGGCCCGCCATGAGCGCTTTGTACGCCATCGGGTTGCGGAACTTCTGCACGACCTCGCCGGCAAAGCCGTACGGGCTCTTCACGGTTGACTTGACAGTGATTGCCGAAAACAGCGGCGACATCGCCGCGTTCAGCGCGCTCGCCTGCTCGGTCTTTCCTGCGATTGCCAAGTCCACCATCTTGCGCACCGCTGCAGGGAACACGTTTGCGGCAACCGAAATCACTCCGCACGAGCGTATCGCCTGGTCTGAAATCATGCGGAAAGTCAGGTCGTCGTCCCCGGAGTAAATCATCATCTCCGGGCAGAGCGTGCGCGTGAGCTTCATGCGCTCGATGTTGCCTGTTGCCTCCTTGACTGAGAAGATGTTGCTGTGGTCCTTTGCAAGCTGCGCAAGGTCGTAGGCCGAAAGCTCGCACCCCGTCCTTCCCGGAATCACGTAGGGGATTACCGGGCAGGAGTATTTCTCCGCAACAGGCTCGTAGTATTCCTTGCGTATCTCAAGCGAGGACGGGCCGTTGTAGTACGGGTCCATCAGAAGAAGCGCGGACGCGCCAAGCGCTATTGCCTCGCCGCTTCTTTTCAGCGCCTTCTCCGTGCTGTTGCTGCCGGTGCCCGCAACTACCGAAAGCTGCGTCGCTGCAAGCGCAACGAGCTTGTCCTGCTCCTGCTCGGAAAGCGTCGGGCTCTCGCCCGTGGTGCCGTTGACTATCGCGTGCGTGGTGCCCTGCGACTTCTGGAACTCCAAAAGGCCGCGGTAGCACTCATAGTCAACATCGCCGTTTGCGAACGGCACTACAAGCGCAGGCATACAACTGGATAAACCTTTCATATCAAAGACCCCCAAATATGGAAAGCCGAAAACTATCGCTTCTTTTCAGTAAGCAGCAGCGGCCGGAACGCCAAAACAAAATTCATTTGACTTTCCACGAAAATCTAAGAAAAATGGCCACAAAAATATATAAATCAACCACATTCCTACGAAATTCGTAGGCGTTGGGGATTTATGCCTTTTGCTACATAAACACTAGACGACTTATGGCAACCGTTAATGACAACTACGACAAGCTCGCCGCAGGCTACCTCTTCCCGCAAATCGCAAAGAGGGCCAAGGCATTCTCACAAAACAACCCCGGAGTGAAGCTACTCAAGCTAGGCATCGGCAATTCCACCGAGCCGCTGGCACCAGCAGTTATTGCCGGGCTGAAGCTTGGCGTGGACAAGCTTGCAAAGGTCGAGACATACACAGGCTACGGCGACGAGCAGGGCGACACGCGGCTGCGAAAAGCCATTGCAGCGGAGTACGCAAAGCTTGGCGCGACAGTTGCGGACAACGAAGTGTTCGTAAGCGACGGCGCAAAGCCAGACGTGGGAAACGTCCAGTCGATATTCTCTCCCGACTGCATCGTTGCAGTGCAGGACCCCGCGTACCCGGTTTACGTTGACACCAACGTGATTGCAGGACGCGGCGGCAATTACGATGACAAGCGCGGGCGCTATGACCGGTTCGTCTACATGCCGTGCACAGAGGAGAACGGGTTCTTTCCCGAAGTGCCCAAGCAGAAGGTTGACCTGGTTTACATCTGCTCGCCAAACAACCCAACTGGCGCGGTTGCCACCAAGGAGCAGCTTGCCAAGTTCGTGGATTACGCAAAGAAAAACAAGGCAGTAATCATCTTCGACTCCGCATACTCGCAGTTCATCAAAGACCCCGAGCTTCCGCGCAGCATCTACGAGATTCCCGGAGCCAGGGAGTGCGCAATTGAAATCAACAGCTTCTCCAAGTCAGCCGGGTTCACCGGAGTGCGCCTCGGCTGGACGGTTGTGCCGATGGAATGCGTGTGCGAAGATGCGCCCGCAGGAAAGCTGAACGCACTTTGGAACCGCAGGCAGTGCACTTTCTTCAACGGCGCGTCCAACATCGTGCAGGAAGGCGGGCTTGCCGCGCTCACACAGCGGGGCCAGAAGGAATGCAAGGAGACTATAGACTACTACATGGAGAACGCGCGCATCATCCGCGAAGGATTCTCATCAATCGGCCTCAAGGTCTTTGGCGGAGTTAACGCGCCATACCTGTGGGTCAAAACGCCAAAGGGCGCAAAGTCGTGGGAGTTCTTCGACATTTTGCTTTCGCAGGCGCACGTTGTCACCACGCCTGGAGCGGGGTTTGGCCCGCACGGCGAGGGATTCATACGCGTAAGCGCCTTTGGCCACCGCCAGGACATAATCGAGGCGGTTGAGAGCGTAAAGAAGAACCTGAAAATATAGGATGGGCGAATACGTCCGAAGATGACTTGAATGACTGACACCGCAAGATACTCCGTCCCTTTCACAAAAGCCCAAATCGAGGCGCTTGAGAAGAAGCACCCGACGCCATTCCACATCTACGAAGAGGACGCCATACGCGCAACCGCAAGGAGGCTCTACAAGGCGTTCTCTTGGGTAGGCGGCAAGGGGTTCAAGAACTATTTTGCGGTAAAGGCCCTTCCCAACCCGTACATACTCGGAATCCTCCGCGAGGAGGGCATGGGCGCGGACTGCAGTTCACTTCCCGAGCTGATGCTCTCCGAGGCCGTCGGGCTTTCCGGCGAGGAAATAATGTTCACCTCCAACGACACGCCCGCAGAGGAATTCGTGGCTGCAAGGAAGATGGGCGCGATAATCAACCTCGACGACATTTCGCACATTGACTTTCTCGAAAAGGCAGCCGGAATCCCCGAACTCGTGTGCTTCCGCTACAACCCCGGGTCGCTTCGCCAGGGAAACGAAATCATAGGAAACCCGGTTGAGGCAAAATACGGCCTGACACGCGAGCAGATTTTCCAAGCCTACGAGATTGCAAAAAAGAAGGGCGCAAAGCGCTTTGGGTTGCACACGATGATAGTGTCCAACATGCGCGATGAGAAGTATCTCATCGAGACCGCACGCATGCTCTTTGAGCTTGCTGTTGAGATCCACAAAAAGACCGGCATCAAAGTCGAGTTCGTGAACCTGGGCGGGGGCATCGGCATCCCCTACAAGCCGGACGACCACACAGTTGACGTCGAGCTTTACGCAAATGGAGTGAAGAAAGCCTACGACGAAATCATCGTCCCCTCGGGGCTTCTCCCGCTCCGCGTCGTAATGGAAAGCGGCAGGGCAATCACCGGGCCGCACGGGTATTTGGTCAGCCGCGTGAGGCACGTTGCGCACAAGTACCGCGACTACGTCGGGTTGGACGCGTGCATGGCGGACCTGATGCGGCCCGCACTCTACGACGCATACCACCACATCACGGTCCTTGGAAAGGAGAACGCGCCAAAAGACCAGGTCTACGACGTCACGGGAAGCCTCTGCGAGAATAACGACAAGTTCGCAGTCCAGCGCCATCTCCCAAAAATAGAGCCTGGCGACCTCGTGGCAATCCACAACACCGGTGCGCACGGCTACGCCATGGGCTTCAACTACAACGGCAAGCTCCGCTCTGCTGAACTCCTATTGAAACCGGACGGCTCATTCAAGCGGATTAGGCGGGCCGAGACCGGGCAGGACTACTTTGCAACGCTCGAATTCAAGGGCTCGGACTACGCAAGGCTTGCCAAGGCATAGAAAAAATAAAGGACTGCAAACTAGTAGCAGCCAATCCTAGCTATAGACGCGGCCCCGGTAGCCATGGGGGAACAACATTGCAGCCCGGTGTTGATATTGCAAGTATACGTTGTTTGATACTGGCAAGTCTCGGGAGCGGCGTTCGACCAAGCGTGGCTGCCCGTAGTACAGCTTGGGCTGCAGGTGACCGTACTCTCACAAAGCTGCCTGACTGAACTCCAATAATAACAAAAACTCACCTGATAAAACGCGGGCGACGTAGTCGAATACTGTTTATACTGCGTCCAACCGCCCGGGCAAGAGCCCGCACTGAACTGGCACTGCTTATACGCGACGTCAGAAGCGACCACCGTTCCGCCAGCACTAGTGCACTCTAATTCGGTATGCGCGGAATTCACCAAAGGTGCCGGGTTGGACCTCGTTGCAGTACACGAAGGGCTGGCCCCGCCGTTTGTGCCCAGGCAAGACCATGAAGTTGAACTGCCCGCGGTCGGAAAAACCGGACTTGCGGGACTGACTGCACCAGTAGTGCATAGCGCCCCGGAGAACGCGGAAGCGGAATAAGCATAAGTTGCCGCTGCAGGGCCGCAGGCCCCGTTGACTGGAGCGGGGGAGTGCGTTGCAGTACATGATATGGGAGAGCCGCTTGACACCGGGCAAGTCCATGAGGTTGAAGCCCCTTGGGCCGGCCAGGCAGGCGAACTGGGGGTAGGCGCGCCCATTGCGCAATAAGAGCCACTATATGCAGTTGCGGAGTAGGCGTAGGTCGTCGCCGCACCGCCACAGGCGTTGGTCAGCGTGGCAAGCGCACTCAGGCAGTTGCCCGCGCCATTGCACACATCCCCTCCGGCGGTGATGCTCCCGGTTGCGCCGATATTCCCTACTACGTCGAGTTTCCTTACGGGGTTGTTCGTGCCTAATCCAACGTTGCCTGAGACTGCGGAAAACTGGTTGCTGCCGCTCGTGTTCCAAGAGGCTGACACTGCACCGCAGGTAACCGTACCGTCAGCGGCAATCGCGGTGACGTACGAGCCCACCGAACAGTTTCCAACCACCCTTGCCTGCTTTGCAACAAGCCCGGAGTCCACATACCCCTTGGTTGTGACGATGTTCGCCGAGTCTGACGTTTCCGTAGCGTTGTCCATTAGTATCTTGCCATTGACCTCAAGCTTGGCCTGCGGGCTTGACGCGCCAATGCCGACGTTGCCGCTCATCGTGGAATACTGGTTGACCCCGTTCACGGCCCATGTCAAGGCGCCGGTCTTGTTGTCAACGTAGCTTTTGGTTGCAACTGTGTTTGCGGAATCGGAAGCGGCTGTAGCGTCATCCATCAATATTTTCCCATTGACCTCAAGCTTGGCCTGCGGGTTGGTCGTGCCTATTCCAACATAACCAGGCACACCGGAATACTGGTTGTTCCCAACGATTACCCAATCACCATCGTCAGTCCCAGATCCAGTTGAAAGGTAATTCTGAAGCCGAGTGGAATAATCCGACGACTGAAACCCCTCCGCAGCCACGTTTAGGTTGTTGTTCACTACGACCATCAGCACGGCAGCCACAAGCACGCCGCCGGCTATCATCAACAAGTACTCCAAAGCAGCCTGTCCGCGCATAAAGACACCCGATAGACTGAAGGCAGGACGAGTATAAAAAAGCGGAAGAAAAAGAAGAAGCGAGAAAATGAACGAAGAAAATGAAAATTGGAGAAAAGGAAGAAAAAAACTGAAAGAAAAAATGAGGAAAGGAAGAAGAAAAGACTGAAAGAAAAATCGAATGAAAAAAGAATGTTGAAAAAAGAAAGAAAAATAGAAAAAAAGGAAAGCGGAAAGAAAAAATCCGCCTAAAAGATTTTCAAAGCCTACGGGTTTGCCAGGACGATGTTCACGTTCTGCGGCTTGCGGCTGATGTTTCCTGCACGCACTCCGACCACGAACTCCGCACCCTTCTGCTCCGCCAGGTCGACGAGGCGCTGGGTGATGATTCCGTCAAGCACGATTGCGCGCACTCCGGTTGCATCCGAGAGCGCCTTCATTATCTCGCGTATCGGGATTTCCGAAGTCGTGTTGAACTCCGAGTCCAGAAGCTTTGCCTTCAGCGAGCCTTCAAGCTCCTTGAGAACGCTGCGCACTTTTGCATCCTCAGGGGATACCGGTGCTGCAGCGGCTGCGGGGGCTTCGGGCTTGCGCTCGAATGCGGGCTGACTGTCGGACGGCGAAGACTCGGCATTTACGATTCCGTTTGCCTGAGCTTCCTGCTGCACTGGCTGCTGCGCCGGCCTTGGCTCGAAAGCCTGGCGCGGCTCGAATGCGGGCCTCTGGTCCATCGGCCTTGCTGGCCTGTTGCCATACTGGCTGCGCTCGCCTCCACGCTCTGCCCCGCGCTCCTGGCCACGCTCCGGCCTTCCGCTGCGCTCCTGCTGGAACGCCATGTGCTTTGAGCGGTCGTACGCGTGCATGTTGGGAGTGGAGTCGTCATCGTCGCGGTCCGGTTTGTTGTAGGAACCCGCCTCGGCCTGGTCTGTTGGCACGCGGCGGCGCAGGCACTTGATGATTTCCTTGCGCGTAAGCTCCTCGACTTCCTTTCCTGCTGGTGCGCGTGCGACAAAGTCAATGTCGGTCTGCGCGAGCAGCTCCTTGAGGATGATGTCCCCGCCGCGGTCTCCGTCAAGGAACACCGTGACTTCCTTCTCCTTGCCCAGCTTGATGATTGTGGGCCCCACGTTCGCCCCGCCTATTGCGACGGTGTTGCTTATGCTGTTGCGAAGCAGGTTGACAACGTCGGCGCGGCCTTCCACGAAGATTATTTCGTTCGAGCCAGCCATTTCGGGTCCGCAAGTGAGCTTGTCCGGGCCGTAGGTGGTGATTTCGTCGACCTTGACGTCCTCGCGCACCAGCTCGGTGAGCTCCTTGCTCTCCGGGATTTCCTCGGTAAGCAGCGACCTGAGCAGGTTGCGCGCGCGGTCAAGCACCTTCTTGCGCTTGACGTTTCTGATGTCCTCGATGCGGTTGACTACGATGCGTGCCTCGCACGGGCCAACGCGGTCAACTATTTCGAGTGCTGCTGCGAGAATGGATGTCTCTACCATGTCAAGGCTTGAGGGGACCATGATGGTTCCCTCACTCTTTCCCTGCTTGTTGTGCAGGTCTACTTCAATCCTGCCGATGCGGCCGTTCTTCTGCAGCTCGCGCAGGTCAAGGTCGTCTCCGAGGAGCCCCTCGGTCTGTCCGAACACTGCCCCGACTAGGTCGGGCTTTTCGACGATGCCGTCGACCTCGATGGTCGAACGGATCATGTATTTTACTGTATCAAGATATGTCTTGCCCATTGCAAAACTCAACTCCTTTGATGTAAATTCTTCTTGTTTGCGAGTCTTGGATGACGATTCAATTGCCTTCTGGATTAGCCTTGCGGAAAAATCGCCGTTGGTTTTTTGGCAAAAACGCCAGGAAGGCGCTTTAGCCCCCTAGCGCGATAGTCGGCATCTGGGTCATCGCTTCCCGGGCCCTTCTTGCAGGAGACGGGTTGACTGGGATGCTGCCAGAGCCATCCGTCGCGCAGGGAGTTTGCTGAAAGCCTCCTGGCGCCAAATAAACGCGCTTGCGGCTCCGCTTACGGCAAGTCCATTAGGGGCAATATAATCGTCGTGATTACAAGCCTCGCGGTTGCGCCGGGTTCCTATGCGGACATATTCAGAAAGAGAGCTTTTACCGCAACGAGGGTTTCTGTTCCTCGGATAGGTGCTCGCGTTCCGCAATCAGGTCATATAAAGCGGGAGATACTTTGAGGATATCCCTTTCGGATATCATCCCGACGACTTTTCCTGCACTGTCTACTACTGCCAACCGCCTGACGTTGTTCTTTGCCAGGGCCTTTGCGGCCTCGACAAGGTCCTTGTCAGCCCGGATGGTCAAAAGCGGCTTGCTTGCGACTTTCCTGATTGGAACGTCAAGCTTTCCGGCCGCAACGGCCTTCCGGACTATGTCGCCCTCGGTGACGATGGCCTCAATCTTTCTGCCATCCACCACGAGGACGCTGCCAATGTCATTTTTCTTCATGAGCTTGGCTGCCTTTTCGACGGTATCATCATAACTTATGGTGACCAGTAGAGCCTTCATGCAGTCTCCTACTTTGATCCCTGTGTCCATTAACAGAAATTATGGACGTTATGGTATTTAAGCGGTTGGAGAAATTTAAGCCCGAAAAGAGGAAAATACGGCGATTGACGATAAAAAGGCCCAAAGCTTGCGCGGCTACCGGCGTTTGTAGCCGAATTTTTTGTCGTAGGTTGGGTGGTCGAGGATATCAAGAATAAATGCTTTGTCGCATGAATAGCTTTTTCTAAGCAGATTTCGTCCTTACTTTGGCAGGGGGGTGGGTCTTGCGGGGTGCGGGACCTTTGTCAGCAATAGACGACAAGTACATCGAGCGGGGAGTGCTCCTAGCACTCCCGAACGCCTTCCAGTCATGGGAAGGCGAACTGGTTTTGATGAACGAGGGCAAGCGGGGCGGCCAGTTCGAGTACCCGGACTCGTTCATAGACTTCGTCTCGCGCATCAAGGACTACACGGGTATGGCGTCCCGTGTTTTGCAAGGCTTTCTCTTGGGGTTAAGCTCGTACGTGCCGCGAATCAAGCCGTGCGACCACGCGACCATTTGCCGCAGGGCGAACGGGTACGACAAGGAATTACTAGCCAGTGGCAGTTCAACAATAGCAGTTGATTCGAGCGGGCTGTCGCCCGCTCGCAGGGGAGGCTGGTTGTCAGTGAAGCACCGCAAGAAGCAGGAGTACGTTAAAGTGCATTTCGCCGTGAACGTCAAGACTGGCGAAATCTTAGAGTTCCGGCTGACGCCGGACTCGGTGCACGACACGAAGGTGTTTCCGAAGCTCGTGCACTGCGCGTCCAAACGCAAGAAAGTCAAGAAAGCACTGGCGGACGGCGCTTACGATTCCGCCAAGAATGACGAGTTCATGAAGCAACGAGGCGGCCGCTTGGTAGCGCCGCCTCGCAAGAACGCTCGCGTTAAGACGGACCCGCCGCCGGAGAAGGCGGCTAGGAACGAGCGCGTCAAAGCGTACCAAGCGCTCGGAGAAAAAAAGTGGAAGAAGAAAAACGGTTACGGCAAGCGTTGGCTTGTCGAGACGGCTTTCAGCCGTTACAAACGCCTTTTCAGCGAACACTTAGCCGCCAAAACCGAGACGGGCGTCAAGGCCGAGGTACGCCGCAAGGCCGCGTTGCTCAACTTGTTCGCAACAATGTGAAGATTGGGTTTGAAAAGTCAAGAGGGACTAGCGCCAGCCCGATTCATGCGACAGAGCAAGAATAAATGCAACGATTTCTACTCCGCCAGTCCCGTCCTCGATGGAATACAGCATCCTCCAAAACTGCGGCAGCTTTACATGGAAAAGATTAGTCGCACCATACATTTCCCGATATTCCTCGGGAATGAGCGCCTTGGCAATCGGCGCCCCATAAAGGAAATTCTGCCGCACTAGCTCGATTTTATTGTCTATTGCACGAAGAAGGCTCTTGGAAGCCTTAAGCCGCCCCGACTCACGATTAAGGCGAAGGTATACCTCGTTTGCATCTGGAGAAAAAAGGACTTTGACCGGAACTACATTTCGATGCCTTCCCTTAGTGCCTTGCGCATTTTCGGGCTGTCGTTCTGTATCCACACTATCCCCCTCAGGCCGACTGCAATCTTGTTGCTGGCCTCAAGATATTCGAGGATAGACACGAGTGTAGTGTGGTTAACTTGCTTAGGCAGAACTTTCTTCAACTGCGGGATGGATATCTCGCTATTATACCAATCCTTGATTGCATCCTCCACCATAATCACAGTATTGAGGGTGGGCGAGTGCAGGAACTTCGGGGCAGCTTCTTTGGAAGTCCGGGCATCCAGGCGGCTTTTTTGGACTTGAACTGCCTTTGACATATTAATCACTATTTGTTATCAGTTGATAACTATTTATTACTTTTGGATAACTAAAACCACTGAAAGCCCATCTGCCAAAAACCACACTATTCACAAACCGTGAATGAAACGTTTATATTTTGTGAACAACATATTCACAACATATGAACATACCCGAGCTGTTCTCCACCAAGGAACGCCTTTCGCTCCTATCCAAGATACTCTTTGAAAGCGGCGAGATACGGATACACGACATCGCCCGCAAGGCAAGGACAAGCCCGGCGCAGGCACACAAGTACGTCCTGATACTGGAACGCAACGGGCTTTTGAAAAACCGCAGGCTCGTTGACTCGGCAGCGGTCCGAAACATCCGTGCACTGCTAAACCTGTTACGGCTTGGTGACGCAGGCGCGGTGCCCGCGATACGAAAGGCGTTCCCAAAAGCCATTGGAATCGGCGTGTTCGGAAGCTGGGCAGACGGCACAAACAACAACGATTCCGACGTGGATCTTTGGGTGCGATTAGAGCAGAAAGCCGACGAGTCGCAGGCTGCCGCAGCCAAGAAGGCAGCCGAAACCCGGCTCGGAAACAAAGTCGACCTAATCCTGGTTTCACCGGAAATGCGGTCTGGTCTCAGGCTAAAAAGCGAGGCATTCTACTACTCCCTATACCACGGAAAAGTGCTATGGGGAGAAGGGTTCTGAAACAGACCGTCGAATGCATCGCAAAGGGATTGCTAAAACGGGTTCCACCATCGGCACAGCAGGCGCGGCTTGAACTGAAAAAAGCAAAAGATTTCCTTTGCGAAGCGCAGAAGGCGCAAAAAACCACACTGCACAACAGCGCCACAATGGCAGCATATGCCGCGATGCTTGACTCCGCCAGGGCAATACTTACAAAGGATGGCTGGAGGGAAAAAAGCCACTACTGCACTGCGATGTTCTTGTGGGAGCATTACGAGAACGCCTTTGGGCGGCATACGCTAGAACTTTTCGAATATTATAGGGACGAGCGGCACCGCATACAATACTCGGCAGAATACTATGCAACAGCGGAAAGCTCATCCGGAATAGTTGCATTCGCGGAAAAGTTCATTGAGAAGGCCGAAAAAATCATAATGGAACAAGAATAGAAATATCTGGTAATCTTATGGGCTACAACAAGGGATTCGCATTCGAACGCTCGCTACGCGCCAAGCTCAACGACAAGGGCTTCTACGTGGTGAGAACAGCGGGAAGCGGGGTTGACGGAGTCTCTCCTGACCTGATTGTCCTTTCCACCACGCGCAAGTTTGCAATCGAGTGCAAGGCAATCGAATCTGCATACCTTGCCATCGAAGTGCCCAAGATGGAGCGCATGTTCGACTGGGAGCGCGTCACCGGAATGCCTGTCTTTGTCGCCTGGAAGCACAACAGACAGCAGCCGGTTTTTGTCCCGCTTTCAGTTTTCAAAAAATGCGAGAAGAACTACACGCTACGCGCAGAGGACGCTGCTTTTGGGCTGACGATTGAGGAAGCCATAAGGTAAAGAGGTGTTTAAATATTTTAACGTAAATACGTTTTTACACATTAGGTGGTAAAAATGACATCGGTAACACTCTCAATAAACCCGGAAATCACGGCCAAGATGAAGGCTTTCCCGGAAATCAACTGGTCGGGCTTCATGCGCAAGGCAATCGAACAGAAAATTGAAACCCTGACGTGGAAGCAAGAGGCAATGAAGGCGCTGGAAGAAGAAGCGGAAATCGACGCTTGGGCTGTGGGCCTGCAACGCAAGGCAAGAAAACAGGAGGCGTGCAGGGCGAGCCGCGGATGAAAATACGGCTCGTGCTGGACTCTAACATCCTGTTCACCTACTTCTGGAAAAAAGCAGCGATACACCTGATACTTGAAAAGGGTGTGACGGCATACACGCCGCAATACGCCCTTAAGGAAATAGGCAAGTACCGCTCGGAAATATGCAAGAAGGCGACAATCAGCGAAGCGCAGTTCGTGGACGCGTTAGAAACGCTCAAGCAAAAAGTCAGGTTCGTTCCGGATAAGGATTACTCCGGCCAGAATGAACAGGTCCGCAGGCTCCTTGACGAGTTACCGGACCACGAAAGAAAAGAGCTCGCTTGCGATGCGGAGTTCCTTGCATTGGCCCAAACGCTCCGTTACCCATTATGGTCCAACGACAAGTTACTGAAGACACAAGGCGCAGTGAAGGTTTTCTCAACCGCGGAAATCATCGAACTTCTCGGCGGATGACCCACGCAAACGAATCAACACTGGCGACACGAATGACAGACAAAACAGCCCTGAAAAAAGCAAACCGACTGGCACTGAAAGCTCACCTAACTCAAAAGGCTGCGAAGCCCCCCTCGCAAAAAAGATTAGAAAGGAAATGGGACGGCAAATAACTGACGTCAATGCCTGAAAATCGCCTAAAGGCACGACAAACTACGAAACCCTTACCGTGCGGTTTGCGGTGAAATCAGAAGTCTCGCCAAGCCCTGCAGCGGCAATGGAATAGCCATAAGTACCTGCGGGAACGAACGGCTCTGTTGTTGTGAAAATCCACTTGTCAGGAGCGAACTTGTTCAGGCTTGAATAATACTGCTGCTTGATTTCGTCTGCGGAAAGGGAGCGGTTCCAGATGCGGACTTCATCCATTGTGCCGTTGGCCATGTAATGGATGTACGGCGACGCGCCGCAGCCGAGGTACATTACCCCGTTTCCTAACCGTATCGGTCCGGACGCACTCCTCGAGCTTACAAAAGCACCGTCAAAATACATATTTAGATTCGTCGTATTCTTGCTCACTGAAAGATAATGCCAGGCGTTTAAGTTGAAATATGGACTTGGAAGGCTAGGACCCCATATAATCACGGCGCCGTTCTGTAAGTATAATTCAATATCAATCCAACTGCCATCTGAACCTAAAAGTATCCTAGTGTTCCAACCATCGCCGCCCAAGCCCCTTATCAAGCCGTGATATGCATTGTCCGCAGTTCCGCCTGAATTGCCTGCTCGCTTGAACCACATCCCCACGGTGAAGTTTTCGGTGATGGAAGTGTTCAGGTTGGGTGCGTAGATTATGTCGTTCTTTGCGTCGAACTTGAAGCCGCTGCCTGCCTTCCCGTCCGGAGTCCAATCGGCGTGATGTGCTTTGCCTGCGTTGTAGTGGGCGAGGATTTCTGCGGGAGTGAGCGCACGCGAGTAGATGCCGATTTCGTCCAGGGTCCCGTTGAAGGCGCTGATGTGACCGGGCCGGTACAAGCCTATGTACTTTTGCCGGTTGGCAGAGGGGAAATTGGCGGCCACCATGCTTGCGCTTGAAGAATAGACGCCGTTCTTGTAAACGGACACGTTGTTTGCATTATAGTCCGCCACTACCACGATATGGACAAAGGACGGATTGTCGCCGGTTGCAAAGACGTGGGAAAAATATATCGCATAATAATACGTCCCGTTGCCATACTGGAACGCCAGCTGGTGGCCGCTCCCGCCCACCCGATAAATATCGATAAATCCTCCTGCACCCTGGGCGTTGTCGCTGAACAGGATTTGTACTTGTGATGACGTCCCGCTCTTGGCCCACGCCTCGTAGGTTATCGCGTTCGTCGCAGCGGACAATGCAAAGCTGTTCGTGACCAGATAGTCGTCAATCCCGTCAAACTGCAACGCACTCCCGCTCGTTCCATCCACCCAGTCAATGTGCTTTGCCTTTCCTGCATCGTAAAGGGAAGCCACCTCGGCAGGAGTCAGGGCCTTCGAGTAGAACGCGACCTCGTCGATGGTGCCATTCCAGGAGCCGTAACCTGCCCTATACCGGCCAATATAACAGCTATTCGACTGCATGCCTCCAACTTGCTGGATGTCGGGTTGCCTGGTCGTTTTGTAATTATCTATGTAGAGAGACTGTTCGGAGAGGTTCTTGAATACTCCACAGATAAAATGCCAGGCGTTTGGAGTAAACGCACCGTTTTGAAGAGCGGCGCCCGACGTCCCGTTGTAAACAGAGAATTGGAGTACGCCATCGTTGACCTCAGAGATATGAAAATTCCGGCTGCCAGCTACATTGTTATAGTCGGCCACTATACCAGCATACTCGACATACGTGCGGCGATACACCCAAGCGCACACCGACATCTCCGAGGCGTTAAGCAGAGGGTCGGTTATTGAAACGTAGCTGTTGCCCGAGCCGTCAAACTCCAACGCGCTTGCGGACTTGCCGGGAACCCGCACCGCGCCGGTGATGTTTCCAATATAATTGTAAGGCCCTGAGTCGTAGGCGTACGAGCCGGCGTTCTCGTCGAAGTTGTAAAGCGCCCGCGTGTTGCCGTAAACCGTGCCGTTGTTTCCAAACCTGCTCTCGTCAACCGCCCGGAAGCCGTCGTTCTCGTCCATGTGCAGCAGGAGCTGTGTGTTTCCGTAAACCGTGCCGTTGTTTCCGAACTGAGAGACGTCAACTACTTTTCCTGCGGTGTCGCCTACGCTTGCGACGTCGTCGAAGTTGTAGGCAAGAACAAGCGAGTCGTCGTAGATGCGCGTAGTGGACTCGTTCCAAGTCAAGTTCAGGCCCGATAGAGCCATGTCCTGTATTGTCGCGTTGATTGTGACGTTGGAGCCTGCAGAAAACCACGAGTCGTTGGACGGCGAGGGGGAGGACAGGGAAATCCCGTTCACTTTCTGCGAGCAGTAGCCGGCAAGCGGCCTGTCGCCCATCTGCAGGAGGCCGGAAAGGTCGAGGTTGGAATAGGCAAGCTGCACGTCGTCCAGGGAAAACATCCTGCCTGCGCACTCGGAGTCGCTGCGTGCGACAACGGTGACGGACTGCCCCACCTCGACTGCGATGGAACACGAGTCAATGCCTGACGGGCAGCGCGGTGCGCCGAACACGTCGCCGGAATAATCGTACAGCATCATGCTCTTGCCGTCGGCGCTGATTCCCGAAAGCCACAGGGGCTCGTCAGCGGCATTCTGCAACGTAAGCACTATTGCAGGGCCAACTGACTTTGCCGCGGTTATGATGAAGGGGTAGGTCGAGCGCCAGTAGGCGGAGCTTTCCTGGACCTGCGCTGCTGAGGAGTCCGAGTTGAGCGCCATCACGCTTACCGTGATTGCGGAGACCAGAAGGACCGCACCGAGTATCACCAGGTATTCAGTTGAGGCCTGGCCGCGTAGAGACATAGACAGAATCAGGCCGGGATTGGTTAAAAAAGTTGGTCGGGCGAATCAGTGCCCCGAATCATGGAAAACGGATTCAAAAACCGCGACCCCAGCCGCCGCCAGGTTTTGAAAAAATGGCGCAATGGGACATATTCTTAGCCAGAGGAACGCTATTTAATCATTCCTAATAAAGATTATTAGGAAATAATAAACAGGTGTTGTTGAATGACAAACGTCAGCGTTGACCTTACCAATGCACAGCTCAAGTTCATTGCGTCCCTCCTTGACAGGGGAATATACCGCTCAAGGAGCGAAGCCGTTCGGGACGTGCTGCGCCGGGCCGAGTTCGACTGGGAATGGCGCAGCGCGATGGAAGAGGCATCCAAAACGGGCGTTTCCGAGGACATAGAGCGCGAAAGGACGGTCGCTTCAAAGAAGCTGCTTTCAAGGCGGTTCTCACATGCATAAAGTAAGGATAGCCTGCGATACCGGCATCCTTTTCTCCGCCCTGTTTTTTGGCGGAAAGCCGGGCGCGATACTGGAAGCAGTAAAGCAGAACCGCGCGACGCTGTTCGTGTCCGAATACATACGCGACGAACTGCGGCAGGTGATCCTTGCCAAGGGCCTTCCAACAGGCGCGCTTGACGCTTTGCTTTCGCTGGACAATGCGAGGGTAATAACGGACCGCGCGTATGACACTGCAGAAAACTTCAACAGGGCCAAAGAATTCGTGCCTGATGCAAAAGACAGGCCGATTTATGCGTTCTTCCTTGAGCTTGAAAAGAAGAATGCGTGCGAATTCCTTGTGTCTTCGGACAAGCACCTGCTGCAAACAAACCCGAAAAGCCCGCTTTACAACAGGATATTGACGCCTGCGCAACTGCTTGAAAGGATGGAACTGTAGAAGTTTCCCAAAAAAAAGTTTGTGAAAAACCCAAGTTGTCTTTGCCTATTTTCGCTTCACGCGTGCAGTGCTCGCCTGCCGTAGGTTCTCAAGCCCCTCAAGCACGTCCTGTTTCGTTACCGTAGTCGGGACCTGCCGGACTTCCAAAAGTGCCATGAACTCACTTATTGGCATGCCGGCCAAGTGGCTTGCCTGGCCAAGAGTAGCCTTCTTTTCAGAGTAAAGCGTTATTGCGGCGAACTGCCTGCCCTGACGGTAAAGCGACCGCACGGCCGCGGACTTGTCCAAGTCCATTTTTTTTGAGTATTCCGCTATGAATGCCAAATCCTCTGGCTCAAACCGCGTTACCAAGACGTTCTTCATTTTCGCACACCGCCGATTTCATCCAATGCAAGCAATATCTCATCTTTCGTGTACCTGCCGTGCTTTTCCAGCTCCCCCACACAGGCAATCGCATCTCCTTTTGGGAAGGGAATCGTTTTTGAAAGGTGAATGGAAAGCGAAAGTGCAGTAAAGAAGCGCACGCCAAGCAGCCGGCATACGCGGATTGCCTTGCCGTCGTCAACGCCGAACAAATCCGCATTCAGACGGAGGTATGCCGCGATTGAGGCGGCTTCCCCGACTCCAAGCCCATACTCGTTCTGAAGCCGGAGCGTGCTTTCGAGAGTTGCCGCGACCACGCGTATCTTTCCCTGCCGGATGCGCTCCCTTATGAGCAATGCGTCCTCGTGCCCGCCACGAAGGCCTTCCGCTATCTCCGCATCAACCTCGCTTGGAATCGCAATCCCGGAAAAATAAACCAATGCATGGTCTAAAAGGCCTGATTTCGCAAGCAAAATCAAGGTGGATGAATCCGACACCACAAGCACGCAATCACCGTATTCGCAAAATATAATGATAGAATACGCTAAAAAGCATTTCCATAACTGCCAACACAAACCAACGTGTGAAAAACGCCCGGATTGGTTAAAAAAGTTGGTCGGGGTAAAGAATTACCGGCAGTTGCAGACGCAACTGCAAGAAAGCCGGAAAAAGACAAAAAATAAAGGAAGGTCAGAGCAAATGGACAAGAAAGCAAGGCCGTCGTGGGACGAATATTTCATGCAGATTGCGCAGGACGTCGCGACGAGGTCCACCTGCGAGTCGCGCCACGTTGGCGCAGTCATTGTTGTTGAGAAGAGGATGGTCGCAACCGGCTACAACGGCTCGCCCCACGGGATGCCCCACTGCACCGACGTGGGATGCAAGCTGGTCACGGTAACCGAGAACGGCGAGAGCAACGAAAAGTGCGACCGCGTGCTGCACGCGGAGCAGAACGCGATAATCCAGTGCGCGATGCACGGCGTGTCCTGCAAGAATTCCACTATCTACACCACCGCAAGGCCGTGCAGACTGTGCGCCAAGATGATTGCAAACGCAGGGATAAAGAGAGTAGTTTACTGCGACGAGCCCTCGGACAGGGAGCCTTTCGAGATACTGAAGGCTGCGGAAATCGAGGCAGTACGTCTTGCACCGACGAAAAAGAAATGAGGAATGACGACATTTTCATGAAGACAAAACTACCATTCACAGTCGTGATGCCAGCCTACAACGAAGAGGAGGGCATCGCGAAGGTAATCGACGAAATCAAGGGCTTTTCCGACAAGCTCATAGTTGTTGACGACGGAAGCAGGGACAGGACGCGCGAGCTTGCACAGGAGTGCGCAAGAAAGCACGCGGGAGTCACGGTCATAAGCCACCAGAAGAACAAAGGAAAGGTCGCAGCGATACTCACAGGAATCAGGCACGCAAAGACCGAAGTTGTTGTGCTGATTGACGCGGACTACACGTACCCTGCAAAGGACATCCCGATTCTTGTAAAAAGAATCGAGGAAGGCTCCGACCTGGTCCTTGGAAACCGTTTCTCCGACGGGCTCAAGAACATACCCGCGTTCAACCGCATTGGAAACGGAATCTTTTCTTTCTTAATCTCGTTTGCAAGCGGCCGCGAGATTGCCGACGGACAGACCGGGTTCCGCGCTTTCAGAAAGGGAATGCTTGACGACCTGGACATACGCTCCAACGGGCTTGAGTTCGAGACCGAGATGACAATCAAGGCCGCAATCAACGGCTACAAGGTCGAGGAAGTGCCAATCGAGTACCGCGAAAGGATTGGCAAGTCAAAGCTCAACCCGATAAAGGACGGCTACAGGATGCTTGCGGCGATACTGCGCTCGGGATACTCGCAGATGTCGATAATATCCAAAGGGTTCGCGCTGCCGGGGCTGTTCATAGCGCTTGTTGGACTGCTGTTCATGATATTTTCCGTGTGGGACTACGCCACCCTTGGCAAGCTTTCCCACGAGTACTACCCGCTGCTTGCTGTTTTCTTTGCACTTGCAGGCACCCAGCTCATCACGCTTGCGGTGTTTTCGGACGTGCAGCAAAAGAAGCTCTCGCGCATCGAGCGCGACGTTTCAGGGCTGAAGAAAAAATAAGCAAAGGCAGTTACGCTTTTGCCAATCCGAACTATTTCTTCTTGAACACGAACACTACAGGCTGGTCGGCCTTGCTCCCGTCATCGGCAGTCACGGACATCGAATAGTACTTCACGACCTCGTACTTGTCGGTGTCGGCGAACAGGTGGTAGTAGGTGTTGTCCGGCAAGGCGGTGCCGTTGCGGAGCGCCTCGAAAACAGTTGACAGCGGCCCTGACGCTTCCAGCAGGGACGTGAGGTACACCGAAGAGTTCAGCTTAGAGGCGTGTTTTTGGAAGGAAGTGTAGTTCGGGTCAAGGACCAGCGTGGGACGGGTTGAATACGCGCCTACTTGCGGGTAGCCGCTTGCAAGCACCCACTCGCCCGGCGCGGTTATGTTCTTGATGTAGTAGGACGCCTCCTGCACCTGCGAGAAGGAGTCCTTCTTGCTGTCAAAAAGCGCCCAGCACTGGCCGAGGTTGCCGTAACTCGCGCTGAAAAGGCAGAGCAGCAGGAGCGCGGACACGCCTGACCAGAAGCCGAACTTCGCCTTGCCTGAAGCCGCGTCTGCGATTGCGTTTGCGGCGTCGCCAATGACCCTGCCTGCGAGCGCGAATGCGGCTGGCAGCAAGAAGAGTATGAAGCGGTCCTCCTTGTAGTTGAAGAAGAACGTCATTACAAGCAGGGGGAGCAACAGCACGAGCGCGAGGATGACTGCGTTGCCGTCCTTCTTGATGAAAGCGTACACGATGCCCAAAAGCACGAGGATTGCGCCGAGGGTGCTGTTGAACATCCAGTTCGCCTCGGTAAAGAACAGGAACTGGTCCGCCTGGCCGTAGCCCTGGGTGCCCGTGAAATACTCGCCGGCCAGTCCAAATGCCGAGCCGGACTTTGCGAACTGGTAGGAAAAGAACGATGCTGCAAGCACGGCCACAAGCAGGACGCACAGGCCCGTTGCCCTGGGCGAGGACTTCATCGTCTCGAAGATTTGGCTGCGGTAGATGTAGGCGCCGACGGCAAGCCCGAGCACGATGGAAAAGAACACATACTTTGTGAACCCGCCAAGCATTATGGAGAGCACGAACACCGCCATCCAGCTAGGGCTTTTATCCTGTACGGTGCGGAAGAACGCGTAAAGCCCCAGCGCGGCAAAGAGCACCTGCGGAGCGTCTGTAAGGACCCTGCTGGAATAGAACCACATCAGGTGCGAAAACACGAGCAGCAGCACCGCGGCTATTGCGGACATGTCACCGAAGAGCCTGCGTGCAAGAAGGTAAGTGGCAAGCACCGCAAGGGCGCACAGGAGCGCGACTGCAAGGTGGCCGGAGAAGACGTAGTCGCCTGCGATGAAGTACATCACCGCAGTAAAGTAGGGGATTGCAAAGGAGCGGCCCGACTGCGAGAGGATGCCGAACGGGTCGTCGGGCTGGACCGCATACTGGCCGCGCTCGACTATGGACTGCGCAAGGAGGACGTAGTCTCCCTCGTCGGTCCACAGGGTGGTCTGCGTGCCATAGGCCATCGCAAAGTAGAATATCCACACCGCAGCTGCAACCGCAATAAGCGCGCCGCCTGTTTTGACGTAAGAGTCCATTTCGAAAGCCCCCAGTAGAATAGACAAGATTACGCTTCTTATACAATTATAATCATTCCAATCCAGAAATAATTCCTGCTTCTGCGGGCCCGTAGTCGAGTGGTTAAGACGTCGCTCTTACACAGCGAAAATCGGGAGTTCGATCCTCCCCGGGCCCATTATTTTTTCGTTCGATTTTCCGCCTGCGTTTTATGCGGCTACTTTTTTGCCTTGCCCTTCTTCGCTTTCTGCATCCTTGCCACTGCAATCAAAGCCAACGCCACAAGCGGGGCAAGGAGCGGGTTGAAGTCCGGGGCGCTGCGCACAGTGCCCTTGCGGTAATAGTAGTATTGCGTGACCGAGTCGGGTATGCAGTCGGAATAGTTTGCGCGGATGCGGAAAGTGTGCGTGCCTTCGCGGTAGTCGGCAAAGGAGACGGTCTGGTTCCCCAGGACGTAAGAGGGGATGCTCTTGTTGGTGCCGTTGTCCATTATCAGGAGGGCCTGCGCGTTGACAGGTACGTTTGAAGACGCGTTGGTGACGTTGACGGTCACAAAGACGTTGTCATAGCCTTCGGGAGTCACCGGGACGATGTAGCCGTCCTGCGGGGCAAGAACGCGTATCTTGAGCACGCAGCCTGGGATTGCGGCAAGCACGGGCGTGCAAAGGAGCGCAAAAAGCAGGAACGCTGCGGACTTTCTCATATGGGATTACCGGACGGCGCGTTTTGCTTGCGCCGGTTGTTATTAAACTTGGCCGCAATAAAAACCTGTGCAGGTGCAACGTTTGCTTATGGTACTTATCGCAGTTTGTGGGAAACCCAACGTGGGAAAGAGCACGCTGATGGCAGCAGCCACCGGCACCGCGCCGCAGATTGCCAACTACCCGTTCACCACCATAGACCCCAACAAGGGCGTGTGCTTTGCCAACGCCCAATGCCCGCACGTGCGCCTGAAAATATCCTGCAACCCCAACAACGCGCGTTGCGAGAACGGCACGCGCAGGGTGCCCGTGAACCTGGTGGACGTGGCGGGAATAGTCCCCGGCGCGCACGAGGGCAAGGGGATGGGAAACAGGTTCCTCTCCGACGTCGCCGCAGCTGATGCGCTCATCATAGTAGCTGACGCGTCCGGAGGAACGGACGATTCCGGGAACATCGTCGCGTTCGGAACGCACGACGCCGCTGCCGACGTGAAGCTTTTCATCGACGAGCTTGACGACTGGTTCTTCGAGGTCGTCGGCAGGAACGCCAAGAAGTTCAAGGGGACGCACACCGTTCTTGAGGACTTCTTCCAGGCCCTTGCGGGAATAGGGATCCCGTATTCGGAGGCAAAGGACGCTTATGCAAAACTCGGGCTGGGGCCTGAGCCATCCAAGCTTTCCGATGGCGACATCCGCAGGCTCTCCGGGATGCTGCGCGAAAGGACCAAGCCGTTTTTGATTGCCGCTAACAAGTGCGACTCGGGGTTTGCTCAAAAAAACATCGAGGCGCTGCGCAGCGCGTACCCGGGAGTGCCTGTGGTGCCGGTGTTTGCAGACTACGAGCTTGCATTGCAGCGCGCAAAGACCTCCGGGATAGTCGAGTACGACGGGAAGAAGATTGCGCTCACGGAAAAAGGCTCCCAGAACGAGCGGGCTGTCGAGGCGATAAAGAAGATTTCAGCGGCAGTGGCAACGTACGGCTCAAGCGGGGTGCAGGATGCCATCGACCGCGCGGTGTTCGGGCTCGCAAGCCAGGTGGTGGTGTTTCCAGTTGAGGACGAGACGCACTACTCCAACCACTTCGGCAAGGTGCTGCCGGACGCAATACTGCTGAGGCAGGGAAGCACGCCAGTTGACCTTGCCGGCGCGATACACGCAGACCTTGCGGCGCACTTCCTTTATGCGGTTGACTGCGAGAAGAAGACGCGCATCGGAAAGGATCACAAGCTGGCAACCGGCGAAGTCATAAAGATAGTTTCGACAAAATAGCCCGCGAGGGGAAAGAGTGGGCGTGCATCCTGCACACCAAAGCCCAACGGAACAAGCACTATTTCTTTATTGAGCACGCACTCTGC
>Ga0209340_1000937_pt1 | contig 24537 bp, 20 predicted proteins | sample EPASupsiteSAE323_FD_187266 | JGI IMG/M metagenome (GOLD analysis project Ga0209340, IMG submission 187266) | Bioremediated contaminated groundwater from EPA Superfund site, New Mexico - Sample SAE3-23 (SPAdes) (version 2) | ecosystem: Environmental > Aquatic > Deep subsurface > Groundwater >... | reverse complement strand
TTTCCTTCAAAAAATCTCTCTGCCTTACATAAAATGTCGGGTCATAATTTATGCAAGTATCAACATAGCCTTGTCTTGTCTCATCATCCAACTCAGGTGAAAAAAAATCAAAATCTTCTTCCAATCCCACACCAGCAACTCTCATAATTGTAGAAACATCTTGTGAAAAAAGCTTCTTCTTTTCTTCTAAATCTTTTTCTGATTCTTCTTCCACAAGTTCAGCCTCATGTGTAAGATCTTCAACACGTTGATCTAAAACCTCATCTGGAATAGGGGGAGGTGTCACTACCCTCTCTTCTGCTGATTCATGGGGTATTCCTTCCTTCATATATATAAAACAAAAAATAATAGCATAAATTTCTTCTCTTGTATTGTACTATAAAATGAGTTGAGAAACAAAAAAAGAAGTTTTTACAAACTTCTTTTTTCTTGTGGGCGTGCCAGGAATCGAACCTGGGACCTCGACATTATCAGTGTCGCGCTCTAGCCAACTGAGCTACACGCCCGTTTTGTGGGTTTAAGAGGATTCGGACCTCTGACCTCTACAATGTCAATGTAGCGCTCTAACCAACTGAGCTATAAACCCTCTGAAGAAGAACACTACGAGAGCTATTTTACACTATTTAAAAAAATTTGTCAAGGGAAAAAAAATCCCGGAAATGCCCGGGATTTTTGGTAAAATTTGCAATTAGATATTCAAGCTATCTACAGCACTTGTGTCAATATCGTCGTTTACATTATTCATTGCTGGTCTTGGTCCACGGCCACCCTCTGGTTCGTTAATCTTGAGGTTAACACGTGCATTGTTCTTAGCACCAACAATTTTGAGAAGTGTACGAATTGCGCGAGCAGTTTGTCCGCGACGTCCGATTACGTACCCCATATCGCTTGGATCGAGGTCCAAAGTGAGGAGAACTCCACGTTCGTCTACAGTACGATCTACTTTTACAGCTTCAGGCTTGCCAACAATGGCTTTCACAACACTCTCGAGGAATGCTTGATCTTGATTCATATCTGTCTACTACATTCTTATTCTTAAGGAACTGTCGACATGTGGGTATACCACCAGTTCACGATTTAGTATAGCATAAATTTTTGTGGAAAGTCAAGGGGTTGTGGAAACACTATTCCTCTTTTAATTGTTCTATATACTTATTTATTCTTGCTAAGTCAAACACAACTTCTTTTGATGACTCCAAAAATTCAATAATGAATTGTGGCTCTTTTTTCATCTGATACAAATATAAATCAGCTAATCGCATATAAATACCCACATCACCTGGAGTAACTTCAATTGCCTGCTTGTAATATCGTTCCGCCTGTTCATAATCATTTAATAATACACATATATTTCCTGCGTTCACAATGTATATTGTGTCTCTATTATCAGTTAACAGAATTCCTTGTTTGTACGCATCCAAAGATTTCTTATAGTACTTTTCCTTCAACTCAACATTTATCATTCTGTCTGCAACACTCTTCCAGCCAAGACCAATGTCAAAATATATACGCTGATCTCCTGGATCATTCTTTGCAGTATTAAGAGCATTCAATAAATCATCTATAATTTCAGGAAGTTCACTATTCAACCCTCTAAATTCCTCCAATTCCTCTGCGACGTTTAGTTCTTTGTTCGTGGAATTATATAAAAACAATCCGGATAAAATCACGGCAATACTAATTATTGGTACGAAAACTTTTTTAAAAGAGATGCGCATATTCTTCTATATTAATATTATTATCTTTAAGAAATTGTTTTGCTTCACTTGCCAAAGAAGGGTCACCTTCAACAGCAAGATTGAGATACTTAATGGAATTTTCGATATCGCCCAGTTCCATATATGTTGCTGCCAAATTTCCATAATATTTTACAGCATTTGTGCTATCATTCTTGATTAATAGTATATAAAATTGTGCAACTTTATTCAAATCACCAACTTTTACATACTGATCAATAAGAAATTGGATATTACTTGGCTTGGCAGAAGCAAATTCCATCCCCTTTTCCATGTGTTCAATGCCCTTTTCCATGTCCCCATTCTGAACATATGCAACACCCAATAACCAATTGATTTCAGGAAAATCACCATACATTAAGGTATTTTGTAAAACATCAATCGCCTTTTCTGTTTCATTATTAATCAAAAACAATCTTCCAATCAGTATAGCAAAATGAGGTTTTTGTGGAGTTTCTCGGACTATCTCAGATAATAGTTTCTCTGCCTTTGAATAATATTGCTCGTCTGTATATTCTGTTCCCAGAACATATAATTGTGACAACCAAAACTTATACATTAACTGATCGACATTTTCTATCTTTTTTATTAAAGATACTTCAAGACTCTTCACCACATTTTCTGGAAGACTTCCTTTTTTTTCAAGAATATCCACACCTTCCATTTCCAGCAAATCCTGAATAAAAAATATTGAATTCTCCCAATCAAAAGGTACGTTATATTTTTCCTGCAAAAGTACAAAATCTCTCCATTTTTGTACATCTCCAATATGTAAATAGTCTCTGGCAGTACTTGTATTAACGGATGAATTATACAAAATAATATTTTTTAATAAAAAATATCCAAAGAGACAGACAAAAAAAACAGAAAATATTTTAATAAACCAATTTGGAAAATGAATATTTATACTTTTTTCCTCAAAAAATTTTCTACTTATGAACACAAGAAAAACCACAAACACAATAAGTGAATTAATAGTATCAAAGGCAAAAACATTTTGAATGAGATAAACAAGGAATAGCCCCAATAAAACGAGTTTTTCATTCAATCCAGTATCTTTCCCAAACTTAAACAAAGAATAAATTATCCAAAAAAGTAAGACACTATAACTAACAAGCCCTATAATACCTGAACAAGAAAGTAATTCAAGATAATAGTTATGAGGCTTATCCCAACGTGTTTCTCCAAAAGTAAAATTTAAAAATGCGGGATCATAATATTTATCATGTATGTACTCAAAATTCTCCATACCCCAACCAAAAACAGGTTTCTCCAAAAATCCTTTATAAGCCACATTCCACGCCAAAAGTCTTGTCTGTGCAGTTGTTTGTTCAAAAGAAATTTCTATATAACGTTGGAATAAATTTGGTGTATATAAACGTACTGTATCATTTGCAAAATACAAAGCTCGGAAGGAAATCACAATAGCAAGTAACGCAAACAAACTTTCCAAAACCACATATCGAATTCTTCTCCTTTTTTGCAACAAAGCGAAGACAATAGAAACTATAAAAAAAGACAAAAAAAGTCCAATAAACAACCCTCTTCCCTGTGTAAATAACAAAGTTGCAAATAATATTAAAAATGACCCAAACCAAAAATATTTCATTTTTTCTTTATCTGCAAAAAATAAGTAAAGTGAGAAAAATGTTGGAAATAATAAATAACTTGCAAAAAATATAGGATTTCCAACTATGCCAGAAAGTCGAGAATCTTTTGGTATTACTTCAGAGAGAAAAGGTATATATTTTCCAAACCAAGCAAAAAATGCAGATACCATTCCTACCACTACAACACTTTTCAATAAAAGTAACAAGTCTTTTTTTTCTGTAAAGAAAATTCTCAGCAAAAAATAATATAATAGTAAATGTATATAGGTATACAACCCAGTGAACCTACTTTGAAAACCCCAAAAACTCTTGGAAAAATCTACTCCAAAAATACTTGATATTAAAAGCATTCCGACAAATACAGCAAAGAAGATATCTAATTTTTTCAAATACATTTTCGGAAAACTATATTTTTCTCTAAAGAAGACATATGCGATTCCAAGAATATCCACAATCACGAAGAAAAACAATGTTTTTCCAAAACTCCAAGGATACGTTGTTTTCGGGGTAAACAGAAGTGGCACTATCAACGGTACAAGTAATATCCATTGAAATACTTTTTTATAAATATTATTCATATTTTTTGTTTATTTTCTCTCAAAGTATACAATATTTATAAATCTTTGTCAAAAGAAAACTCCGCTCAATTGAGCGGAGTTTTCAGTTTCAATTCTCCAAATAAACACTAAGGACTTACTAGTAAGTAAGAGTCTTAGGTGTAAGAGGAAGAACTGATGGCATTGATGTGATTGCTGTAGATTGACCATCAGACCATGATACATCATCAGCAGCAAGAGAGATAGAAATCTTATCATCACTGCCTGCATCAGTAGTATCAAGAGTTACAAATACAATTCTTTGGTTTCCTGCGGAAACTTCAAGATCTGTAAATGTCGTAATTCTAGTATCACTAAAGTTCATATTCCAAGGAACAGTAGCACTACCAAAGTCAGTTGTAGCAAGTAAATTAGCAGCAAGAACACTGTCTTTATACACATTAAGTGTACGAGCAGTAGCAGCGGCTGTAGATACACCTGTTTGACTGATAGCAAAGTTCATTGTTTCAATAGTTGCCTTATAACTTCCAATATTTGAACTATTTGTTACAACAAATTTAGCAACAACAGCGTCATCTCCACCTACTGCAGCTCCAGATGGTGTATCAGAAGCCCAAGCAATAGTAGCTTTTGTTCTGTATACTGTCATTTGGTTAGCTGTCTTATCAAGATCAATTGAACCGTAATCAAGATAAGCACCAGTAATACTTACACCAGATGATTTGCCTTTAGCTGTAATAGATTCAGCTGCAGCAGCACCTTTTTGTGCAAGAAGAGCAAGTGTATGGGTTGATCCAGAAGTAACTGTACCACCATCGTCAAAAGATGTAACATCACCTTTAACTACGATAGTAATAGCAGTATTTGATGGAACATCGATATCAAGTCCAACAAAGTTTGCATTTGCGTAGGTTGTTGTAGAATCAGTAGAACTCAAATTAACAGCTTCGCTAACAGCTTCACCGTCGATATAGAGTTTAAGATTCTTCAATGTACCTGTTGCAGCTGCGCTTGTGTTATCAGATACTGTAAGTTCAGAAATATTAATTGTTTCTGAAGCACTAGCAGTAAGTTCAAAACGAGCAAGTTCAACATTAGTTTCTCCTGTTATAATTTGTCCTGCAACAGGAGTGTTTGAATCAACAGCAACAGTTAGGTTACCAGCAGCTGAGATATATGCATTTTGCAAATCTACATTTGTAGTATAACTTGCATCAGCAGATGTACTTACACCTGTAGCAGTTACGCTAGAAAATTCAGCAACTGGAGAAAGTACTTGTCCACCTGCGTTAGCAGCATTACTCATTACATCAGCATATACATCAACAACATATTGTTGACCAGCATCAATTCTGATAGCTGAGCTTGGTGTAAATGTGTAAGAACCAGCATCTGTATTTAGTGAAGAAATTGTAGAACCAATTTGAACACCATTATGCTTCAATACAAGATTTTGGAAGTCATCTCCAAGTTGTGTTGTAGCATCATCATCAAGAGCGATTTGTGTAACATCGATAGCTTCACCAGAACCAGCGGTAATGATGAAAGAACCAATACGTACATCACTTGCATTTACAGTAGCTGTTGGAGTTGTAGCGCTTCTATTTGTGAAAGCACTATTGATACTTGCAGTTGCAGTACCAGATCTAACAGTTAAAGTACGAGCAGTTGAAGCTGAAGTACTGAGTGATGTTAATGTAGTTTGTCCATTAGCATTAGCAGTTCCAGCGTTAAGACTTACAGCAATAGTTTCAGCTGCAGCTACTGTAGTATCAGTAGTATCAGCAACAATAGAAACTACGCTTGTAGTACCCCCTGGTATAATGAAAGTATTACCAAATGTAAATGTTGTAGTATCTGTAGCGCCACTGTCACACAAAATTGTTGTGTCAGTTGTACCAACTTGAGAACCATTTACTAACAATTTAACATTATCAAGGTAATCAGCACTACCAGTACTTGCACAATCAATATTAAGGTTATCAATCTTAACATCTTCTCCTACAGCCTTGAAATTAAATTTCGCAAAAGTAAGATTTGTGCCAGCATCAGCGATATTTCCAGTTGGAGAATCTGTTGAAACTCCAATTGTAAGAGTACCACTGTCTACTGTTGTTCCATTACCTGTTGTAGGTTGGATAACACCAAAAGCTGTAGTTACAGCATCTTTAGCAATAGTTGTGTAAACATTGTATTCTGTATCGAAAATCTCGAAATCAGAAGTCTTCTGAACTGTAAATTTAAATACACGTCCAGCACCACCCATCATGTCGCCACGAAGGATGAAAATCTTTGATTGTCCTGCAGGGATAACAGTATTTGTAAGATCAAATGTTACTGTTTTATCACTGTCAAGAGTTGCTACTGTTGATACAACAACTCCACCAACTTCTAAACGAAGATTTTGGATTTCATCTGTATCAATAGTTCCAATCATGGTAAGTCTTACTTTTTCAACCTTCATATCCTGTGCATCAGCTGTAGCTGTAAAGCGCCAAACTTCTTTGTTAGCGTCGTCAGCTTTGATAGTTGATGGATATGATGTATATGAAGAAAGATATACATGTCCAAGGTCAGATACTGCTGCTGTAGTCATTTCATTTCCAACAATTGGGAATGAGCCAGCAACATCACCACCAGTTACAACATCGCTAGAAGCAAGAAGCTTAAAGCCAATAGTTTTTCCTGAAGTTACTGAAGTTGTACCACGAGCAAGATCACCTTTCAAGGTAAGAGTTACTGTTTCTCCAGCAGAAAGTTCAATAAGACCACTAGATTTTGTAAAAGTAACTACTTTATCATTGAATGATGTATATTCAGCAATTCTTTCATCTCCATTATAGAGATAGAGATTTCCAAGATCAGCATCAGTTGAAATACCTGTGCGAGTAAACTTCAATGAAGTTACTTCTGCAGCTTCATTTCCTGCCTTCAAATTGAATGTAAGGAAAGGAATTAAAGCTTGTGGGTATTCACTAGCTGTTGAATCAGCAATAATATTTGCTGAAGCTGGTGTATTAGCTGAAAGGCTTACATTTACATCACCACCTAATACTGGTGTTTCTGTTCCAGGAACAGATGGAGTACCACCTTGTGCTGGATCAGCTGTAAGAGTAGCAGCTGTTACTTCACCTTCCATTGGATACATTGCAATCACAGAAGCTGAAAGTTTAGCAACTTGTGATTTCAAGTATGTTGGAACAGTTGAAATTTTAGCCCATTTACCACTAACAAGAGCGTAATATACGCCACTTTGTTCGATCATTGTACCTTCTGCAACTGCAGATACATTACCGTCAGTTACAAGGAAAGCGAAGAAAACTTCAGCTAATCCATAGATACGGCTCTCCCAGTTGCTTCCTGCATATTTAGCAGCATCAGCTGCGCTAGCAAGTTTTTGAATTTTATTTCCTGGTTGAACTACGTATACTGTTGGGTACAATGCTCCACCTGGAGCCATTTTTTGTACTAGACTGCTAACGCGTGGCATTACATATCCATTGACATTGTAATTGTCAACACATGCAGCTGGTACATTGTTTACTACTTGAGAGAAATCTGCTCTCCATGTTGAATACACTGAAGAGTGTGGGAAAGCAGAAAGTGTGTTACTGCTGGTTACAACGTATACTGCTGAACTAATGTTAGATGAAATCATATCACCTACTGCAAAAGTTGGGCAGTCTACAGCTTGAACAGGAGCTGGTGCTAACATAGCAAGACCCATGCTCCAAGCGATAGTTGCAACTACAACAGTCCATGTAAAGGTTTTCTTTACGATATTTACTGTATGAGTCATAAATAATTTAAACGCTTATACGGAGGCGCGCATTTCTTAAATGAAACGGTCCAAATGTATAAGTTTTTGAATATATAAGTGTGAAGCGTCTCAAGTGAGACCCGACTTTTTTGCTAGACACCACCACGTCTATAAAAACGTGGATTTGCCCCTTTGCCCTGCCAAGGGCCGTCCTACTGTATGGCTTTCTTCTCTCAATTCTTTAAGAAGAGAAAGCCCTACAGTATACAGGGAGTGAATACTCTACTTATTGTGTTGTCCCGATTGATACTGCTGGAGTGGACATTGATTGTTTTATCTCCACAATAACTGCTTCTGTTACTGCACTTTTTTCTGTCATTTCTTTTGTAGCAACCAAGGCCTCTAATATCTGATTACTTTCTACCAATGCTTCAGCTTTTACTCCAGTTTCTGTTATTTCTTTTGTATTTTGGTCAACCACTTGTATAGCTTGTTCTATTTGTATCACTTGTTCAGCATTTACATTTTCCGCTATTTGTGGTGTTGAGGTGATTGTTCCAGATATTGTTGATGAGCCTATTGGAGTAGTTGTAACACTTATACCTTCTACTGTTATTGTACTTGTTACATTATTTGCTTGATTTTCAGTAACCGCATTTTTTACTTGTTGTGTCACCACTCCGGCTTCAACGTTCACTGCAGATAACTCTGCAATTTTTTCTTTGATAACATTTTTTACTTCTGTTTCTTTTTCTTCTGTCATTTCAAGTCCTTCTTTATCTTGTTTCTTCACTGCAGAAACCATTGCGTCGAGTGTCTTTCCATCTACCTCTTTTGTTGTAATGAGAACTTCTTTTGCAGCATCTATAACTTCCTGATCCGTTTCACTATGAAGTTCACCTATAGCATCTTTCAATGTTTTGCTTGCCTCAGTCGTTACTTTAGAAAGATCAAGGGCTAAGTTTACTGCATTTTCTGTTTTTACTTCCTCGATACTTTTTTGTACTGATTCAACTGAAGTTTTTAGATGATCACTTGCTTTTACGAGTTTTTGTACAGAATCTTTTCCTTTCTTTTGTGCAAAATGTTTTACTTCATCTGCACTGGTAGCAAGAATTCTTTTTCTTGCATCTGCTTTTGATTCTGGATTCATTGAAGTGGCCTCATCCAATTTTTGTGTAGCTCTTTTTACTTGCCAGAGCGGACTATCTGGTGAAGCACTTGCGCTTGCTGCCCAACCACCAAGGGTGGTAGAAAGAACAAGGATAAATACGAGTGCTTTTACCGCAACAGAGCGTACCATTTTTGGTACAAACATATGTACCCACTGAAAAACATCATATTGCAAAAATGGTTTTGTCTCTTCTGTAGTCGTATTTCTAATTTGTGAAAGCAAGTATTCACGATTTTTCTTAACCCAAACAGAGTCAGGGTTTAGCTGGCTCTCACGTTTTTTTAAATCCTTCAGTTGTTCAGGGGAAAACACCATAGTGATTTCTTGCTATTTATTCGCAAGTTCTTTTAATTTTTTTGTAGCTCTGTGAAGTATTACCCGCACAGAAGTTTGACTTTTTTCTAAAATTCGAGCAATTTCTCCAATACTGAGTTCCTCAACATATTTGAGGAGAATCACTTCTTGATATTCATGCTTTAGTTTTTGGATAAGCTTGAGTACTTGTTCAATTTCCAAATGTGTCTCTAACTTCTCAATAGCACTCGTATCTGGGATATCAAAACCCATTTCTAATGGATATTCTTGGTTTCGTGCTTTGTTTCTGTAGACATCCACAATTGCGTTTCTTGCAATTTTATAGATAAGACCACTAAAACTACTAATACCTGCCTTTGGCTGTGAAATAAGATAATTCCAGCACTTGAGGAAGATATCGCTGACCAAGTCCTCAGCCTCTTCTTTTGACCGTACTTTGTAATATACAAAACGATATATCTTTTCAACATATCGATCGTAGAGTTCAGCATACGCTTCCGGATTCTTTTGAACAACTACTCTGTACAGTATTTTTTTCTCTTGTAATAGGTCTTTCATAATAGAAGACGAGAAAGTGGACAATATGTTACACTTACTCTCAAAACCTTTAATATTTGGCTAAAATAACATAAGGAAGTATATCAAAAAACACAGAAAAAATCAAGGCTTCCTTACCCTTCCAGTATACGGAAAAGAAGGGGTTTTGTCACTTTTTTCCAGTTCTCTGGCTTTTTTCCCTAATTTTAGCTAAATAAAGCCAAAATAAAGCATAATATTTACAAAAAAGTTGTCCACATGCTATACTTATATACGGTAATCTATACAAAAATATGGACAAAAAAGAAAAATCCCAGTCCCCTATACGGGTTTCCATCTCCGAAGCAGCAAAACTCTTTGGGGTAAACCCTCAGACCATACGAAGAGGTATCAAGGCCGATGAACTCGCCTATATTGTGGTTGGAGGGCGATATAAAATCAACTTTGAAAGCCTTGTAAAATGGTCACAACAGAAAGTCACTGTTCAAAATAAGCGAGACAATGCCGGTATAGGTCAATACGTGGAAAAGTGGAAAATACGAAATAAACTCTATTCTCCAAGTCTCAAAGCCTTCAACCCAGATGAAAAAACAGAGCAATAAGCTCTGTTTTTTTATTTATATTTTTATTCTTCGTCTATATACGTAATAGTGCTCGAACAGCCTTCTCCAAGACAAATTCTACGAATCTTACATGGAGATTCATCCGCTTGTCCATCACAATCATTATCCAATCCATCAATACACACCTCAAAATCAAAAGGAATATACTTGGAATTATCATCACAATCATAAGGAGTACAGCCTACACCACCAAAAGCCCCATCATTGTCATTGTCCGTACATCCCGCTGGTTGTGGATCCTCTTCCTCAGGACAAGCTGCCCCCCACATGGTCACGACTTTCCCTGCAGCCTCAGCAGCGCAATCATCTGCATAGGTCACATTATCTGCTGTACATACAGGACCTAATCCTGGATTACAACCGAGTTTTTCTCTATTCTCCTCTAACTCCTCGCAAGTAGCTCCCCACAAGGTAACAATCTTTCCATCCCCCATTGCTTCACAATCATCCGCATAGGTTACGTTATCTGCTGTACATACAGGACCTAATCCTGGATTACAATCTATTTTCTCTGGTTTCGGTTGTTCTTGTGGCTTTAAAGGTTGTTGTGGAGGTTGTACAGGTTCTTCTGGTTGTTCAGGAACAACTTCAGGTTCGCCATTGTCTCCGAGAACAACTTTCCCACACAAATTCATACAATCATCCAAAGATGCAAAAGGCACAACCCCTTGGCATCCACCCCAAGCAAATGCTGTACATCCTTTTTCCAAATCATAATAGTATCTTGTAAAATTACCACGACAAGGACCAACATCTGGTAGAAGACTACACTTGTTTGCATCCCCAATTGCATTTGGAGCTTTTTCCACAGGCTGTTCAGGCTCTGGTTCTGGGAAAATATCAATAATAATTTCCTCTCCCTGATCTTGTACTACTGGAGGTTGTGGTGCCTGTTCGCAGCCAATACCAACAAATAAAAAAGCAAAGAGAATTACAAATATTTTTTTCATAGAAGAAAGCATACTTATATACATCACTAATATACCACAAATTTCTTAAAATAAAAAACTCATCTCACATTTCGACATTTATGTTGCTGTTATGTAATTTTTCAACAATAAACTCTTTTATTCTTTGAACCATGTCACCTTTTGAAATACCCAAATTGGATGCCTGACGCGTAATTGAATTATCACAAATATTTAATGTGTCACCCGCAAATCTTTCATGTGTACTACCAGTTTCTTTCATATTATTACTCGCAGATAACAAAGGAAACCTTTCACGCAACTCCAAAATGAGTTTATTAATAAACTCAACATCTTCTTCTCGTGTTCTCCCCATTCCAATCAAAGATTGATACGATACACTGGCAGCTGGACTATAACCATCAATACTTGATGTAATCCCTTTACCAATTCCAAACTGGACACAAAGACTATCCTTTTTATTTTCAAAATACCCCTGTATTTTCCCCAAAATTTCAAATCTTTCCTCTCCTTGCATTAAATAATCTATATCTAAAGCAACTAAAAGTTCATTTTTTCTCAAAAAAACCAATGAAAAAGCTTCTATCTTCCGATGTAATTCCCAACGTTTCTTATCTAATTGAATAGCTCTCTCTTCTAGCAACTGTACAGCATCTTCACAAGATTCATCTTTCATATCAGCCAGAAATCTACGTGATTTATGTGGAATATGCGCACGAACTTCTCTTACAAAACCGCCATCACCAACATATTTTTTCAACTCAACAATAGCATTACTTAGATCAATTGCATCTTTAACCAAAACTGTATAATCATTCATCAAATTATTTTCTACTTCCACAGCATTCCAGCTAAAACTCTCAATAACTTTTCCTGGCCATTTACAAACATCTTCTACTGTAAGAGGTCTCATTCTTTTTATAAATCCAACTTTATCTCTCTGATCATTTTCGTTTGGTCTAACAAACTCTTGTTGCTTATTATTTATTTCAATATCAGGACCATAAAACTTTGTTATATCCACAGAATATGGATCTTCTTCATGTATTTGAATACCAAGCTCTATAAAATTACCATATGAATTATTATTACTCAGTAAAGACCGTGACGTAACCTTCAAATCGACAACATCTTTTGAAATAGATTCTTCACCTTTTTTATTAGTCAAAATTTCTATTTCCGATGATTCAATAAAAGCTATAAACTTATTTATAAATTTTACAAACTCTTGATATGACCTGATATTTTTGTAGTAATCACCACCATCTTCTAGATATTGATAATCTAAAGGACCTGAAATGATAGTATCTAATTCTTGTTCTATTTTTATATTATCTCCAGAAAATTCACGATCATTGGCTGTCTCTTTTACTGATTGTAAAAATCTTTTTAACCATAAAACCGTTTTTTCCTTATCAGATTCTATTTGCTCCTTTGATTCTTTACTCAAAACATCTGCTTCGCGCAATTCTCTATATTCTTTATTCATACATATAAACATTAAAATTTATCCTTTAACAGAATGGAAAACTCCCCAAATAAATGATACACAGACATGTGCCCCTAAGAGAATATTCATAGGATAACTATACTGTAAAACATATAGAGGGAAAATAATAGCCAAATACAATACAATGGTGATAATTAAAGAAGAAAATAAAAAAAACATTTGTTCATCAAATACTTTCATGAGAAGACTTTTTCTATATTCTTTCTTCCAATACTGCTTTAAAAATGGAGTATTCCTTGTTTCCGATTCTCTTTTTTGTATCTTAACAATCTGAATTTGTTTTTTTAACGAAAGAAGTACATCTGTACAAAGTATACTACTGAGTGTGATGGCCCATGATACAAGTAATACAGATATCCACGCACGTACACCAGAGAATAAAAGTACTACTCCCCCATTAAAAATCCAGAGAAAAAAAATACTTCTATAATTTTTCTCCGGGAACTTTTTCCATTCATGAGGTATGTATATAATACTTAAGACAAGAAGGAGAAAAAACAACATTTGTGTTTGTTTTTCTGGAAATTTAAAATAAGGAACAACAAAGAAAACAGGAAGTACAAAAAAAATAGCTATATAAACAATAAAAAAAGATATTCGTTCTATTTTCTGTGAATTCATAATTTAGTTTATTATTGCATCTCTCTAAAATAGAGTATACAACAAAAATCCTGACTCTAAAAGTCAGGATCCATGTTTTTTATGTGGACAGGGGAGGATTCGAACCTCCGAAGGCTGAGCCAACAGATTTACAGTCTGTCCCCTTTGACCGCTCGGGAATCTGTCCTTTAAGAGAAAGACGCTTTCGCGTCTTTCCTTGGAGCCATCTCGGGGACTCGGACCCCGGACCCACGGTTTACAAAACCGTTGCTCTACCAGCTGAGCTAAGATGGCATGTACTCATCTAATCTAATTCATCGATTTGCTCTTTCCATACTTCCAACTTCTTATTATCTGGATTCACCAAACGAAGTTTCTCATAAATCTTTAAAGCTTTCTCTTTGATGCCTAATATTATACTGATTTCTAAAAATTTGTCAAGATATTTTGGATTTTGTGGTTCTAATTCCACAGCTCTTTCAATAGAATCAAGTGCTGGTCCTGGTTGTTCAATTTTGAGAAATAAATCAGCTAATTTAGCAAAACGTTGCGCAAAAATATCATTCAAAAGTATTGCCTGTTCATACCATTCAATCGCCTTTTCGTACTTGTTTTGGCCTGTGTATATCTCTGCCAAATGAACCATTGTTTTATCATCTTTTGGATCAAGCTGAAGTACGAATTTTAAAGTTTCTTTTGCTTCATCAAGTTGCCCTTGTGCTTCATACACTTCTGCAAGTCCGCGATACGCATCTGTGTTTTTAGCGTCCATACGAATTGCTTCAATATATTTCTTTTCCGAAGCTTCAAGACTTTCTTCTTCAAAAAGATGTTTTGCACGAGAAAGAACATTCTCAATTTCTTCTTTTTTACTGAGTTTCTTTTCTTCCTTTTCTGGAATTACTTCTTTTTTTATTTCTTTCTTTCTGTCTTTTTTGAACACCATTTTTTCTATACGCCCAACGAGCTTACGAAAAGTTAGCTGAAGCTGTTTTAACTTCATTATAAGCGGTTCCAATTTTTTCCTTCTTTCTTTCTTTACCTTTTCTGCTTTTCTTTCCACATTTTGTTTCAAAATCTCTGCTTTCTTTTTTCCTTCTTGCACTTCCTGATCAGAATCAATATCCAAAAGCGCTAATTGTGGAAAACGACGAATAAGAATAACAATAATTATTCCAAGAGAAAGGATGATTAACAGAAATGGAAGAAGACTATACATAAATATTATTGTTTTTCTATTTCACGAATCAGGTCAACAAACTCATCATACTGTGTAGACACATGACCAACAAGAACACCATCGATAGAATCTTGCTCTATATATGATACCACATTTTTCTTGTCCACACTACCTCCATATAATACAGGAATTTCCTGTTTTGTAAAGTCCTGAAGTTCCTTTTTTATCCAACCAATTACATCTTCAGCATCAGCAGGTGTGGCAGCATCTCCAGTCCCAATTGCCCAAACCGGTTCATACGCAATCAGAATATCTCTGCCTTTTGTCTCTAATCCATCAAACACAGCCAACAATTGTTTCTTTATTCGGTACTGTCGCTTATCATCTGCATAATCTTCTTTTGTTTCTCCCACACAAAGGACAGGAATTATTCCAGCATCAAAACAGGCTTCTACTTTTTTACGAACATCTTCATCCTTTTCTCCAAAGACATACCTTCTTTCAGAATGGCCCACTAGGGCATACTTTGCCCCAGCAGAAGCAAGCATATGCGCAGATATTGCCCCGGTATAAGCACCTTTTTCTACCCAAGCCACGTTTTGTGCCCCAACATTCCACAAAGTCTCTCTTGTTGCTTTTTCTATCTCAGTAAAAGCAAGTGTTGTTGGAAAAATTGCCATGACCAAAGAATCTCCATCAAAATCATTTTGGAGGAGTCGGTTCATCAAAATATTGGATTCATCGAAATCCAAATACATTTTCCAATTCGCAAAGATATATTTCATACTAAATCATTAAAAGTAAAAACTAAATTTTTTCTCGGATTTTTTCTCCATCAATATCACCAATAATAGCAACTCGCATCTTACTTGGAACAAATATTTTTTTCGCAATACGAATAATATCTTTTTCTGTAACCTTATCCAATAATTCCAACCATTCTTCTGGAGTATGAATTTCATTTGCAAACAAAGCTTCTTTTGCATACCAATTTGCCTGGAAACTTGAACTTTCTTGTGCAAGGGTAAAAGCTCCACGCACATGTGTCTTAGCATCATCTAATTCTTGTTTTGTTACGCCTTTTTGTATAAGCTTTTCAATTTCTTTTAATACAACATCAATTGCCTTTGTAATATTCTTTGGTTCAAGGCCTGCTTGTATGTAGACATATCCAGTATCAATAAAATTCTCTCTTCCACTTCGTATCATATATGCAAGTCCCCTTCTCTCGCGAATCTGTATAAACAATCGTGAACTCATTGAGCCTCCAAAGATTGTATTCAATACAGATACCGTTGGATTCTCTTCTGCATTATAATCAAAAGCAGGAAAACCAAGCATAAGTTGTGCCTGATCTGTCTTTTTTTGTTCCACCACAATGCGAGATTTTTTTGCTGTTGGACCAAATACAGCAGGCTTAAATGTTGTAATTGGTTTTTTTGTATCCACTTGTTTTTCAAAATACTGTTCTACCAAATCTTTTGTCTTCTCATCAATATTTCCAGCAATGACAAGTGTCATATTTGATGGCTGATAATATTTTTCTTTAAAAGCAAGAACGTCTTCTCGCTTATAACTTTGTACATGTTTTACAGTTCCTGCAATATCTCTTCCAAGTGGACATCCAGCAAACAAGGTATCTTCAAAAATATTTTCAATATTCATGAGTGGATTATCATTATACATGCGAATTTCTTCAATAATCGGTCCCTTTTCTCTTTCCATTTCCTTTGGATCAAAAAGAGAATGAAATAGCATATCAGAAAGTATATCCAAACTCGTTTCAATATAGGAAGCATCTGTTTTAATATAATATCCAGTATATTCTTTTCCTGTAAATGCATTATATTCTGCTCCAAGCCGATCAATCTCACGAGTAAGAGCAAGCGTACTTCTTCTCTTTTCTGTTCCCTTAAACATGAGATGTTCAATATAGTGGGAAACACCTGCTAATTTTTCTGGCTCATAACGAGAACCAACAGGAAACATGATCATTGCCGTTACAGCTTTTGTATGTTCTTGTGGAATCAAAAGAACATTCATTTTATTTTCTAATTGGTATTTTTGATACATATATTTATGCTATTTTTTCCTTAAGAAAAGAAATAAGGTTCTCAACAGACATTCTTTCCTGTTCCATACTATCTCTATGACGAATCGTTACACTTCCATTTTCTACAGTATCAAAATCTATTGTTACACAAAATGGGGTTCCAATTTCATCTTGCCTGCGATACCGTTTTCCAATACTTCCAGAATCATCGTATTCTACGCGAAAATTCTTTTGAAGCAATTCAAAAACTTCTTTTGCTTTGGATCCAAGTGGTTCTTTTTTCATCAAAGGAAGCACAGCTATCTGATATGGAGCCATGTGTGGAGCAAATTGAAGAACAATTCTCTCTTCACCATCAACAACTTCTTCTTTATATGCACTCACAAGCAGTGCAAGGAGTGTTCGGTCCACACCAAAAGATGGTTCAATCACATGAGGCAGAAACTTCCGTTTATTATCATCTGGATCAGTATATTCTAATTTTTCTTTGGAATGTTCTTGATGACTTCGTAAATCAAAATCTGTTCTGTACGCAAGTCCCCAGAGTTCTTTCTTTCCAAATGGAAATTCAAATTCAATATCTATAGTTTTTTTAGAATAATGCGCAAGCTCTTCTTTTTGTATATCCAAAAGAGATATTTTAGAAATATCAAGACCAATATCCTTTGCCCAATCTTGCATTGCATTTTCCCAATCAGTAAAAATTTCTTTCCAATCTTTTTCTTCAATAAAATACTCAATTTCCATTTGTTCAAATTCTAATGTACGGAAAATAAAATTCCCTGGAGTAATTTCATTTCTAAATGCTTTTCCAATCTGACCAATACCAAATGGAATACGTTTTCTACTTGATGTTAAAACATTTTTAAAATTTACAAATATTGCTTGAGCTGTTTCAGGACGAAGATAAACAGTATTTCCATCCTCTTGTACTGGACCAATCGTTGTTTGAAACATCAAATTAAACTGTCTTGGTTCAGACAGAGCATTTCCGTCAGGACTCTTTATTCCATGTTCTTGAATTGCTTTTGCCATAGTCGCCATATCCATACCATGGATATTCACATCAGCATCTTCCAAAAGATGATCAGCACGGTAACGCTTATGTGTTTTAACATCCTCAACCAAAGGATCATTAAACGTTGCTACATGTCCTGAAGCTTCCCATACACGTGGGTTCAAAATAACAGCACCATCAAGCCCAAGCATGTCCTCACGCTTCTCTACAAATGTTTTCCACCAGCTATCTTTAATATTCTTCCGAAGTTGTGCTCCCAGTGGACCGTAGTCCCAACTATTTGCTAATCCCCCGTATATTTCTGATCCTGGGAATACAAATCCGCGACGTTTACACAGTGAAACAATTTTCTGCATTGTGTCTGACATATATTTTTACTTATTCTATTTATTTGCTAAAAAACCCCGACACATTGTCTTTCACGAAAAATGTCGTAGAAACAACGTATCGGGGTCCTCTATGGACGGTTCCACCCGTTTTTTTACTTTCCTTATTGTCTTCTCACTCCAAGGAAGCCACTCCTCTTCATCGTGAGATATATTTACTATAGCAAATAGTATGGAAAATATCAATAACAAATAAAAAACACCCTCTCAGGTGTTTTTTATAATATATTTATCTTTTTACCAATCTCCTAAACACTTTCTTCCTTCTTCATAATCCAAAAATTTCACAGCACCCGTATCAATAATGTTCTTAATTTTTTCTTCATTCAATTTCTTTTTGAAACACTTCAAAACATCTTCAATTGTTTCTTGACTCACATTTTCTGGAGTGACAAGACCAAAAGCTGTTAAAAGTTTTCTATCATCTTCTGTTAAATAATCTGTTTTTGTTGTTTGTTCTTCCTGGAAATATTTTTCTTCAACAGGAACATTATTTTTTCCTGAGAGAATGTAATATAAACCATAACCAAGGACAAGAAGAACAGCAAAAATGATAATCAGTACATGTGGTTGAAGCAAATCTTCTTTACTTTTAATTGGACATTTGAATGGACATTTCATAGAATAACAGTTATACAGTAGTAATTTCTTTTTCTTTTTCCTCTCCTATTACTTTTACTTTTTCATTATAATCTTTTACCATTTTCTCCAAATTATCTGTCAGAGCATATTTCTCATCTTCAGAAACTTCTTTATTTTTTTCTGCTGTTTCAATTCCTTTTTTTGCTTCTTCACGAAGTTTGCGAATAGCAATTTTTGCTCCTTCCAATTTCTGATGAAGAACTTTAATAAGTTCAGCTCTTCTGTCTTGTGTTAAATCTGGAAGAGGAAGACGAAGAAGTTTTCCATCATTTACTGGATTAATACCCAATTGTGAAGCATTAATAGCTCTTTCGATATCTCCAATAACAGACTTATCCCAAGGTTCAATATTTAATGTTCTTGCATCGGCAACAGAGATTGAGGCGAGAGATTTCAAAGGTTGCTTCGTACCATAAGCTTCAACCGTAATATCCTCTACCAATGCTGGGGTTGCTCTTCCTGTACGAAGACTCGTAATATCCTGTTTTAGGTATTCAATAGCTTTGTCAAAGTCTCCTTTATACATTTCAAGAGAAAACATAGAGTTTCAATTAAGAATTATTCTTTTACAATAGTAAATCCTAGGTACAATATATTACTCTTTTCTGGATGAATATGCAAGTGGGTTGGAACCTGTCCTGAAGGAAGCTTCTTTGTAATCCATTTTTGTCCCCCATCTACTGACTTGTACAATGATGATTTGTTATTTACCGTACCCGTATAATAGATCTCCTGATCATTCTTCGGATTAATAGCAAATGCGTAAATCTGTGCTACTCCTGGAGGAGTTACGAGATTATATGCAGTCCATGAATCTCCTCTATCATCTGAACGCATAATACCATATTTTGAAACCCAAAAAATCGTATTTGCTTTTGTTGGATGAATATAGAGTCTACGGAATGTTTTTGCATCCTCAAACCCCTTCATTGGTTTCTCCAACTGTTCGAAATTCACACCATTATCTATACTTCTGTAAAGACCACGAGTCTTTCTTGCCAAATATATAACATTTTGAGTATGAGTGTCATACTGAACATCAGCGAGTCCGCCTTGACTGTACCTCTTTATACGTTCCCAGCTAACACCACGATCCGCACTTCTATACATGTGTTCATCTGTTATGAATGTTAATTCATCTGAATTGAATGGGTTAATATCGAGTACACGAATAATATCCCCTTCAATAATATGAGTATACAATTCTTCCCAATGACGACTACAATCTGAAGTACGAAGAATTTTTTGTCCATCAGTAGCATAAATCGTACATTTATCCTTTGGGTGAACTGCTACACTATAAATTCTTCCAGATTGAAATACTGAAGCAGGTCTTTGCCAAGTAGCTCCAGCATCATAACTATAAAACAAACCATGCTCACGACTTTGCCAATAAAGAGCCTCTGTGTCCAAAGGATCTTGGTGAAGTCCATACACACTGACCGCTTGAAGATTCTTTGTTCCTTCTGCGGTTGGGAAATTATTAATTGCTTTCCAATTTTCTCCCTTGTCTTCTGACATATACATTCCACCGGGGCCTGTATACTGTGGGCCTTGTTGACCAAAACAACCAGCACCCCCAAACAAGAGTACTGCTAACATGGAAAAAAAGATTGCGTGGACTTTTTTCATAGTATATAAATTAAGGTATTTCTAAAAGAATATTTTCAATGAGTAAACGTGGATGAACATTTTCATCAAGTTCCTCCCTCGCTTGATATATTTTCTTTTCAAGAGAAAGAAAAACTTCAACAGGAAGAATTTTCTTTGGCTTTTGGAGTACACTTTCTTTCCCAGAATATATTTGAAGCCACTCACGTAATACAAAAAGCCAAATATGCAATATGTCTTGCAAATTTTCACGTGCAGAGATATGGTCAGTTTTATCCCCAAACAAATCTTCTACACTTTCTAGTTTAACAAAAAATGGAGAAAAAAACAATTCAGTAAATCTTTGTATCTCTGCCTCAAACCAAAGGAAATATTCCTTTTCTTCTAAAAATCTTACAAGACGTCCAGGAACCCCTGCAGAAAAAGCAATATATTTTTCTTTTTCCAATCCAATATTTTTTCCTTCAATATATTCGCGTAATTCATTTTCTTTCACAGGATTAAAATACAATACCTGTGTACGAGAAACAATAGTTTCTGGTAAATTCTTTTCATCTGTTGTTATAAGAAAAAGAATATTCTTTTCTCCTGGTTCTTCAAGTGTTTTTAACAAAGCGTTAAATGCCCCGGAACTCATAAGATGTGCATTGTCTATCAAAGCACATTTTCTTCCACTAAATGAACGAAGAGAAAAAAAAGAACGCAATTCACGAATTTGTTCAATATCTATATTCTTTTTTGTCTTTTCTGTTTTTTCATTTATTTCGCGTCCAAGAAATAAATAATCTGGATTCATATCCAATTTTTTCAATGGAACTCCAAACAGTCCTGCAATAATATTTCTTGCTACGAGTTTTTTTCCCAATGAATCTTGTCCAACAAAACAATAAGCATGACTGAGTGAATTATTTTGTTGTACTTGTTCAAAAAAATTTATTATTTTTTTATGTCCAATAATTTCTTCCATACTTATTTCTCTCTATACAAAATATTCCAAGTTTCTTCTGCAGTTTTCTTCCAAGAAAACTGTTTTACTCTTTCTAATCCTTTCTGTATCTTTTTATTTCTCTCTCCTTCAAGACGAGACAATTCTTGGAGTATTTCTGCTATATCCTCAGCCTTTGTACTCTTTGCATACCACAAGGCATCTCCGCCAATTTCTTCTACACTATGTCCTTTTGTAGCAACCACTGGAACACCAGATGCCATTGCTTCAAGCACTGGGATACCAAAACCTTCATAAAGACTTGAAAATACAAAAACTTTTGCATGACGCAAAATAATTTTCAATTCATTTGGAGGAATCCAACCAAGTTCCAAAATGTCCTCAAAAAATTCATTTTTCTTTTTTTCTTTTTGTATTTCTTCATATCCAAATCCAGGACCACCAACACATACAAATTGAAAATCTTTTTTATTTCTTTTTCTCCACAATGTAAACGCACGAATACTTTCCTTGGTATTTTTCTTTTCTTCCAATCTTCCCAAAGAGAGAAAATATGATTTTACAATTCCATATTTTTTGATAATGTCAATATCCGAATTTTTCTTTTCCAGATTATATGTTTCATCATATCCCAAATGAACAACAGAAATCTTTTCAGATTCTTTTTTTCCAAGATGGAACACATCTTCCATTTCTTTTTTTGTAAAATAACTCGGAGTAATAACTTTCCATAAATATTTTCCTGCAAATTTTGCACTCAAAAGAGAATACCATCTCTCAAAAAAAGAATACGAATGTGGAAATCTGTGTGATGCAATATCATGAACAGTCATGATTGTCTTTTTAGGATGGATAAGAGGAAATACATGTGCAGGAATAAAAAGAACATCTGGTGCATGAAAAAGCATTTCAAAACTGAGACGAATTTGTGTCCACAGCTTCTTCGGTGGCCAAGCTAAAACCTTTTCTTTCCAATTTTCTGGGAGATCTTTTAATTCTCCACTAAGTGGTTTATCCGTATACAAAATAACATTCACTTCTTTTGGAATAATCTTTTTTAATTCTTGAATCAAAAAAAAGGCATACCAACCAACGCCTGTTTTTTGCTCATCATTTGCTCTTGTCGCATCAATTCCAATTATCATACTATCTTGTAGCGAAAATACTTCTTTTATAATTATCTAAATTCTCCAAAGCAATCCCAGTCCCTTTTGCAACACAAAGTAAAGGTTCTTCTGCGAGGTAACATGCTACTCCAGTGGCAGCTGAAATGAGTTCATCGAGATTGCGAAGCATACTTGACCCTCCAGACATAATAATTCCTTTGTCCATAACATCAGCAGAAAGTTCTGGCGGTGTTTTGTGAAGGACTTCTTTTACAGCATCAATAAGCCCTTCCAAATCTCTTTGAAGAGCTTCAGTGGTATCATTTGAATTAATCTTTATTGTTCGTGGAAGTCCAGAAATAATATCTCTTCCTTTTACTTCGGTTTCAAGAGGTTCGTCCATAAACATAGCAGATCCAACATGTATTTTTACATCTTCTGCAGAACGATCCCCAATAGCCAATCCATATTTTCTTCGGATGTATTCTGAAATAGAAGCATCAAACCGTGTACCACCAATACGAACAGACCCCCAGGAAACAATACCCCCAAGTGAAATCACAGCAATTTCTGCAGTTCCTCCCCCAATGTCTATAATCATATGACCTGATGCACTTCCGATAGGAATCTCTGCTCCAATGGCAGCAACTATAGGTTCCTTAATAATATATGCAGCACGAGCTCCTGCGGCCATAGCAGCATCAATCACTGCACGACGCTCTGTTGAGGTAATTCCAGCTGGCACTGCAACCATAACTTCTGGACGAAAAAGACGAACACCACCAAGTGCCTTATTAATAAAATATCGAAGCATGGCTTCTGTTGTTTTATAATTTGCAATCACTCCATCTTTTAGAGGATGTTCAGCTGTAATAGTGTCTGGAGTACGTCCTATCATATCCTTTGCCTCACTCCCCACAGCCAAAACTTTTTTATCGTACTTTGAAATTGCAACCACCGAAGGCTCGTTAATAACAATTCCCCTTTTTGGTACATGAACTAAAACATTCGTGGTTCCTAAATCAATAGCTACTTTTTTGATTAACATATATCTTACAAATTACCGCATTACTTAAACTGTACCGCAAATTCTTTATCCACCTTCAAATCTGTCGTCAAAGAGAAGACTCTCTCATTCTTCGATTCTGGCACGGTTCGTGATATAGTTTTACCAAAATTTAAATCAAGCGTCAAACCATGAGCAATTGTTCCAAGTTGTTTTTGTGCTAATAACGTATAATTTCCGCTCTGTATCATGCTTATAACATTCTCAGGAAGAAGATACTCAAAAGAAACAACTCCTGTTTTTCCTGGTTCAAGAGTATAAAAAACTCCAAACCAATTTTTATCTCCATCAACCCCCTTCACTACATTTTCTCCATTTTTTACGCCATAGACACTGAGAAACGTAGATCCTTTTGGTACATACACCCGAGCGAATGTTCGGTATCTTGAAGTTCTCCAATCAAAAATTCCCGTGTGTTTGTATTCCATATTTACCTTTGCCTTATATCCTGAAGTTCCATACGGGGTAATAGCATAGGTAATATTTCTTTTTATAGCATGATCTGTTTTTAATGCTGCCAAATTTGCATCCACCCACAAAAGAAAATCCCCTTTTGTTTGTTTCATTCGACCACTCCAATCTATAGAATCCAACATTTTTTGTATATCTCTCTCTTTACTATACACCAAAATATGTTTTTCTCTTGCAAGAGTGTGGAATATATTCATGTAATCAGTCAAATGGAAGAAACCATCTTTTATAACTTCTTTTACCAAAATTTCCATAAATGGTTTCAAAATCTGCTTTCTTTCACGAAACTCAATTCCTTTATCTGCATAATCATACTCCACTTCTCTTTCGAGCTGTTCCACCACATTTTGTTCTGTAAATGAAATACCCTGCACTGTTACTGGACCAATTTTCTGAAGTAATTCCTCAAGAACTGTTGGGGTAAAGGCAATCACAGCGTCAATATTTTTTGCTTCTATTCCTCCCTCTCCTTCATAATAATACAAACCACGAAGTACATTGTCTACATAATCTGGCGACCAATTACTATCCCTAAAATACCACCGATTAACACCAAGCTCTTCTGTTAAAATCTGTGGTGGTTTTGGTTTCCAGGTATCAGGCGTATTTCTATCCAAATTCTCCACTCCGTCCACAATGAGAATTTCTGGTGTCCCTTTATTCACACGAACAACAGCATAGCTTCCAATAAATCCTCCACCGGGACG
>Ga0209340_1000934_pt1 | contig 24666 bp, 17 predicted proteins | sample EPASupsiteSAE323_FD_187266 | JGI IMG/M metagenome (GOLD analysis project Ga0209340, IMG submission 187266) | Bioremediated contaminated groundwater from EPA Superfund site, New Mexico - Sample SAE3-23 (SPAdes) (version 2) | ecosystem: Environmental > Aquatic > Deep subsurface > Groundwater >... | reverse complement strand
CATCTAGTGCAACAGACTTAGAAGGGCAGGTCGACAGCGGCTCATGGACTTCGTTGGTGGTTAATGCCAGCGGAGAGAGCACGTCTCTTGGAGCCTTGAGCTCTGGACAGTCAGTTAGTGTTCGTGTTAAAGCCACTGGGACAACTCTTCCCGGGAGCCTTACTACTCGGACACCTGGACCGGTTCCTCCTTCGGCCCCTCCAACTCCACCAGAATAAATTAAATAGAAAGGTACAAAATAAAAAATATAGTCGGGAAAATTTCCCCGACTATATTTTTATATATTAAATTTTTAGTTTTATAATGAATGCTGGTTTAAATCGTACTCTTGATTTATATGTCCGTAATTCTCTATTTCTTTCTCCTAACATTACTATCGCTTTGGCAATTTTTAGTGTTTTGGTTTGTTGTTTTAACAAATCTTCTCGTTATTTTTCTTGTATTTTACAACATTTTAATATTTCTTCTGCTAGTTCTTCTATCCCCAGACTTTCTATGCAAGAAACCTCCATTACCTTCTTTGCTGTAATTGCATTAACTCCTTTATAAAAATAATCTCTATCAAAATCAGTATGCTTTATAAGATCAATCTTATTCAAAACAATTAAATCAGCCGTTTGAAACACATGCGGATACTTTATAGGTTTGTCACTACCTTCAGTCACACTTGAAACAACTATTCTCAATTTTTCTCCCAAATCAAATGAAGAAGGGCAAACAAGATTTCCAACATTTTCGATAAATATGATTGTCTCATCAGCAGGTTTAAGTGTTACTAATGCTTCTCTAATCATATTTGCGTCAAGATGACAGCCTCCGCAAGTATTTATCTGAACAACAGGAATCCCCAGCTTGTCAATCTTTTCAGCATCAATGCTTCCAGCTATATCTCCTTCTACTACGGCAAGAGGCACTTTATTTCTTAAAACTTCTATAAGTTTCACAAGCAAGCTGGTTTTTCCGGCCCCTGGAGAAGCAAGAATGTTAATTGCGGAAATTTTCTTATCCTTCATAATTTCTCTGTTTTCCGCTGCAATCATATTGTTCGAATGCATTATATTTTTCATTACCTTTATTTCCATAGCTCACCTCTAGCCCCTCTCTTTTCAAAAAGGGGAATATGTTCTGTACATTAATTATCAACTGTAAACTGTAAGCTGTCAACTACCATCAACTTTACCACCTTTTCACCGCTCCCAGCAGCTCTTCAGTATAACCCCATACACAAACCGGTGCCATTAGAAGTTGGTAAACAACTGTATAAACCAGAAATCCAAATCTATTCTTTCTTACCTTTAGATTTAATTCTGAAAAATTTTCGCTCTGGAATTTATACATTATTGCACTTATTATAAGAGTAAGAGGAATAACCGTAAGTGTCATTGGTCCTACTATCCAAAAATAACCGAATAAAGCAAGGATTATTCCAGGAATAAAAATAAATGTATATGTTAGATCCATAATCGGGAACAGCAAATCCATACCAATAATGAAGGTTTTAATACTTATTCTCTTAAAGAAAAAATCAAAATGAGTTTTAAAACCTTCAATCATTCCTCTCGCCCATCTTCTTCTCTGTCTTGCAAATTCAGAATACTTTTCAGGAACAACCGTAAAACCAACAGCACTTGATTCGAAACCTATTCTATAACCTGCCTTAATCATTGCCCAGGTCAGAACTATATCCTCTCCAATACAATGCGGCCACCCATTAATCTCTTTCAACACAGCTGTCTTATAAACACTAAAAGCCCCTTGCGCAACCAGGGTTGCTTGGAATAATGCCTGCTGACGTTTTACTGAGGATATAGCCAAAAAATAATCCCACTCCTGCAGCTTTGCAATAAAGGATTGCCTGGAGTTTTTTGCTAATACACATCCTGCAACAGCTGAAGTATTAACTGGATCTCCTAATATTCTGGTCATTATTCTAGTAATTGCCTGTGGATGCAGAAAAGTATCTGCATCGATACTAGCTACATATTCTGTATCAATATATTTTAGCCCCTTGTTAAGGGCATACGATTTTCCTTTATGCTTTGCAGCTATAAGTCTGCATCTTGGCATATTGTATTGTTTTATTACTTCGCATGTTTTGTCAGTTGAACCATCATCAACTATTACTATTTTTATATCTGCCTTATAATCCTGTTTTGAGATGGATTTTAAGGTTTCGCCTATACATTTTTCGCCATTATAAGCAGCTACAAGAAGCGTTATTGCTGGATATTCCCTGTGATAACACAGGATTGGAGGCTTATCTAACAGAAGGCTTATTACAAGAAAAATATTTAAGTACCCAGGAATTAAAGCAATAAAAATAACTGCCTCCCAAGCAATAAAAGTTCCTGCCTTACTTGACAGGAAGTTTATCCAATGTAGACATATATATAAGCTTAAAATAAACCATGCAAGTGCAAACACATTTGCGATATAAAACTTGCAAGTAGTTGATATATAAAAACTACTAAATAGATTTATCGGTTTTTCATTTTTAATAAAAGGAATTCCCATACCCTTAATCACCCTGTTTACAGGTTTTGCCCCTGTTATGTAAGCGTATGGGTTTCTTTCATTTTGTACTAATAGATTTTATCATCTGTCCACGTTATGTCAACCTGATGATTTTTCCTTATTCAAAGCACCAATAAAAAAGTCTTAACCTAAAAAGGCTAAGACTTTCTCAGATAGATAAATATAACTTTTTATCAGGGCTTTTTACTTGGCTTTTTTGCTGGGCTTTTCCAAAATCTTAACAGAAATAACAATTAGTAAGAAAATTCCCCCTAAAAACAACGCCGTCTCCATATTATATTCCCCCTTCTTTCAACTTCCTCCACGAAGCACTTACATCATAGATACACTCCCGTCCCGTTAACAACTGAAAACATTAAAATATAGACTATAATATTATTAATATTATACTATGGTTATTAAAAATTACAAGTAACTTACTATAAATTTTTTTAAAGTATTGCAAAATAATAATGAAAAATCATATCCATACAAATATGCTATTTACTTCCCTTTAAAGTTTCAACCCTTGTTTGCTCGTTTGAATGAATCATTGATTTATAATTTGGGTTACCTAAAAAGCTTGTTGCTATGTAGATTCCTAAACTGACAATAATAATCATCCCTACCATCATCACACTAAATATATCGAATTCTACGCGGTCAGTTTTTTCAATAGCTGTTAAATATACATGCAATAATGTCTCAACTCCTAATATTATTAAGACAATTGGCCACCATTTCATAATTTCCTGTACTACTAATTCACTGTTCCCCCGAAACATAAGTAGTATTATGCCAAAAGCTATTAAACTTAGCCCCATAGAGATTGAACCAACTCTAATTCTTCTCATATTATTCACCCTCAATCTCATTTTTTTCAGAGACTTTGCTGCCAATAATAAGCTTTATACCCCCACCTATAAGAAGAAGCGATACAACACAAATCCTAATATAATCTTTAATTAAGTAATCTATATTAATTTTATCTACAATTAAATATGCACCTAAAATTAGTAATATCCAGCCTATTATCTTTGCCTTGTTTCTACTTATTCCTTCTTTACTTTTCAGCCATCCAAGCAAATAAATGTCGCCATCCTCAACTGCTTCCTCGCTATTTACTTTGTTCATAGAATCAAAGAAACTATAGAACCATATTATTGGAGCAATTACAAGAAATGCACTGGTTTTTAACCAATCTGCAAGATAAAAGCACAAAAAGAAACTAATCATTAATTGTACTCCTTGCCGCAGCAAGCCTAAATACATATGACCCGCCCCTGGCAGCATTGTAAACATAAACGTCAAAAACTTACTTTTCTTTGTCATAAAACCACTCCTTTAAAATTCATTAAATTCTTTCATCAATTTTACTAATAATGTTTTTTGTTCCATTTGTCAGATTTTCTGACCATCCGTTAATAAACATTTTTTCCATAAAGCCAATATTGGAATTGTCGCTAACTACCTGCTTGGTTTTTTGATACAACATCTCAAATGGAGCAGATACCGTTATTAACAAAGTCAGAGACGCTGCAATAAAATAATTAATAATCTCTTTCTTTCTTTTTGTTTCTTTCTTTTTTGCAAATCTAATTTTTTGTAAAATCCTATCCGAAAAGTCGGTTTGATTTTGGACGATGACACTATCATTATTTTGCTCTTCACACAATGCAACATATATCTCAAGACACAGATCACATGTCACTAAATGCTCTTCCATTTGTCTTTTCATTTCTTCATCAAATTGTTCGTTAATATACTTTTTCCATTCATTTAAATCAAAATGTCTCAACATGCTCATCCTCATCCCACCTCCTTCTAAATAGTTTTTTTGCTCTGTATAGTCTTGTTTCTACTGTTCTTAGACTTATTCGTTCTTCATCAGATATCTCATTGTAATTTTTTGATTCGATATAATATTTTATTAATACTATTTTGTATTTTTCTGGTAGTTGATTACATATTTCTATGACTTTTTCTTTTTGCTCTTTCTTAATAAATTCATCTTGAATATTTACACTTTCATCTTTTGTAATTTCATCAATATCTTCTAAGTAAACAACCTTTTCTTGCTTTTTCCTAGTAATGCTTCGTTTATAATCGATTGACGTATTTGTTGCTATTCTTGCAATCCATGTTTTAAAACTTCCGTATTTATACTGTGAGAGGGAGTTGAATGCTTTGATAAATGTTTCTTGTGTCAAATTTTCGGCTTCGTGATGGTCTTTTACTATATTGAAGCATATTATAAATATAAGTGCTTTGTAATTTTCAACAATACTTCTAAATGCTTCATGCTCTCCTTTTATTATTTTCTTGATAAGCAGCTCATCAGGTTCCAAATCTCCCCCTCCTCTCTATATATTAAGACGATAGTTTTTGTATAAACCCTTCAAATTTCACTAAAAATATTTTATCACATTTACTAAAAAACCCCTTCTCACAATACTATTGGAGAAGGGGTTTTCTGATAAGGACAAGTTACTTATCCAGCTTGATATGCAATTCCTTCAACTGCTTCGGCTCAACCTCAGTCGGTGCCTGCGATAATGGGCAGGATGCATTCTGAACCTTTGGAAAAGCAATTACATCTCTAATATTATCTTTTCCTGTTAAAAGCATAATCATCCTATCAAAACCATATGCCAGTCCACCATGAGGTGGCGTTCCATACTTGAATGCTTCCAACAAGTATCCAAATTTGTTCTTTGCCTCTTCATTACTAAATCCAAGCAGCTCAAACATCTTGGCTTGAAGTTCGTTGTTATGGATTCTAATACTACCTCCACCCATTTCAACACCATTTAATACAATATCATATGCTTTTGCTCTTACTTTTTCAGGCTCAGTATCCAAAAGAACCACATCTTCATCCATAGGGGATGTAAACGGATGATGTTTTGCAACATACCTCTTTTCCTCTTGGTCGTATTCGAGAAGTGGAAATTCAGTTACCCACAAGAATTTATAAACATTTTTATCCATCAGCTCCAGTTTTCTGCCAAGTTCCAATCTCAATTGTCCTAAGGCATCATAGACTATCTGGTTTTTGTCTGCAACAAATAGAAGTAAATCTCCTTTTTCTGCTTCCATTCTCTCAAGCAGGCTCTTTGTTTCGTCTTCGGATAAGAATTTAGTTATTGGGGATTTAAGCTCACCTTCTTCAATCTGAATCCAAGCAAGCCCTTTAGCCTTGTATATCTTAACAAATTCCGTAAGGGCATCAATCTCTCTCCTGCTGAATTTTTCGCCGCAGCCTTTTGCGTTTATACCTCTAACACTACCACCATTTGCAGCAGCATCAGCAAACACTTTAAATCCGCAGCCATTAGCAATATCAGTTACATTCACAAGTTCGAGCTCAAATCTTGTATCTGGTTTGTCAGAACCATATCTGTCCATAGCTTCTTGATAAGAAAGTCTTGGGAGTGGTGTTTCGACATCAACTCCGATTGTTTCTTTAAAAACCTTCTTTATAAATCCTTCATTAACTTCAATAACATCATCAACATCAATAAATGCCATTTCCAAGTCTATCTGTGTAAACTCTGGCTGTCTTTCCGCTCTTAAATCTTCATCTCTGAAGCACTTTACAATCTGAATGTATCTATCCATCCCTGCAACCATTAGCATTTGTTTGAACAACTGAGGTGATTGCGGGAGTGCATAGAAGCTTCCAGGATGTATCCGGCTTGGAACAAGGTAATCTCTTGCTCCTTCTGGCGTGCTATTTATCAGCATTGGCGTTTCAATTTCAATAAATCCTTGTTCAGCAAAGTAGTCTCTTGCAATATTGGCCGCCTTAGCTCTTAACATAAGAGTTCTCTGCATATCAGGTCTTCTGATATCAAGATACCTGTATTTTAAACGCACAAGTTCGTTTGTATCTGTGTCTTCTTCAATATAAATAGGTGGCGTTTCTGATTTGCTGAGAATCCTTATTTCTTCTGCTCTTATTTCGATTTCACCTGTAGAAATCTTCGGATTGTATGTTTCTGGGTCTCTTTTTACGACCTCTCCAACAATTGCTAGAACAAATTCACTTCTTACAGCTTCAGCTTTCTGAAATGCTTCTGGTTGCTTCGAAGAATCAAAAACAACCTGCACCAATCCTGCTCTGTCTCTTAAATCTACAAATATTAAACTTCCTAAGTCTCTTCTTTTATGAGCCCAACCCATAACGGTTACTTTCTTACCTATATCATTGTTGGTAAGCTCCCCACATCTGTGTGTTCTTTTAATTCCTGCAATACTTTCTCCCATACCATTCACGTTCCTTTCTATTTATTTTTTCTGATTAAATTCTAATTAAAGCCACCCCGGCAACCGCAAATAATATATATACCATGCGTGCCCAGTTCAGTTCTTCCTTATACTTCCATGCTGATAAAAGTACTGTAATTATTATCGAGGATACCGAAATAGCCATTATTAACGAAAGTGGACCAATTCTTAATGAATTCAAATATGCTATATATGCAACAAAAGCAAATACTCCAATTATGCAACTGTATTTTAAAACTTCTTTTTTATGTTCTTTGGTTAAGCTTCGATGTTCTTCTTTATATTTTGTGAAATATATTGTTGAAGAAATAATAACAATAAAGAATAATACACATGTGCTTAGTAACTTCATATCAACATATGTAACTGCGAGTTTATTAAAAATATTAGCCGCTGAAGAAGGTATTATTCCAAGGAAACCAAATAATAATCCTTTTTTCAAATTCATTATGCTATCTATGTTATTGCTTTTCTTCTTAGCCTGTCTATTAATAAGTATTACCGAAATCAGAAGAATAAATATTCCGATAAATTGCAAAAGTTTTATCTTCTCATTTAAGAAGAAATATCCAAACATTACAACTACTAAAACATTAAGTGAAGAAACTGGTAATAATATATTTGTAGGAATATATTCAAAAGCTTTTAAGTCACAAATCAGTCTTAAATAAAATCCAATTGATATTATAATTGCAAAAACAATAGTTATTGCCAGATTACTAAAATTTGGTTTTGTAAATAAAAACAATAAAAACGTTAGCCCAAATTGTACGTATGCATATGCAGCTGATATATAAAATTTATTTATTTTTTTTATGGCTGTGCCTTTAAATAAGAAGCTGTTTATTCCTGAAAGCACCGTAGATATTAATATAAAACAAAACCAATCCATCTTAAAATCTCCTTAGTCATCCTATACTGTTAAACAACAACATCCTTTGACGCTTATAGGCATTTTAAATAAAAAAACTCGTCGATGATATATATCAAGGACGAGTATAACCCGTGGTGCCACCTTGTGTGGATTGTTAAATCCCACTCAAAACCTTTTAACGGAGGTATCCGATATGCTCCGGGGTGTCTTTGGTCCGTACCTTTCCAAGAATGCTTTCAGTCACGGCAATCTTTCCCTTAAGGCGGTTACGAATTACTTTTTCCCATCAACACATTTCATGTATTTGCTATGAATAATACATTATTTTAGTCTGTTTTGTCAATCTTTTCTTTCTTCAATTAACCTTTTTTATTTACTTTTTATTCCTTTTCTAATATAATAGATTAAATACAAAATATTTTTCTTTACTCTATTTTATGACGACTCTTTAATTAAGGAGGTGTGAAAATGAAGCTAATAAGTATTGGCGGAACAACATCTATTTCGGGACTAATTCCCAACCAAAGACATTCTTCTATTAATCCGGTAAACCGTGTTAAAGACGCACGCTTCATTAAAAAGGAAAATCCAGATTTGCCACCAAAGAAAAAAGAACCTGTCGAACCTAAGAAAAACAATTTTGAAAAGCTACTAAAAAAAGAATTGGATAAAAAATAGAAATAAGCACATTGCTTTGTTTCTATTTTTTTATGCCTAATGCTCCTTCTTTCTTTTTTATCATCTCATCAATTCTCGAAATATAACCTTCAGTACTTCTATCATTATAAGTTTTATTTATTTTTCGGGTTTCAAAATCCATAATCCTTGAAACTCCTCCAGGTCCTAGTGCAATAATATTCTGCACCTCTTCAATCATTTTTATATTGTAAATACATTCTTTACTAGGCATGCAATAACCGACATTTTCCTGAAGTCCAATCATGTTTTTCTGCCTGTACATATAGTATGGAATCATACCCATTTCATTAGATTCAGTTCTGCATTTTTCTAACATTTCTTCCACTACTGCATCTTCAGGTAAAAAATAACTTTCTTTCTGTCGGAAGAGTTTTGAGCCTTTTTTCAGTGCTAATGTATGTATTGTAATACTCTCAGGCTTTAATTGCCGTATTTCCTTCATTGTTAAATCAAACATATCCAGATTTTCTCCGGGAAGACCAGCAATTATGTCCATATTAATATTATTGAAATCTGCTCCTCGTGCAATTTCAAATGCCCTATGAATACTCTCTACGCTGTGGTTTCTCCCAATCAGCTTAAGTGTTGCTTCATTCATTGTCTGGGGATTAATACTAATTCTATTTACACCGAATTCTTTTAAAATTCTAATTTTCCCTTGGTCTAAAGTGTCTGGTCTACCTGCTTCAACTGTGATTTCCTTTATCCTTTGAAGTCCAAATTCCTTATCTAGAATTTGCAATAGCTTTTTCATATGTTCATAATTTAATGAAGTTGGTGTCCCTCCTCCAACATATAATGTTTCAATCTTCCAACCCTTTTGCCGGATTATTTCCCCAACAGATTCTATCTCCCTATTAACAGCTGCCATGAAAGGCTCAACAAGATTATTAAATCTTTTTATAGGATTTGTGGTAAATGAGCAATAAAGGCATCTGTCAGGACAAAAAGGAATTCCAAGATATATTGAAATACTATTGGAATCACTATTTAGCATGATTCTTTTTTCATTTTGCGTAACCTTTAACATAAGATTTGCCTTTTCTTCTGACACTCCGAATTCCTGCTCCAATTGCTGAAAAATGCTGTCACTTGAAAAACCCCGTTCTTCTAGTTCACGCAATATCTTGGTTGGGCGTATACCCGTCAGGATTCCCCATGGAATCTCTTTGGATTCTAATTGTCTAAGTACATTAAGAATTCCTCTTTTAACCATTCTTCTTACTGTTCTCTTATGTACTATTGGTGACTTTGGAATTTCTACGCTCATTTTATACTCAAAAAATGTATCTTCACGTTGTACCTTTGTGAATAATTCAATCTTGCCCTCAGTCTCTGAAGCAATGCTCATAATAAATAAGCCTCTCTTTTGTGAGAGAGGTTTATCAGAAGCTTTTACAAAGACTACGGGTTCACTATAAAAGAGGCTTACTATATCTTTTGTTTCATATTCAAAAGCATGCCCGGACAAGTAAATTTCAATCATTCTTTCACCTATCTTCAAAATATGACCTTTCTTTACCAATAGTCGTATATGGACCATGTCCTGGATAAACATTTACTTCATCACTCAAAACTAAAAGCTTTTCTTTTATTGATTGTTTCAATTTTTCAGCACTTCCTCCCGGCAAATCGGTCCTGCCTACTGTTCCTCTAAAAAGTGTATCGCCCGAAAACAAAACACCATCACTAAGCATGCATATGCTTCCTGATGTATGCCCCGGTGTATGCAATACTTTAAAGGATGTATTTCCAATGACTATTTCATCCCCATCTTCAAGAAATCTATCTGCTTGAATATTTGGCACGCATGTTCCCAATAAGTATGACAAACTTTTTGCTGAATCATTAAGGCATTCCCTATCTTCTGTATGAATTAGAATTTCAGCCCCAGTGTGAGCCTTTATCCTGTCAACTACACCGATATGGTCCCAATGTCCATGTGTTAAAACAATATATTTTATTTCAATTTTTTCATTATTTATAATATTAAGTATTGTAGCCGCATCGTCTCCTGGATCAATAATTATTCCTTGACGGGTTTCTTCATCAACGAATATGTAGCAGTTTGTTTCAAGCATTCCAATTTCAAGTTTTATTATCATATATTTCCCGCCTTCCTTTCTTTACTATTAAGAATAATCGTAACCGGTCCATGATTACATAGTTCAACATGCATTTCTGCTTGAAATTTACCTGTTTCAACATGTATCCCCTGACTAGCACATTCATCTACAAAAAAATTATAAAGCTCATTAGCAACATCAGGTTTAGCAGCATTTTCAAAGCTTGGTCTTCTTCCTTTTCTACAATCTGCCATAAGGGTAAACTGCGAAACAATAAGAAGCTCTCCTTGTATATCTTTTACTGATAGATTAATTTTATCATATTCATCAGAAAAAATCCTTAAATTTACAATTTTTTCAACCAAATATTTTGCATCATCAATTGTATCATCCATTGCTATTCCAAGCAGGACAATAATACCCTGATTGATTTTTCCAATTACTTGGTTATCAACTTTAACACTAGCATGTGAGACTCTTTGCAGTACTGCTTTCATCTTTTCTTATCTCCTTTTCAATAAACCATAAAAGTACGTTAGCACTTTGAGACCGAAGCATAACGCAGTAATACGAAGCTTATCTCCCTAATTTGTTGGAATTGTCAGAAGCAAGTATAGCAAGGAAGAGAATAATTGCAAAAGCGGAGCATATCTAGATATATGTGAGCATTTTACAATTATTCTCTGACACAGCTAGACGCCGCTTATCACAATTCCTCCTCACATTTTGCTGCGGGTGACTTCATATACCCCTTCCACCCTCTTAATCTTCTTAATAATCTTTTCAAGCTGCTCTGTGTCATGTATTTCAATAGTCAGATTCATGACCGCTGTTTTATCCTTGGCAGTTCTTGCATTAATTGCCCTTAATGTAGCTTTTGCATCTGTAACAGTATTTGAAATTTCTGCAAACAATCCATTTCTATCAAACGCCTGAATCTGTAAATTAGCATTATATGAAACATTCGGCATTACAAACCAGTTAACTTCTACAATTCTATCCTTTTCGCTCTCAAATTCCTTAGTATTTGTGCAGTCAGTTCTGTGTATTGAAACGCCTCGGCCTCTTGTAATATAACCCATAATCTCATCCCCCGGAAGCGGATTGCAACATTTAGATAACCTAACAAGGCAGTTTTCAATTCCTTTAACCACCACGCCACTCTCGGGAGTTTTGTCTCTTTTTTTGTTTGGTCTACTTTCCGGCTCTGGTATAACAGGTTCGGTAGGTGTTGATTTATCCTGTTTTTTAAATTCTTCAGCAATTTTAGCAGCAACCTTTGAAGCTGTAATACCACCATAACCAATACTTGCCAGACAATCTTCCACTGAATTATATCCGTAACGTTTCAAGACTGATTCAAGCCAATCACCTTTTGGAAGCTGACTTAAAACCAATCCATGTTTTTTAAGCTCCTTCTCAATTAAATCTTTGCCTTTTATTAAATTCTCTTCTCTTCTTTCTTTTTTAAACCACTGCAGAATTTTATTTTTTGCCTGTGTGCTTTTAACTATTTTCAACCAATCCAGACTAGGTCCGTGAACATTCGAAGATGTAAGTATTTCAATAATATCCCCATTATTGAGTGTATAATCAAGGCTAACCATCCTACCATTAACCTTTGCACCCATCATCTTATTTCCGATAGCACTGTGGATATTGTACCCAAAATCTATAGGCGTAGACATTACCGGCAAGTTTATAACATCACCTTTTGGGGTAAATACAAATACTTCGTCAGTAAATAGATCAATTCTAAGCGTTTCCATGAACTCTTTTGCATCACGCATCTCTTTCTGCCATTCAAGAAGCTGTCTAAGCCACACAAGCTTAGAATCCAAATCGTCTTTTTGCTGTCCTTGACCCTCCTTATACTTCCAGTGAGCTGCGATACCATATTCAGCAATTCGATGCATATCCCATGTACGAATCTGGATCTCAAAAGGAATTCCTTCCTGCCCTAAAAGTGTAGTATGAAGTGATTGATACATGTTTGGCTTAGGGATTCCTATATAGTCTTTAAATCTTCCGGGCATAGGTTTATAAAGCTCATGCACAAGCCCCAACGCACTATAACAATCCTGAATCGAATTTACAATTATTCTGACGGCAAATAAATCATAAATCTGCTCCAAAGTTTTATTCTGTTCCTTCATTTTTCGGTATATACTGTAAAAATGTTTTGGTCTTCCTTCAATTGTTGCTTCAACATTCAATTCTACCAGCTTTTCATTCAAGGTTTTGACTATATCTTCAATAAACGCTTCTCTTTCCCTACGTTTTTTAGAAATCCTATCTACCAATTCGTAATATCCCTTTGGATCGATATATCTTAAACTTAAATCTTCAAGCTCCCACTTAATCCTATACATACCAAGTCTGTGGGCAAGTGGAGCATAAATCTCAAGCGTTTCTCTTGCCTTTTCAAGCTGCTTTTCAGGAGTTTTGTATTTAAGGGTTCTCATATTATGAATCCTGTCAACAAGCTTAATCAGTATAACTCTAATATCTTTAGCCATTGCAAGGAACATTTTTCTCAGATTTTCAACCTGCTGTTCCTCTTTTGTTGTATATGGAATCTTTTCAAGCTTTGTCACCCCATCAACAATCAAAGCGACTTCACTTCCAAATTCGCTTTGAATCTGTTCAAAAGTGCATTCCGTATCCTCGATTATGTCATGCAATAAACCAGCAACAATCGAAGTACAATCAAGTTCAATATTAGCTAGAAGATTAGCAACCTCCAAAGGATGGACTATGTAAGGCTCCCCAGAAATCCTTGTCTGACCCTCATGCTTGCTTTTTGCAAACTTGTATGCTTTATCAATCTCTGCAAAATCGCACTGTGGATAGTATTCTTTTATTCGGATAATTAGTTTTTGATAAAGTTGGTCCTCCATGCTGATTCCTTTCTTAATGCTGCAATAACAGTCAACCACAAATTATTTTAATAATTTTCTCAGAATTATTATTAAATTCATTTTCACAATTTGATATCCACCTGTAAAGACTTGAATCCTCAAGTCTCGCTTTTTTACTTGCTGTAGGCACTAGCGAAATATTCAGCATTCCATCTTGAATACTGTTCTCTAAAAGATTAATTTCATTAAATATTTCCAAGCTTTTTTTTAACGAAAACAAATTACTTTTTAACTGGTATTCTTTAAATAATTTTTCTAACAAATCACTTTGGGATAATTTAAGAACATTACCGGAGCTATACTTCTTGATTGCTTTGTAAACCGCTTCAAGATGATTTCTATCAATCCTTATTCGACTAAGCACATCGAGATTGTATTTGATTTCATCCTTCTGATAAAGGGAATAAACAGAAATATCCCTGCACTTACTAATTATTGTACCATAATAATCCGCCTTAAAAAAGGCATCGCATAAAATTACATTATCATATGCTGAAAGATTTACTTCTTCCAATATTGGATTTACAATAAAAATGTTTTTGGTTTCGGTATTGTTGTCAGCTTTATATTTTATCTCATAATCGTTTATTAGTTTTTTATTTAAGAAAGAAATAACTTTTTTGTATACTTCCAATGTATTTATTATAAATAGGTTCTTACTGCCGCTTCCTATAAACACTTCAATAGTATCAAAATCCCTATTTTTTTTAATAAAATTTGTTTTTAGAGCATCAGCATCAATCTTATTTGGGCAGCTGAATATTCTTTCATCTAGTGTTTCAAAGTACTTTTCCTCATATTCGGCTTCATTATTTGTACATAAATCTTTTATCACCATTTGAACATAATTTCTTCCTGCATAATAACTAGTTTCTGCAGAAAAAATCAAATCTATCTTATCTCCAACCTTTAATAAATCTTTTAATTCACCCATCTGAAATCCTATAGAATCAACCTGCTTACTGCCATTTTTTATATTAAGCTTTAAATGCTTTTTGTCACCAACAGCTCGTATGCTTGCAATCTCAGCACTTTCCACGCAGAAAATCGGTGCAGGATTTGCCATTCCAAAAGGCTCTAGTAATTCCATGTCATTAACATCAGAAAACCCTAAATCTTCAATATTGATAATACTCTCAACGTCAATGCTCTTTATAAGTACTTTTCCTTCAGTTATTTCATCTACAATCTTCTCCGCTTCAAGCTTAAACAATTGAAAGTTATTCTGGGAAAGTGTTACTCCCCCCGCAAGTTCATGCCCTCCAAATTTATCCAGATAGCACGAACAATTTGTCAAAACCTCAAAAAGGTTAACCCCTTCAAGGCTTCTACCTGAACCTCTTCCTGATTCCTCTTCAAACGACACGATAATACAAGGCTTATTAAATTTTTCAACAACTCTAGAAGCTACAATTCCGACAACACCGTGATGCCAATTTTCACCGTCAACAATTATTATGCTTTTGGTATTAAGATTCTCTTTTTCTATTTTCCCCAATACTTCGTCTAAAACTTCCGCCTCAATTTCCTGTCGATTTTTATTTTCCTGTCCAAGTTCATATGCAATATTTTTTGCTGTCTCAATATCATTTGTTGTAAACAACTCAACCGCTCTTTCAGCACCGCCAAGCCGCCCTGCCGCATTAATTCTTGGCACAAGCATAAACGAGACTGCCCACGCACTATATTTTGTAATTCCTGATTCTTCACACAAAGCTTTTATTCCAATGTTACTGCTCTTCGATATTTTTTCCAGTCCATGCTTCACCAGAATCCTATTTTCTCCTATTAGCGGAACAATGTCTCCAATAGTTCCAATACAGACTATTTCAATATATTTTTGAACAATTTCCTCGTGATTTTTCCCTAATCTTTCACCTAACGCACATACGAGTTTGAATGCTACTCCAACCCCAGCTAAAAATTCAAAAGGATACTCACAACCGCTTCTTTTCGGGTTTATTACTGCATTCGCTTCAGGAATAATCTCACCACACTCATGGTGGTCTGTTACAACAACATCTATCCCTAAGCTCCTAATATTCTTTATTTCTTCAATTGCAGAGATGCCGTTATCAACGGTTATTACAAGGGAATAATTAGAAAAAGAAATTCTTTCAAGGCTCTCCATGTTCAGTCCATAACCATCTAACCTTCTATCAGGAATAAAAAAGCAAACATCTGCTCCTACACTTTTTAAAAAATCATAGATAACAGCTGTACTTGTTACACCATCAGCATCATAATCTCCATATATTAAAATTTTTTGATTTTGTTGAATTTTATTAAGAATTATTTTAACTGCCATATCCATATCTTTGAGCAAAAATGGGGAATGAAGATTTGTTAAATCCGAATTGATAAATTTTTCAATTTCATTCAAATCTGTTAAACCCTTATTAGCAAGCACCCGTGCAACCAGTCCCGATACCTTGCTTTTCTTAATAATACTTTGAATCTCTTTTTCATTTGTATTTTTTATGTTCCATCTTATTCGATTCTTAATCATAAGTACTCTCCGTCACCTTGTTTATATAGTCCGATTATAAGACATTTAATAATAATATTCAACAAAACAAAAACCGCCGAAGCGGTTTATGTTTTGTTGAATATTATTATTACTCAGTCCAATACCAAAATCATATTAAAAATTTAAATATTTTTTGAAAATGCTTTGTGCGGTTGATACAATTTTAGACTTTATTGATTTATTTATAGTTTTTAAACCATTATAAACATTCTCCGACTCTTTTGATACCTTCTGAAAAGACATTGTATATATTTGTCTCTTTTTTAAGGCTCCCTTAAAGTTTCCAGCAAATATATGTTCAAGTATTAGTCTCTTTTGAACAAGTTTTCCACTTTTATCTTTAAGAGGCTCTATAACTAATTCCTTAATTATATTTTTATTAACTGCATCATTTAGTAATCTTTTAGTAGAATTATGACTTTTCATGAAATATGTTATTGGATTTCCTTTTTTATCCAACACATCTAAACTATTAAATATCTTTTCTGCTTCCTTATAAAAATATTTTGCTTTATTTTTTGACTTTAACCCTTCACCCAGAGCACGAGTACCAGTATATCCTACTATTTCACCTTTTCTGGTTACACCAAACAATCCAGTAACTTTTTTGAATTTTGTTAGTTTTACTATACTTGCCGCTCCCATTCCCACTGTTCCTGTTGTAGCACCAAGTCCTGCCTCAAAAGCATAAGTACCTATACTATGATTAATCTTGCCATCTTCAATTAAATCCTCTGTAGCTTCCAATGCTACGCTACTCGCTGCTCCAATAAGTATTGGCACTAAAAATGCAAAATGGCCATCAGGATCATACTGCATTACAGGCTCATTATCACAATAAGTATATCTGTTTAAACTCAACGGATCTTCAATTTTACCTATGTAGCTATCCTCTGTTAAGAATCGAGCAGTATTTGCATCATAATACCTTGATTTTAGATAATAATTTTTTGTTTCGCTATCATAGTAATATTCAGCATATCTAAAAGGATTACTTACTCCTTTTTCCACATCCAATACAATATTTCCGAATGTATCATAATTATAAACATTTTCTATACTTCCATCTGACTCAACCATCATTATAACGTCAGCATGTCCATTATACAGATAATAATCCTCTTTGGTCCCATCACTTCTAAGTATAAGATTTATACCATGCACATTCGAAAACGCCTTACCAGCAGAGTCTTCTTCATACAATACGTCCTTACCCGAGTAGTAGAATGTGGTAACAACTCCACCCACCTGTTTCGTGTTTCTTACGCCATCAGAATTGTAAGTATAAGTTGCTGTTTCCTCATTTTTTACAGTTGAAATTAGTCTATTAAGTTCATCATAAGTGAATGTAGTGCTTCCATCCACGGTATCAGATATTTCAACCTGATTTCCATTATCATCATATTCATACAATGCTGTTTTCGGACTATAACCTGTTTGTTCGAATGAAAGAAGCCTATTGTTCTCATCATAGAAATATGTAATTTGATAATCATTTTCATAAACTGAATCTGTAACCGTTTCAGTTTTTCTATTTCCAGCCCTGTCATACGTATACTCTACAGTTTTACCATCAGGTGTGGATACAGTTTCTACACGGTTAAGGCCGTCATACGTTATGTCTGTCCTTCCATCAGGTTCAATCTTATAAATCTGGCTGCCGTTATTATCATATCCAAATAAGTATCTGTACTTCAGTAAAACGTTTCCATTATCCAAATCAATTAATTCGGATGGTTTAATGCAGCCGTATACCTGTTCATATACGCTTGATACCACAGATGTTTCAACAATATTGTCCATTTCAATCAATTGATTCCTATCATTATACTGATACTCAGTCCTTGTGCCGTTGGGATATTGCAAACTGCTCCTGTTTCCATTTTCATCATATTCGTAAATAGTATCCCCTTGCGGTGCCTCAACTTTTGACATCCTATTCTTACTGTCATATGTGTAATTTGTTATTCCTCCTGCTGGATCGATAACCTCTTTTACATTGCCTTCCTCGTCGTATTCATAGTTTATTTCTTTAGTATTTGGATAAGTTTTCTTTATCATTCTATTAAGCTCGTCATAAGTATAAGTCGTCTTCCCTGATGCATTTGTATCATCCTTTAAGCTACCTACTTTATCATAATTATATGTATTGGTTATTTCACCAGCTTCTTCCTTGACCAACCTATTTAATGCATCATATTCACATCTGATAATTGTTCCATTTCTATCAACCTTTGTTTCAAGATTGCCCACTGTATCATAGGTATATGTCTCATATTTTTCTCTTGCATCTGTTTTCTTAATTAATTTATTAATCGAGTTGTACTGGTAATACTCAATATTATTTTCTCCATCATTTATTTGAATAATATTGTTTTTTGCATCATATTTATAAACTGTATTTGTTTCCTCTTCATCTATCACCTTGATTAATCTGTTTAAATCATCGTATATATTTGAAGTTACATTCCCATTTGCATCAGTTATTTTTATTTTGTTTCCGACTGCATCATACTCGTTCTCACTCTGATTCCCCTCCTGATCAATAACCTTTGCCTGGCGATTGAGAACATCATATACGTAACTGATTCTATTTCCCTTCGAATCGATAAATGCCGTTTTATTTCCTACAGAATCATATTCATAACCAGTAATATGTTCCTCAGCATCTTTTGTTTCTATCAATTGGTTTAATTCATTATATGTAAACTCTGTCCTATAATTACGTTTATCAACCTTAGCAGTATTATTGCCAACTGCATCATATTCCATCTGTTCCACGTTGTTTTTTGCGTCAGTTATTCTTGTCAGCCTACCAAGTTCGTCATAATCGAACTTAGTTACATTGTCATTTTCATCCTTTTCCTCTTTTTTTCTACCTAATTCATCATACGTTATTAGTTTACAATTTAACAAAGCGTCTGTAATTTTATTAGGTCTATTCATAGCATCATATTCAGTACTTGTAATCCTACCAAGTGCATCTGTCACTCTAGTCTGATTCCCATTTTTATCAAACTGATAATACGTTACCGCATTGTTTGGTATCTGAACTGAAATGCATCTGTCCAATTTGTCATATTGATAATATGTTATATTTCCGTCTTTATCTTGGTAACTAATTTTGTTTCCGTTTTTATCATATGAATATTCCTCTTCATTTGACAAAGCATCCCTAATTTTTGTTAGGCGATTAATATTGTCATATACAAAGCTGGTTTCTCTTCCCAATTCATCGGTTTCTTTAGTCTTGTTCCCTTCATAATCATATTGATAACTTAATATTCCACCTTTTGCATTTGTAACATCTTTTATTCTTCCCATAGCATCATATGAATACCTTGTTTCTCTTCCAAGCTCATTAGTTTCTTTTATCTTATTACCTGCATTGTCATACTCGAAAGTCTTTTGTCCTTCCACAGGATTTATTACCTTGATTAATTGATTTTTTTCATTATATTCATTAGTCTTTATGTTTCCATTTTTATCTGTTTCAGAAACTAAGTTTCCTACTGTATCATATGTACAAGTCTCAAAATTGCCCTTTGCATCTGTTATCTTAACTATTCTGTCATTTTTATCGTATTGATATTGGGTCGTGTATCCTTTGGCATTCGTTTCTAAAGTCTTTCTTGCAACATCATCATATACGTACGTAGTCTGATTTCCTAATGAATCAACTTCAGCAGTAAGATTATTATGAGTATCTGTGTAATAATCGGTTGTAATATTGTCATTTTTATCCTTAATTGATTTTATTAGCCCATTAACTTTTATCTGATTATCTGTTCCATAGTATTGATATTCAACAGTATTACCATATGGATCAGTTTCCTTTAAAAGTTTTATTCCATCTAAATCGTACTCATAATTTGTTGTATTGCCCTTCTTATCTGTAACTGAAAGCAGGCTGTTTTGATCATTATAAGTTTTCGATACTTTGTTACCATATGCATCTGTTTGTTCTCTCAGATTATTTCTTGCATCATAAACAAATGTGCTACTATTTCCATTTTTGTCAGTAACTATTTCCTTTGACACTATTTGATCTTTTATTGCGTTATTAGAAGCGACATTTACTTTTTTGACCTGATTACAATAAGTCTGATAGAAATCACTTTTATCTGTAATATCTGTTATGTCTTTCCACTCGTTGTTATACCATACAAAGTATTGATGTCTTATATACTTTCCATCTGAATCAATCTCTTTAATAGGTTTTTGCTCTATATTTAAGGAAATTCTAGATTCATATCCGTTTTCGTTTATGAATATTCTCTCAAGTTGTTGATTGTTTTTATTATTATAACTATCATTATAGATTTGACATTTCACATGGTTATTGCCATCATATTGTTTTACTATCCTTCCAAACCTATCGTATTCGTTTTTGACAACCTGATGTTCATTAGCATCTACAATCTTTTTCAATTTCGCAGGGCTGCTTGAATTCTTATCATAATATTCATATTTTGTCTTATTTCCAGCCACATCGGTAACTTGAATCAAATTGCCATCTGAATCATAATCATATTTTATGTTACGCCCTATTGGGTCAGTTATCTGGCTAATTTTTTCCCCTGCATAAGAAAACGTAATACTCCTTCCAACCGAATCTTTAACGCTACTTATTTTGTCATCAACGTATTGTATGGATAGTGCATTTCCATATACATCTTCTATTGAAAGCAGCTTACCTGTTTTAGCATCATATATATTCTTACTTTGGTCTTGTTTAGTAAGTATATACTTACCAGCAACTTGTTCAAGGGTGTCATTAACTCCATATGGTGATATATAAGCTCCGTTATCTTCTTCAAATACTATCTTTGAACCAGTACTATACGTTACTTTTACACCATTTAAGTCCTGAATATAACAACCTGCTACATAGCCCGCTTCTCCTCCTGGCAGCCTCACATATTGCCATTTCCATTCTTTGCCTTCTTCCTCTTGGGCATTTCTCTTTATATATTTTAATTCAGTACCATTTGCAACTTTAGCAATAATGTCTCCCCATGGAGTCTTGTGTACGTTTAAAACTCCTGCTGTTACTTTACATGCGTCTGCATTATCAATTTTAGAATCATAATTCAATCTCCATCCATTACCTATAATAGTCTGCTCACTAGATGAATCAGAATTATATGCTCTTTCTAATAACAAACTTGATCCTGAACCAATAATTTTTAAATCCTCTTCGTTTTGTGTAAAATTACCTGTCAAAAGATTCGAATTTGCATCAGTCATCCACTTTAATGTTTCTTCAAAATCAACTCCACTATACATTGACGAAAATTGAATTGGCGTAACATTTTCACCTGTAAGGTCTTCTTCAGGACTATCTGCAAGTACAATCTGCGTTGTCAGCTCACGATATATTATTTCCATCTGACTGTTTACATCCTCTTGCGAAAGACCATCCTGATCGTTTATAAAGAAATATTCTCCTCCCGTCATGTCTGAAATTTCTTCAAGTAGTTCCTGGTCTGTATCTCCTCCCAAAGCAATGGTATTTATAATTATATTTTCCTCTGCCATTTCTTCTGATTTATTCAAAATCGCCTCTGTAGATGTATAATTATCCTGTCCATCTGTAAGCAACACAACAATTTTTCTTCTATTATCTTCAATATTGAATAAGCTTTCAGCCTCAGTCAATGAAGCTCTTATATTAGTTCCAGATAGCATGTATTCCATTCCATTCAGTGTCTCTATTAAACTAGCTTTATCACTAGTCAGGTCTTCCTTTGTGGATGCATAACCCCCGAATTCAACAATTGCTATCCTATCGTTTAAATCATCAACCTGTTCAACAAAATCTTTTACTACACTCAGTCTATAAAACTCTGGATCAGAAGTTTCCATACTCCATGACTGGTCTATACAGAATACAATGTCCACATCCGTTAAATCAAGCGGCATGTTTTTATCACCTAACAGATATGTACTGAAATGTGTAGTATTTGCTGATACTGTATGTGTATCTTTATTCAATTCAATATTGCTTAAAGGAACAAGCTTCTTATTGTTCATATCAACCCAAAATATCGTTAGATTATCTTCATCAACATCACCAAGTATTGAAGTATCGTATTCGAACTTTAGAGATGCTGAGTTTATTTCATACCCCCCCGAAGAAATGCTTACTGCTTTTCCAACAATTCCATCAAGGGAATTGATAATAACATTATTAAATTGAGCTACCTGCAAAGGAGCAATCGATAGATTACCGTCACCCGATGCATTAACTTCAACATCCATTAATATAGTATTATTCGATGACTTAATTTGAGTTTCAGCCTGTCTTGAAGTTTCTATATTATTATTATCCTTTACTAGTGGATTTGTTCCTAGAACTATTTCGGCTCCATCGTACAAATCATCTTTGTCAGTATCAGGATTAAGTGCGTCAGTATGTGCAATATTTATTTCATAGCTATCGGAAAGTCCATCTCTATCCGTATCCTGTTTATAAATATCTGTTCCGTATTCTAATTCTTCTTCATTAGTCAGCCCATCTCCATCACTGTCAGTTGCAAGGTCAAAACTTACTCCTTGCTGTGTATTTGCCGGCATCGACAATTCATTTGAATAATCGCTAGTTCCTTTAGTATTCTTCGCTTTAATCACGTAGTAATATGTTGAATCAGCTTGGATATTTGTATCGGAATACTGTGTTAATATTGTATTCTCCACAAGAATATAATAAGGTCCTCCAGATATTGTGCTTCTGTACAAATCATAATTCTCCGCTCCAACAGGTTTTGTCCAATTTAATCTTATTTCTCCTTCATCTCTCAAACCGGAAATCGTTGGAGTTTGTGGGGCAAGCATGCGAATACGAATATTTGAACTAACGCTCTCTTTTCCATTTTTTACTGATGTCACAGTATAATAGTATGTTTTATTAGATTCTATCGAACTATCAGTATAAGAAGTTCCAATAATATTATCTGCAATTTCATTAAATTCTACAGAATCTATACTCCTCTTAACCTTATAATAATCAACCGAGATGGCCTCGTCCCAGCTCAGCGTGATAGTATTATCATCTTCAGACAGCTCATTTAATACAGGTGGATTTGGACGCAAATTATTATTTCCAGCACCTCCGCCAGAGCCACTGCCTTTTTCCTGGTCATTTACTATAGAAAAATCAGCTTTTATTGTTTTTAAGTCAGTATCATTATCACCAATTTGAACATTTGCATTTATTACCTTAGCATCCTCAGAAGCCTGTCCCGTAGCATAATAACGGACAATATAATTGCGGTTCTTTAATAGACAAATAGAAAATTTGCCTTTATCATCAGTTGAAGTATCAAAAGTTGGGTTTGTAGTAAAGTAGATTTTAATTCCGTTAAAAGAAATACCATTTTTATCAACAATTTTTCCTGTCACTTTTACTCCTGGTGTAAGTGTAATATTTTTCTCAGTAGTCTGATTCTCTGTAACAGTAACATCACTGGTAAAACCAATATTCGAATCTTTAATTACTGTAAGATCATAAGTACCCTCACTTATAGAAAACGCATATTTCCCATAAACATCTGTAGAAACCTGCTTAATACTATCGATATCATCTTTTGCATATAGCTTTACCAAAGCATTATTGACAGGTTTATCTTCTATTTTTACTATACCTCTGATTTCTCCAGAAGTTGAAGATATTCTAAGAGCTTTGTCCAATGCAAAAACAGCCTCCGCTCTTGTCATATAATTCTTTGATTTAAAAGTACCGTCTAGGTACCCTTGCATTATTTTATTTGAAGTAACAACATCTATATACTTCCTAGACCAGTCCAAGTTATTAACATCTGAAAATATTTTTACCTCTTCCTGCTTATTGGCATTCAATTTTAATAACCTTGTTATTATTACAGCTACTTCTTCACGGGTAATTCTGTTGTTTGGTTTAAATGTGTTATTTGGATATCCTGTTATATAACCTTCTTTTTGTGCACAGGCAATATCCTTAAAAAACCAATCTGAGGCTTTGACATCGGAAAAACATTCTGATTTTGGAGTGACATTTATCTTAAAAACCTTATTAATTAATTTCACTATTTCGGCTCTGCTGATATCTTTATCGGGTTTGAACCCTCCATCAGGATATCCTGAGATATACCCGTTTCCAATCCAGTCCTGAATTTGCTTTTCAGCCCAATGATTTTTAATATCACTTATATTTGTTTGGGTAATACTACCTGATGCAAAAGATATTCCTGCAATACTCAAGGATAAAAAAACAACGATTGCAACTACCAAACTCAGATTCTTACTTGTCAACTTCATTTAGGAAATACCCCCCTTTTGTTATTCGTGTTTCGATTTTTTTAAAATTCTACCTTTATGTATTCTAAATATAAAAGCATCTTTTAATTATCCATAAATACCACTTTATTGATAAAATGTATTTTATAGCAGTATTACATTATGTCTAATTATAGCGCTTTTAGAATTTTTAGCCAATGATTATTTAAATAATTTACAATATTTTGTGAATATAAAAAAATCCCTCCCTCCAAGTCTTGTGGTCCAAGTCTTGAGGAAAGGATTTTCATTAAGTTGCTTTTCTTATTTGTTGAATATTATTTCTTTATCTGTTTTCTTAATTTTCACTATATGGCATGGTGAAGTTAACGCTTGCGTAACTATACTTACTCCTGGCGGTGATATTTCTTTTATCGTTACTACCATATTTTTTTCATTTTCAACTACATTGGTTATCTCAATTCCATATCCTCCGGTTGACAATGAAAAAAATAT
>Ga0209340_1000930_pt1 | contig 24695 bp, 26 predicted proteins | sample EPASupsiteSAE323_FD_187266 | JGI IMG/M metagenome (GOLD analysis project Ga0209340, IMG submission 187266) | Bioremediated contaminated groundwater from EPA Superfund site, New Mexico - Sample SAE3-23 (SPAdes) (version 2) | ecosystem: Environmental > Aquatic > Deep subsurface > Groundwater >... | reverse complement strand
TAAATAGGTACTTATATTTATAATGGGTTTGCAATCCAAACCCGCCTTCATTTCTTTCTTTTATGACACAAAGAAAGAAATGAAAAGACCGTTATAAACTTAGAATATCAAATTTAATATTTTATAGCCTGCTTATCTGTTTTTTAACTATAGGCAGGACTTCGTTGATTGTATCTGCAATATTTTTCTGAATAGTACAACCGGCTGCAAGTTTATGTCCACCGCCGCCAAAAAACTTTGCTATTTCGCAAACATCAACATTTTTACTTCTAAAACTTATTTTTGTATCGCCTTTTGTAGTTTCTTTAAATACAATAGCCACTTCTACTGTATTTATTTCTCTTAGTGATTTAGAGATGCCATCTACATGATCATCTGTAGCGTTAAAACTTTCAAGGAACTTTCTGGTTATGGAAGCATAAGCTATTTTGTTATCATCAGTAATAACTGCATTATCTATAGCTCTTGCCTGAAGTCTAACCATAGCAAGAGGTTTAAGTTCGAGACATTCCTGATAAATATGCACAGCATCTGCTCCTGCTCTAATCAAATCAGCGCAGATTTCAAGTGTCTCAGGTTTTGTATTTTCAAACCTGAATCCGCCTGTATCTGTAAGTATTGCTGTATATAAATCTGTCGCAATATTTTTTGTGATATTGATATTTAAAGATTTAATAATATCGTATAAAATCTGTCCGGTTGCGGAAGCATCGGGGTTTATTATATTAATATCGGCAAATTTAATGCTGCTTATATGGTGATCTATATTTACAGTAGCTTTTGCATGTTTAAAAAGATCAAAAGAATCTCCAAGCCTGTCTAAAGAAGCACAGTCAACAGCAATAGCAAGATCATAACTTTGATAAAGTTCATTATTATTTGGATTTTTTGTTTGTTCAATTCTAGGCAAGAATCTATATATATCAGGTATTTTGCCGGATATAATGAGGTCAATTTTTTTGATATTATTATACTTCTGTAACATTTCGTTCATGGCAAGCATTGAACCTAAGGTATCGCCATCCGGACCTACATGCGATAAAATAACTACGTTTTTAGCTTTTTCTATCGCTTCAATGAGTTTATTTAATGCTTCCATATTGATAATTTTATCCTATACTATTTATAAAGAAGTTTTTACTTGTTTATAATTCCAGCCTTAAAATATTCTTTAAAAGATTCTAACATAAAATGTATAATTATTTTTTGGTGATAGTCATCACCTAACGTATGTTAACGATTAAAGCTTTGAAGCTATTAGACTTTACTTAAAATTATCAGTCTCGGTTGTTACATTACTTTATTTTTACAAGGAGACAATCTTGGAAATAATACTTTCTTTAATATCAATATTTTTTATTCTGCTTTTGATAGTGCTGGCGTGTGTATTTTTTACAAATGCGGTTGAACATCTTGGAGAAAAGCTTAACCTTTCTGAAGGAGCTGTTGGAAGTGTACTTGCAGCAGTTGGAACTGCGCTTCCTGAAACAATTGTTCCCCTTGTTGCAATTGTTGGAGCTTATCTAACAGGATCAGATACAAAAGTTGGCTCAGAAATAGGTATAGGTGCTATTCTTGGTGCACCGTTCCTGCTTGGAACACTTGCTTTCTTTGTAACAGGTCTTGCTGTGATTATTTACACAAAAACGGGCAGAAGAACAGCTGATATGCCTGTAAATACAGTTATAATGTTCAGGGATATTCATTATTTTATTTTTGGATATACTATTGCAATCTTAAGTTCATTTATTCCATTTCTTTTTGTAAAACATTTAATAGCAGGTTTATTGCTGATAATATATGGAATTTACGTATTCAAGACAGTTAGAACCGCAAGCAAAATACCTGAAGGTGGACAGGAAGAACTGGAAGCTCTTTACTTTACAAAATATTTTGAATTTCCGGCATTTTGGACTATGCCTATGATAATACTTCAGCTTTTAGTTTCTCTTGCAGGAATAATTTTTCTTGCACATTTCTTTGTGGGAAATCTGAAATTTTTGTCAGAAATTTTTGGAATAAATCCGCTTATTTTAAGTCTGATAATCACCCCTATTGCAACTGAACTGCCTGAAAAATTTAACAGCGTAATCTGGATAAGGGCAAAAAAAGATACTCTTGCACTCGGAAACATAACGGGAGCGATGGTTTTTCAAAGCTGTATCCCAACAGCAGTCGGACTTGCACTAACTCCATGGGTTTTAAAACACGATGCACTGGTAAATGTAATTGTCGTATATCTTTCAGTTGCAGTTGTATACTTGAATATAATTAAAAATAAAGGCATCCTGAAACCTGAAGCACTATTAACCGGAGGACTTTTTTACCTCCTTTATCTCGGATATGTTTTCTTTAAAATATTTTAAATATTTATTCTGGTAAATAGATTAAGAAATAATATGATATAATTTATCAAAATGTCATCCTGAGGAGCACATTCGACTTCGCTTCGCTCGCTCAGTGTAAACTCCGCGACGTGAGGATCTTGCCAATGGTTAATTTTATAGTTAATTTATCGCTTAAATATTATGTTGGAAAGATTGCCACGGGCTAAAGCCCTCGCAATGACAGTGATTTAATTTCATCATATAATTTATAAATATTTATTCTAGCTGGAGAAATATTATGAAAATCTGTGTGGTTGGAGTCGGGGCTGTTGGCGGATATTTTGGCGGAAAACTTGCTAAAGCCGGATTGGATGTTACTTTTGTTTCACGGGGTAAAACTCTTGAAGCTCTTCAGAAAGAAGGCTTGAGGATAAAGAGTTATACCGGTGATTTTACAATTAAAAAGCCAAAATTAGCCCATGATTTTAAAACTCTGTTTGATGCGGATTTAATTTTGCTTTGTGTTAAATCATACAGCACAAAAGAAATTGCAAAGGCTTTAAAAAAGGTAATATCTGATAAGACTGTAGTAGTCTCTCTGCAAAACGGTATTGAGAATGAAGATATACTTTCAGAGATTCTTGGAGCCGAAAAAATAATTGGTTCGGTTGTCTTTATTACTTCAAGTATGTCTGAACCAGGTTTAATAAAACATTCTTCTTACGGCAAAATTATGCTGGGAGAGCTTAACGGGAAAGAGACCGAAAGAGTAAGAAAAATAGAAAAAATGTTCCTGGATGCAGGAGTTCCTGCCGGAATCACTCCATCTATTAAAAAAGAACTCTGGAAAAAGCTTATGCTGAATATTCCGTATAATGGTTTTACATCTCTTGTAAGAGGGCCTTTGAAAAATTATTTTGAAATTCCTGAGGCTCAGGAATGTTTTTTAAGGGCATTAAAGGAAGTCCAGATTGTTGCTCAAATGGAAGGCTATAATTTGACTGATGAAGATGTAGAAAATGCATTAAAATTTACAAAAACAGAAGGTTTTACAAGCTTTAAATCTTCAACCCTGCTTGATATAGAAGCAGGAAAACAGGTTGAAATTGATGCTCTTCAGGGAGCTGTGATTAAAATAGCCCGTAAGTATAATATTGATGTACCTGTTAATAAGCTTTTATATGCTCTTTTAAAGATGAGTTACGAGTAAAAAAGTAAGAAAAAATTTTATACTTTAACTATTTCAACAGTAATATTGTATTTGTCAGGTTTTGAGGCTTATTTATATAAGTATGATGGGAATTTGCTTTTTTCAGTCTTAAACTTAATATAGAAGAGATATTTCTGGATGTTTGTTCAATAATTTCCGGTTTTTTCATAAAAATATTGTAAAATTCATTCCATATAAGTTCTGCAACAACAAGATCTGTTTCCGCAACTACACTTGATCCTTCCAGAAAAGCCATTTCACCAAAATACTGCTGATCTTGAAATAAACCAATATGTTTTTTTTCACCTTTATACTTTTTTTTGTATAAATGAACTGAACCTTCAATTATTATGAAGTATGATTTTTGGGTATCATCACCTTTAGTTGTTACATAATCTCCTTTATTGAACTTATGAATTCTAAAGATACCCTGTAATGTTTCTAAATCCTGTTCGTCAAATTCTGAAAAAAATTTAATACCAGATATCTGTTCAAAAGATAATCTGTCAGAATAAAAATTTGATTCCATTCAACCTGCTCCTGATCAAGCCTATTTTAATACTACTTGTGGAATGAAATATATTTATTGTCTATATTAACTTATGAATTAATATAACAAAAACTATATGACTTTTAAAGTGGGGTATTTTCGGTATTTACAAAACTTTATAAAATTTAAAAAACAATTTTATATATAATTTGAAACAACATTTTATTCTATACTTAAACAACTTACTGTAATATTTCAGTTGTTGGTCTGCTGTAGCACTAATAAAATTTTTATAAGATAATGTTATTTGAGTTCAAAAATTTACAGGGAGGGTTAATTAATGCCAGATATAGTAAAAGCTAAGATTAGAGATATTCCTGACTTTCCAAAACCAGGAATTATTTTTAAAGACATAACAACAGCAATTAAAGATCCTGAAACATTCAGAAGAATAGTAAATTATATGACTGAAAAGTTTAAAGATGCAGAAATAGACTATATTGCAGCAATTGAGTCCAGAGGATTTATTTTTGGAGCACCTCTTGCATATAACCTGGGTGCTGGTCTTGTAATTATCAGAAAACCGGGAAAACTTCCTGCAAAAGTTGAACAGGTTACTTATGAACTCGAATATGGTACAGATACAGTAGAAATGCATAGTGATGCTATAGAACCAGGCAAAAAAATACTACTCATTGATGATCTTCTTGCAACAGGCGGAACAGCAGCGGCAGCATGTACTCTTATTCAAAAAGTAGGCGGGATTCCTTCAGCCATAGCTTTTGTTGTTGAATTATCATTTCTTGACGGAAAAAATAAACTCCCGCAGGATATTGAAGTAGTTTCAATGGTTAAATACTAGGTATAATAATACAGAAGATTAGAGTAATTAATAACAGGAAAAAGAGTGAAAAATGAAAAAAAGAGGGCAAAATTTAGTAGAATTTGCTGCGATTATACCTCTTTTAGTCTTTTTAATATTTAGCATTATAGAATTTTCAATGTACTGGGCAACAGTAAATGCTGTTCAGGGAATTGCTCTCAATACTTCAACAAAAATGGCTTCTGTTTATGTATCTGAAACCTCCGGTTCAAACGATGCTGTAGACAAGGCTCTTTCATTAATAAAAACTAATTCAAAGTTTCTTGGAGAAGAAGTAACTTTCAATGATATAAGTACTGATATAACCACAAGACCATTTGCTGTATATAAATATGAAAGCAGCCAGACAAGAAATACAGATGCTGGTTCTAAGCCTGTTATGACGGTAACAATTGATTACAGAGATCCTTATAAAGAGGGTATAACCTTGCAGTTAACCTATCAGTACAGAACTATTCTGCTTGGTGTAAAACTTCCTATTCCCGGAAAAAATCCAATTGCGATTATTCCAAAAGATATTAAGATAACAAGTACAAAAACACAACAGTATAATAGTTATTAATTAATAAACATTATGAATAAATGGACAAAAGAATTCGGCATACCGTATCCTAAATGTAAAATGACCGGTCAATGCTGCAAATGTGTTACTCCTTCAACTCCTGCTGTAGAATTGCTTAAAAAAGCATCAGAGAATAATGATTTTGCAAAGGAATTTTTCTCAATTTTTATTCCGTACAAGAATATTAAAGAAGCAAAAATGGTAAACCCTGACTGGGTTGAAAGATGTTTTGAATTTTGCAGAAAACCAAACAGTAAAGTTTCTGAGCAGGATTTATTTTTTTATCATTGTATGTACATATCAAAGGACAATAAATGCCTTATCTGGGAAGATAGACCTCAATTCTGTCGTGATTATCCTGATTCTCCTTTTCTTGTACTTGCACCAGGATGTGCTTATGAGGAGTGGTCACAAATATGCAGGGAAAAATATAAAAATCTTACAACTGAGCTTGAACATTTAAAACAGGAAAAGCAGGAACTTGAAAATCTAAAATACCAGCAAAAGGCAATAAATTTGCTGGCTCAAATACAGAGAATTAATAATAAAGACTACAATTTAATGCTTCTGATGCCATCAATAAGACTTGTTTCTCCCGGCAAATCATGGATAAAGATATTTTAAAAAGAATTTTTCATTTTTGAGACCACTTCTAATAATTTTTTTCTAAAAAATTGATTATTCATAAAAAATTATTAAAATAATTTGTGTCCTGCCTGTTTTACTCCTGCTCCGCAATCCTGTGCGTCGTTGCCAAAAATTTCTCCACTCCCGTTTCATATGAACGAGTGCATAAAAACTCAACACGAAAACTCATCGTTTCCGCTTATGAGTTTTTATTTTACTCCCGCTTCGCTTCACAAATAAATACTATATATAGTTGATGCATATTTGGTTTAAAAACTTTATCTTTGTGTTGTTAGCGCTAGTAAAATATCTTTGCATTCAATTAATTACGCATGGGGAGGGAAGTTAGTAAGTGGCTTCTCAATTAGATCAGGGAAAACAATTCGTCAATACAGACAAGGACAAACGGATCTGTATTGCTTTAATTCATTGTTTTAACTGGTTTAACAAAGAATTCGCAGACAAATTAGGCACTGTTAGCAGGGAATTTTTTGCTACTGATTTGCACTTCCATCTGCTGGCAATAACAAATCAACCGAGTATTCTATGGAAAAGCAGTGAATATTTTGTGACACAGATTGAATTAGCCAAAAATTGCTCAATATTTTTGAAAATATCAAATAATGCAGCGCAGGTAATTCTTGATAATACTTTTGGAAAGAGAAATGAGGAAGAACTTAAACTTAAAAATATTACGGAACTGGAGGCTAAAATTCTTACAGCCTACAATCAATTTTTATACAAGAACCTTGAGAACGTCTTCATTAATAAAAAGAAATGCGCAAAAATTATCTCCTCACCAGATATTAGCAAAGATAATATTCATCTGACATTCTATATTTACAGTGCTGACACAAAACAAGAGGCAGGCAAGATAATACTTTCATTCCCAGAATATATGCTTAAAAAACCTATTCCGCTTGAACCCCCTGAAAATCCAATCGACATTTTTCAGTTTAAAACCAGTTGCACCAGAGCAAATATATTTGTCGGCAAATCAAGAATATTTCTTGAAGAGCTAAAAAATCTGGAAAAAGAAGACATAATTATACTTGAAAAAAGCAATCTGCACTCAATGAAGCTTATAGGAGAAGAAATAATACCTTTTAAGGTTAATCCTGATCCAGGGTTGGTTATAAACATTGATAATATTGATGACGGAGGACAATCGGAAGTGAATAAACTTGAATCTCAGCCAAAAAATATATGGGACAGCTTGCAGGTAGAATTAAGCGCTGAATTTAAAAAGATAAAAGTATCTCTTGGAGAATTGAAACAAATTACTGAAGGGCTGGTTATTGATGTAGCTCCCATAGTGCAGAATCAAATATCCCTTCATGTTGAAGGAAAAGAACTTGCTCGAGGGGAACTTGTTGTTGTTGGCGATAAATATGGGGTGAAAATCACACAAGTATTTCAGCAAACAAAAAAAGAACAGGAAATGATAACAAAACAGGCCGTAGTTGAAGAAGTCAAGGCAAAACCTTCTGTAAAGCCTGCTGATAAAGAAAGTACAACTGAAGAATATGATGATTCAGACTTTGATTACAGTGATTTTGAAATCGAAGATGATATATAACGAGGTGGAAAATGCATAGTTATTTGGCTAATTTTATAATCTATACTCTGGCCATGCTGGGAGTAATCTTTATTGCGTTTATGGTAGCAAAAAAAAGTTTATCACTTGGGAATCTTCCCGGACATAAAACTGAATCTCTTGCAATAGAAAACAAATTGAGTCTTGAACCTCGCAAAAATCTCTATATTATTAAAGCTGGTGAAGAAAGGTTTCTGATTTCAACCGATATTGAAGGCAGCCGCTTTTTGACAAAACTTGAACAAAATGGTATCCCTGTTTATAAACAGGAAGAAGAAGATTATGATGTATCGGTATCGGGAGTTAATTTTAATAATACTATCCCGGATTGTATTAAAAACAATGGCAGTGTAATGAAAAAAATACTTGAAAAACTAAATTCTGATACAAGAGGGGAGTGAAGAAAAGTTGAAACGGAGACAAATGAGTCTTCGTTAGAAACTTTTCGTAACTCGTTCACGTACAAGATGGGAGTGAAGAAGAGCTTTCAATATAAAAATCCAAAGGTGAAAATATGGATGAATTGTTAAAAAATCTGGACCCTACAATACAATTACTTATAGCAATGGCGCTTATGTCACTGCTTCCAGTTGTATTTATCAGTATGACAAGTTTTTTAAGATATATTATTGTATTTTCTATTTTAAAAACAGCTCTTGGAACTCAACAGGTTCCTCCAGGAATGGTAATTATAGGACTTTCAATGATTTTAACATTCTATACAATGTCTCCTGTGTTTACACAAATGTACGATGCAGGATATAAACCGTATCAAAAGACAGGATCAATGGTTCTGGCTATTAAAGAAGGCAGTAAGCCATTAAAAAACTTTATGATGAGACAGACAAGACAGGATGACGTTGCATTTTTTATTGATCTTATTAGAAAAGAACCGCCAAAAACCCCTGATGATATAAGTATTATGGAAGTTGCACCAGCTTATATGATAAGTGAACTTAAATCAGCATTTGAAATAGGTTTTATCATATATATTCCGTTTATCGTAATAGATCTGGTTGTTGCAAATGTTTTGCTTGCATTAGGTATGATGATGTTATCACCGACAATTATCTCTTTGCCGTTTAAATTGTTGATATTTATTGCTGTTGACGGGTGGAGCCTGATTGTTAACGGATTAGTTCAGAGTTTTAACTAGAGAGGCTAAAATTGGATATATTACTCGATCATCTTACTAAAGGCTTTTTAGACATGCTGATAATATCCATGCCAATAGTTCTCACTGCAGCTGGAATAGGACTTGTAGTAGGTATTTTGCAGGCTGTAACACAGGTTCAGGAACAAACAATCTCAGCTGCACCAAAAATTCTGGGTGTTTTTCTTGTTCTTTTAATAATGGGCAGTTTTTTTACCAAACTTCTCTCTGAATATTTGATAGAATCGGTCAATATAGCAACAAAAGTTATAACAAAACAGGATGATTTTATACTTCCGCCGTCAGATATGATGCCTCAAAGTAAATTTCTTGATGATGGCAAGAATTATAATGGAGGAACTCGTCCTGATGTAAAAACTTTGGTGAATAATGGGGGTAAACTTCCTTATGTTGGCGATAAAAATAAGGAAACTTATCTCAAGCCGAGCAGAGCGTCTCTTTCTCATCCAAATTTTGTTGAAGGCAAGAAAATTTACAGGTAATTAATGAAAAACTTTTTTAAAATAGAAATTATCCTATTAATGCTAATAATTGGGCTTTTAAATACAAATAAATGTCCTGCTTTTGACCAGATTAGCAAAGATCTGAATTTAGTCAAGGGATACTCATATCTGCTTAACTTTGACAATAAAGTAATAAAATACAGTCTTGGAAATAATGAAGCAGTAAAAATCGAGCTTGTTTCCAATATTTTTAATGATAAACAGGAAATAATCCTTAAGACACTCAAAGAATCCAACACTAATCTGCTTGTATGGACAAAGGATGATATTTATAACTTCAATATCAGTATTAATCAAACCAAATTATCCAAAAATATACCTGTAATAAGCGAAGTTAAAAATACTGATCCTACAATTGCCGGATCACCAATAATACAAAACTTTTCAAAAAATGATAAATATTTGCCTGATAATATAAAAAATATGCTGGGAGAGCTATCGCTTGATGCTCCACCTCATCTTCCAGTCAATAAGCAAAATATTGTCGGTTTTGAAATAGATCCGCCTCCAAAGAAGTAGGTTAATATGCTTGAACACATAATGGAATTTTTTAAATACTTTCCCCAATTAAATGATTCTCTTGGAGCAGGATTGTTAATTTTTGCAAGATTTTTCGGGTTTATTACATTAGCTCCGATTTTAAGCCGAAAAGATATACCAATGCTCGCAAAATTATCATTTATGTTAATTCTGACCATTTCATTTGTTGGTATTTTGCATCCAAAAGCACCTCCTCCTGAAACATCTCTCTGCTTATCAGTTATATTGAATGTTGTTTTTGGAGCTTTAATAGGTTTTATTGCATCAACTATTTTTGTAACAATGTCTGCTGCCGGAGATATGGTTAATCTTCAAATGGGATTATCCGCCTCGCAAATTTTTGACCCGATGACAAAAGAACAAACTTCAACTATTGGCCAGTTCTTTGGGCTTCTCGCAACTGTATTATTTATTAATGCAGGAGGTTTATACTGGATGTTTTCGGCATTTGAAAGAGGTTTTACAGTTTTCCCTTTATACAATACGGTTATTCCTCTTGCTAAAATCCTTAATATGAATTATTTAATCATTTTAACCAGTAATGTACTTTTTATAGGTCTTCAAATAGCAGCACCTGTCCTGATAGCAACCCTTGCAATGGATATTATTCTGGGTGTTATTTCAAAAACTGCACCGCAGGTAAATGTCTTTCAGCTCAGTTTCTTGTTTAAACCTGTGCTTGGAGTAGCTATTCTTATAATCATCATGCCGCTTCTAGTTAATGTAATTAATAACTTCTTTACATCATATTCGGGAATATATTGATATATCAAAACTCATCCTATAGACTTATTTTACCCATACTTTAGCTTCCTGAAATTGTTTTACTGTTATACGTAGACGTGAATCTACAGTTGTGCCGCTGATTGCATTGTTACAATAAGCACAGGAACTGCTAACATACCAATTTGTACAATCACTTATGGAACTAAAATTGAAAGAACCAAGTACTGAACATGATGTATCTACATAAATTTGTTCATTTCCTGCAACATCGGTACAGGGAGAAAACCATCTCCAGCAATTACCATATCCTGCCATAAACTGAAGATTATCAAGAATTACATCCTGATTACCATATATATCATGAAATTTTACTCGAGGAGCAACACTATCCGCCTGAGAAGAAACTTCATAGTAATATTGAGGAATGGTTCTTGCCAATACAGCTGTTTCTGATGTTGTTGATATATAGCTGTACCCAGTATTTACACCTTGAATTCTCATTTGATTAAACTGTAAATTTCCACTTACAGCAGGAATTTTATCCAAAGTTGTATCATTATATCTGGCATATGAAGGATAGCCTTGCCATACAAGTGTCCAACCGCCACCGTCTGTTGTCATATCGCAGTATGCATTGAATTCACTACCTCCAGCTCCTTTAGGAGTTATTTTGTAAACTCCGTCAGATGCGTAAGTGCAGTTATCTTTAATCTGTTTACAGCTTTTATTGTAATTATATTTATAGCCATAGGCACAATCCAGAGAATTACCATTGTTACATCCGGATATTGCAGCATTAGCAAGACTAGTCATATTACAGCTAGTTAAAACAGGATTGTCTGATCCGTTAGGAGTAAGATTATAATTTATGGAAGGAGCATCAGGCCATACAGCTTTTACCTGAAAACAGCTTCTATTGTAATTATTTATATAAGCAGTTTTACATGCCAAAAAATCATTATTATTGCATTTTATTATTGCATTTATGGGTGAAGCTACATTACAGGCGGTATAATTTGCTGACTTTGAACAGTCATTATTAACTTCATTTACTATTTTTGCTACTCCCTGATCAAATAATTTACTCAATTCCTCAGCCAGATACAATCTGCCAAGATTTGAAGTATCTGTATTCAATAACTTCAAATAATAGGTAATGTCTAAAAAACTGTTCATATTATCACAATAAGGAGAATTAACAGACCCATTTTGTACGCATTGTTTTATAAACCAGTCACAGGCTTTTTCGCCTCCCTGATCACAAGTCGCTCTTAATATCTTTTTAGCTGCAGTTTGTCTTTCAAAAGTTGCACCATGTTCAGCTTGCCATGTGAGAGTATCGCATGATTTTCCAAGATTAAACTTACATCCCACAACTGCTCCAAAACACGATGTTCCGGATGCCGGCATGGTTGTAGTACCATTTGCTGAATTGTAATTAATATCAGCAGCATTTTTTAATATACAATCCATAGAATTTCTATCTGTTCCTGATTTTAATTCAGACATCTTTGTCATAACAGGTAAGGCAGATACTATTACTACACTCATTATTAACATTGCAACCAGTGCTTCCACTAATGAAAATCCAAACCTGTTATAATAAATAATTTTTTTCATTTTTTATTCATCCCAAACACGGCTATCCAAAGATTGATAACCACAAATAGACACTATGCCTTAGATAATAATTTAACTACTAAGGTAATTTACTAATATAATTATATTTCGCATGATAACACAGGTTATATTTCATGTACAGTCATGATTTTCATGATTTATATCATGGAATGCATGATAAATAGTGTATATCAGTATATTTAATATCTGCAAGCCCAATATCCATAAATAATACATGTTTTCATGTAAATAAACATGGAATCCATGTCTAATTCATGAATTCCATGTTTTAAAATCCTGAATTTAACTTATAATCTGGATTATAAGAAATTAATAAGTTGTAATTACATTAGCTACATTGTTTGTATAATTTATTTATAAAATAGATCTTTCTTTGAATAGTTTTTTATACTTTAAAAATATTTTTCTTAAAATTCTTGATTACATTACCGCATTTGTTGCATGCCAAATAGTCAGAAGTACTGTCAATTGCAAAATAAATATGATCACAGGTCTCATATTCATTTTCTTCCTTTTCGGAAAAATCTTTTTTCTTATATTTATTTTTTATAGCTTTTGCTATTAATTCAAGAATGTACATAATTTTACTTTACCACTTTTTAAAAAAAGTGTACTATCTATATTAGATATAAAGAATCAGGGGAGTGAATAATATGACTCAAAATGAAAGTTCAAACGCTAGATGGCACGATGGGGATATTATTGTATCAAGATGTATCAGCCTGCTTGAAAATATAGAAGAATCCTTTAAACATAAAACAGCTACGTTTTTAGTAGATGAAATAATAAATAAGCCTCCTTATAGTAAAATGCTTCCAGAAGAAATTTATAATCTTGCTCTTTCAGAAACAAGAAAGAGCAGATGGTATGATATAGATGAAATTACAAGGTTATTTATGGAGTTATTAAAACATTGTTCTCCTGAGACAAGAAAAGAAATATGCATCAAGGCAATTAATTTCATGGAAAGCTTTACATTTGATGCCAACAGGAGTGTTGAAATCTCTGCTCCAGAAGATCCTCCAAGATTTTTTAGTGTATAATCTGAAAAATTTCAGTCATTTTTTGATTGTCTTTAATTCCTTTGCTTTTTTCCACGCCGGTGGAAATATCTATAGCATAAGGTTCTAATTTTAGTGTTTCTTTAATATTTGAAGAGTTTAAGCCGCCTGCAAGAATTATTGGAATATTATAAGTCCTGGCTTTCATTGCAATATTCCAGTCAAAGCTCTTTCCTGTCCCACCGTACTCTTTGTCAGCATATGTGTCAAGCAATATTGCATAAACTATATCTTTATAGTGTGGGATAACACTTAAATCATTTTCAGATTTGATTCTTATTGCTTTTATTATGGCAATATTCAATTTTGACAGATTTAAACAAAATTCAGGCGACTCATCTCCATGAAGCTGAATTTTTGTTATTCCTGTTTCTAAACATATATTTTCTATTTCTTCAATCGATGAATTAACAAAAACGCCAATTTTCTCAAGATTTTCAGGTAGATTATTTATAATTTCGGCAGCTTTTTCAGGTTCAACATATCTTGGAGAATTTTTGACAAATATAAAACCAATTGCCCATGCTCCCAGCTTTGAAGCAAGGATAGCATCTTCAAGTAGTGTTATTCCGCAAATTTTAATTTTTAACATAGAATTATCTTATTTATTTTCCTGCTCCAAAATACGGATTATTTTTCTTCTCATAACCTATAGATGTTGATGGTCCATGTCCCGGATAGACTTTTATTGATTCATTAAGAGTAAAAAGCTTGTTTACAATAGACTCTTTTAATTTTTCATAGGATCCGCCCGGAAGATCGGTTCTTCCTGCTGAATTAGCAAACAAAGTATCTCCCGAAAAAAGTGTATCATCAACTAAAAAACAGACAGATCCTTCTGAATGACCGGGAGTGCAGATTACCTTAAACTCAAGATTTCCAACTTTTATAATTTGTCCGTCTTCAAGGTATTCATCTATTTTTGGAATTTCAAATTGTGGCATATTATAAAATTCAAGATGAGTTTTAATATTTTCCACAAAATATATATCTTTCTGATTTAATAAGACTTTTGCTCCGGTTTTTTCTCTGAGATCATAATCCCCGGCAGTATGATCAAAGTGTCCGTGAGTATTTAAAATATATTTGATATTAGCATTGTTATCTTTTGCAAGTTTAACAGTTTTTTCCCAGTCTCCTCCTGCATCAATCAATACTGCATTTCTTGTATCTTCGTCAATAACAAGGTAATTATTTACTTCAATAGGACCTATTACCAGAGTTTTTATTATCATTTTTCATTTCTCCGAAAATTTTTACGCATTGTGTCATTCTGAATTTATTTTAGGATCTCTGTATCAACAGATGCTGAACTTGTTTCAGCATGACACATGGATACAATTAAATAAATATCTAATAATTTCTTGTTACCCTTAATAGAATTAAAATTATATTTATTTTACTATAAAGAGTACAAAAGAGAGAATTAAAGAGACTCAGGTGTATGCTAAAACAAATTTCAATATTAGGTTCTACAGGTTCAATAGGCAGGCAGGCTCTTGAAGTTATTGACAGTCTTCCTGATTATTTTAAAGTATTTGCTCTTGCTGCAGGAACTAATATTGAAGTTTTAAAAGAGCAGATAAAAAAATACAAACCTGAAATTATTTCAGTAAAGGATGAGCAGTCTGCGCTTGAACTAAAAAAAGAAATAGCCGGTATTGAAGTGCTCTGGGGCAGGGAAGGCTTAACGGAAATAGCAGGCTGCGGAGAGAATGATCAGGTTTTAATAGCTGTTTCAGGAATTACAGGGCTTTTCCCCACGCTTGCTGCAATAAACAGCAAAGTTGACATTGCTCTTGCCAATAAAGAAACTCTTGTGGCAGCCGGAAATATTGTTATGAAAAGAGCAATGGAAAATAATGTTTCTATTTTACCGGTTGACAGTGAACATTCGGCTATTTATCAATGTATAAACAATAAAGATATAAATCAGATCAGAAAATTAATTATAACGGGCTCAGGTGGTCCTTTCAGGGGAAAAACATATTCTGAAATAGCAAATGCAACTGTTGAAGAAACATTAGCTCATCCGAAGTGGTCTATGGGAGACAAAATTACAGTTGATTCTGCAACATTAATGAATAAAGGACTTGAAGTAATCGAAGCACGCTGGCTTTTTGGAATTGATTACAAGGATATAGAAGTTGTAATTCATCCCCAAAGTGTCATTCATAGTGCAGTAGAATTTAAAGACGGCAGTGTTATGGCTCAATTAGGAATCCCGAGCATGCATATTCCAATTCAATATGCGCTAACTTATCCTGATAGATATGAAGGTCTTGAAACAGGCAGCTTAAGTCTGACTGAAACAGCAAGGCTTGATTTTGAAAAACCTGACCTTGAAAAATTCTCATGCCTTAAATTAGCATATGAAGCGGGTATAAAAGGTGAAACATATCCTGTTGTGCTTAATGCTTTAAATGAAGAAGCTGTATATGCTTTTCTTAGTGGAAAAATAAGACTAACAGAAATTTGCAGGATTGTTGAAAAAGGATTAGAGGCACATACAAGTGTTAAAGATCCAAATCTTGATGATATTATTCATTCAGACAAATGGGCAAGAGAATTTTCAAAAGAACTTCTAAATAAAATTGCTGTTAATTAACCTGAACTACCAAATAAATAATCTGACACCTAGTGAATTAGAACAGCTAGAAACCTTTTTCTGTGAAAAAAATCCTTCTTTTAACTAGTTATCCCGACTGAAATGGAAGGATCTTACCAATAAACGAATATACAATTGTAAATTAATAAGACCTGTTCGATTCCGTTTCGCTCCATAAAAACCGCCAGATTATAAGTCGGGCGGTTTTTGTTTGGGGAATTATTTGAATTGATGAATTAAAATTTAAGCAAGATTTATCTTAGAAGCATTAATAAGATCATTCAGAAAAGGTTTTATATATTTAACAGCTTGATCTCCATAAAAGATTTGAGCATCATGTAATGCTTCTTCATATGATAATCCATCTGTTAACATTCTAAGTAATTCTATAAAGCTTCCAGTTCTTGTTTCTCCTAAGGAACAATGAACATATATCGAATCTTTGGATTCATTTATGAAATCAATTAATCCTTTAAATTTTATTAGGTATTCTTTTAACAGGGGATTTTCTATCTGGGCTAAACAAAATATATTAGTAATTTCTCGAAATTTATCCAAATTAAATGAATGTATAGATATTCCAAGACTTTTTGCTTCTTTAGCATAATGAGATCCATTATGTCCTGTCAGATCAATAAAATGTTTCACTCCTAATTGATTTAACAATTTGATATCACTTATTTCTCTTTTTGGGGTATTTGGATCTAATAAACTTTGTTGTTCCAAAGATTTAAGATCGAATGGTTCTCCACCTGAATATAATTTTCCTGGTTTTATTTCCCTGAAATTTAAAACATTCTGCTTAAGTTGATCAAGTATCTCGGTTTTGGTAAAAACTTTTATTTTTGTAAGAGTTTGATTTCTCATAGTTTTAGCTGCTTCCGAGGACATAGATGGAGCTTCGTTAACGATTTTTTCGCCACTTTTTGAAGAAACACGAGTTCCTGAATTTAAAGTTTTATATAAATTTGAGGCAATTTCTCTTATTTTCATAATTATTTCTTTCTATAACTGTTTGATGCTTATCATTTTTATTAAAACGATTTAATTAAATAAATTGCCTAATTTATTTTTAAATTAAGCAACATTTTGTAGAATAAAAGTTCGATATTCGTCTACTAGACTCCACTCAGGGTGACGTACAAGATTGAAAACTTGACGGAATAATTTAACTATTAAAATATATAGCTGTTCAAGTTAATTAATATTTTCAATAATTTCTAAATTAAAGCCAGCAGCAACTTCCTGAGGCGATATTACAGAGAGTCCTGGAATAATCTGTTCAAATAAATTAAAAAGCTGTCTGCGGATAAAAGAAGGTGCGATCAGAGCAATATTTGATATGTCATATTCTGATGCTTTTACAATATCAATAACTTTTTTGATCAATTTTTTACTTTTTTGGTCTTTTGGAATAAAAAACGTAATGCCTTTTTCCTGAACAAGCACCTCTTCAAGAGATTCGGCATAATTATCCGCTATTGAAATTCCATAAATAGTATTATTTGAATCAGCAATCATACAGCTGATTTGTCTGTTCAAGTAAATTCTTAGATTTTCAAGAATCTTGAGTCTGTCTTCTGACTCCTGAACACAGTCGTTCAATCTTTCAAAAATATAAATAATGTCTTTTATAGATACTTTTTCTTTTATAAGATCAGCAAAAATATATCTTATATCACTTATTGAGAGAGAATCAGGTATTAAATTCTCTATTAAATATAGATTTTGAGTGCCGACGATTCCTATATAATTGTTAATATCGCTATAATCTAGAATCTCGTTGACATATTTACAAACTATATGTTCAAAATGACTGACTATAACCTGAGCAGGCGTTAAACCGTTTTCCCAGAAATCTTTTGTTTTAGATTCTTCAATCCAAAAACACCTTTTGCCTGTGACAGGATCAATATCCTCAATGGCAGACTTTGGCTTTCTGCTTATATTTGCCTGTCCTTCATAAAACCTGATATATCCAGGTTGAACAAATCCTGATAAGACTTTTAAGCCTCTTACATCTATTCTGTACTCATTTGCTTCAAGAATATCCGAATTTGTAAATCTAATAGCCGGAATGATGTATCCAAGCTTATCAGCCAGATTTTGTCTTAGTTTAACAGTTTCTGAAATCAGGTCTCCGCCTTTTTCATCATCAACCAGATTTAGCAATTCATCGCTTATAACAAGGGTTAATTTATCCTGAGTAACTCTTTCATACATATGTATAGGATCGATTATGTCTGAAAGATCACTTTTTAATTCATTTAATTCTTTTAACTTCTTGGAAATTTCATCATTCAGGTTTTTATAATCAATATTTCCGGATGATGAATCAAGTAATTTTTTGATTTTGGCAATTTCTTCCTGCTTTTGATTAATATTTGCCTGAATTTCCTTACATTCTTCATATGGTTCATCAGACGGTTGAATCATTTTTTCCATTCTTGACTTAAAATCCAGAACATCAACCACTTCTGAGTTATTTATTTCGTTTAAATCTTCATATTCTCTGCTAAAAATACAATTATATTGAATACCCTTTGTGCCGGAATCAACTTCATGCAGCATATAAAGTTCCCAACCTTCATCAGACATTTCGTTTAAAAGTACCTCAAGATCTTCAGGCTGATTAGTAGGGCATGTTTTAACGGAGTATTCAAGTTTTGAATCATCAAGCATTTATTATGCATCCTGGAAAAGTATTTGCACAGTTTTAATTATATCATTAATTAGACTTTTTCTAAGACTGCGAGATTAGGATCCAGCAATCTTCTGCCTACATTACTGAATTCAATGCTGCAAAGCTTTTTATTGCCATAACCAATAATTTTTTTGATTATACCTTCGCCATATTTCTGATGTCTTACGGTATCGCCTTCTTTGAGGTCAAATTCTATTTCTTCAGTTTCATCACCTGTAGAATAAATTGGTATATCAAGTGTTGGTATAGCAGTATTTTCAAACTCTTCAAAAGCATTATCAGGAGAAAATTCCTGCTCGGATTTCCTGGTCATGTAAAGGGTATCTATGTCATCAAACTGAGATTGAGCGGGTTCTTCGTTATAGTCAGGCTGTATTGTTGATACCTCCTGCTCAGTGTAGTCTTGTTCTTCGTAATGTTCGTAAAATTCATCTTCTTCATCATAATAAATAGGCTGATTATCATCAGAAATCAAGGTATTATTTACATTTCCCTTATCAAAATATTGAGGAGCTGCTATTTTATCGGTAATCAATTCAAAGTTTTCTTCTGATTCATTATTTGAAACAACTTGATCAATCTGGACAAACAAAGGAAAAGCTTTTGTAATCTGCCCAAGAACAAGAATTTCTGAAGAATCAAGTCTGTTTATAAAGCTGTTAACTGTTGGAAACTTATCTGTTTGAGTTTTTGGAGAAAAGAAAATGAAATTTTTAGCAACAGATAGTATATTATAAGCATACTTTGACTCATATCCTATTGAAACAACAGGTTTTATACCACTTTTTACGCCATGAATATAAAGCTTGTTAATTAAATCATCATCAAAATTTTTATCTATTACTTCAAACATAAGGAAGAAAGTTTGATCGGAGTTTTTAATATTAGAGCTGACAATATAATCAATAAATTCTTTATGCCATAAAGAAGGAATCTGCGATAAATCCAGTACGACAAACTTATTATCAGCTATATATGAATTAAAAGCATCAACCTCGTCTTCAGTGTTTGCAAATATACCTTCTTTATCAAGTTTTATCAGTTTATTTTTAAGTAAAACCAGTTCGGGTATGTTGGTCTGGTTATATTCATCTTCTACAACCTCTTTAAAAGACGAAAAAGGAATGAATCCCTGTTCACATTCATCAGCATATTCCTGAACATTCATAAAAATATCTTCTATAACAGCTCTTGTTTCTGCTGATATATTAAAAAGAGTTTTTTCATAGAGAATATCAATGCCTTTTGAATCAAGAGGCAGCTTTAAATCTTTGCCGGCTACAAGTTTTGTAGCATTGGTAATATACGAATATTCTCCCCTGAAGTCGATAAGAGCAACTTTTTCACCGCTTTTTGCAATTTCCTGAGAAAGGAGATGTGATATATTTGTTCTTTGTTCCTGCTTGTCACAAAAAATTAAAGTGGGATTTTTAAGTGAATTTGTATTAAATTCAAATCTTGTATCCTGATACAGTGTTAGTTGGCCGATAGAAATATTATTAGCTTTATTTAGACCTGCATAGGCAAGAAGTTCTTTATCAGACAGTATTGATACAATATCTTTCTTTGAAGGAACATTTCCTTTCCATGTTGTAATTCTACTGCCGGGCAGAAGGGTAAATAAAATTTTACAGCTTGCAATATTGCAGGACATTCTGTCTTTGGAACTGTCGATTTTAATAACCTGTGCCAGAATACCGATATCGTCCCTGTTAATAATCTTTATAATGTCGCCAAGAAATAAATTTTCCTTATTTGTATCAAATAAGATTTTGATAATTTCAGAATTTATTGCGCCAATTAACATGTTTTTTCCCTGAAGAACTTTAACAAGATTATATTATTATAATTTAAAAAAGATAATTTATATTTTAACATAAGAAAAGATAACTCAAATTTTAAATTATGTCTGGATATTTCATGCCTGTAAAGCATGTTTAGGGTTATGATAACGCATGGAAAAAAGATCTTTTTAACTATTCGTTATTATTACCATGTTAAGAACTTTTAATTTTAAATTTTGCTTATATATAAGTAAAATTCGGTTATAAAGTTTATTATTTCTTTTAATTGTGGTATAGACAGCTTTTTATTTTAGATTAATATAAATATAGTAATCGATTTAGTCTAATTATTATTATTGCCATCAAGCAATTTTTTTCTTAAATTTGTTTTATATAGAAATAAGGAGATTTTGTGGATAGTTTGGTAGGGTAAGTTAAAGTTGGAAATAAAAAATAATAATTATTTTACATGTTTTAATAAGAAACAGCAGTTGGAAAATACTGTCAGGTTTACTTCAGGAAATTATAATTCAATTGATTCTGTTAGCACTCAAAATGTTTCCAGTGAAGAAATAAAGTCCAAAGATATAAAAGAAAACTTAAAAGAAGGTTTTAAAGAAGGAGCTAAAGAATTTTGGGAGGTTATAAAAAAGCCTCAAAATATTCTTATCGGACTTGGAATAACAGGACTTGGATTTGGAGCCCTTTCCGCTCTGGGTTTAACATTTGCTTCGTGTAATATACTATTTTTCGGTGTTTTAACAGGTGCAAGTATTCTTACAGCTGGCAAAAACATAAAAAATTACTATGAACATAAAAATAATAATCAAAATAATCTGGCTAAAAATGATATCAAAAATGTTGGAAAAAATCTGTTTGATATTTCAATAATAGCTGGTCCTTTTGCTTTATCTTCTATTACAAGAGCTATAAAAAATACATATACATATCTTGAAACATCTACCATTGTAAAAAATTCAAACAGTGGCAGGTTTGTAACTTCTCAACTTAGAAAAGCAGCAGGTTTTTTCTCTAATTTGATTGATCTTGATAAAATAAATTTTGAAAAGCTTAAGCTAATTAAGAAATTAAATAAATTTAATCCGCAAAATACTCTTGCAAAAACCAGAATTATTTCCGGAATAAACGATTTTTCAAGTAAAGTAATACATACAAGAGGAAAAGTTGAATCAAAAATTATTGAACTGGTTGATAATAAATTAAATCCTAAACTTTCTAAAGATAGAATTTCATCAGCACAATTGTTTGAATATATGGAAAATCATAAACATTATTTTCCCAAAGTTGAATCTGAAATAAATAAGTATTTTGATAATGCATCAATCAGAGTAAAATGCTTTGAAAGGCTGACTGAAAAAGCATGGAGAAAGAACGTTACTCCTCAAACCCTTCAGGAAGAAATAAGGGATGTCATTGGAGCAAGAGTTCTTATAAATTCTCCCGAAGAATTTGAAAGTGTTTTTAATTCACTCAAACGTCTGACAGATGACGGCAAACTGATTGAAGTTGAAAGTCATCATGGAAAAGGCATGCCCCATTTCTTTACTGAAGAGCAGGAATTATACCTGAAACAGAAAGGGATTTTATTTAAGGATAGCGAAAAGGAGAATGGATATCAAACCATAAATATAATTGCCAAGCGTAAAAAAAATGCAAGTGAAAAATGTAATGTAAAATACTATGAAGTTCAAATTAGAGGCAAACACATTGATGCTATTGATAGTTTAGAGCATAAATGTTATCAAAAGGATCCAAGCGGTAAGCTTGGCGCAGAAAAATACAGCGATTTATACAAAGAAGCTGCAAAAGCAGATTTAGGTTATCGTGTTGAAGGCAATTTCTTTGAAATGCTGAGTGAAATTTTTGATCCACTTTATCGTTGGAAAATAAGAATAAAAGAATCAGTAAATGGAATATTATCCAAAACGCCAAGATTTGTTCCTGGAAGCGTTCGTGTAAATGTTAATAACAACATTTATAGAGTAGAAAATGAAATATAACGCGGTTATAGGTTAAACAGTAAAAGATTAAAAAATTACTCATCAAATAATTTATTGGGTAATAGTCATCACCTAACTTATGTTAACGATTAAAGCTTTGAAGCTATTAGACTTTACTTATGTTATCAGCCTCTGTTGTTACATTACTCTTTACTGATCCAACATACCATTTTTATGGAAATTCTGGTCAAGATCATAACGGTCTAAATAACTTTTAAGCAGGTAACCAATAATCATTGCGCAGGTAATAATATCTTTTTCTTCAATATCAGTTTTGTTTTTAACCTTGGAAATTAATTCAGCATAATTGTGAATTACATACAGAATCTGAACATCAACTCTATCAAGCATTACGTCCATAGTAACTGTAGGATCTTCCAGGCTTTTTAAAAAATTTTCAGCGGCCTTTACTCTCTCTAACATTATTTTAAGTCCTTAACTTTTAAGATAACGTTAGAAATATAGCAATAGACAGGTAAACTCTCAATACACTACAGATTAATGTTAGACAGGTACTTTCAAGTAAGTCTCTTCGACAATTGGCAAAATATCATTAAGCCATAAAAACCCTATTATTTTCTTTTCCCATGGAACATCTACTATAGGAAGATATGTATTTTCAAAGCATTTCATTAATGTATATGCATCAGAAATAGACATTCCGGGATAAAGGACAATGGGATATTCAAATTTCAGGTTTTGGTCAAGGATCTTGGTATTTTTTAAAATATTAATATTGTTATTAAATTTTTCATTCAAAATTCTAAGAATTTCATATTTGTCTATACAGCCGATTATAGAATAATCTTCTTTGATAATTGATATACTTTCAATTCCATAATTTTTCATTATTTCAAGAGCATTAAAAAGAGTATCATTTTCAAAAACAAAGATTGGAGACAACCGCATGTAATCCTTTACAAGGTTTTTTTCTCTTATCATATTTTTGCGTTCCTCTCAATATAGTAGACTTGCTTATTTAGTCAAATATGTGGGTTTAATCTAAAGTCCTCGGATAAACATAAGAATTAATTTTATATTGCATTTTAAACATCTAGTTGGATATTATGTTTACAAATATTTTATAAAAAATCTATACCTCTTAGGGTTAATTATATTAATTTAAAAACGACATATTACTTAGCCATGTAGATTAATATCTAATCGTGAAGCACTTGAGAGGTTGTTTTAAAGTGAATTTTGGCAACGTTTGATAAAGCATCAAAACCATACTTTTGGATGAATAATTTTGCCTGAGATTTTACTTTATCAGAAGCTCCTTTTGGGAAGTCCATTTTATAATCCAGTGACAATTTTTTCATTCTGGCAACAAATTCTGCTCTGGCTAAAATTGATGCAGCTGCAACTGCTATATCTTCTTCTGCCCTGACTCTTTGTTCCAGTTCTATTGTTTTTCCTTTGGTCATTAAAGCATTTTTTATTAATGATTCATTTCCAAATTTATCGGAAAGAGCTTTTTTGCAATCTCTTTTTTCCAGAATATTTTCTATTACACGGGCATGTCCCCATGCAAGAAGATTATTCAAATTTTTAAATTTACCGTACAGTTCATTATATTTGGCCGGATTAATTGTCACAACTGAAAAAACACTTTTTGATTGAATTTTTAAGGCCATTTTTTTAATACTGTCATCACTTAGTTTTTTACTGTCTTTAACCCCTAATTCCTGAAAAAAGGCATAATTATCCTTATCAACCAGAACCCCTGCAACTACAAGAGGTCCGAAATAATCTCCCTTTCCTGATTCATCCGTACCTATCCAGCTTGAATACTGCATTTTTACAGGCTGCAGTAAAATCCCCTGTATGACTTCTTTTTCAACCTTGTGATTTAGATATTTTTCCGTAAAATTTTCCGTACCTTTTCCCTGTACAAGGATCTTGCCGCTTTTATAAAGTGAAACGGCGACTTCATTATTTTGCGCACGCCAGAGGGTATGTTCTATGGCAGAAAATTTGAAACCATCGCTTTCAAGCTTTTTTTTCAGCTCAGGTTCTTTTTTTAAGTCATATTTGGAACTAAAACAGGTAGTCATTTTTTATTTAATCATTTCTTCGCCAAAATAAGGCTGAAGAACTTTTGGAATTTTAACAGATCCGTCTTCCTGCTGGCAATTTTCAAGAATTGCAGCGAATGTTCTTCCGACAGCAAGGCCTGAACCATTTATTGTATGTACAAATTCAGCTTTGCCTGTAGCTTTTGACCTGTATTTGAG
>Ga0209340_1000929_pt1 | contig 24706 bp, 27 predicted proteins | sample EPASupsiteSAE323_FD_187266 | JGI IMG/M metagenome (GOLD analysis project Ga0209340, IMG submission 187266) | Bioremediated contaminated groundwater from EPA Superfund site, New Mexico - Sample SAE3-23 (SPAdes) (version 2) | ecosystem: Environmental > Aquatic > Deep subsurface > Groundwater >... | reverse complement strand
CTTGCTGCCAGTCAGACGGAACTCATTTCGGCTAATGATGCCCAATTGTTTATTTTGCCGCAGATAGGCGGTTTTGTTGGGGCTGACACCGTAGCGGGATTGCTTGCTCTGGGCAAACCGGGAGCCAATACGTTTCTGTATATAGATATAGGCACCAACGCCGAGATTGTCCTCTATCATAAAGGGGAGATGTGGGCGGCTTCCGCGCCGGCAGGACCCGCTTTCGAAGGCGGGGGAATCACCTGCGGCATGCGGGCGTCCAGCGGAGCTATTGATCGAGTCTTTTTGCAGGAGGACGGAGCTATATCCTTTAACGTTCTGGGAAACGCTCCTGCGCGAGGCCTTTGTGGCTCTGGCATCATTGATCTGGTCGGCTGCCTTTTGCAGGGGGGCTATCTGGCTCCCAACGGTACCATATACGACCTGGGCGATGAGAAGGTGACGATCAGGAGAAATCAATTGTGGCCGGACATATTGCTCTCCGATAACGAAGCGGTTCCGGTCATCTTTACCCAGGATGACGTAAGACAGGTTCAGTTGGCCAAGTCGGCCATACGAAGCGCCATTGAGATATTATGCACCGAAGCCCGGGTGAAGCCGTCCCAACTGGAAGGAATATTTATGGCCGGAGCCTTCGGTAACTATCTGGACCCCCAACAGGCCATCAGGACAGGAATGCTGCCGGCCATTAAGCCGGAACGGGTGGTTAATTGCGGTAACGCTGCTGCCGATGGGGCAGTGGAGGTGCTTCTTTCAGAGGAAAAAAGAAAACAGGCTAATTTGCTGGTGGCCAAGATAAAATACGTTGAACTGGCGACGCGCTCCGATTTTCAGGAGATATTTATAAGGAATCTCGACTTCTAAGCATCTGAATAAGATATTTATAATTAAGGGGGTTTTATTTGTGAAACTGGATGGGAAAGTAGCCATTGTAACCGGCGGAGGGACAGGGATAGGCAAGGGAGGAGCAATCGCTCTGGCGGCTGAGGGAGCCCGGGTTATTGTAGCGGGACGGCGGTTGGAACCCTTGGAAGAGACTGTGGCTGAAATCAAGGCCCAGGGAGGCACTGCCCTGGCTTGTTCGACCGATGTTACCAATCGGGTGGAAATCGAGAAACTGCGGGATCTGGCCAAGAATGAGTGGGGACGGTTGGACATATTGGTCAATAATGCCGGTTCCGCCATGTACAAGCCGTTTTTAGATATCACTATGGAGGATTTAGATTATACCTATCGTATCGATTTACGCAGTGTTTTTGAGGTTACCCAGGTGATGGTGCCCTTGATGCTGGAAAGCGGGGGAGGCAACATTATTAACGTATCATCGATTCTCGGCACCTTGGGCAGCAAAGGACAGAGCGCTTATTGCGCCATGAAGGCAGGGGTGGTCAATCTTACCCGGGCTTTGGCCCATGAACTGGGCCCCGAGATCCGGGTGAACTGTCTGTGCCCGTCCCATATCATAACTCCCATGATGCAGGGGCAGATCGATTATCTGACCGCCGCCGGTAAAATGGACAAGCTAAATCGCCTATTCCCTATGAAACGGGTAGGTTATCCCGAAGATATGAACGGCGCTATCGTTTTCTTCGCTTCGGATGACGCCAAGTGGCTGACCGGCAATATATTCATGGTCGATGGCGGACTGTCCTGTTACGTGTAAATGATGCTTACAAATCGCCACAAAAAAAGGCTGCTCGCTGAAGCAGCCTTTTTTTCGTGCCAGCTATTTTACATCCATATTATTGAGAACCAGACCGGTAATCAGCTTGGGATAGAAGTAGGTAGATTTCTGGGGCATCTTATCCTTGGCGGTGGCAACATCCACAATTTCCTGCACCTTGGTGGGATTCAGGAAGAAGCCGATTTGATACTCCCTGCCGTCAATCTTGGTTACTACCCATTCCTCATCACGGCTGTAAGCCAGATTATCCTGGTTGCGCCGCTCCTGTTCGCCGATGGACAGCAATCCGTCGAGAATGAGGTTGTCCAGGAGAGCCACATCAAGACTCTTCCAGGCATCTGATTTGTCGGCGGGCAGCAAGGCGGCAGCTGCCGCAAAATCCTTGAGGGTGAGCAGATAAAGTTTATGGTCATAATACATACCAAAGGCGTGCGCTTTATTTAATGATGCCATTTCGTCTATCAGAGCGGGGAGATTCTCCCGGGCGCCGGCCGGTTTAACGGTAAAGAGATTCTCCAGCTTCTTCATGAACGAAGTGAATTCAAAATCCTTGAGGTTGCCGGCCACCCGATGAGTTGGTAGCACTACCAGCCCTTCGTCATAGAGATTGACCAGGGTCGCCATAACGTAGTCGTAACCAGCCTGGCCCTGCTCCGCCATTTCTTCCGCATAGGCCAGCGCCGTCTCGTAACGATGATGCCCGTCGGCTATATAGATCTTCTTTTCTGCCATAGCCTTAACTACTTTAGCGACTATTTTCTCATCGCTGATAACCCATATTTTATGAGATTCGCCCGTCTCATCCACCATGGAGACATCGGGGGCCCGATCCTTGATATCCTTGCGCAGGGCAGTTTCTATAGCTTTTTTCTCATCCGAATACAAGCCAAAAATTGAACTGAAATTGGCATGGGTAGTTCGCATCAGGCTGAGACGATCGGCCTTGGGCTTGGAAAGGGTTTCTTCGTGAGGAAGTATGTTGCCTTTTTCGTAAGACTCTACATGAAGTCCGCACAAAAGGCCGGTACGGGTAAGTTTTTCACCCTTAATTTCGAAATCCTGCTGGTAAAGATAGAGTGAGGGCTTGCCCTCGGCTTTGAGGGTCTGGTCTTCCATCCACTTCTGCAGATACTGGGCTGATCGGGTATAACGGTTATTGTTGGGCGTGTCCTGAGGAAAGATTAGTCCCAGTTCCAGGCGAATGACGTTGACCGGATTATCGGCGTAATACCTGGCTTGGGCGGCTTCATCAATAATGTCATAGGGTGGAGTGACAACTGTGCTTACTTCCTTAATCTTTTCCTGGTTGTAGCGTAATCCGCGAAAAGGAACGATGGTCGTCATGAATATTTAATATCCTCCTTACCCAAATAGGCTTTATCCGTAAATTTTAGACCAAAGCCGAACATATTGCAATGTTTTTTGCACCCGCTCCAGGCAAAGGCAGCGTCGGCAGGCTTGAATTTAAATCTTAACGGGGGGATAATATTAATTGTTGCAGTAAGAAGGAGAATAATCAAAACATGCTGGATTATCATATACATGTTGCGGCTCATGGTGAATATAAATACACTGATATTTGGCTCAAATCCTATCTGAACCAGGCCCGCTCCAGGAAAATTGAGGAAGTGGGTTTCCTCGAACACGATGAATTTCTGCCCAGTGTTGATACCAGCTTACTGGCGCAAATGATTGATTCCTACCCTGATATCTTGATTAGACGCGGCCTGGAGGTCGATTACATTCCCGGGAGGGAACCGGCAATAAAAGAACTGCTGGCCGGGCAGAACCTCGATTATGTTACCGGTTCGGTACATTTTATCGACGGGTGGGGCTTCGACCATCCTGATTATCGCAGCTTATTTGACCATAAAGAAATTGACGAGGTCTACAAAGCGTACTTTGCCTTGGTGGAACAAGCTGCAAGTACAGGATTATTTGATATTATAGGACATATTGATTTGGTGAAAATATGGGGGCATCGTCCGGTGAAAAAGGGCGTCATGCATTACCTGGAGCCAACGTTAAAAAGCATTAAAGGGGCGGGACTGGTAGTGGAGCTGAACAGTGCCGGCCTGCGGAAACCGGTGGGTGAGTTATATCCGGAAAACCGGATTATTGAAGCCATGTTCGCGCTGAATATTCCTATTACATTAGGCTCGGACGCGCATCACCCGGATCAGGTGGGGGAAGGGCTGGCCGAAGCGGCCGTCGCCGCCCGCCGGGCCGGCTACCGCTATCTAACCGGCTTTGACCGGAGAAAACGGTACTTAGTGGAACTGTAAACGAGGGGGATAATGGTTTGAGCAATATAGCCTGGTTAATAGTAAGTCTTGGTTTAATACTTATGGGAGCCGAGCTGTTTGTCAACGGGGTGGAATGGCTGGGTAAAAAACTGAACCTGTCGGAAGGAGCCGTGGGAAGCGTATTGGCCGCGGTGGGAACCGCGCTGCCCGAAACCATAATACCTATTATCGCCATCGTCTTCGGGACTGGCCAGCAGGGGCACGCTATTGGTATTGGAGCCATTCTCGGCGCACCTTTGATGTTATCTACCCTGGCCATGTTTGTAACCGGAATGGCGGTTATTATTTTCCGCAAACGCCGTAGTCAGGGATCCGACGTGGTAGCCGACTACTCTACTATGTCCCGCGACCTGGCTTTTTTTATCGCCATCTTCACTATTGCGATACTTGCCGGTTTTATTCCGCCCCAGCTTAGAAAGGTACAGCTTTTGATTGCCGGAGGGATGTTCTTATCATATTTTATCTATGTTTACATAATGATCAGGGAAGAGCGCGATATAGAGGCGGAATCAGAACTGGCCGCCTGCTATTTTGCGCGGAGTAAGGCCACTCCGCCGTTGTATATTGTGCTGCTGCAGGTAGTGGCTGCTCTGGCAGTTATAATATTTAGCGCTAAACTGTTTGTGGTAGAGGTCACCAGTATAGCGGAATTATATGCCATACCGGCCTTCGTGCTCTCACTTATCATCGCGCCGATTGCCACCGAACTGCCGGAAAAATTCAACAGCGTTATCTGGATATCCCGCGAAAAAGACACCCTGGCCCTGGGCAACATCACGGGAGCTATGGTCTTTCAAAGTTCTATGATACCGGCTATCGGCATTCTGATGACCGATTGGCAGCTCACAACCGGTGCCATGTATTCGGCCCTGCTGGCCCTGGCCTCGGCGCTTATAATATTCCTGGAGCTAAAACGGCATCAAAAAATCAGCGCGCCTATCTTAATGTTAGGCGGTTTGTTTTATGCGCTCTTCCTTACCGGAATTTTCAAGGGAATCATTACTGGTTAGAAGAATCCGATGCTATATTGATAAGGAAAAGGAGGAGATATTCTTTTGAGTATCGAAGCTAGACTGAAGGAATTGGGGATAGCAATACCCGAGGCGGCCAAACCGATTGCCGCCTATGTACCCGGAATGGTGGCGGGCAATCTTCTATTTATCTCCGGTCAGCTTCCGCTGGCAGAGGGGAAGTTGGTCCTGACCGGCAAGCTGGGGCGCGATCTGCCGATTTCCGAAGGGAGAACGGCCGCCAGACAATCGGCAATAAACTGCCTGGCGGTCTTGAAGAATCATATCTCCAACTGGGAGCAGGTACTGCAAATAGTAAAGATAACTGGGTACGTGCAGAGCGCTGATGATTTTTACGACCAGGCCCAGGTGGTGAACGGAGCTTCCGAACTACTGCAGGAGATCTTCGGCGAGAAGGGACGTCATGCCCGGGCTGCGGTGGGAGTAAACACCTTGCCCTTGAATGCGCCTTGTGAGATAGAAATGATAGTCATGATTAAGTAATCCTCCCTGAGCAAGTTGACACGAGTTTAATAAGAAAATACTATTGTAGAACAAGAAGAAACAGGGATGAATAACATGGAAGAAATTAATGTAGCGCGCCGAATAAAAGAGATAAGACTGAAGCAGGGACTTACCCTGGAGGAAGTGGGTAATCGCACCGGGTTTACCAAGGGGCTGCTGTCTAAGATTGAAAACAACAAGGTATCGCCGCCGGTATCCACCCTGGCCAAGATTGCCCGGGCGATGAATGTCTCTATGAGTGAATTCTTCTCGGAGGTTGAAACCAAGCCCATTCTGATAGTCAGAGCTGGGGAGGGGCCCGTTTACTGTCCGGAGAATTCCCCGAAGGGGCAATTGATTGAGAGCCCGATCAGCGGGTTCCAGCAACAAAAGATGCAGCCGATTATTATAAGTATTGAAAATGCCGACAACTATGAGCAGCGCTTCTATAACCATCCCGGTCAGGAGTTTATCATGGTTTTGGAAGGGGCTATGGGCTACCGTTATGATGAGGATGAGTTTGTGATTTCTGCCGGAGACTGCGTCTATTTCAACGCGGAGCATCTGCACGGGCCCCTGCCGATAAAAGGCCAGCAGGTAAAATACCTGTCGGTTTTGGTGACCTAATTTAAACCCTTGTCATTATAAACGTGCATATAATCTTAGAACTCCTGATGATCCGCTGATTTGCATGGACCATCAGGAGTTGATTTTTCTGCTACCGCTTGATAGATGTGGTTTTAAAAACACTGAGAATTCTGGTTTGCAGCGACCTACTGGCCGGACTGGTGGAACAAACGATTCGGCAGGTTCCCCCGCTGCAAATGGTACGTGGGGTACACGATACAAAGGAACAGGATTTGGTACACAGGGTGGCTGCGGATGCCGACGGCGGAGTCATGCCGAAGTTATGTAATGGGGATAATACAAACGCCAGTACAACAAGGGTTAAAAGTGTTTTCTTCATAGATACAACCTCCTTTTTATAACCATAGCTTACAGTGACTTGCTTTGGCTACAGGTAGATAGTAGCAATATTGTTATCCTGATATCCACAAAAAAGGGGTGAAGTTCTGCTTTAGAACTGTCACCCCTCCGCCATTAAAACAAATTGCTGAACCTGTATATATCGGATAAAGGTCTGCTCTGAAAATGTCTCTGTTTGATTGGACCTATTTTGCTTTCCGATGCGGAAGCAAGGATAATACGCTCTTCATGTTAACTTCATGGGAGAGATGGTTCAGTTCCTGCAGATCTCGAAGATCTAACCCGGCAAGATTAACCTTGAAGATCAATTCACCGTTTTCCATATATAATTGCATAGGTATACTGAATGGCCTGGCCGGCCAATACCATTCATGGCTTTCATTGAAGTTCAAGATGTTATGATTTACGGCATAATCTTGCTCAAATCCGCTGAACATACCCTTGCTTTTCGAGCGCCCCTTGCCCCGCACCAGGGTCATGCCCGAGCGGGATGGCTTATAATGAATATCGTTTACTAAAACATCAGAGATATCCTCGGTAAGAACATTTGCCACATAGCGTTCGATGTCGGCGAAGACTGCCGGCCAATCAGGGCTGCTGCCAGCCGGAACGGCATTGGTCTCTGGCATCTTGATGCTTATGGAATCATAGCTATCGATATCGACTCCCTCATAGCTAAATAGCTGAGAAGGATGATAATCCTCAAGCTGCGGCACTTCCCATTGGGCACGGGTTGGATCCAGGAAGTTGATAGTATTTAGATTGGCTTCCTGCAAAGCGGTAAGCAGATCTCTTGCCGTCCATCCGGCATCGGGGTAAGTAATGCTGACATTGTCCGACTGCTCTGCCTCATTAATGCTATAATCATGATTTACCCCAGAATAATTGGTCTCATCAGTCCAATAAAATGCCGGATTCATCAGCTGATCAATACTGGCTATTCCCAGACCAGTCGGCAGAGACTCCTGCCGAGGAACCTCAAAATTAATACTGACAGAGTCAAAATGCTCCAATTCGGAGTAGTCAATCTTGGGCAGCACAGATGCTGCCTCATGTTCCCATACCACTTCACTTAATGCTGCGTTAATGTCGAACAGATCTTCATGCTTTACAACCATTTCCCATTCACGGAGTTCGTTTAACATTGGCCTCGCCTCCCAATAATACGTTTATTTCATTCCTGCCCGACCCCATCCTAAACAGACAAAATCCTTTTAATAGGAAGCGGATGTTCAGTCGCCAGGAGATGATTCGCATAAGTAATCAGAAAATTCGCAATATCCTTGACTTTTATTTGACTATCATCACTTATCTTATACAACAGGATGAACAATTATGCAATAGAAAAAGAAGAAAATATCTTATAGCCAGTAAAAATAAGGACAAAAAATCAAAAAGATTTAAAAACATAAAAATTTCAGTCAATTCAAAAACGTATAAAAAAATGGCGAATGGTCAATAATTGGGCATTAGAGGTGATTTACTATGGGAAAAAGACTTTTAACCGGCACTTTTATAGCCCTGGCTATCTTAAGTATGGCAGCGGGGTATGGCTTTAACACCTACATAAGGGAGCATATCCTGCAAAAGCCGCCGCAAAACGTGGCCAAAATTGAGATTAAGCGGCAAATTGTGAGGGAAGACACCCGTATAATATATGAAAAGGAATATAGCCGGTGCCGCCATTTTGTCATCGGCGGCTTTAATTATCGTGATAAGATAATGGGCCTGGACAGCCAGGGATTGAAAGAATATTTCCCGGCGGCGGAGGGCTTTGTGGTATCCTTCGCCGACAATATCTTAATAATTCATCAAAACATTAATGATTATTGCCCCAACGATCAACAGCAGTACAAACTCAAAGAATATGACGGCTATGTAGCAGTCTATACCGGAGCCGAGGAAAACGAGATACTCCTGCGGGTAACCACCATCAGGCTCAAACAGCTTCCAGAATCTGTACAGCGGGATATCCGGTACGGGAAATATGCTTTTCAAGACGAAGAAACCCTTAACGACACCCTGGAAAATCTGGATGAGTATATCTAGGCCAAAGTTGGGTCATAGCGTCATTCTATGTTTCAATCAGCCGATGTTTCCATATGCCCTTCGATTAAGGGCATATTTTTATTTCGCAGAAGGGGTTTTAATACTATAATAAATAGAGCAAATGTTTGGTTGGGGAATATTGGAGAAAAGGATGCCTGCAATGAGAGTATTGGGGATTGATCCGGGTACCGCTACTACCGGCTACGGCATAATCGAGAAAGACGGCGCTCATTTATCGATGCTGGCTTATGGTACCATTAATACCCCGGCCGGCATGGCGATGCCCCTGCGCTTGGTCAGGATAAATCATGAGCTTAATAAATTGCTCCGGGAATACCAGCCTGATGCGGTAGCGGTTGAAGAGATATTCCATCATAAAAACGCAAAAACAGTAGTGACCGTGGCCCAGGCTCGCGGGGTAATATTGCTGACGGCGTCCCTGGCCCAGTTACCGGTGGCCGAATACACCCCTTTGCAGGTAAAACAAGCTGTAGTAGGTTATGGACAGGCGGAAAAACGGCAGGTGCAGATCATGGTACAACGGCTGCTGGCCCTGCAGGAAATGCCCCGCCCCGATGATGCGGCCGATGCTCTGGCCATTGCCATCTGTCACATTCATTCCTATAAAATAAACAGTCTGTCTGATTCAAACGGGCGATAGGGCGCCTAGATCTTGATAAGGTGGGTGGGCGATGATTGCTTATATTCGCGGAAACCTGGAGGAAATCACGGAAAACGGAGTAATAGTGGAGGCCCAGGGTCTGGCCTATGAGATAAACATGCATCGCCGGGACATTGCCAGTCTGCCTCAGTTGGGCCTTCCGGTGAAAATATATACCCATTTTCAAGTCACCGAGAACGAATTTAAGCTTTACGGCTTTACGACCCCGGAGGAACAGAGTCTGTTCCGGCTGCTGCTTACGGTCTCCGGCATGGGCGCCAAGGGAGCCATGAATGTGCTGGAGACCATGGAACCTGACGGTTTCTACCGGGCGGTAGCCAGCCAGGATGAAAAGCTGCTGACCACCATTCCGGGTATCGGCAAGAAGAGTGCCCAGCGGCTGATTTTTGAATTAAAGGACAAGGTGGGGGCTGCCCGGGTGATGGCGGCTCAGCCGGGAGAAGAACCCTGGCTGAGTGATGTTATGGACGCTTTGGAAACCCTGGGCTATCAGCGCAGCGAGGTGTTTCCTATGATTATGGAACTGCGGGCGCAGGGAAAGCTATCCGACCGGGTTGAAGACAACATCAAGCTGGTGCTGAAGACCCGGGCACTGCACATGAAGGGATAGGGAGGGAGTCTTTTGCCGGAAAACCGTTTGATATCACCGCATATGCTGGGAGAGGAAGACTATAATGAAACCTCGCTCCGCCCGTTACGTCTTACCGAATATATTGGCCAGGATAAGGTAAAAGAGAATATATCGATATTTGTGGCAGCGGCCCGCGAACGCGCTGAGAGTTTGGACCATGTTCTGCTCAGCGGACCTCCCGGTCTTGGCAAAACTACCTTGGCGACTATTATTGCCGGGGAAATCGGCCGGCCGATTCGCAAGACCTCCGGGCCCGCCATAGAACGCCCGGGTGATCTGGCCGCCATACTTACCAACCTGGAACCGGGTGAGGTGCTGTTCATCGATGAAATCCACCGCCTGAACCGTAGCGTGGAAGAGATTATGTATCCGGCCATGGAAGACTACGCCATCGATATAATAATCGGCAAAGGGCCGGGAGCTCGTACCCTGCGCATCGATCTGCCGCCCTTCACCCTGATCGGTGCCACTACCCGCCCAGGCTTATTGAGTTCGCCGTTGCGCGACCGCTTCGGGATCAATTGCCGGCTGGATTTCTATGAAGAGGTTGACCTGGAGAAGATCATAAGCCGGGCCGCCCATATTCTTGCCCTCGACATCGAAGCGGCCGGAGCCCGTGAGATAGCCCGCCGGGCTCGGGGAACCCCGCGGGTGGCCAATCGTCTGTTGAAAAGGGTGCGCGATTTCGCCCTGGTTAAAGGGAACGGGAGAATTAATAAGGTTATTGCGCAGCAGGCTTTGGAAATGATGGAGATCGACGAAGCGGGTCTGGACAATGTGGATCGCATGATTCTCGAAGCGATAATCGTCAAATTCGGGGGCGGTCCGGTAGGTCTGGAAACCCTCGCGGCCTGTGTATCGGAGGAAAGCGATACCTTGACCGACGTATATGAGCCCTATCTCCTGAAATTGGGCTTGATTCAAAAAACCCCGCGGGGTAGAATGGCTACTGAACTGGCTTACCGTCACCTGGGCCATAAATTTAACCATCACCCCAATAATGGTGAATTGTTCGGGGAAGAGTAGACCGATCGGAGGTGCCCTCTTTTGCCTAAACTTTTATTGCATATATGCTGCGGACCCTGCGCCAGCTTTCCTGTTCCGGAACTGATGGGACAGGGTTACGATTTGATGGGGTGTTTCTCTAACTCCAATATTCACCCCTATACCGAATATCTTAAACGCCGCGAAGGGGTGGAGATTTATGCCCGGACGGTCGGATTGCCGGTGATCTATGATGATGAATACAATCCGGCCGATTATTTTCAGCTGGTTGCCCATCGGGAGGCACAGCGTTGTTCCTATTGTTATATCATGCGCCTGGAAAAGGCGGCCCAAATCGCCCGGAAGGGCAAGTTCGATCTGTTTTCCACCACCTTGCTGGTAAGTCCCATGCAGAAGCATGACCAGATCAAGGAGTTGGGGGAAGCTATAGGTGAAAAATACGGGGTACCCTTTCTATATCAGGATTTTAGGCCCGGCTATCGGGAAACCGTGCAACGTTCCCGGGAAATGAACCTCTATCGCCAGCAATACTGCGGGTGCTTGTACAGCGAACTGGAGCGCTACCGGGGCCATACCCCCAAGAACGGCAAGGCCGGCCGGGAGTCGTGACAATGAAAGATATCTATAACCTGGAGAACTATCAATTTGAGGTTCCGGAAGAGCTGATTGCGCAGTATCCGGCCGAGCTGCGGGACGCTTCGCGATTACTGGTGTTGAAAAGGAATTATGGACAAATAGAGGATAGAGATTTTGCCTGTGTTCCCGAGTATCTGGAGGCTGGTGATACCCTGGTCTTGAACGAAACCCGGGTAATTCCGGCGCGTTTGTTGGGTCACAAACCCAGCGGAGCCCGGGTGGAGATTCTCTTGTTAAAGAAGAGCGAAGAGGGCTGGGAGGCTCTGGTGCGCCCGGCCCGGCGACTGAAGGACGGGGACCGCGTTATTTTAGAGATGCCCGCTCCGCTGGCAGAGAAATACGCCGGGCCAGGAATCGAACTGGAGATCAAAGCAGAGCTGGCGATGCCGGGGGGGCGTCTGGTGGCCTGGCATAATTGCGCGGATGAAATGGAATATATTGAAGCGGTGGGTCATATGCCGTTGCCGCCCTATATCAGGCGCCAGTCGGAAGCCATTGACAGCACTCGCTACCAGACCGTATATGCCAATCAGCCGGGATCGGCTGCGGCACCGACGGCCGGTCTTCATTTTACGGAGGGGTTACTGGCGGAGATAGCATCCCATGGGGTCAAGATAGAAAGAATCCTGCTGCATGTTGGCTTGGGCACCTTTCGGCCGGTCAGCCATCCGGATATCCGGCAACATCAAATGCACTATGAGTATTGTCAGATGACGGAGGATTGCGCCCGGCGCCTCAATGAAACCCGGCAGAAGGGCGGACGTATAATTGCGGTAGGCACCACCGTGGTAAGAACCCTGGAATCGTTTTATAGTGCGGAAGGCTTCCAGGGCGGCGAGATGGAAACCAATTGCTTCATATATCCGGGCTACCAGTTTAAAGCCATTGATGCTATCATAACCAATTTTCATTTGCCGGGTTCATCGCTTATAATGCTAGTGGCGGCTTTTGCCGGCTATGAGCATACCATGGCGGCTTACCAGCATGCCATTGAGCAGCGTTACCGTTTCTTCAGTTATGGTGACGCCATGTTAATAATATAGGTGTAAGGATACTGCTGGACAGATGTTATCGTTTGAAGTACTGAAAACTGCAGAAAACTCCCCGGCCCGGCTAGGGCGCTTGCACACCGCGCATGGAACGGTTGATACGCCGGTATTTATGCCGGTAGGCACCCAGGCTACGGTTAAAACCATGACTCCGCCTGAATTATATGAAATTGGCGTTAATATCGTTCTGGCCAATACCTACCACCTCTACCTGCGCCCCGGTGAAGACCTGGTCGCCGCCGCGGGTGGACTCCATTCCTTTATGAATTGGGGCAGGCCTATTCTGACTGACAGCGGCGGTTTTCAGGTGTTCAGTCTCAGCAAATTGCGCAAGATAAATGATGATGGGGTATATTTCAATTCCCACATAGACGGTTCCACCCACTTTCTGAATCCGGAAAAGGTTATGGAGATTGAACAATCTTTGGGGGCGGATATCGCCATGTGCTTTGACGAGTGTTCACCCTATCCCTGCTCATATGAAGAAGCGGCAAGGGCCGTAAAACGTACCACGCTGTGGGCGGAGCGCTGTCGTCGGGCTCATCATGCCGAAAACCAGGCTTTGTTCGGGATAGTGCAGGGCAACGTATTCCCCGATTTGCGGGAAATCAGTGCTCGGGACCTACTGGAATTAGATTTTCCGGGATATGCCATCGGCGGATTGAGTGTGGGCGAACCCAAGGAGGATATGTATAGTATTCTGGAAAGCACGGCATTACTTTTACCGGAGGAAAAACCCCGTTACCTGATGGGCGTAGGCGAACCCGAGGATCTCTTGGCCGGGGTAGCGCGGGGAGTCGATATGTTCGATTGTGTCTTGCCGACACGTCTGGCCCGGCATGGTACGGCCTATACTTCGCGGGGCAAACTAACGGTGCGTAACGCGACCTGGGCCCGGGATTTCGGCCCGCTAGATCCGGATTGTCGCTGTAGCGTTTGTCAAAACTACAGCCGGGCCTATATCAGACACTTGATAAAGGCGGGCGAAATACTGGCCTTGCGTTTGCTTAGCTACCATAATATTTACTTTTTAACCGATTTGATGGAGAATATTAAGCATGCTATAGCGGCAGAAAAACTGGATAGTTTCACTAAAGAATTTCTGGGCCGGTATAAACCGCGTTAATTGCTAAAAAGCGTTATAATGCTGGCAGCAGGATTTTTGGAAGTTGTGGCGAATAGTTATAAAGTTTTATTACAAATTAAGGAGTGATGTTTGGATTGAAGAATTCGCAGGCCTGGTTGACGGTGATAGCCTACTTTGTTATCTTCATCGGCATATTCTATGTGTTTGCCATCATGCCTCGCAAGAAGCAGGAGAAGAAGCATAATGAATTGATGGAGACATTGAAGAAGGGCGAAAAAGTAGTTTCTATCGGCGGAATAAAAGGCGTTATCACCAGGGTTAAGGATGATACGGTAATGCTCAAAGTAAACGATGATACCGAGATCGAGTTTTTGAAGAAGGCCATAGCCTACCGGGATGGAGAAGAATAGGTGACAAGTCTTAGTGAGATCAAGGCCGACCCATTGGTACGTACCCTGATAATAAAGGGGAATGAACACCTGGGGGCTATGGGATACACTGATCATGGTCATCTGCATATAAGTCTGGTCAGCGGCCTGGCTCGGGAAATTTTGCTGCAGCTAGGCTATGATAAGCGATTGGCGGAACTGGCGGGAATAGCCGGATACATGCATGATATAGGTAATGTGGTAAATCGCAATGGTCATAGTCAGAGCGGAGCTATGATGGCTATGGAAATCCTGCGTCGGCTGGATATGGATTCCCGGGAAATTTCAATAATAGGTGCCGCCATCGGCAATCATGACGAGGGGAGCGGGCATCCGGTTAATCCGGCGGCCGCCGCCTTGATTCTGGCCGACAAATCGCATGTGCATCGCAACCGGGTAAGGAACCTGGATGTCGCCACCTTTGATATTCATGACCGGGTTAACTATGCGGTGGAATATTCACTGCTTAACATTGATGAAGAACTCAAGGTCATAAACATGGAGTTGGTTATTGAAACCGAGATATGTCCGGTCATGGAATACTTCGAGATATTTCTCAGCCGGATGCTGATGTGTCAGCGAGCGGCAAATTATCTGGGGTGTAAGTTTGAATTGGTCATCAACGGAGCCAAATTGCTGTAAGCTTCATATCGTCCACGGGGATGAGAAATGGTTATATTTCATGTATGAGACCTGCCGGAGGAATCTGAGCCGGGTGTTCTTTATATAGATGCAAAGTAGTTGGAAGGAGGAAAACAGTTGAACAAGAATTCAAGCATATTTTTTGTTTCTGTGATTGTTATAGTTTTAGCCGCGCTGTTGTTCTTTGCCGGCAAACCTATCGTGAGCAGCATGAATCTGGGCCTGGATCTGCGCGGCGGACTGAGAGTCGTTCTGCAGGCTCAGGAGAAATCAGGCAAGGAAGTTTCCAAGGACACCCTGCAAAAAGCGGTGGGCATCCTGCGTGACCGCGTAGATAAGCTAGGCGTCAAGGAGACCGCTCTTTACCAGCAGGGGACTGATCGGGTGGTCGTTGAGATAGCGGGAACCAGCGATCCTGAGGCCGCCGTCGATATACTCAAAAATACTGCGGAGTTGGAGTTTTGGGATGAGCAGGGCAAGGTTCTGGTGACCGGCAAGCATCTGACCGATGCCAAGGCCCAATCGGCCGGCTCGCAGAGCAGCGGAGAATTCAATGTCGCGATTAGCTTTGACAAGGTTGGAGCCAAGCAGTTTGCCGATGCCACTACCGCTAATGTCGGCAAGCCCATTGCTATAGTGCTGGATGGCAAGGCCATCAGTTCACCGAATGTAAAACAGGCGATTACCGACGGGAACGCGGTTATCGAGGGGAACTTTACCGCCAAGGAAGCTGAAGAACTGGCCGTCTTGCTGCGCTCGGGCGCTCTGCCGGTAAGTCTCAAGGTTATTGAAAAACGTTCGATTGGCCCCACTCTGGGCGCCGATTCATTGCAAAAGAGCATTAATGCCGGTATTGTTGGCTTGATTGCAATTCTGGTCTTCATGCTGGGTTACTACCGGTTGCCGGGTCTGGTAGCCGACATCTCCCTGATTCTCTACGGCATAGTAGTCTTGGGGGTGATGGCCTTGCTGCACTCGGTATTGACTCTGCCGGGCATCGCCGGCTTTGTCCTAGGCATTGGCATCGCAGTTGACGCCAATGTTATTATCTATGAGCGATTAAAGGAGGAACTACGTGCAGGCAAAACCCTGGTTGCAGCCATTGAGGCTGGCTATAACCGGGCGTTTTGGACCATATTTGATTCGAATATTACTACCCTGATAACGGCTGCGGTATTGTATTTCCTGGGAACTGGACCAGTCAGGGGCTTTGCGGTTACTCTTTCCATCGGTATTGTAGCCAGTATGGTGATTGCCCTGTATTTTACCAAATGGATGCTGGTGATGTTTTCGAACTTAACCAAAAACCAGAAATTGTACGGAATATAGGAAGGAGGGGAATACATGCATTTCTTTATTGAGAAAAGAAAGATATTTTATATTTTATCGATACTAATCATATTACCTGGACTGGTTTCCCTCTGTACCAAGGGGCTTAATACCGGTATAGATTTTAAGGGCGGCTCTATTATTCAAGTAAAAATAACAGAAAAAGCGAGTATTGCTGATGTACGTAGCGCGCTCCAGGAGATGAAACTGGAGAAGGCCGAGGTAACCCGCAGTGGTAACGAATTCTTTATCCGTACCAATGAATTGGATCAGCAGCAAACCCAGGCAGTGATGAAAGACCTTAAGGCCAAGTTCAAGAGTGTAGAGTTTCGCAGTGCCGACACGGTAGGTGCTACCATCGGCAAAGAACTAACGCAAAAGGCTTTCCTGGCGGTTATTATTGCCGCCTTGGCTATGCTGCTCTATATTACCTTCCGTTTCGAATGGAAATTCGGGGTGGCGGCGGTCGCTGCCGAACTACATGACATTCTGCTGGTGCTGGGTTTATTCTCGATCTTCCAATGGGAGATAAATTCACCGTTTATCGCGGCCATGCTTACTATTGTCGGATATTCTATTAATGACACCATAGTAATCTTTGACCGTATCCGGGAGAATCTGAAGATGAAGCGCAAGGAAGACTATGCCAGTCTGGTTGATCGCAGCATTATGCAATCGCTTAACCGCTCTATCAACACGGTATTAACCTGCGTATTCGCCTTGGTAGCCCTGCTGATTTTCGGCGGCGTAAGCCTGAAGTACTTTGTGGTAACCATGCTGATCGGTTTTATTACCGGGTGTTATTCCTCGATATTTGTGGCCAGCCCGTTGTGGTATGATCTGCACGGAAAAGAATAGTAAATATTTTGGCATGACAAAACCAGCTGAGGCATGATATACTAACTAAAATTCAAAAACATGTTTGATAAGGTCAGGCTAATAGCCGGGCTCATTGAGCAACGGAGACATCCGTGGGACTTCATAGATTTATGGAGTCCCTTTTTTAATTGAATCCGGGAGGAATTTTGGTGGACGTTAGGGTAAAAGCAGCTTGGGTATCGGTTTTCAGCAATACCTTTTTAACTGTTGGCAAACTGGTGATTGGTTTGATGATCGGTTCAATTAGTGTTATTTCAGAGGCGATTCATTCGGGTAATGACCTGTTGGCGTCGTTTATCGCGCTGTTTTCGGTTAAGACCTCGACTAAACCTCCAGATAAGCGGCATCCCTATGGCCATGGCAAGATAGAAAACATATCCGGTACGATAGAAGCTCTTTTGATTTTTGTCGCCGCGATCATGATAATCACCGAGGCTATCAAAAAGATCCTGCATGGCGGTGAATTAATCGATACTGGCTGGGGTATCGTTATCATGGGCATTGCGGCAGTGATAAATTTTGTAATATCGACCTATTTACTGAGAGTCGGCCGGAAGACCAAATCGGTGGCCCTGGAAGCGGATGGCATGCATTTGCGTACTGATGTCTATACATCTTTAGGGGTTTTTATTGGCTTACTTCTTATCAAGATTACCGGGGAGCATTTGATCGATCCGATAGCCGCCATGCTGGTAGCTGTAATAATTATCAAGGCCGCCTATGATCTTACCAAAAAAGCCTTTATGCCTTTGCTGGATGCGGCGATTGCCCCGGATAATTTGCAACTGGTGGAATCCATCCTCAACGAATATAATGACAGCTTTATTGAATACCACGAATTAAGGACCAGACAGTCGGGACGGGAATCTTATATTGATTTGCACCTGGTAATAAACCCCCATCGCTCAATTCAGGAAGCACACGACTTGTGTGATGCTATTGAGATGCGCATTGAGAGTGCCATAACCTATTCTCATGTAATGATTCATGTAGAACCGGCAGAGATAAATATCGAAGCGGATAATTGAATGAATTTGCTTGGAGAAATTCATTGGTTTTGCTAGAATAAATGTGCTTGAAATTTTTTGTTGAGTGGGGTGTCTTTGATGCAGGCTTATTTGATTCTGGCCCTGGTGTTTTTCGCAGGAATAGCAGTTTTCGTATTTCAGAACCCGACCATGGTAATCGTCCATTTTCTGAACTGGACCTCGCCCAAGGTTTCTCTGGCCGTGGTAGTCTTGCTGGCCGCCTGTGCTGGCGCTATGTTGGTTTTTCTGATTGATAGCTTCCGATATTTTAAGGTCGCCAAGGAAACCAGGGAACTGACTCAGACCAACCGTAAACTGCAAAATGAGATAAAGACTCTGAAAGGGGAAAGGGTCAGCCGCAAGGATAAGAAAGCCGGAGACAAAAGCAAAGCGGCACCAGTCGCGGAGAATACCTCGGTTAATACCGCAACTGAAACTGGCTCCGACACTTCGCCTGTTGCAGAAAACCAGCCGGACAATGAAAACTAAAAAATATGACTAACAGTTAATAATTGTACCCCGGAGTTCAGCAGGCTCCGGGGTATTGTTCTTCTGCAGAATTATCTTCGCTCAAATGCTTGTGATATAATGCAGGTATCGTTAACAGGAGTGGATGGCCTTGGAAATTATCACATCACATAATGTTCTGGATTTTGACGGTCTGGCTTCCATGGTAGCGGCCAGCAAGCTATATCCGGCAGCCACAAGGGTTTTTTCCGGCACCTTATCCAAGAACGTAAAGAAATTTATCGCTCTCTATAAGGATTTCTTAATGATGAAAGTACCCCGGGAGGTGGATTTCACCAATCTAACTCGCATGATTGTTGTAGACACCGCCAACGCCAACCGACTGGGGCAACTGACGGAACTGGCCCAGCGGGATTCCGTTGATTTCCATATATATGATCATCATCCCTCTGCGCCCGATGATCTGCGGGGAAGCCTGGTGAAGGTTGAAACAGTAGGGGCGGCTACGACCATACTGGTGGAAGAGATAATTGAAAGAAACCTGCCCTTGACGGCCTTTGATGCCACTATTTTGGCTTTGGGCATCTATGAGGACACCGGCAGCTTGCTCTTTCCTTCCACTACCCCGCGCGACGTATCGGTAGTGGCCTATCTGCTCAGTAAGGGAGCCAACCTCAGTATAGTAGCTAATTTTATGGAACAGCCCTTTTCCGGACAGCAGAGACAGTTGATGCAGGATCTGTTAGGGACGGCTCGTCACTACCTGATAAAAAACCTGGATATTGTAATTGCGGTATCGGAAAGCGACAAATTCATTCCCGGACTCGATGTAGTAACCTATCGCATATTTGAACTGGAAGAAAGCGATGTTATATTTGTTGTTGCCAAGATGGAGGGCAGACTGAATGTAGTGGCGCGCAGCCGCACCAATAATGTCAAGGTAAATGATGTTTTGAAGCCTTTGGGCGGGAAGGGGCATGACAAGGCAGCTTCCGGGGTTATACGGGACAAGAATGCGGAAGAGGTAGTGGCTATAATTATTGAGGGGCTGGGGAATATGATAAATCCCGGCCTGACCGCCCGCGATATCATGTCGACCCCGGTCAAGAGCGTACCTATGTTTATCAGCATGGAGGAAGCCGGCCGTATTATGCTGCGCTACGGTCACACCGGCATGCCCGTAGTAGATGGCGATAATATGGTGGGGGTAATATCCCGGCGCGATGTGGACAAGGCGCGGATGCACGACCTGGGCCATGCCCCGGTCAAGGGCTTTATGACTACCGGGGTTATGTCGGTGTTGCCGGAAGCCCCCGTGCCCGAGATACAGAGATTGATGGTGGATCATGACATCGGCCGGTTGCCGGTAGTGGACGATAAAGGGTGTCTGGCCGGCATAGTGTCGCGAACCGATATCATTCGTACCCTGCATGGGGCCGATTATCCCGAAGACCATGAAATACTCTATTCCAAGGGCAGTGAGAATGAAAATTGCCGGATGCTGATGAGCGAAAGGCTTCCGGTCCGTATCCTTGATGTATTACGGACGGCCGGAGCGGTGGCGGAAGGTTTGCATAGTACGGTATATTGTGTAGGGGGTTTTGTAAGAGACCTGTTTCTCGAGGTTCCTAATTTCGATGTCGATCTAGTGGTGGAGGGCAATGGTGAGGAAATGGCCCGCAAACTGGCGGAAAGGCTGGGGGGTAAGGCCCGAATCCATGAACGCTTCCGTACTGCCGTTATCCTGTTGCCGGATGGCAGCAAGATTGATGTGGCTACCGCTCGTACCGAGTATTATGAATTTCCGGCGGCCCTGCCCCAGGTGGAACGCTCCTCGATACGCGAGGATCTCTACCGGCGCGATTTTACCATCAACACCCTGGCCATAAATCTGAATCCGGATCATTTCGGCGACCTGATTGATTATTTTGGCGGTCGCAAGGACTTAGAAGAGGGATATATCAGGATATTGTACAATCTGAGCTTTGTAGAGGATCCGACCCGAATACTCCGGGCCATTCGCTTTGAACAGCGCTATCAGTTCAATATCGAAAACGATACCCTGCGTTTTGCCCGAGATGCTATCGAGCGTCATTTGTTGGGTAAACTCTCTTACAAGCGCATATTGACCGAATTAATTCTGATACTTAATGAGAAAGATCCGGGACCGGCGCTGGATCGGCTAAAAGAGATCGGGGTCTGGCAATATGTATTGCCCGAGGTGCAGTTGGAGCATCTTAACCGGGTGACCTTAAAGCGGGTACCCGTCGTGGTGGTATGGCTGGAGGAGCGCTATTATCCGGTTACTATCAAGACCTGGCTGGTTTATATAACGGTGTTACTGGGCCGCCTGCATGAAGATCAGGTAGCCGGCATTATCGAGCGCTATCGCTTCGATGCCTACTCGGCGCGCTCTATTAGAGAATCACGTCTGGTGCCAGGTATGGCGGAGAAATTGATGAATAATCCCCACCTGGCCATGACTGAGATCGACTCTGTTATAAAGACCTGGAGCCGGGAAAACATCGTATATCTCCTGCTGTTGGTTCGGGAAGAGGAACCCTGGGATAGGCTGGTGCATTATCTTGACCTTAAAGAAAAAATAGAGGTGAAGATTAACGGAAATGACTTAAAGGAACTCGGGCTGAAACCTGGTCCGGTTTTCAAGCGTATACTTGATGAACTGTATGACCTGGAGCTGAGCGAGGTCATCCATAGCCGGGAGGACGAACTGGCTATGGTGAAGCAATGGATAGAGGAGGAAAAAATTTAAGGTATGATCTCCTGGTTGACGGCAAAAATCATCCTGTTACCGGCCATTATTATTGCGCTGACCTTCCATGAATATGCCCATGGCCGGGTAGCTGATCTGTTGGGCGACGATACGCCTTATTTGCAGGGCAGGCTGACCTTAAATCCTCTCCCGCACCTGGATGTGGTGGGCTTCCTTATGCTGTTTTTTACTAATTTTGGCTGGGCCAAGCCGGTTCAGGTCAATCCCTATCGCTTTCGCAATATGCGGGTCAAGGAAGGCATGCTGCTGGTTGCGCTGGCCGGGCCCGCCATGAACCTGCTCTTGGCCATTGTGGGCATGGGGGTCTTGAAAACTATTGGGGTCGATCCCCAGGACGGTGTGGCCTTGTACAGCAGTCCGGCGGGAATTTTGCTTGCGCCCCTGGTATCGATTAATCTGGCTCTGATGATATTTAATCTGATTCCGGTTCCTCCGCTGGACGGGTCCAAGATCTTGGCCGGACTGTTGCCGGATTCGGCGGCCAAATATATATATGCCCTGGAACAGTATGGCATAGTTATATTATTGCTGCTACTTTTCACCGGTGCTGCTTCTATGGTGCTGGGACCGCTGTTAAATGGAGCTTATGGACTCATTTATGGAATCTTTTTTAGGTAGGAGGTTGGTTAATGGCCTATGTAGTCGACCTGGAGGCCTTTCATGGTCCCCTGGATCTCCTGCTCTATCTGATTGAGAAGGATGAAATAAATATTTATGATATTCCGATTGCCCGGATTAGTGATCAATATGTCTCCTATCTGCAGGGCAACGGAGTGAGCGATCTGGATAACCTGGGCGATTTTTTGCTGATGGCGTCGTATCTGCTTAATCTCAAGTCACGCATGCTGCTGCCGCGGACATTGGCGGAAGCGGCCAACGAAGAGCTTGAGGAGATTGATCCCCGGGAGGAACTGGTGCAAAGACTCCTGGATTATAAACGCTACAAGGAAGCGGCGGTATCCCTGGGTCAACGGCAGGAAGGGGAATTGGTCAGAATATTTTACCGTAATGCCACTGATGAGATGCTGGGGCCGGAAGAGATAGTAGCCGATATGGCTTCCTTGCTCAAGGCCTACCGTACGCTTCTTCGAGAATTAGCTGACGAGGAATCGCCTTATGAGATCAGACTTGAAGAAATCAGTGTAGAGGATAAGATGGAGGAGATTATGAGTCGTTTGCAGGAGAGCAGCGGCCGCATGGTCTTCCAGGATCTTTTTGCAGGGATAAGATATCGCCGTGAAGCCTATGCTCTATTTCTTGCCTTGCTGGAGCTGCTGAGGCTGCAGCGTTTAGCGGCCCGGCAGGATACGGTATTCGGCAATATAATGATTTACCAGCGGGGTGAATAACAATGTTGATGAGGGATGAGGTTAAAGCCGCCCTGGAAGCGGTTCTTTTTGTCCGGGGGGAAATCGTCGGCCTGGACGAATTGGTGGAATTGCTGGACGTTCCTTTGCTGGATCTGAAAGAGATTATGGATGAATTGATTCTGGAGTATAATAATAATCATAAGGGAGTCCAGATTATAACCCAGGCAGGTCCGGCTTATCTAATGTGTACGCATCCGGCCTGTTCGGATATTTTGAGCAAAATGGAGCGGCCGATAAGGCGCAGGCTCTCGCAGGCTTCCTTGGAGACCTTGGCGATAGTTGCTTACCGTCAGCCGGTGACCCGGGCGGAGATTGAGAAGATTCGCGGGGTAAAGTGCGACAAGGTGATTACCAATCTGCTGGAACGTAGCTTGATTGAGGAGGCTGGCGCCAAGGCGGTAGCTGGAAAACCCATGCAGTATGTTACCAGCGAGGGCTTCCTGAAGGTGTTTGGGTTGACCAGCCTGCGGGAACTGCCGGAATTAGAGGAGGCTTAACCGCCATGGCGGACGAAAAGCTGGAAGAGGAAATCTATCAAAAACTGGTGCAAGCTCGTCGATTGGCGCGCTATATGAGCAGCACCGAGGATTTGGTTGAACAGCAGATACTCAAGGCTCAGGAAAAAGGCGGCTTTGATAACCTGGAAGGGGCCGGCAAACCGGTGCAGTTTGACGAGAATCCCTATGAACCCCCTGAATTGCGGATGGTTTATAAGATACTTAAAGACAACGATTTTGCTCCTTATTGGATAGAACTGGGCAAGGAAATCGATCATGACTTGCAACATTTTTGGGGCGAAGTCGAGTACTTCAAAAAGTATGCCGCCATGATTTACCGAGACAAGCATTCAGGAGCAGCTATTGAAAGGTTTGAGAAGAAAAAAGCGCACTTCTATTTTGAACAGAGATTGGTTTTGGAAAGAGTTAATAAAAAGATTATCGACTATAACCTGCATTGTCCCACTTTTGAGCAGGGGCGGGCCAATCTGGTAGTCGACGACCACATGTACGAAGTGATTACCCAGGTGGAAAAGGTTATCGAGGCGGCCATTGCCAAAAGGAGTAAGGAATAGTGCCGATAACGGGAGAGCTAAAATGTGGGTTTGGCTTTTACTAAGCGGGTTGGTTGTGGCGCTGATTATCTTAAATATGCTGTACCTGCGCTTTCAATTCACCTATGACCTTCTTTTCGCCGAGCGGGAAAAGCGTCTATGCATAGGTGTAATACCGGTCTTCAAACGTTTCAGATGGGAGAAGAAAATATCCGCTCCTGCTTCACCAGGGGAATGGCTTGACCTGGCGGCCGATTTTATCGATAGTAGAAATTCCAAGGAAAAGAACCGGGAAGAAGCCGACCAGAAGAAAATAAAGGGAAGAAAAAGGACCAATCCTGGGCGGCATATCCTGAAGATACCATTTGCCGATTATTATCGACTGTTGCGTATGCTGCTGTCTCATGTAGTCCTGGAGAAACTGGACTGGCAAACCTCGCTGGGGCTGGATGATGCTATGAATACCGCCTTGGCCTGCGGCGGAGTCTGGGCATTTAAAGGCAATTTTATGGGACTTGTCAGCCACTTAAGTTCATTGGAACAGGTCGAACTGGGAGTCGAACCGGTATATAATCAAACCGGTTTTTCCAGTCAACTGGATAGTATATTCAAAATTAGAATAGTGTATATTATGCTTATAATCATCGTTGGCACTTTTATTTCTGTAAGGGGGTATATAAATGGACGCGCAGCAAGAAAAGCCCAGCCATCCTATTGAAGGACTCATGAAGACTGCCATGGAAGCCATCAAGCAAATGGTTGATGTCAATACCGTAGTAGGTGATGCGGTGGAGACCAATGATGGCAGCGTTATCATTCCCATTTCCCAGGTAGCCTGTGGCTTTGGCGCCGGCGGCGCCGAGTACGAGATCTTAAACAACTCCAGGAGCCATGAACTTCCTTTCGGCGGCGGCGCCGGGGCCGGGGTTTCCGTTAAGCCCGTAGGTTTTCTGGTAGTACGTATGAACGATGTCCGCTTAATATCGGTTTCCGGCAACCAACTGGCTGAGCGGGTGGTCGATAGTCTGCCCGGACTTCTGGATAAATGGGAAAGCATCATTGATAAGCGCAACCACCGCCATAATTG
>Ga0209340_1000927_pt1 | contig 24737 bp, 17 predicted proteins | sample EPASupsiteSAE323_FD_187266 | JGI IMG/M metagenome (GOLD analysis project Ga0209340, IMG submission 187266) | Bioremediated contaminated groundwater from EPA Superfund site, New Mexico - Sample SAE3-23 (SPAdes) (version 2) | ecosystem: Environmental > Aquatic > Deep subsurface > Groundwater >... | reverse complement strand
TATCAATCATTTGATTATTAGTCCGGTTTTCATACCGCTCAGCCAGGTTATGGAGGAAGAATTTGCAGACGGATCTAAAAAGAGAGGATCCCGGTTTTTCTGCGCAAAAAAAGGTCCGGATATCGTAGGTTACATTGAGATCTCACCTTACGGAGAAAATTTCGTTACAGGTGAACGAACTATGGCAAACATCTGTGGGGCGTATCTTAAGGAAAACTGGCGGGGGACCGGAGTCTTCACGGATCTGCTCTCATTTGTCATCCGGACGCTTGCAGGTGAAGGTTTCCTTCGGCTTGGTGTGGATTTTGAGAGTTTCAATCCCACGGCCAGGGAATTCTGGCTAAAATTTTTTACCCCGTACACATATAGTATGACCCGGAGAATTGACGAGAGGATCGTGGATATCCAGGTACATGTACCTGTAGTATAATCTTGTGAACACAGTTTTTGTTGTGCTCATCTCATCTGTGAACTTATCAGAGTTGAAGAAGAAACATCTCAAAAGTGGGCTCCTGAACTGATGGACTTACTTATAGAAGGCAAAAATGCAAAGGAGATGTATCATAATTATAGAGTGTTGATTCGGAAATCGTCACTACAAGTACAAAATCAACTTATGATGAAATAGGACAGGCAGGTTTGAATGATAATCCGCCTCCACTTATAACCCACGAAAAAGAGGGGATGAATCAAAAGGAGTTTTGCTCGTAACTTATCAGAACGATTAGTTTCATGGAGAGAAGGAATATTGAAGTTCATAGATCATCTGAACGTACTATTTGATAATATCCTGGCTGAACGGGACATTCGGATGATGAAAGTGAAAATGAAAATCTCCGGGGGATTTAGGGACTTTTCAACAGGGAGAGCGATAGCGCTAATCAGAAGTTATATCTCAACTATTCGAAAGAATCGGGTTAATGTTATTGACGGGTTGATATTAGCATTCGAAAATGTACCATGGTTGCCGAAATTAAATTTTAATTAGTATTTGAACTATCAGCAACAACTTTTAATGTATCGACTGCCTGAATAGTTACGATAAATGAATTTCAATCCTTTCTGATTGCCATAATACCTTTTTTTTTGTTTATTACAGATTAACAGTTGGGATGGGCGTAATATGAACACTATACTAACTATAAGTTTTTATTTTCATGGATTGCTGGTTTTTCCACAGATATTGGTTAGGATTATTATGACAGATACTCTTTTATTTAGATGTTTAAGGTTTTCATGTTATATGATCATACCTAAAAATCATGATCTCCCCGGAAGGAGTAATTGTTGCATACTTATTCTTACCTCTTGTTTCAATATCGATCCATTGAAGACCATAGAGTTTTGAACACTGGCGCGAGATGGTACTTTCAGAGATATGCAAATGAGAAGCGATTTCTGCAAATGATATCGGCCCATTATTTTTAATATCAGTTAATATCTCAAATTCTTTTTGTTCAGGAGCATTCATGATATGAGGAAGAGAAATAACCTTCATAATTCTTTCAACATCAGAGAATGATGTGACGAGATGTATCTTTTCTGAAAGAACAATTGAAGCAGTATTCAATGCAATAAGTATCTCTCTTGGTCCTCCTGATAAATTGACATAGATTTTATTTTCTAATCCTCCCTCTTTGGATGTTAAAGCAATAATATTGATGCACTGAAAGAGTGTGTCAATAAAGTCAAGATGATTCACTACTTCTACAACAACCTTAATATCATTTGCAATTTTTCGGACAAGTTCAGTTAGCTCTTCAATGGCCCGGGTAGATCTATCATCTTCCTTTTTTGGTCTGATCACTATTACTTTGTCATGAGATTCGACTCCAAATCTAATAAGGAGAGAAAAAATGTGTGATGTATCAAATCCGATTGGAGATATGTAGGTTTTCATATTTTATCATCGTTTGCAAAAATATGCAAATATTTCATTTAAATGCATATAATTTTTATGGCACAAACAAAAAATTTATGGTTTGATTGATCTATTACTATTATTTATGCAACTGATAAACCTTACAGTTACTCCAAAGACTACCTTTGATCTACCTTTTAGTGAAGGTTATCAGTTATATTCTGCCATTTTGGCAATTATTAAAGAGTCAAACCCAAAAATAAGTGCAGATATTCATAATTCTCAACTTCCTTCGTTATCAATTTCAGGATTAGCAGGGCCGTATGATAAATCCGAGAAAAAAGGACATAAAAAGATAAAAACTTCATTTTTCTATAATTGGAGAATTGGAATATCAGACCCCAATGATGAGGTAATTTTTCAGAATATTATTAGCCCCATTTTAGAGAAAGATAAAGAAATACCCCTTCAGGAAGGATTGTTATCTGTACAAAATATGGAAACGAGTTCAGAAACATTTGATGGTATCTTCAAAAAAATACAAAGGTATCACTCTTCAGATATCACGTTTCATTTTTTTACACCGACCTGTATAAAGTATAAGAATTCCAATGTAACAGAGTTGTTTCCTCACCGGATTGCAGTTTTTTATTCTTTACTCTCTAAATACAATCGAGTCTGTCCTGAAAAAATCAGACTTTCCATTGATCGTGATGAACTAGGAAGATTTCTGATTGAATACCCGGATTCAATGTCTTATAAAACTCATTCAGTCCTTACCAATACAATATTTGATACAAAAAAACAACATGCAAGACCTATTTTTAGACAAGGGTTTACAGGTATATGCAAATATGGTTTTACTCCTGATGCTCCTGAATCATTTAAGAATGCATGTTATATTTTAGCCCATTTCGCTGAGTATTGTGGGGTAGGCTTAAGTGTTTCACGTGGATGTGGACAGATTCGGTTAAAAATCCAGGAGGATAATAATGCCCGGTAACAAAATAAGGAGTGTCTTTGGAGATTTAAAACTAAATGCATTAGAAAAATCCGAAATAACCGTAGATTTTGATAATGTCTTGTATGAATACTTTTCAGTGATTGATCATGCACTCCGTACATCACCATATGCCTATAAACCCGCAAAAAGTACTGATTTTGAAAAAGTTGATCAAACTTTATTAAATCATGTTAGGAATGGAATATCAGCAATTATTGATTTGAATAAAATACTTGTAAAAAGGGGATCCCTAAATATTCTTACTGAAGAGAAACTTAAAGAAGTTATTGCGTTATTTTCTATTCATGACTATCATAAGTTAGTTGGGCGGGAATTTCGGGAACAATTTGATTTGAGTGAAGATGAGGTAATGTTGTTTGCACACTCTATTCATGCAGACTCTTTTGCCCCGGATTTAAAACCTTTTGATTTTTTCTCGGTAATACAACACCATACGACTATCGGATTTCATGATGAACTTTCAAATAAGTTTTATGATTACAGATATTGGTTCTTATTAGCTGATGCCCTTTCTAGTCTTGAGTATCCAAGAGTGGATGCAAATGTCAAACATTATTTAAAAAAAATTGATCCGTCTTTTGATTTCTATTATCATACGTTTTCAGAATCAATAGGTCTTTTATCAAATATAATAAATACAACCGTTTCTGATTGGCTATCTTCTAAAGATTTAACACCGTTCCTATATTTTGAAAATGGGATTTTATATCTCGGTCCGGCTAACACTTCAGTTCAATTACAAAAACCGGATGAAATCGAAGAGATATACGTTAAGTTAAAAGAAAAAATTCAGTCATCTCACGAAAATTTATCGTATCCAGAAAAATTACAGAATTCTTTACAGATTCAGGGTTCAAAAGGCTTGTATTCTGTAGAAGAGTCATTCTTTTTTTATGCAGGAATTAATACTGTTACTAAAGCATTTCTACAAAAAGCTGCATTATCCAAAGAATCAGAAAAATTAGGTAAAATTGATATAGAGACAGAAACTCCCATGCTACGACTTCTCAATTCTAATCTTGAGATGCAATATCCTCCTGCTGATAAGATAAAGATATCAAGAGAAGAAATTTCAGGAATTATTATAGATGGAAAGACAGTAGAAACCTCTGATGTGACAATTATTTGTCATGGCGATGAGATTAAGCCAAAAAAATATGTTCTCATTCCTGATAAGGTCATTATAGAGGGAGATGAATGTAAAGGTAAAATTTCAATTGAAGGGATTGGACTTCTTCCAAGTATGGTAGGATATAAGGTACATATTCTTCAGGATTTTGGGGTTGACATCGGTTGGAATGAGCGTATAATTCCATATTCTCGCGCAATTTCTGGAATTCGAAAAGATGTTATTACAGAACTTATTAAATATAAAGTTCTTCCATCAAATGATCCTCTTTTAGAAACATGTCGGTTATTTCAGGTCTCTGATGAACTAACCACTTTATTAATACAATATTCAAAGAATAATGCTAAAACAGACCATCATATCGTTGGAGGATTCTGGAATTATTCATATGTTATCGCTGCTGATCTTTTAAACCGATCGATTAATGGTATAAAACTCATTGAATTATCATCTCACCAAGAGAAGATGAAATATCTAAATAGTCTTGTTGATTCCTATTTATCAAAAATTTCAGAAGATAAACTTGAGATATTTGAGGTTTCACTTCTATATCCATACCGTGAAAAATTAATTGTCTGGATCTGTGAAAACCTAAATATAAATGGTTCTATGCTTTATGGAGCTTTTGAAAATAAAACCAATAAATTTTTGGCATATTGTGATGGTTCTGGAATCTGTAGGCTGACAAATGATACACCATATGAGAAAGAGAGAAAAACTCCCTCGAAAGATGTGTCAATGCTTAAATATAATTTTTCTAATCATGTTCCCGTTGGATCCACTGAACCATCACTTTATGTATCTGTCCCGATTCAAATGGAATTGACACTTAGATCAATAGGGCATGGTCTGAAAAAAACATCCGATAAGATATATTTTAGATTGATTCCTGATTATTTTTTTAGTACAACAACTAGCAGAATATTCAGTCAGTTTGCTTCTCTTTTTGAAGGGGATGCCAGTACAAAAATTTTGGATATTGCGCATGAATTTTTGTCAGATAATTTACCCAATGAGGATTCTTTGGTTTCTTTAATGATTTCTGAAACCGGGAGAAAAAATTTATGTCAGTATATTGGGCATGGATTTGAATATCAGAACTCGACATTTGATTTTATTTTTAATAAGAGACGTAAAGGAGATGGAGAGTACTGGTTTTTTGGAACATATCTGGCTCTTGTTCTTGCAATGGTAACCGGGTGCAGAGTTGTTGTTGGAGAAAATCCTATCTGTATGACAAGAGGGGATGAATTTAATGAATTTGTAGCATTGGAGGCTCCACATGTAGCAATTAAGCGTATTTTTTCAGACAGGATCTCAATAATTGAACCAAAAAACGAGAATGCAAAAAAAGGGTTAAAACATACTTTAAAGCTAGCATCATTAATTATTTCAATGGGTTATGAGATTAAAATGGATGATGCCGCTTTCCTGCGATTTTTACAGGCATTCCGAAATCATATGTTTCCGGGAAGCACTCTTTTAAAACAGATTAAGCGGATTTACGAACAGGACAAAAAGAAAGGCGGAATTGGTAGTTTTATCAATCGGCTTAGGGGAATAAAACATGGAACTGACGACGTACTTGTTAAAACAAAATATCCAGGTTTTTTACAGCAAGCCATATTACTTGATAGATATGGTGAATGGAATATGGTAGTTAATTCTATACATGAATTAGCAAGATTGGGAATTAATGTTGCTATTCCAAAAAAATATGATGCATATAAAGTAGAACATCTTTTCAGAGAGTCAGTTAAAGCTGTTTTGGCTAAAAAAAGTGGGACTTTTCCAAGAGAAGATTATATTGATGCTGTAAGTGGGCGTTTACGAAAGATGTTATACCGTGTAGGTTCTGATCAATTCAGCAGGATAGAAGGTCTAAAGGACTTTAATTTAATCCTTGTATTTTCTGAGTACTTTATTGATCATATTTTCTACAAAATATCTTCAGGAGATCCAGGGAAACTGAAACGGCTGGCTAATGATCTCGCTGATGGATATTATTCTGCTACCCTTCAATTAAGGGAAGAATATTATACATTACTTCGGGAAACAAAATCAGAAGATCAAACGGAATTATCAAAGGAGTAGTATTATGGAACAAACAGTCATATCAGGATTTTGCGGTAAGATTAAACCATTCACATTAGAAAAACCTGAACGAAAGCCAAAACAGAACTATGTTAGTATTCTTATCTTAAGAGAACTTTTAAGTGCTGCACGGTTCACGACAGATGGAACTGAAGCAAATTCAGCGGTAATCAGATTCGGATCTGTTGATGTAACAGTAGGAAAATTATTTGGCAGGAAACAGGTGGCAAGTGACAGAAGGATAGCAAAGGCACTCCAACGAGATCTCATTACGGATAAGATGAATGAGGTCTGTAAGAAAGTGTATAAAAAAGGAGAGTGGAGCAGTTGTTCAATGGAAGTTACAAAAATGTGCCAGAAGTGTCCTGAGTGTGCTTTATTTGGAAGTGCTGCTTCAGAAGGAGAGATGAGTGTTACTTCAAGGGTAATGTATGATGAAGCATATACTATCCGTTCTATTAATACAGTTGTAGAAGAGTATTTCCAGAATGCTCCTGGTGATGATTATGCAAAAACAGCAACACCTGGTATTCGTGAACCCGATTTCTTTAAGGAAGGCACCCTTTTCCCCTGTGTTGTTACGTTAAGGGATGTTACATATGAAGAGGTATTATTCTTCCTGAATATCACTGACCGAAACACAAGATATGGTGCTACCGGGACTAGATTTGGGAAAACAAAAAACCATATTCTAGGTGTATTTGCAGGTCACAGGGAAGGACCTTCAAGCCTTGAAATCTCCAAAGGTATTGCAATTCGGCTTGCTGGTGGAGATGAGAATTGTCTTCCAAGTTATGAATCAATAAAGGATGTATTATCCTCAGATTGTCTCTCTATTGAGGATGTAAAGGATAAAGCCCTTTTAACATATAAAGAGCTGATGAAGATAAATAGAATTTCTGCAAAGGTAATAGATCAAAAGGAAATTGAAAGTGTTCTTGAGGCAATCAAAGAGGACTCTGTAATTAAGGAAATTCTTATCAGACAAATTAACAACATTACCGAATTTTTATATGTCAAGCCAGAAAAGGAGTGAATTATGTATCACGAATCATCAGTAAGGGCGTTTGAAGGCGTTCTGGAGATGATGAGTGAACTCTTCTTTGCCTCTCTTGAACCAGGTAATAATTATACGACATCTCCTATAATCCTTAATACTGCTCTTTACTATGGACTCGGATATTCTTCCGGGTTATATGTGAATTTTCCTGTGGGAAAGAGATCAACGAAACAGAATCCGACTTACCTGGAAGATACTGAATCATTATACTCCTCACTGTATGTTTCTCCAGCACGTCCGATTGATGGTATCAGGTTAACAAGTGAGATAACAAATGCAAGAGGGGATGAATATGTACAGTATACTACCAATGCTAAACAAATGAACTCTCCAACGGGTAAGTTTGGTGTCAGGAAACAAATACAGCCAGGGGGGAAATTTCTCTTTTATGTTCTTTCTTTTGATGGGAACTCTCCGGATTTACCTGTATATATAAGGGTAGGTAAAAAACGCAGCAAAGCAAAAATCACCTGGTCAGAAAGGGAGGTGAGTATAAATTCTGGAAATTTTTTGCTTAATCATCCGGTATTATTTGAAGATCTTGATCAGATTCCTCTTTCTGATATCTCATTTACCAGGATGCAACCCTTTGATGTTATCAACCGAGGAAAATTTGAGGGTTCATATATTAAAATCCGGGATGGTATCATGGGAGAGGTAGTTTTCCCAAGGTATATTCGGTTTTTAAAGAGAATGAGAAGATGATAGTTAAGCCACTGTCAATTCCAAGATATAATGCTCCTCCCCTCTTTAAACAATATCTTCCATATGGGCATCAGATTACTGCAAAGAACGTATTTGATGAGATAGAGAAATTTTTTCTTTTTATAACTGCACCGACCGGAGCGGGGAAAACAGATTCATGGGTAATTCCTGCTCTGACCGGAGATAATCTGGGTGTTGTTTTTGCATTATATCCAACAAATGCTCTTGCTGAAGATCAGTTTAAGACTATTTGTGCTCTTAGGGATGAACTAGCACCAAATAAATCCGTTGAGTTTATTAATAAAAAAATGCTGGAAGAATACAGAAAAAATTATTCCTATCATACAACAAGAGGAGACGTTTTTTCAGATCTGGTTACAAAAATGAGGGGTCGTGGTGGCATTATTGTAACAAACCCTGATATGTTAATTCTAGCACTTAAAAATGAATTTCATGACACTTATCTTGCCGGTCTTATCCGGAATACTATTAATACTGTAATATTTGATGAATTTCATTTATACGATCTTAAACAGTCAGATTTTATTTTATTTTTACTTGATGAATTTTATTCCTCTACTAGGTATTCGGCTAAAAAATTTGTATTTCTCTCGGCCACTCCTTCAAATGAGATAATACATAAGATCAGGGATGTTATTGAAGGGGAGATAATTGTAGCAGATGAATTCTGCAATCTTCAAAAAGTAGATAAGAGGTTAATTCTTCCTCGTGTAAATATGAAGATATATCCTGGTAGGAAATTTTCATGCGGCGAGTTCATAATTAACAACATTAAAGAGTTCTATCCAATATTTGAAGGACGACGTTCTGCTATTATTCTTGATAGTGCCATTGAAGTTGCAGTTCTTTGTGATTTTTTACGGAAGAATACTAAGTATAGAATCTGTGAACAGAGTGGTTTTAGAAAGGATCCTATGGTTCAACCTTTTGATATTCTTATAGGAAATAAGGCAGTAGAAGTTGGGATTGATTTTAAGGGAGATTCTGCAATTCAAGCCCTTATGTTCTCTGCATTTTCTGTAAGTGAGTTTTTACAGAGATTTGGAAGACTCAGGAACCCGGACCCTGATATCTTGTATGAGGCTGTATGTTTCCTTCCAGAGTCTGTATGTTCATACCTTTCCAGGTTTGATACTATATCAAGGAATGATTTAAAAGAGGCACTTCTAAAAACTATGCAGGATTTCAGAGTATACAAGAGTTTCCGGTGGAGATGGGGGTTTTTGGAGGCATGGGAGTATTCATGCAGGAGAGCTTTTGGAACATCCGCAAGTAAAGAACTAGGGAGAAGGTCAGATATAAGAAAAACGCCAAAAACCGGTGGTATGACAACCTCGATGAGAGAACCTTATTTGTATGAGAGATTTAATAAAATTTATTCACATTATTTTTCTGATTCTAATATTAATCCGGATGAAATTAAACGCTTTTACAAATCCCTGGATCAATTTCATGACTATATTCTCTATTATATGAAGGAATTATCACCCTTCAGGAGTAGTAGTTTCTCATTGACTATATTTTATGAACCTATGGGTGAACTTAAGAGTTATGATCTCTTTTTCCTTCTTCGGTGGGCAGATCTGGAGATAATGGGGAGATCTGATTTTATCAGGAGATTACCGGGATCACTTAAAGATGAGATTAAAAATCATGAACGTGATGTATTCGGATATGCATGGGTTCATGGATTAAGGGATAAACCGAGATCTGTTTCATTAAGTGGAAGAAATATTGATCAGTTATTAATGCCCGAAGATACCCGGATTCCACTTCTGGAATTTGGAATTCAACTCATAACCTCATCAGATGAAGGGATTTCAATTCGTAATATCTCATTGATTGAGAATGAAATTAAAAAAAGAGGAATTATGTGTAGGTATCTGGATCTTCCTGCATATCAGTCAAAAAAATGTTATGAGTTAGGTGATTATGCCAGAATCTTTTCATATAAACATGGATCTCTCGTAATTGGACTTGATGCTTTTATTGCAGATTGTGCTATTGCAGAGAGTAGGAATAATTCTAATTCACTTCCTCCATATTCGAAATATTTTTTGTAAAACCCATTAGGAATTGTAGTATTTATAATCCTGCCCATCATGGCCGGGATTTTGCTTTATCTTGAAATTTCTATGGGTGACAATAATGAATTTAATGTCAGGATGGAATGATGAACTCGTTAATGTGTCTGATATTAACCAGTTTCTGTACTGTCCACGTAGATTATATTATCTGATGTTTTACCAGACCCAGGGTATTAATGAATATCTTGCTGATGGCAGAGAAAATCATGCCCGTCAAAGCAGGAGAGGGGGATGGATCAGAGAGATGTACATCAGATCCGATGGCTTGCATCTGCATGGGAAGATAGACATAGTTGATATGAATAACGGTTTTCTTCCGATTGAGAGAAAGCATGGTGATCGTTTTTTTGACAATGATTTGGTTCAGCTTTGTGCATATGCTATGCTTTTGGAGGAGTTTTCAGAAAAACCAGTATATAAGGGGATTATATATCTGTATGGGACAGGAAAACGGCACGAAATCAGAATTACTGATGAACTGAAAGAGAAAGTTTATACGGTTATTGAAGATATTGGAAGAATGAACCCTGATTTGATTCCTGATTTTGTTGATAATCGTAATAAATGTAAGAAATGCAGTGTTTTGTTATATTGTCTTCCGAACGAGTCTGAAATCCTGGAGGGAGATAATGTCTGATATTACTCCCGATATGCAGGATGCACAAGAGGAGAGATTGAAGTTACTTAAAGCTCCTGAAGGTCTTCTCGAAGATGATACAATCTTTATCACTACTCAAAGGAGCAGAGTTCATCTGGATGGCGGACGTATTCTGGTTAGGGATAGTAATGATGCACAAATTGCTACATTTCCGATAGAGAAAGTGACAACAATTAATCTATTCGGAATTGTCGGGATAACTACCCCTCTTATTCATCACTGTTCACAAAAAGGGATATCTGTAAATTATTTTACTCATTATGGGAAGTATGCAGGTTCTTTTGTTCCTCTGAAAAATACTATCTCTCTTGTTAGAAGACATCAGTGTTGTCTTTCTTCAGAGAAATCTCTTGGGTTATCCAAAGATATTATCAGGGCAAAGATCCAGAATTCCAAAGTCTTTCTTAAACGAAAGAAGGTACAAATTCCCCCTGAATATAAAAAAATTGAAGAAAGTCTGGTTAATGTGACTAAAATTAATTCTCTTCGGGCAGTTGAAGGTGAAGCAGCTAGTTTGTATTTTGCATTATTATCTTCCTGTTTAAAAGAAGGATGGGAGTTTTCCAAACGAACGAGGCGTCCACCCCGTGATGAGTTTAATGCTCTATTATCCCTGACCTATTCAATGGTTACAAATGAGGTTATTAGTGCTCTTCGCCAGTATAATCTGGATCCATTTATCGGAGTCATGCACGTTGACAGGCATGGAAGACCTGCTCTTGCACTTGATCTTCTCGAAGAGTTCAGGCCGGTCTTTTGTGATGCATTCGTAATGAGGCTTGTTAATAAGAAGATGATATTAAAGGATGAATTTACTCAGGAATGTCATCTGAACGAGACGGCATTTAGGAGATACCTGGAGTATTATAATACATTCATGGAAGAAGAACTGACCCACCCCAGATTTTCATACTCAGTATCAAGAAAAAAAGTAATTCAAATCCAGGCAATTCTTCTTCGTAAGGCAATTTGCGGGGAATTAAAGAGTTATCATCCGTTTGTATATTCAAGGTGATTGTTATGTCAAGGTATGTTATTACATATGATATCCACAAGAACAAGATCAGAAGTAAGTTGTTCCGACTTTTAGAGAGATATGGGGCATGGAAACAATACAGTGTCTTTGAGATGAATTTGAATCCTGTTCAAAGGGTAGAACTTGATCATGCAATCAGGGATATTATCGAAGATTCAGACAGAGTCCGGATATATTCTCTGTGTGATCGATGTGTTCCGTTGATAACAGAAATTGGGGAATCATCTACAGAGTTTATGAGGAATGTGGTTTAGTGGGATGCAGGAGATCATGGAGAAATATAAACCTCTGGTATGGGAATGATCCATGATCTATTATTACTTTTTCTGGTTCAAAAATGGGATATATTAGTAAAAATAAAGATAATAGGTGGCAGTTACAGTTCATAAGAAAACCCAATAGGGATTGAAACTTTTGATCCATATAGCAAATGCAATATGTCAGAAAAGTTACAGTTCATAAGAAAACCCAATAGGGATTGAAACACTCCCGTATGAGACAGGTTAACCCAGGCATTGTTCAGTTACAGTTCATAAGAAAACCCAATAGGGATTGAAACTTGTAATGTGACTGCCTGGCAGCTTCAATGATCTGGTTACAGTTCATAAGAAAACCCAATAGGGATTGAAACGAAAGATCCATAAGAGAAGTGGCTTGTGGGGGGGGTATAGTTACAGTTCATAAGAAAACCCAATAGGGATTGAAACAATTAAACAGATGGGAACTCAGGACAAGTTCACCCTGGGTTACAGTTCATAAGAAAACCCAATAGGGATTGAAACTTAGCAGAAATACAAAAGGTCGCTGAAGATGACGGCGTTACAGTTCATAAGAAAACCCAATAGGGATTGAAACTGTTTAATCCCGGCTCGTTTCTGGTCATCGTCTAAAGTTACAGTTCATAAGAAAACCCAATAGGGATTGAAACTTGACTGCCACCTGAAGGGGTGAAAACTGGTTTGCTCGTTACAGTTCATAAGAAAACCCAATAGGGATTGAAACAGAATCTCCAGGACGGTTTCTTTCTTCTCTCGGTAAGTTACAGTTCATAAGAAAACCCAATAGGGATTGAAACGACTGTTGCCATAGATGTATATAACCTGAAGTGGGATGTTACAGTTCATAAGAAAACCCAATAGGGATTGAAACTATTCTTGCAGGAATTAATTCCGGTCGGTAGTCGTAGGTTACAGTTCATAAGAAAACCCAATAGGGATTGAAACAGATCACCGAAATCATATGAATCCCCACGAGATGCGAAGTTACAGTTCATAAGAAAACCCAATAGGGATTGAAACCTATCAATTGCTGCGTTATATACCGTCTGATTGCGTTACAGTTCATAAGAAAACCCAATAGGGATTGAAACATGGGGAGAAACGATTTGATGAGTTAGATAAATGCGTTACAGTTCATAAGAAAACCCAATAGGGATTGAAACATTCCGAGAGATTTATACACATGCAACCAGTATAAGTTACAGTTCATAAGAAAACCCAATAGGGATTGAAACCTATCACATAGATGATAGCCTTGAGGAATGCATGAAGTTACAGTTCATAAGAAAACCCAATAGGGATTGAAACATTTTCTGCCGTTCCCACTCACTCATATTTCCCCTGTTACAGTTCATAAGAAAACCCAATAGGGATTGAAACAGCGGAAAGGTCGTGTATAGCGATACCCTTTCAAAGAGTTACATTTCATAAGAAAACCCAATAGGGATTGAAACTGGTAATAGCCGTCCGATGTTTTTGGCAGGTACATTCCGTTACAGTTCATAAGAAAACCCAATAGGGATTGAAACACATGAGCATGATCGAAATGATCACGTTCGGAGGTGAGTTACAGTTCATAAGAAAACCCAATAGGGATTGAAATATACTTGCCGAGTAGGTGTAACAATTATGACATCGTTACAGTCCAAAAAACCCGATGATATTGAAAATAAATAATAATTTTATCTCCCCGGATATTCATATCAATTACCAATTTCCTGGAACTATCTGAAAAGATTTAACCCCTGCTCGAAGCCTCATTTCAGTACTTAATACTCCGGATAACACCCGCATCCTCTAAATAAGAGGTTTATGAAAAACCCGGATAGAGGTCTGCGTATTCAAAAAAAATGTTATGATATCGGATTACCCCTCCGCGATAATCGTAAAGCCCGTCACATCGCAGTTTTATTCTGTTTTAGGTAAACCGAATTAATAGAAATTATATGTTTGAAAGAGTATCACCAGGAATTCCCTTGGATGATAAAACTCCTTATTCTAATTAATTTTAAAAAAACTCATCAGTTCCAAAACCTTTCTTACCTTCAGGATATATTGCTATCACATGGGCCTAATTAATATCCTCCGGAGTCAGGTTGAACAGATCTTTATCAATAACAATAACATCAGCAATTTTCCTGCTTGAAGAGATCCGGAATAATCCTCCATGAAGTTGTTATACACACGAATAAGTATAATCCTCTCTTCAGGCCTGTATGGAATAGTAATATTGAATCCGGAGGATTTATCGTCAGATAATTGTAGGAATTAACAGAAAACGGTTATGAAAAAATATGCCCAATATCACCTGGTTTTTGGACAGAGCCGGTTATTACAATAGAAGGTTTTTCTATAAGTCATGACCGGGAAATATCTGATTTCATGTAAATCCTCTTGAAAGTCCATAACCTGATGCAATTTGACAAGCATACAAGTATTCTTTACCGTTTAACCTTCTGCATAGTGATGAATATTCATCCGGACACATTTTCAGTATATCTCCGGCCGGGCGGTATTGATCCATTATATTTATCCATGTGTCCCTTGAGACTTCTTCGGCAATAAACCGAAATATTTCAATTCCTTCCTTTATCAGGCCCGGGAGAACAAGATACCTGATGAGAAGCCCCCTTACGGCTATTCCGTTTACAATTTTCAAATCCCCGACCTGCGAGTGCATCTCGAGAATTGATGCTTTAACCCGTTCAGGATAATCAGGAGTATTGGCAAGAACAGAGCCGGTAATATTCTCCGAATACTTGAAATCAGGCATGTAAATATCAATTATTCCGTCTAACAACTTCAGAGTGTCACGATCTTCATATCCCCCGGTATTGTAAACAATCGGGATGTGAAGTCCGATATCCATTGCGATTATAAGTGCTTCGATAATAGCCGGTAACTGGTGGGTCGGAGTGACAAGGTTAATATTGTGGCATCCGATAGCCTGGAGTTGCATAAAAATCTCCGCCAGTTCTTCTGCGGTTATCTTATGCCCCGAATATCCTCTGCTTATTTCGAAATTCTGACAGAATAAACACTGCATATTGCATCCGGTAAAGAAAACGGTTCCTGAACCGGATCTTCCTGATATCGGTTCTTCTTCTCCGTGATGAGGGCCAAAGGATGCGATTTCAGGAAGCATACCCGTATTACAAAACCCGACTGATCCGATACTCCTGTCAACCTTACAATGACGTGGGCAGAGCTTACAGGGTGATGCCATCTTCCGGAGCTTTTCCAACCTGTTTATAAGAAATTGTTTTGATCTCTGCAGGTAAACGGGTGTGTTCATAGACTTTCCATTATATCTCTGATAATCTGTAAGAGACAATGACGAACCATGAGCTCATTTGAATCTTGTAGGAATGTAAATCTCAATAAACCGGAATGCATAATAACATACACATAAACCTGGTAATATGTTTCGGAAAAAAACTTTTCTGTTCCTGTTAATAAGTGGTTTAATCTTTATCTGTATCCCGGTTTCCTCTGCAGGCATTTTCTTTTCAGGAAACCATACCTTTGACGAGCTCCAGGGACAAATAGCTGACATACCTAACCAGTCATCATACCTGACCGATTACAGGGATGGAATCAACCTCACTCCCTCAAATATATCATCATCATTATACCTGGGAAAAGCCGCACTAAAAGCGTCAAATATGTCCGAAGCAGAGCGACAATTCTCCTTTGTCACCCACAAGGTGCCTTCCTCCGATCAAGCCTGGAAAGGCCTCTTCGTATCGCTTACTCTACAGGAAAAGTATGATGAATTATACAATAAAACACTTGAGCGAATTGATCTTGATCCCTTCGATGACTGGGTGTGGATAGAAAAGGGATGGGCGGAACAGCAGAGAAATAATGTATCCGATTCATTAAAATCCTTTAATAAAGCCCTGACACTGAATCCTCAGAACATATTTGCCCATTATTATTCTGCCTGGAGTCTTGAACAACTGCAACAGAACCAGAACGCAATAAAGGCTTTTGAAAAAGTAAAAGCACTTTCTCCCCGGTATGGCGGGGCGGACGGAAATATTGGATTTTTATACCTGGGACTAAATGAGTATGAAAAAGCCCTCCCCTACCTTGAAAAAGCTCTGGTCTGGTACCCCGACTGGCCTGAAGCACGCCGATCAAAAGCCGTGATCCTGTATCATCTTGGTGAAAAAGAAGAAGCATTGGCAGCATTTGATGATGCTATCCGTCTGAGTCCTGAATTTCCGAATACCTATCTTTCAAAGGCCGAAGCTCTCATGGATATGGACCGGTACCAGGAAGCGTTGATACCGGTGGAAACCGGCCTTTTGTTTGAGAAGAACAATACCGATCTCTTAATGATGAAAGGGGACATTCTCATGCAATTAAACCGCTATGATGAGGCATATACAGCATTTGAGAATGTAACAACGATTTACGAGGCAGAACCCGACCGGGGCTCAAATTTATTTAATGGAATCTATTCATGGTGGGCAAGGGGTTATTGTTCAGAACAACTCGGGAACTCTCAAAAAGCGAAATCTGAATATTTAAAGGCAAAAACCGAGATAGATCCCTATTTAATTAAAAATCCTAATAATTATGGAGATCTATGGCACTTTAATAGTAAGATCCTGGCCGGGCTTGGAGAATATCAAAAGGCAGAGGTTGCAGAGAAAAAAGCACTGGAGTTAGGATATAAAGATCAGTATTATCTATAACTCCTATCAGGCTTCGTCTTATGCATGGCATATGAAAACGAACCGCTCTTTATATCCGGTAAATTTTTTTCATATAAATTTCGTTCTTACAAAAATCCGTTACATCCGTTTGATTTTAGCTTTCAAATGGAAAAACCCTGATGAAGAATACAATGGCAGAAGATACTAAAAAAGCCCTGATAACCGTTCTAACAGAAAGTAAAGCATCGGATCTTACCCTGGAAGTAGTTATCTTACTTGTCTTTGGAATATTCATGCTGCTTTTCGGCCTGCTTTTGTTCAGGATCAGTTCAGGAGATCTCTCCTATAATCCTGATGGCACATATGGGATATTACTGGTAATCCTTTCTTTACAGATGATAACGATGGGAAAAACTCCGTTCGGGACTTTCCGCCGTTCATGGATACTGGTAATAACCGGGATATGTATGGCGGTCGTAGGAACTGTCGCCTGTTTTATCCCAGGTCTTATGACTGAACCAATACGTGAACTGGTTGGCATAATCTGTTTTACAGGAGGTATCGCACTTTTCCTGCAACTTGTTATTATAAGAAGAAAGGCCAGGGCCTGGCTAAGCATTTCTGGAATATTTCGGCATCTGACCATTGCATGTGGCCTTGTGTATGTAATGGATATAATTTTCGGGTTTGTTACCCTCTTTTCAGGTATTACAACCGATCAAGAGAACGCTGTAATTTACATCACCTTCGGAATCTGCTTTTTCTATCTTGCATGGTGTCTTCAGAAAGTCTCCGGGATATTTCACCGGGAATTTACCGGTACAAGGTACCATTGTCCCGGGGCATCGGAAACCCAAAAAAAAGAGTTAAATGGATTTTTCTTCTTCCTGCGGGATGCATCCGTCTCCACGACAACCGTAATTGTTCTTCTGCTTGGAGTGATTTTTATCCTTTTTGCAATAATGCTCATTCCGGTGGGCATGGGTTTACTACCTTTCTCTCGTGACAGCCAGTTCGGACTCCTGATGGTTATCATGGCAATCCAGGTACTGGCTTTAGGAAAAACTCCTCTTGGTGAATATAACCGCTCATGGCCACTGATACTTGTAGGACTTGTGATTGTTGCTATTGGGATATATTCATGTATAATTCCCGGACTCATTTCCGGCTGGATGTTGATCCTTCTTGGAGTCTGGAATCTTATCACCGGGAGTATAGGGCTTTTAAGACTGGCCCCCAAACTTCAGAAGTTAAAATGCCGTAATCAGGCTAAAACGGCCTGTATGTCCCCTGTCCTTATGAAATTACTGGTAACAATTGTACTCCTCCGGCTAATGACTATCATCTTTGGTATCAACGTGCTTGTAACCGGTCTGATTCCTGAAATTATTGTTCTGATAACTCTCTTCTTACTGGGCTTTCTATTCATGGAACTGGCATACATTTTGTCGAAACTGGCTGTATCTTCCAAATCCGGTATACCGGTATGAGTATTTTCTTTGAGGTACTTGCACATTCGGGACTAAACATCCGGGCTTTGAGGAGATATCCAGGTGATAACAATCTTACTATGCCTTGAGAAAATAAGCTATTTGCTTAATTTTTATGAGAGAAATTAAAAACCGATAGATTTCAAAGTATCAGTTCAATAGTGCTTTATTATCCGAAATTATACCGACAGACTTTCTTTTTTATCTAAAAAAGGTTAATTGCATTGAATTCCAGCGAATCCTGCATTCCCTGATTCTTTGTTATTAGACCAGGTGTCAGGATCTGAATCAATGACTATATACTTCCCTGCGGGGAGTTTTACATTAGGTTTGACAACCCACAGTGCATTGGGGACTCCACCCTGTCCTTGTTTTCCTGATGCCTGCCATGGGCCGTATTCTTTACCATTACTATCAATAATTGTTATTTCACCAGGCTCATCAACACCTTTGCCATTATTCCAGTGGTAGGTATCGATATATTTCAGTGTTACAGGTTCAGAGATAGAAAATGTTGTATCTTCTTCAGGAGGGCCGTTTCTTACACTTCCTATATTCCAGTTTGCCCACTGGTAAGTAAGTCCGTTAAGATTAACGTCTTTTAAAGTACTAATATAATTTTTGTTCGTTCCTCCGTTCCTGTCCCCTATGGCCTCAACACCATCTACAAATCTGTCATTTCCGTTGCCATTTTCCTTAATTCCGGTATAAGTCCCCGGTTCATTTTCCCTTGGGTTTACCTTATCTTTCAGGTAACATCTTTTAGTACTTGTAATTAAGGCAAATGCCAGGCATTTATCATCATTTTCACAAAGTTTTGCACATTCACAGACATCTGTAATATCACCGACATCCTTATAATCACCGCCGTGATGGTCTGCTTCTTCTATCTCAAAAGACAATCCGTCACACTCAACTGCTGATACCCCCTGAATAATAAATAGCAGTAATAATGCAAAACAGAGTGCAATTAAACCCGTTCTCATTTGATTCAACATAGAAACCACTTTTATTCTAACCTTATAAAATTAGAATATTAAATGGTGATTTTTTAGTTATATAAAAATATGCCAGGCAATAGGTATGTGAGTTTTAATTGCTGTAATATTAATGCCTGAGAAGCCAGAAACCTTGCTCCTGCCTGTCTTCTAAATCCCTTGCTAAAAAGATTCCAAAGTGACCTAAAAATACCGATAATGCAAATTTTTAGATTTTCGTTCATTCATACTTTTTAATCCAAAATCAAAGAAAACCTTTCAAATGTATAAATATTCATCTTCAGCCATTTAGCAGGTCAATAACTTATAATACCCCTGAAATTGAAATGACAAACAGTTCCAAAATAACCAGAAAGAAGGAAATAGAATATTACCTGATTCCCAGGATTTAGGAGATTGAATCATACCTCTGTATCCTGCTGTTCACCAGGAATTCCATTGGAAAATAAACCTCCTATTCTAATTAATTTTAAGAAAATTAAAGTGTTCCAAAGACTTTTTTGCCTTCAAGATATGTTGCAACCACATGGGCTTTATTAATATCCTCCGGAGTCAGGTTAAACAGATTTTTATCAATAACAATGATATCGGCAAGTTTTCCTGTTTCAAGCGATCCGGTAAGATTCTCCATGAAGTTCGTATATGCACCCGAATAGGTATAATCCTCGATAGCTGTCTTGAGATCAATCCTCTCTTCAGGCCCGTATGGAATGGTAATATTGGAATCCGGAGGCAGCGGAAGCCTGGTAACAGCGGTCTTAATGCCATCCAGGGGATTTATCGTCAGGTAATCAGTACCAGCCGGCCAATCGGTCCCAAAAGCCACTCTGTCTCCGCTATCGATCAAAGAACGAAGCGAGTACATATGTGATGCCCGATCCTCTCCAAGAGAAGGAAGGGAGATAGTATTATAATTCTGGTCATAATAAAACCAGTTTGGTTGTAGGGCTGCTATCACTCCAAGTTCTGATAATCTTGGAATATCAGTCTTATTTATCAGTTGAATATGAGAGATCTTATGGCGGGAATCACGGACACCATTAGTATTACCGGCGTTCTCATACCCGTCGAGAGCCATTCTTACAGCACCATCTCCGATTGCATGAACATCTATCTGGAAACCATCTTTATCAAGTGCCGAAATCATATTATCGTAATCGGTTTTATTCCAGTTAGTCATTCCATAATTATCCGGCTGATCAGTGTATGGCTCTAGAAGATAACCGGTATGTGACTCAATTACCCCGTCAACGAAAAGTTTTGCAGTCCGTAACCTGAACAATCCCAGGTTATCCAGATAATCAGATACGTTTTCAATATTAACCGACTCATCTGTAGTGATATTTTCTTTCATAGCATCAGGGAGTATATTTGTATACCACCCTTCACTCCTTGAAAGATGATCAATAATATTCCCGACTCCGGCTATTTTCATTACAGGGATTTCATCCTCACCAAGCTCCGGAATTGCAATAATCTCTCCGAAAATCCTTACCGGAAGATGGTCTTCGTTCTCAAGATTTGAATAAGCCTCAATAATGTCTGGAATAACCAAAGCATCATCAGCAGTTGTCACCCCGAGAGCAGATGCCTTTTGAAGAGTCTCTTCGAGCATCTCCTGTATCTTATCTGGAGAAATCGGAGGAACTTTATTATTCACGAGATTCATTGCACCAGGTTCACGTAATGTCCCGGTAGGATTACCCTGGTCATCACGTTCTATCTTTCCGGTATCAGGATTTGGGGAGGATGCATCAATTCCAGCTATTTCAAGTGCCTTTGAATTGACCCAGCAGGAGTGCGTATCAAAAGAGACCAGAATTACTGGTTTATCCGGTATAACCTCATCAATGGTCTCTTTTAATGGACCTTTATCTGTGAACGGAACATAACTCCACCCAAATCCTCTTATCACCTCTTCATCCTGATGACTATTTGCATACTCTTTGAGAGTATTCTGATAGTCTGAAACAGTCTGACACGAGGAGAGATTTGCACCTGCTCTGAGTTGTGCGGCAAGCCCGAAATGTATATGGGTATCGATAAATCCGGGTAAAACCATTTTCCCTTTCAGATCATAGACCTTTGTCTCCGGACCCGTGAACTGATTCATGTCATCGGTTGTACCTGTCGAAAGGATTTTATCACCTTTAATTGCAATTGCCTCATAAGGGGAACTATTCCAGTCAGTTCCGACTTTTACGGTATACACCGAACCATTAGTAAGTACTAGATCTGCATATCCCAAAACCTCTGAACTTACCGGAGAGATAATAAAAACCGTAAGAATACAGGAGAATAGAAGAATAAAAAGCCAGTATTGCCGTCTCATCTATTACAATATGTAAGATCATAATAAAATATGATGGGTTTTTAATTTACTTTGTTATGACATAACCTATGAATTGATCCAGTCCGGTAACCCACACTAGGCATCAACGGGTATTTGCACCAGAACGTTTGATTGGCGATGGTATTGAGACCAGGCACTGAAATCAACATGTATTTGGTGAGACTCCTGGTGCATTGGCAGAATATGGTCCCACTGAGTTCAAGAGTCCGGGTTACACTTTTATTGGATAACCAATGTTCCTGCGACTATTAAGTAAGTGAAGGATATCGACTTAGCATTCTGCATCCCTCAAAATTAACCGTTTCATCTATCCTTCTTTCTTCTCATCCGGTTTCGATTACGTTTTCCCCCATGTATACCCGGCCATCCATTATCTATTGTCACACTCGTTGTGACAGGAAAAACTATGGCAGATTTCGTAACCAAATCGGTAACAAAGAGTGCAGTAAGAGAATTTGCTGCACAGATAGACACCATGGTAAACTATGGTGCTCTTATCCAGAGTATCCTCACGGATAATCCCTGGAACTGTACCTCCTACCAGTCAGCAGGCGAGACTATCCCGGCAGTAAAAGAAGGCAGGGCATACGTCAGCGGAAAAGTAGTCTATAGTAACGACGAAGGCAAACAGGTAGGGTATATCACCGTCCAGGGTCCGGACAGCACCGCATTTTCAACCGGAATTTCGACGATTCTGGCATCTGAAGCCATAACAACCGCAATGGGAGGCATTCCGTCCCACGATTCAAGCGAGGACAAGTTCAGCACAACCTTAAGTTGTCATGATACCTCCGGAGAAGTCTACTCGGTTATGATAACCCGGAGCCGGATGACGGTAAGCGGATACGAGGCAGACTCAATCCTTGCTGCAATAGAGACATGGGCAGATACCAAACCTCTCCTGGCATAACCCATGCCCCTTTTTTGGAGGATCGGAATGAACGGCAGGATATTCCTCATTGTATGCCTGATCCTGGTAATCATCGGATCTGCTGCTTCAGACTCCATAACCTCATCAATCGTGTCTGATGGTGCAGCCTTTGTTTCGTCATCAGTGATAAGTGCAGGAGAAACCTATGCAGCCAGGCTCTTTACCTCTGGCAACGGGAGTATCTTAAGAGATCTCACTATCGGACCTGACAACGGTATCCTGGCAGGAGTATCAGCCGGATCCCGAGGCCCTATTGGAATTGACGAATACTCCGGGGTGATATCCAACCAGACCGGAGATAACGGCAGTTGTATCTTTATCCTTCCGGTTGACCGGGTAACAAGCAGCAATAAGGTCGTTTACACCGGTCTTTTAAAGTCCGGCGAGTACTATTCCACCAGGGATATTGACAAAAACCTTACTGCACTGACGATGATTAACGGATCCGGGATGATCCTTTCCCGGGCAGAATCCGGCGACAGAAACAGGACGATCAGTCACAAGAGTGATGTATCCGGATTATTAAACCTGTCCGAATGGATAGAATTCGGGGGAGCAACATGAGTGTTCCCATGATCCTGATGGTAATTTCCTTAATTGCATCTCTTGTGAATGGACTGGCATGTATTCTAATGTACCTCAGATTTCTCTCTTCAATCAGGGGAGTGATAACGATGATCCGGGTTGACGGGAATGGGGTTGTAAGATGTGAAGACAGGCTGTGATAGAGGGTTTATCCTCTAACCTTTTTTATTACTGATATACCTGTTATCAATGGTTTATTTATGGCTCTTCGGTGGTTCATTTAGGTAAGTCAGGTTTAAACTTACCCTGACGAAGGTAGATAATCAGTCTTGTCAATTCATTTATGGTATAAATTTTAATTCATGTTTATCTTTTTTTGAATAAACGGTAATTGCCAAAGAGCATATCCCATGATTAAGGCTATGAACAGCCCAATGATTGTGTTAATCAGCCGATCAAAGATTATTCCCCGGATATATGGTTCATTGAATTCAAGTAGGGAAATGATGAGGATTGTCATTAGAGATGTATATAACAAATAATTCCGGGATTTTAAATACGGACGCAATAATGCAAGTACAGTAATAATGATTATGAATACTCCGGAAGGAATTGACCAGAACATCATAATGCCTGCAATTACAACTCCGACACATGTACCCAATGCACGCATCGATATTCTTGAAAAAGTAGTTGAAAGATTTCTATGCACAACCAAAACCACGACTAATGGAATCCAATAGGATCTGGGCAGATTCAAAAACAGTACAGATAATTCTGCAAAAATCATACAGAGAGTGATACGAAGTGTATATAACCATCCCTTTATTGTATGTAATGATTTTTTCCAGTACCGATATTGATGTTGTAATGACGGCTTTTTAATCTGCGAATTAATTTCTGATACCAAAGGAAGGGATGTTACTTCTTCAGTTCTCTTTAAGAGACAATAGATTGATGAAACCAGTATAATAATCCAGATCTCTCCGATAACAAAGGCACCAGTAATTCCAACCGTTGATACTGGACTTATTGAATTAAAAGAAGATCCGATAATCAAAAAAATCAGGATTACACTACTACACCGGGCAAAGCTCCTGTTTATGCCTCCGATTAGCGCTATAAACATTGTCAGAAGCACTAAATATAATCCTGCCGTCGAGGAATTGTCTCCTGAAATAGAACCATAACAGAACGCCATAGCATCAAAAATCATGTAAAGCACCAGTATTGGTAATTGTTTCCGAAGAGGAGAGTCTTCGGATAGATTAGATATTGTCAACGTACCAATTGATGCAATACATCCGATTTCTATCATGCCAAGCAATCCGGATATAACCAGGGGAACACCCATGCCAAGTCCACTCCCCATAATTATCCATGGGAAAACGGGTTTTTCAGATGACCAGGAAAAAATATCGTCTATTATGGATTTAAGGCTCTGTGGTATTGATAATCCCTTATTCAACATTTCTGTACCCTTTTGAATGATTAAATAATTTATAATAGGAATTCTTCTGTTATTATATCATGCAGCTCTTATGAAATAGTATCCGGCAATGAACAAAATCAGTATTTTAAGAATACACAAGATGTTGTGGACCTCTTAAGATCGACCGTAATTGATACAGTATCCAGGATATCGGTCACAATATTATAATCAGCTTCACTCAAACTTTTAATCTATCGTAACTATTCAGCAGGTTGATTCACACACAGATACTGTATTGGTGACCAAAGAGGTGCTGATCTCAAATTTAGGCAGCCAGGGTCTATTTTCAAATGCAAATATCACCCCTTCAATAACATTAATGCCATTC
>Ga0209340_1000926_pt1 | contig 24750 bp, 35 predicted proteins | sample EPASupsiteSAE323_FD_187266 | JGI IMG/M metagenome (GOLD analysis project Ga0209340, IMG submission 187266) | Bioremediated contaminated groundwater from EPA Superfund site, New Mexico - Sample SAE3-23 (SPAdes) (version 2) | ecosystem: Environmental > Aquatic > Deep subsurface > Groundwater >... | reverse complement strand
CAAGCGCTCTAGCCAGACTGAGCTACGGGCCCTCTTAACTTACTAAGAATAGGGTTGAAAAGGAATTAAAAGGGTTTATTTGGGAGGCGCTGAGGGCACGGCAGCCGGATTACGCTTAATTACCTTGCCAAGTCACAAATACTCCGAAGGGAATGAGACTTTTTGAAAAACCCCGGACTGTCCGAAGGCCTTCGCCTGAATTGGTGCAAAAGGCTAATCAGGAGCAGGCGCAAACCCAGAAAATGCTTCCAGGAATTGCCGAACGCGCATCAGAACAGGAAAAAGCTGCCGAGGAAGCTGCGAAGAAAAAATTCATCCGCCAGCTTGTCAACCGCAAGCTAGTGCCCGTCCTTTCGACTGCCGCAAGAAAGCCCACTACGGACGAGATAATGCATTTGCACGACAACATACGCATATTCAAGCAAGAGGCCAGCCTTGGCGAATTGGTAAAAGGCCAGCCGCTCCTGAAAAAACTCGGGTACTATTTTGGCAGGTACCTGTTGGGAGACCCTGACGAATCGGCTACGATTGGCACACACTACAAAGGAACTATTAGGATTAGCCAGGGCTCTCGGCCTTATGCATCGTTCATACGCACCGCAGCACACGAAAGCACCCACTACCTAAAATTCAAGGATGAGCCGTCCGGAGACGAACCGCAAAAACCCGCCGGAACCAAGTTCAGCCTGAACAAACTAGTCTTCGGCGAAGAATTCGCGCCCGTCCCATCCCTGGTTTCCATGGCAGTAAAGGAATTTTACGCCCAGGGAACCACCCAGTTCACGAGCTTTGGAAACAGCCGGCCTTCGGGGCTGAAAAAAACAGCAAGGTCGTTTTCATCGCATACGAATCTTGTAGAATCGCGAAGAGCGTTCCGTTTGGACCCTCTTTTTAGATACCAGGAAAACGAGCTGATACTTGGCAAAATGTTCGACCCTTCGCCCCACGCGCTAAGCAGGGCATACCTTCTGCGACTCATCCACCAGGGCAAAATCACAAGGCCAAGCCAAGTCTACCGGATGCCGCGCGAGGAAGTCGAGGCCGGGCTTGAACAGATGAAAAAAGAGGCAAGCCAGATTTATTCAACAAGGTTCCGAAATTACATTTACAGGCTCCCAAGAAACAGCCTTGAAAACCTCAAGCGTCATCTTTCCAAACCAACTACACAGGTGAAATGAAACTATGTCCAAACACATCATATTGCTCGGAGCGCCCGGAGTGGGCAAAGGCACCCTTGGCCAGGAAGTTGTCAAGAGGGCAGGCCTTGCGTACGTCTCAACAGGGGACATGCTCAGGTCTGAAGTCGCAGCAAAGACCGACCTGGGAAACAAGATTGCGTCAATACTTGCTGCGGGCGAGCTTGTAAACGACGACCTGGTCAACGAGCTTATCAAGAAGGCGCTTGAGCGGCCGGAATCCCAGAACGGCTACATGCTCGACGGCTACCCGCGCACGCTTTACCAGGCGAACACCCTTGAGAAGCTGCCGCAGGGAAAGATTGACATCGTGTTCAACATCGAACTGCCTACTGATGAAATTATTCGACGAATTTCATCGCGCAGGAGCTGCCCCAAGTGCAAGGCAGTATACAACCTGCTTTATTCCGCGCCGAAGAAGGAAGGAACCTGTGACAAGTGCGGAACCGGGCTGGTGACGCGCTCGGACGACAACCCCGAAACAATTCGAAACCGCATCGGAGTGTATGAGAAGAATACCAAGCCACTTGTGGAGTATTACGAAAAGAAGGGCGCGCTGGTGCGCATCGACTCAAGCGGAAGCGACAACGAACCAAAGATTAGGCAGATGCTTGAGATAATCGGGAAGTAGAAAAAAAGAACCGCAGGAAGAGAAAGAACCGAAGAGGCTCTTTCAATCTCCAAGCATCTTTTCAATCTCGTAAAGGCTTGCAATCCTGCGGACGTCCTTGCCTGCGGGCGGCTCGTCGCCAAGAAGCTTCGTGTAATCCAGGTTCCGGTCAAGCAGGATTGCGGAGCATCCTTCCTTCGTTGCCGGAACGTAATCGCTCTTGTATGAGTCACCTATGTGAAGGATTTCGCAAGGCTCCACGCCAAGCTCCTGCGCAAGCTGCGAAAAGACGCCCTCGTTGGATTTTATCTTGGAATAGTCTGAATAAACGGAAATCGAACGCTCGAAGAACCCCTCCAGTCCGTCGACTTTTATCTTGATGTCAAGGAACATCTTGGGCGTGTTGGAGAACACCACCATCCGCCGCTTTTGTGACTTGAACTTCTTGAGCGTTGGAAGCGCGTCTGGAAAGACCGAAATCTTGTGCGAAAGGTCTTTTACGATTTTTTGCGGGTCAACCTTGAGGTTGTGGTGCTTTACCCAAAAACAGATGTCGTACCACTCGCGGCTCTGCATGCCGATGCGGTCGTATTCCGAACGCATCAGTTCCTTTGCGTCTTTTAGAGGCACTCCGTTTTGCTCCGAGTAAAGCCGGGGAAGCTCCTCGAACCACAGGTGGAAGTCAAAATCCAAATCAACGAGCGTGCCGTCGAGGTCGAACGAGATTACCTTTGGAGACAAAGGCATCGGCGGGCACCTTACTGCGAAAGAACAGCAGTGCCGTAGAGGCGCCAGCGCTTCTGCGCCTGCCGCATCACGGCGATTTTCGACGCTCCATCGACGCACACCGGCTTGCGGAGCTTGAGTGTTGCGACGTTCTTTTTCTTGTCAGTCACAAAACCGACAGTAGTGTTTGTCCCGATGCCAAGCACGAGCGGCTCGTCCTTTCCAAAGCTAGCTGGGAATATCTCCATAGTACGCTCAAGGGGAGTGATCTTGATTTTTATCTCATCCATCAAGACAGGAAGCTTGCCGGGAAGTCCTACCGTGCATCCTACAAGCGAGTCTGCCTTCGATATTGCCGGGTCGACTTCAAGGCCCATTGCGATTAGCCCGCCGGGAACGGCTTCCTTGAGCTGCTCCGCACCGGTGTGAAGGGAAACTATTTTTGACTTGAGCTTGATGTAGCTTATTTTTTCCTTCTTTTTCCGCGAAGGACCCGGAAGCAGCTCTACTTCGTCGCCAAGTTTGAATGAGCCGCGGATTATCGAGCCGCCCACCACGCCGCCGCTTACTTCGGCAATCTTGGTGCCGGGCTTGTTGACGTCAAAGCTGCGGGCGACGTAAAGTATGGGCGAGTCTGATGGCTCGCGCTTTGGGGTAGGAATGTCTTTTTCGATTGCCTGGATGAGCGCATCCAGGTTGATGCCCTGGTTTGCGACAACCGGGATGACCTGTGAGTTCTCATAAGACGAACCCTTCAGGAACGCCTTGATTTCCTTGTAGTGCTCGATGGTGCGCTCCTTGCTTACAAGGTCGATTTTGTTCTGGACGATGACCACGTTCTTGATTCCTGCTGCCTCAAGCACCGCCAGGTGCTCCACGGTCTGGGGCATCGGGCATTTTTCGGTTGCGGCAATCAAAAACAGCGCGCCGTCGATGATTGAGCTTGCGGCAATCACTGTTGCCATAAGTGTTTCGTGGCCTGGCGCATCTACAAATGAAATCTTTCTCATGCGCTCGGTCTTTCTGTTGCACACCGGGCACTCCTGCTTCATCGAAAAGCACTGGGGCGCGCTGCACTTGACGCAGCGGTAGAATGATGCGTCGGCGTAGCCGAGCTTGATTGTGATTCCGCGCTTGAGCTCCTCGCTGTGCGTGTCGGTCCATTTGCCGGTAAGCGCCTGCACTAGGCTGGTCTTTCCGTGGTCGACGTGGCCTATGGTGCCTATGTTGATTTCAGCTTGAGCCATTAGAAACAGATTATCGCTGTTTAAGGTTAAAATGGGAACGGGTTGGCAGTCAACTGCATTTATTTTACCTTCCGTGCACTCTTATTTACCTATAATTTCCACGCACACAAAGCGCATCAGGGGTAAATTTTCCTATGGCCGCAGATTACGATTCAGAAAAGAAAAGAAAGCTCGACTTGCTTGTTGCAAAGAAAATCGACCCCTACCCATACACTTTCAACCGCACGCACAAAGCAGCGCAGGTCAAAGACAACTACGACTCGCTTGAGGGCAAGGAAGTCTCGGTTGCCGGACGCATCATGCAGATGCGCTCATTTGGAAAACTCGTGTTCGCAACACTTGACGACGTGTCGGGACGAATCCAAGTCTACGCAAGCGAAGCGGACGTAGGAGCGGAAGTTCTCAAGTCTTTCGAGACAGCTGACCTTGGGGACATCATCGGAGTCACCGGCAAGGTCACCAAGACCAAGAAGGGCGAGATTTCAGTTGGAATCCAAAAGTGGGAGATGCTTGCAAAGTCGCTGCGCACGCTTCCTGAAAAGTTCCACGGGCTCGAGGATACCGAGACGCGCTACCGCAAACGCTACCTCGACCTGTTGATGAACCCGGAGTCGAGAAAAATCGCAATCACGCGCTCGAAGATGGTCAGCGCGATGCGCGAATACTTTGACAGCAACGAGTTCTTTGAAGTCGAGACCCCGATTCTCCAGCCGCTTTACGGAGGCGCAGCAGCAAGGCCGTTCATCACGCACCACAACGCGCTTGACACTGACTTGTACCTGCGCATCGCAAACGAGCTTTATCTTAAGCGGCTCATCGTGGGCGGGCTTGAGCGCGTTTATGAATTTTCAAAGGACTTCAGAAACGAAGACATTGATTCTACTCACAACCCGGAATTCACGCAGGTGGAATTTTACGCCGCGTACTGGGACTACAACAGCTGCATGCGCTTTACCGAGGGAATCCTCGGACACATAGTCGAAAAGATTCACGGCACCAAGAAGATTCAATTCCGCGGAAAGGAAATCAGCTTCGAAGCTCCGTTTGCAGTTGTCTCGCTTGTTGGGAAAATAAAGGAAAAATCCGGAGAGGACGTGCTTTCCTGGACTACTGACGCACAGGCCGTTGAGGCTGCGAAGAAGCACGGGCTTGACTGCAAGATTCCTAACAGGGCTCACGTAATTGACGCGCTGTTTGACAAGTACGTCCAGCCCGAACTGGTGCAGCCCACTTTCCTGATTGACTTCCCCGGCTTTATGTGCCCGCTTGCGAAGAAGAAGCGCGGGGACGAACGCCTTGCCGAGAGGTTCGAGCTTTTCATCGGAGGCGGCGAGTGCGGGAACTCGTACTCTGAAATCAACGACCCTGTTTTCCAGAGGCAGAAGCTTGAGGAACAGGCAAGGGAACTTGCTGGCGGGGACGACGAGGCGATGCCCCTTGACGAGGACTTCCTCGAGTCGATGGAGTACGGGATGCCTCCGACTGGCGGGATGGGCATCGGAATCGACCGAATGGCAATAATCCTTACTGACTCGCTATCAATCAAGGAAGTCATACTCTTCCCCAGCATGAGGCCGCTTGATGCTGACCGCAAGAACAACGAAAAGGCAGTTCCCAAGGCGGTTGCAGAACAGAGGCAAAAGGAGAAAGACAAGGGCAATGCTAAGGAAAATGACAATTCCAAGGCAACTGATTCTCACAAGACCGCGAGTGACTCCAAGGCGAATGAGAATTCGCAGTTCGCTGCAAAACTGAATACTCCGGGTTTTGCAGAGGACTTGGACGAAATGCCGTCGATTTGAGTAATCCTGCTACGACCAAAAAAATTAGAACCGTTCGGACAGGTTCTTTTCCCGAATTTTCCTTATCTTTGCAATATTCTCGTTTAGGTGCGCCTTATACGCTTCGTGAAGGTCGCTGGGCGCGGATATAGAATGCGATAGCTGGATGGTCAAATTATTTCCATGTATCTTGTCAAGAGCAGCTTTTGCTTCTGTCAAATCCTTGATGGCCGCATCGTGCACGCGATGCAGGTTCAACCGCGCACCGACAAGTTCAAGGGCGTTCCCCGGAGTCATCCGGTTGTTCGCGACTGCTTCCGCAGCCATCCCATACAACTTATGCTTGGCGGTAAAGTGACTCAGTAAATCTGGCAAAAGCACGCCCTTCTCGTTCAAGAGTACGCCCAGCTTGTCGTGGTGCTGCCTGAATGAATCGAAATCCTTTTGCTCAAGGCTTTTGCGTAAATGCAAATCAAGTTCCTTTACGCGTTTCGAACCAGGTTCGGCAAACATGACACCACACCACTCCTTTGATTTACTTGGAAAGCCTTGAGTCCAAGTAGCCCATCAGCTGATATCCGACGTCAAAACCAACTACCGCAAGGGCGTACGCCGGCTCGGAAAGCAGGATGGAAACCGCGATTGCAGTCACGTCAAGTATTATGCGGTAGGAAAGAAGCTTTCGCAAAGCCTTGTCCTTGATTTTCCCAAGGCTTGCACGGTCGGACAAGAGCTCATCAATGTACGCCGCAAGGACAAGTGCGGCAAGGGGAAGGAAATAGGGCGTCTTCAGACCGATTGCTATGGAAGCAAGGACGAATGAGAGCATCCCCGCATAATGTATCGGGTGGTCCTCCTTTCCCGCAAGGATTACCGCGATGATGACCGCAAGCACAGCAGTGGCAAGCACCGGGCTCTGGGTGAATATGATTGCGCCCACAAGGCCGTATGCGACCCCGGCCATGTAGCCATACATGCTGTGGCGAGAAAGCCTCCGGTCGTCGGCTATGTCATCGGCCAGCTTGACCATGCAACCGCAGAGTATGCAAAGCAAGTATACGAACATTCAAACCACACAAACCATTTGGAAGGGAGTAATATATTTCTGTTCAATCCTCTGCTCAAAGGAACTGTGAGATGATTATCGGGAAGAGCACGGTGGCATCCCCCTCCACGTAGGCGGACTTTGCCTTGTCGCTGATTTTCCCCCACGACACTGCCTCGTTGGTGCGCGCGCCGGTCATCGAGCCGTCGTACTGCGTGCCGGTTGAGACGTACACCGCATAGTCCAAACCTCCGCGCATTATGTTAAGGCCTATTGTGTGGTGCTTTGCAAAGCCGCCGCCAAGTATTATCGCGCCGGTCTTCTTGGCAAAGCCGACTTCGTTGCCGATTGCGCGCATGTCGCCGGCAGCGTCGATCACCAAATCGAAGTCCTGGCGGAAGAACGCAACGTGCATCCCCATCGCGCCATCGGTTGGCGCGGGGAGGACGACTTTGATGTTGTTCTTGTAGGCCCAGTACACCCACGAGCTTTCCAGGGCCTTGCTGTTCTTGAACTTTTCTGCGATGAACTTGCCGTACTCGTAGACCATCTGCGATGGCGTGATTACTGCGCGGAATTTTCCGTTTGGCCGTATTTCCTTTTTCTGCTCGAAAATCCGCGATAAAAATTCCATGTCCAGCTTCTCAAGGAACACGTACCTGTCGTTGGGCACGAGCACGTTGCCGATGCGGTTGACGCCCTTCTTGTGCAATGCCGCGTCGTCCTCGTTGAAGGTGCCAAGCAAAAAGGGCTTGCTGATTTTCATCACGTCCTCTTCTACCGAGCCAACTCCGGTCACGACCACGTCGCAGAACTTGCGGCGGCACAGCTCGGCAAAGAGCTCGCGCAACCCGCCTGAGACCATGTTGGAGGTGAAAGCAAGGAAGGTGTACGCCCCGTCCTTCTTCATCGCCTTGACCACGTCAACTGCGCGGCCCAGTTCCGAAGCCTGGAAGCCGCCCGACCGAAGCAGGTCGGCAAACTCTGAAAGCGTGGTCTTGGGGGAAACTTTCAATCCCTCGATGTTTTTTGTTACCATAATAATCAGCCCTTCAAATCAACAGCAAGCACTGCACAATACTTAGCCCCAATGGGGCTTTTATCGCTTTACGGCTGGCTCCATTCGATCTCGTAGTACTCGAACTTGCTGTCAGCAAGCGCGATGCGCTTCACCAGGTAGTGCGTGACCGCAGTCTCGCGGTCGCAAATTGCAAGCATCAGGTCAATGCCGTACTTCTTGGAAGTCTCAATTGCCTTGGCAAGCTCCTGGCCGCCAATCTCCTCCTCCTCGGAAAGGGCGAGCATCGCAAACCGCGGCCCCGAGGTCTTAGGCGTCTCGATGCCTTCCTTTGCGCGGTGGTAGAGGATGTAGTCGACTTCCGAGGGCACTTCCTTCCTGGTGCCGGGTATTGCAAGGATGAACGTTTTCTTTACCCCGTGGGCAACGCGGATTGCGCGGCTCCACTCGGAGATGAGCATCTTGCTTTCGCGCGGGAACACGTGGATTACGTGCTTGGAGTGCATCCAATCATCATTGGAGAGTGCAGGCGACGCTCCGGGAAGATAGAGCCTAAAGTGCGTCCCGAACTTGAAGCCGGTCTTGAGCACGCAGCCGCGAAGCCTCCAATCCTCATAGACTTCGTAAAGCGCAAGGAAATCCGAGCGCCGTTTTGTCGCTTCCTCGATGAGCCGCTTTTCGCCCACATTGAGCACAAGCCCGCAGTGGCGCATCAAAAACAGCGTCTCGTAAGCGTCCAGCTTGAGGAAGCGGCCGTGCTTGCGCGCCTTGTAGGTGCCAAGCTGGCCGAACCAGCCGTTGTCGTAAAGCTGGGCGCCGACTGCGTCGTCGTCAATCACGGTCATCAGGTCGTCGTAGAAGAACAGGCCCTTTGCGGAAATCTCGAACGGCTTGAACTCATCCGAAGGGTATTTCTTGACCGGGTTGCGGCCGTAATTCTTCTTGGCCTCGGAAAACTCGCGCGCAATAAGGCCGCGGTCGCGCCAGTCTTTGTAGCAGAAGTAGCGCGCTAGGAACTTTTTCGAACGGTCGCACTTGCGTGCGATGTCGTTGAATGAGAGCAGTTTGCCCGACGGGCTCTTGCACTCGGCGTTGCGCACGTCAAGAAGGTAAAGCGCCTCTTCCGGGGATAGCTCAAGCTCGAACTTTCCTTTTTCCTTTTTTTCAATGCCGTAAAAGCTGCGGTCAAGCGCCTGGACCGAAACCAGGTCGCGGACTGCCGCTTTCTCGCCGTCGAACTCGAAAACTACGCCCATAAACTACTACCCGCCAAGAGGCGCGTATGACACGTTTATATCCTTCAGGATTTTTGCTTACTATAGTATGGCAGCTCATAAATTAAACAGGTGCAAAGGCCAGGTCTCGCTCGAGTACGTGGTGGTCGTCGGCCTGGTTCTTGCGGCGTGCGTGCCGATTTGGGTGCTTGCACAGAACCACATTTCGGACGCGCAGACCCAGCTTGACGCGGCAACCGCTCAGGCATCCGTTGACGCGTTGGCAAACGCAGCAGACTGGGCCGCGCTTTCAGGTTACCCTGCAAGGCGCACCGTTGAAATCGAGCTCCCCAGCTCGGTGCAGGCCGCGCAAGTGCAGGGGCAGGAAATCCGCATACTTTTCTACGGCTCCGCCGGACTCACTGAAGCATACGGCGTCTCGCACGCCAACCTTACGGGCTCAATCCCAACAGGAGGAAAGAAAGCAAGGATGGTCGTTGCGGCAAGCCAGACGCAGGTCGGAAACGTAACAATAGGGCAGGCGAATTAGTCATGCGTCGCGGCCAGGTAGCCATGGAATTCGTCGCAGCCTGCATGCTGCTCATACTCGTGTGGACCGCGTTCTCGATGCTTTCAAGCGAGTGGAACCGCAGGACCTACGCAGTGGCCGCATCGACTGACGCGCAGGCGCTGCTTGAAAAAATCCACGACGCGGCCATCGACGCAAAGGCGGCCGGGGCAGGGTACTCGCACGCATTTACAATCCCGCAGGCGCTTGCAGGCAACGCCAACTATTCGGTGAGCCTTTACCCTGCACAGTCGACAATAGAAGTTACGTTCAAGGATTCAAGCGCATCCGTTGTGCTTCCGTTCAGCTCGTTTGGAGGAAGCGTCGGGTGCTGCAGGATAAAAGTGAATAACCAAGATGGCAACGTCGTGTTCTCGCAGGAGTAGAAGCCGCGGCCAGGCGCTGAGCGCGGAGATAGTGATTGCCACGTTCGTGTTCGTGCTAGCTGTTGCCATAATCAACCACGCGTACTCGCGGACGCTTGAGGCGGGGCTTTCTGGAACAACTGAACAGCGGGACATTTACAATTACGCGGGGCTCCTTTTGGATTCACAGGGCAGCCAACCGGATTGGGACTACGCAAACCACGGCGCACGGCCAATCAGCATTTCCTCAAGCGGCTCGATAAACGTCACCAAGGCGGCGCACCTTGTCGCGCTTCTTTACGATGACGAGAACACGACGCTTTCCGCCCTCTCAGCCGGGCCGTACAGGGTGGGCGTACGCATAACCGGACAGGACGGCCAGCCGATCGTGGTGGCGTGCCCGGGCTGCGACTGCGGCGGACGATGCAACGTCACGCTGGAGTACTATCCGCTGCTGTACTCAAGAAACATCTTCCCAGTCGAAGGCACCTACCGGCTGGTCAATGCAAACGGCTCCGGTGCGGGAGTTGGAAACGTGCGGCTGCTGTTCTACAGGACGTATGACTAGAAGGACTTGATGATTTGAAAAGGGAAAATAAAAGCAAAGGAATCGCATTCGCAATAGACGCGCTGTTCGCGATAGTGGTCATAGCAGCGTTCGCAATAACCGCGGTGCCGGCAAACCTTGCGGTCCAGGACGCGGGTGACGCAGCGCCAAAGGCGCTTGCAAAACTTTCCGTGACGACCGTTCGCGCAATGTGCCTTGCGACGGTAAGCGAGCTTTCGGCCAACTCGACGGAAATCGCCGCGTTGTACTCCGATGGAAACCTCACTGCGAACGATTCGGAAATGACGTTGTGCCAGCTTATGGCCAGGCTGGAGGCGGAAGGCAGCGGCTCGGTCCTGCGGGCGCAGGCAATAATTGCACAAACAATCGGGCCAACGACCCCGGATACTGTTGGGATTGCAATCTATGCTGACGGCACGCCAATTTACAACTCAACGGCCCAGCCCGCATCCCCTGCTGCAATGCATTCCTCCACGACGTTCGTCTATTCATATGGAACGTCTGGAATCGCGGCAGGCCCGCTCGGGCCTGTGAAAATCGAGGCGAGGGCGTGGCTGCCATGAGACGCGGTTTTGCCTACTCGCTTGCAGCGCTTGCGCTTTGCCTTGCCGTAGCCCAGGCTGCAATAATATTTTCCTCTTCCCAGTCCGCAGTCGCGTACCAGCGCGGCTCGCAAAAGGATGCAGTTGAGTTCGCCGCGTTTTCCGAAGGCGTTGTGGGGCTGCAATCCAGCCTGCTTGTAAGCTGCGGGCTAGCATCTTCTGCCGCAAGGGACTATGAGCAATCGGCCAACGCAACGTTCGTAAACAAGTCCTGCGTCCTTTCCTGCCTCGCAAGGGACGGTAACGCCACCAACTCCACCTGCCCGGGGGAGGGATTTATGCTGATTGAGACGTCCAATAAGGCGTATTCCCTGTCAAGCTGGGCGCAAGGCGTGGGCACGCGCAGGACAGGGGCGCTGGAAGTGTCTGAGGGCCTGCAATCAATCTATGCAACGGACAATGGCACGCACACGACCTGCACTGCCGAGGCGGCGGTCGCGGTAGCGACCATCGGCAACTCCACGTTCATATCGCGCAAGTATGCCGCGCAAAGAGCGGTGCCAAACACCTAACGCGATAGGCGGGCTTTTATTTGGCACAACATTAATAGTGCCATACGGCGCAGTTGCGAAACTGCGCAAAAACTAGGGCTGAGGGAAGAAGGATTTTGGCTGAGACAGGCGAATTGGATTTCTCTGAAAAGGCCATCGAGACCGTGGTCGACCGCCTCTACGACATAGTCAAGGCAAAGAAGTCCGTTCCCGTCCGGGACGTGGCGAAGGCCCTTTCGATTTCCGAATCCCAGACTGAGAAGCTTGCCCGGCTTCTGGAATCGTCCAAGCTAGTGCAGGTCAACTACAACCTGTCCGACATCATCATCACCATCGCGGAGGAGGCCAAGGTGGCCGCAGCAGCCCCAAGCGCGGATGCAGACCCTGCCGAGCGCGCACTGCTGTCCTCCTGTGAGGAAGTGGCAAGGGCAAAGGCACTCCTTGAATACTCCAGACGGCAGGTCGAGCAGCTTGCAAGGAAGATTTCACAGTCCGCACCGCAGCAGGCCGCCGCAATCAAGGCCCAGGACATCACCCCGACACTGCGCAAGAAACTGGAGGGCTTAGAGTCCGACGCCGCCGAGGCGAAGGCCCACGCCAATGCTGCTCTTGTAGCGGCCGCAGTTCTTGAGGAAGCCAGCCAGAAGCTAACGCAGGTAGTAGCCGCGTCAAGGAAAGGTGCACGCCAATGAAGGTAATCGACTCCTACACGGTTGAAAGCGAGGGCATTACCGCCCTGGTCCAGATAGTCGATGACGAGTCGTTCACGAACATGTACATGCTCCACCGCGCCAAGGTGCGCAAGTCAACGGAGGCGGTCATGGACTTCCTCAAGCAGCGCGTCATCGACGCAGTCAACATCAGCGCCTCCGAGATAGTCAACTTCAGCGCGTGGGAGAACCTGCGCGCAAACGTCAAGAAGAAGGCACGCGAACTGGTGCGCACCGAACTTGGCAACCTCGACCCCAAGGAAGAGGACCTGCTTGTCGGCAAGCTTTTGCAGGAGATGCTAGGGATTAGCGAACTCGAATTCTTCCTTAATGACGAGCAGCTGGAGGAAGTAGTGGTAATTTCCTCAAAGGACCCAGTATGGGTCTATCACCGCAAGTACGGCTGGCTCAAGACCAACGTCGGCATCGCGACGGAGGAGAACATCCGCAACTACGCGGCAATAATGGGGCGGCGCGTTGGCAAGCAGATCACCAACCTCGACCCGCTGATGGACGCGTACCTTCTTTCGGGCCACCGCGTCAACGCAACGCTGTCGCCGATATCCGCAAAGGGCAACAGCATCACCATCAGGAAATTCCGCAAGGACCCGTTCACGGTAATCGACTTCATCAACCCCAACCTCAACACCACGTCGGTCGAGGCGCTTGCGTTCATCTGGCTTGCGGTGCAGTACGAGATGAACCTGCTCGTAGGCGGAGGCACCGCGAGCGGAAAGACGTCGTTCCTTAACGCGATACTTGCGTTCACCCCGCCCAACCAGCGCGTGGTCAGCATTGAGGACACGCGCGAGCTGATGCTTCCGACGTACCTGCACTGGACTCCGATGGTCACGCGCTTGCCAAACCCCGAAGGAAAGGGGGGCGTGAGCATGCTTGATCTGGCGGTGAACTCGCTGCGCATGCGGCCCGACCGCATCGTTCTTGGCGAAGTCCGCAGACAAAGCGAGGCCGAGGTGCTGTTCGAGGCAATGCACACCGGACACTCCGTATACTCGACAGTCCACGCGGATGACGCTTCCCAGATGAAGGCAAGGCTCATCAGCCCGCCCATCAACCTGCCCGAGCAGTTCCTCTCTGCGATGCACCTTGCGGTTGTGCAGTACAGGCAGCGCAGGACGGGCGTGCGCAGGACAACTGAGATTGCCGAGATAATCCCCGGCGAGCGCGGGACCAGCTTCAACGTCATTTTCCAGTGGAACGCCCAGGACGACACCCTTGAGAAGGTCGACGAGCACATCCGGATTGACAACGAAATCAAGGCCCGCACGGGCATGAAGCAGAAGGACATCACAATCGACCTTGAACAGAAGAGGACCATCCTGCTTGCCATGTCCGAAGCCGGTATAAACAAAGTCGACGACGTCGGAATGATATTCGCCAAATACTACAAGTCGCCCAAGCTGGTAGCGGAAAGCGCGGCCAAGGGCGCAAGCCAGATGCGGAAGCTCCTGTGAGAAGAGGTTGAAACGACAGTGGAAAGCAAGATCCCCATGCTGCCGTTTTCGCTAGTGCCTCCGCAGTTTACGTTCGCGCTTGCAAGCAAGACCCGGCCCATCGGCACGGCGGTGCAGGCCTGGGTGCCCATCCTCGGAGACGACCTGATGGGCGCAGGATATGAGGGCATCGATGTGGACACATATGCCACCGCATGCGTGCTAAACGCGTTCACCAACTTCTTCGCAGTATTCATGTTCATCAACTTCCTCAGCGTGGCCACGCTCGCACCGATGCTCCTTCTTGCGGGGCTTGCCTCGGCAGGCATCGGCATCGCGACTCTGGTCACCTGCCTGGTGTACCCGCAGATAATCGCGGCCCAGAGAAGGCGCGCAATCGACGCGAACATGATAACCGCAACAAGGCAGCTGCTCATCCAGATACGATCGGGAGTCCCGCTTTTCAACGCCCTGCTTTCGGTAAGCACCGGGCACAACAAAGTCTCCGACGAGTTCTACAAGATTGTGGCCAAGCTCAACGCCGGAGTGGCCGAGGCGGACGCTCTTGCCGAGGCTTCGGCAACTTCGCCGTCGATGCAGTTCCGCAAGGTCGTGTGGCAAATCAGCAACGCGCTCAAGGTGGGCACCGACGTCGGCCTGGCGCTTGAGGCCACGCTTTCCGAGCTTGAGCTTGAGCAGACCGAGCAGATCAAAAAGTACGCCCAGGAGCTTTCGCCCCTTACCATGATTTACATGATAAGCGCCATCATAGTGCCCAGCCTCGGGGTGACGATGCTCATTGTCATCGGTTCCCTGCTTTCGTTCCAGATCCCGCAGGCCTTGCTTGTGGTCATATTCATAGTGATGATAGCCTTCCAGCTTCTCTTCTTGAACTTCGTCTCCTCGCGGAGGCCGGTGGTATGATACCATGAAGGCCAGCCGCATAATCATAAGGTCGTCCTACATACTGCCGCGGCAGTGGGTTGATGCCATAGGCCGGCTGCTGGTCAAGGGGGGCTTCAACACCACAAAGCACAGGTACCTGATAGGCCTTGCGATGTTCGGAGCAGTCTCGCTGGGCACACTGGTGTTCTTGGTATGCATAACTGCGGTAAATGACTTCCAGTTCGCGGCCTTCTCCGGGCTTTTGGTGCTGCTGGCAGAAATCGGCGGCGCATACTTCATCCTCAAGTCAACCGCCTACCAGCGCAGCAGGCGGATAGAGAGCATGCTCCCGGACGCACTGCGCATCATCTCGGCAAACATGCGTGCCGGCATGACGATAGAGAATGCGCTCTGGTCTGCAGCAAGGCCGGAATTCGGCCCCTTCCGCGACGAGCTGAGCAAGGTCGCCGCCGACACATTCGGCGGGATGCCTATCGAGGACGCTTTGCTTGCTATGCCCGAGCGGGTTGACTCGAAGCTTGTTGCGCGCGCAATAGACTTGATGGTAGGCGGCTTGCGTCTGGGTGGAAGAATGACCGACCTGCTTGACAGGATTGCCTCAGACATCTCTTCGCGCCAGAACCTCCAGCGCCAGATAGAGACCTCGACTACCACATACGCGATTTTCATCGTGTTCTCCGCACTCGTTGCCGCACCCATGCTCTTTGCGGTCTCGACATTCTACTCCGAAATAAACGAGAAAACCATTTCCGGCTTCACGCAGGGGCTGCAGGTGGACTCAGCAGCCCGCGCCCGCATATCCACGTCGGGCATCCCCCTGCTGATGCCTACGACCAACCAGCCCGACCAGATCGGTTTTGACGAAATCCGGCTGTTCTCGCTGGCAGTCATAATCATAACGGCGTTCTTTGCATCCCTGCTCATAGCGCAGATAAAGGAAGGAGAGGCCCACCGCGGGCTTTCCTACGTGCCGATATTCGTCGGCGCGGCGATGATGATTTTCATATTCAGCCTTATGGGCCTTGAGACGATATTTACGGGCATGTTTTAGCTGGGCAACGGTCCCTTGGCCGAACAGCACGCCTTAAATAAGGCAGGAAAGTAATTTTTCCAGAACGATTCAAATGGTGGTATAATTATGTCAAAAGGGCAGACCGCGCTCGAATACCTTGTCACGTACGGCTGGGCCATACTCGGCATAATCATCATCATGGGAGTGCTCATCTCATTTGGAGTGTTCAACCCCAGCAAGTGGGCCAACGTACGCCAGCAGGGCGGGTTCTCCTCGCTTGCGGTGCTTGACCACAGCATAATGGCGGGGGTCGGCGGCACCATGAAGATAGCGTTCCAGAATACGCGCGGAAACTCCATCACCATCACACAGGTAGTGTCAATGGCCGGAGGGTGCGGCTGGACCGGCTCGCAGCTTCTTACTGTTGACAACCCCGTGACGATTACGACCACGGCATGCAACCAGACTACGGTGACGGGCGCAACCGTCGGCTCCGCGTACGACTTCTCCGACGTGGCGGTGACGTACACCGACTCCGTGTCAAGCATGGCGCACACCGAACGCGGCTTCATCAAGGGCCAATACCAGTAGGCACTCATGGCCAAGGAACGTTTTCCAGCACAATACCGAGAAAAATACGCCGCCATTCTTGGAAGCGAATTTGACAGGTTCATCGCCGCCTTTGACACAAAGGCCAAGAAAACGCTCTGGTGCAACTCCATCCTGACTACTCCGAAAGAGCTTTGCAAAGAACTGGCCGGCCGCGGCTTTGAACTTTCCCCGCTTGAACTCTCAAAAAACGCGTTCCAGATAGACTCGGGCCCCGAGAGGCCCGGCCAAGACGAGGCGTTTGCGCAAGGCAGGTTCAACCTGCAGGAGAAGGCCGCGATGCTGCCGCCTATTGCCCTTGGCGCGATGCCGGGCGAGCGAATACTCGACGCTTTCGCAGCGCCTGGGAACAAGACGCTCCAGCTGTGCTGCATGTGCAATAACTCCGCGGAAATCACCTGCCTGGAACGCGACCCTACCCGCATCGGCACACTCAAGTTCAATGCACGAAAATACGGCATGCAGATTGACGCGAAGAAGCTTGACTTCCAAAAATTCAAGGACCGCGAAGGGTTCGACAGGATACTCCTTGACGCGCCGTGCAGCTCGGAAGGCATGGCAAGAAAGAGGCTCGACGCGCTTGACGAATGGAGCCAGCACAAAGTCGAGAACATGTCCAAGAGACAGAAGAAGGCAATAGTGCGCGGTTTCGACTTGCTCAAGGAGGGCGGCACGCTCGTCTACTCCACCTGCTCGCTCTCGCCCGAGGAGGACGAGGAGGTCATAGACCACTTGCTTTCAAACAGGACTGGCGCGAAAGTTGAAAAGACAAAAATAGCGGGAGTAAAAGCGTCCAAGGGCATTTTGCAGTACAAGGAAAAGGGATTCGACACCCAAGTCGAGAACTGCTCAAGACTCTGGCCGCACGAGTGGGACTGCCAGCCGTTCTTCTATGCAAAAATCACGAAGGAAAAGCAGGCAGGAGCGGCAAAAACTGGAAACGGCGGTTGAACCATCCGAAGCGCATATAACTGTTGTTGCATAAAGTCGTCTTACAAACTTTTACAAAAAAAAGGTAGGTTGCCTATGACAATAGTTGCCCCGCAGACTTTCGACGCCATACTTTCGGAAAAACGCGAGGAAGTCCCAGGAGTAATCACGATGCGCCTGACGCCGGTTGACAACCGAAAGCTCTCATTCGCGCCCGGCCAGTTTGCGATGCTGTGCTTTCCCGAAGAGACGGACCCGCAGCGCAAGTGCCGCGCATACTCTATATCGTCAGCACCGCAGGTGACCGACTACGTCGAGGTCACAATCAAGATAGTCAAGGAGTGGACCACCCGCATGACGTCGACCCCAGTTGGAACCAAGCTGCAGGTCAAGATGCCCTTCGGCAGGTTCGTGCTCGATCCTGCCTGCAAGGACCACGTGTTCATCGCGGGCGGGGTTGGAATCACGCCCTTCGCCGCGATGTCCAGTCACCTGGCGGCAACAAAACCCGAAGGCGTGAAGGCGACGTTATTCTACAGCGCAAAGACCCCTGCGACGCTGATATTCCGCAGGAAGTTCGAAGACATTGCAAAAGAGTGGTCCGGGCTCAAACTTGCGTTCACGATTACGGACAAGGAATACGCAGGCACCGACTGGAGCGGCCACCGCGGAAGGCTGGACGCAGAGTTCATCAAGGCCACCCTAGGCGGAATCGAGGGGAAGAAGTTCTACCTGTGCGGCTCCGCACAGATGATGGGCGGAATCGAGGAAATTCTCGAAGCCGCGGGCGTTTCCAAGGAAAACATCCACACCGAAAAGTTCGGCTAGGCGCAGGGCAGAAAAAAGTTTAAAAGAAAAATAGCGTCAGCGCTTGGCCTTCATCTTTTCGCCGACGAAACTGATGAGGTCGCGCAGCTTCTTTTCCATCGTCGGGTAGTCCACAAGCTCGTCAAGGCCGGTTCGCATCGACTCAATCTCGGGCTTCATCTTGAGGTACTCGCGCTCAAGCTGCTCAAGCCTGCCGGACAGCTCGCCGATTTCCTTCTGCGTGCGGCGCTGGTAGTCCAGGACAAAGTATATCGCCACTACAAGCACGACTATCGAGATTGCGAAAAGGCCGAATGCGATTGCGCTCATTCCCAAAATATCCATAAACTCATGACCCCTCGATGACTGCTGAAGTCAGGTCCTTGGCCTGCTTTGTGATGCTCTGCATCGCGTTGCGGGTGATCTTCTTCTCAAGCCCCGACTTCGCCTCCTGGATGCCGTCAGTCATCGCAGCAGACTCTGCGTGCGCCGACTCGATGCGGCCCGACAACTCGGCCACCTTTGCGACTGCGTCCTCGTGCGTCTTCTTGGAAAAATAGTATGCGCCTGCTGCGCCCGCTACTGAGACCAGGAAACAGAAACCCGCAACCAACAGTTCGTCTGCCATAAGCAATCAGTAACCTCAGGCACAAGACCCTACAAGCGGCCGCGCTCCCGACTGCCTCATGGAATAGGTCATGAAGTTGTACAGGATGTTGACCTGGGTGATTTCAAACGACCTGCCCGTTGCGGTGTATGTGCAGGGGTTGCCGTTTACGAAGTTTGAAACGTAGATTGCCTTCTCCTCGCCTGCGGTGAACACGTGGAAGCCGGTGCTCAAGTTGCGCACATTGCCCGCCCCGTCGTCGAATTGTATATCGGTCACGTTGAGCTTGTCGGAACCGCGGTTCGCAACCACAAGCAACGCAGTGCCGTTGCCAAGCCGGACCGTAGTGATGGAGAACGGCGTGGCGGTCTTCCAATAGGACTCGGATTCCTTTTCCCTGCTGGGGCCGCCGACTTGCGGGAACCAGCCCAAAAGCGCGATGATGACCATCGCAACCAGAAGCACCGCGCCGAGGATGACCAGATATTCGGTTGCACCCTGTCCCTTTGAATTAGCCATAGAATCACCTAAACTACGAATGACTTATGCAAGGAGAAAGGATTGGGGAAATAAAAAAGTAGGTTTTGGGAAAAGGTTTTCCCAAAATTGAAGAGAAAAAGAAAAAAGGGGAAAGTGCCTACGAGCACCTTCCTACCAGGGCCTGCGCGCCCTGCTGGCGGATGCCCGATATAGTTCCCTGAGTGTATGTGAACGCCACGACCTTGAACTCGAACGCGGTGCCTGAAGCCTTGCCAGCGCACGGGTTGCCAAAGGCAGTCGTGTTGGATATAACTATCTCCTCGCCTGCGTTGAAAATCTGGTTCGGGGCCGCGATCGAGAAGTCCGTTCCGAACCCGTCCTGCACAGAAATGTTGGTCAGGTTCAGCTTGTCAGCAAGCCGGTTTGACACGGAGAACGTAATTGCGCTGGTGCTGACTTTGAACGTTGTTATCGCAAACGGGCTCGCGCCGGACCAGTACGACTTGGACTGCTGCTCCTTGGTCGCGCCGCCAAGAGACGGGAACCAGCCGAGCAGGCTGACAATCACAAGTGCGACCAACAACACTGCACCGAGGATAACTAGATATTCAGTTGCGCCCTGACCACGTCTCATTACCAAAAAACTCACCTTTGAAATGAACCTGAAAGGTGAACGAGCGGACGGTTAAAAAACGTTTAGAAAAGGCTGAAAAAGAAAAAGGAAGGGGGAAAGTGCTTATGAGCACCTTCCTACCAGGGCCTGCGCGCCCTGCTGGCGGATGCCCGATATAGTTCCCTGAGTGTATGTGAACGCCACGACCTTGAACTCGAACGAGGTACCGGTCTTTGACGTGAGCCCAAAGCACGGGTTGGTCGAGTTCGCGACAGTCGCAGTAAGCACCATCTCCTCGCCTGCGTTGAAGTACTGGTTGGGGATCGAAATCACCTGGGTGGTTCCAAAGCCGTCCTGAACCTCGATTGCAGTCAGGTAAAGCTTGTCCGCAAGCCTGTTGGAAAGCGAAAGCGCAATTGATGTGTTGGTTACCTTGGAGGTACTGATTGCGAACGGGCTGGTACCGGTCCAATACGCCTTGGACTGCTGCTCCTTGGTTGCGCCGCCAAGAGACGGGAACCATCCGAGAAGGCTGACGATTACAAGAGCGACTAGCAATACCGCGCCCAAAATGACGAGATACTCAGTTGCGCCCTGTCCTTTCCTATATTGCATCCGAAACCACCTTTAGATGAAAATTGATAAAGGAATCAAGAAGCCGGGTTTAAATATATTAGCCTGCTTGGGCGGTTTTTAACCCTAAACTGCAAAAACAGGAAACCACCTCTGCGGGAAACGATGCATTTTTAAATGGCCGAATAGAAAGCACATAAAATAATTGATATTAAAAAAAAGGTGAACTGTCGATGTCTGGAACAAAGAGAGGCCAAGGCGCATTCGAGTACATACTTATGTTGTCCGGAGTCCTCCTGATCGTAATACTCATCATATTCATCCTGCAGGGAACGCTCTCAGGAACAAACAACACGATGGCAGCACAACAGGGCACGTTCTCCAACACCGTGACCGCGGAGTTCGTGGCACCGTACACTGCAAACCTGATAGTCACAAGTAAGACAGGCAACCTCGTCGGCGCGACGTACCCGTGCTGCGCAAACGGAGTCGGATGCGCAAGCGGCATAACCACCGCGTGCAACCCGACACTGCTCACCTGCCCGTCAGGCCAGTTCGACAAGAAGACCGGAAGATGCGCATAAGCGCATTTTCTTTTTTTTATATATTTTCTTAATAGCAAAAAAATGGTGATTATTAGATGATGAAACGCGGCCAAGGGGCATTTGAATACATACTCATGCTATCGGGAGTCCTCCTGATCGTAATACTCATCATATTCATCCTGCAGGGAACGCTCTCAGGAACAAACAACACGATGGCAGCACAACAGGGCACGTTCAACAGCACGGTAACCATGAACATCGTGCCGCAATACAACCCCAACCTCGTAGTCACGCTCAAGACAGGCGGAGTGAACGGACCGCTGTTCCCGTGCTGCGTACTCAACAACGGGACCGTGGCAACAGGCACCACGCTTGGCTACAACACAACCTGCGGAATCACAGGCGGCCAGACTATGACGGCCTGCAACAGCACGCTCAACTGCCCGTCAAGCAAGTTCGACAAGAAGACCGGAAGATGCGCATAAGCACACGCATCCCACCCATCTTTTTTCCGGTGATTAATTTTGCATAGGCGCGGCCAGGGCGCATTCGAATACATACTCATGCTATCGGGCGTGATTATGATGGTCGTCCTGATAATACTAATATTGCAGGGCAGCATCGCATCCACAAACAACACCCTTGGAGGCAACCGGAACGCGTTTGAGAACGCCATTGAGATTGACTTTGTAAACCACCACACCCAGAACCTGTACGTTGCCGGAGCCACCGGCGGGGTAAACAACTCACCCTGCTGCACCAACCAGGTAACGCCAAACCAGCGGTGTTTTGGCCCATACGGGCTAAACGCCACGAAAGCCTGCAACGTCAACATAACCTGCTCTTCAAAATACTTCAACAACGCCACCGGCACGTGCGGCTGAAAGGCAAACCCGCCACAATCCAGGACAGCAATAGCCAAAGCAAGTGAGAACAGATGCGACGAGGACAGAACTACTACGGCATAATGCTAGTGTGCGTGCTGGTGCTCACAGTTGGAACAATATACCTGCTGGCGCAGACGCCGCCCACCATCAATGCGGCGATTACCCAGTCGCAGAACCGGCTCGCGGACGGGATAATCAAGGGAGTGGTCGGCGTTACCGACGCCAACCTGCTTGTGCTTTCACGGACCGGAAACATCGCACAAAACTCCACCATACCCTGCTGCGCAAATGCTGGTGTTGGCGGCTGCGGAAAGGATGTCAAAAACTGCACGTACTCCAAAGGCGACGGCCTCGCGTGCTTTTCACAGCTTTTCGACACCGAGAACGGCTCGTGCGCACAGTAGCTTGACGGTTCGCGTTGCCTGCGGCCACGCATATGCTAGAAAGGGTATTAAGCGCAAAAAGAGTAGCGAATACAGTATGAAGAGAAGGGCCCTTGGCCAGCGCGGGCAGACCTCCACGGAGTACATGCTGCTGATTGCGCTGGGCCTTACAGTAGTCATCATCTCGATAGCGATAGCCACGCAGATGAAGGACATGACGGACACCCTGCTGGTGCGCGCGCAGATTGAGCGCGACTCGACCATCTCGATGATAGTGCGCTGATGGTGCGGTCGGCCTCAAAACGATTATTAGAACCCGCGGCATACACCTTGTTTGGCAACCGAGTATGACTGACATCCTCCTTTTCACATTCGCCTCGGCATATTGCGCCGCTGCATGCTACCTTGACTTGAGAAAAAGGGTAATACCGGATTGGCTGACCTACGCCGGGATTGCTGCAGGGCTTCTGATTGGGGCGTTCGTCTGCACGTACTTGGGCGCGCCGTTTGCAATCCAGTACGCGGCAATGCTCGCAGTCGCGCTTGCCCTGGGCTACGCTTTGTTTCTTCTCGGAGTCTGGGCCGGCGGGGACGCAAAACTATTCTGGGCTTTTGCCGCGCTCTTTGGAGCGGCCGGAAGGGCGGAGCCGTTCCTTCCAGTTGCGCTGTTTGCCGCTTCCGCGCTGCTTTTCCTTGCGGCCACGTTCCTGTTGAACGTAAAGGCGGTATTGAAGAAAAGAAAGGAATGCAAAAAAATAGTCTTTGAGGCAGTAAGAAAGTCTGCAAACGCCGCAGCTGTTGCCGCGCTCTTTGCGGCAGGAATCGCAAATGATGTTGCGCTGGTCGCGGTAATTTCCGCTGCGTTCCTGCTCGTCAGGCTGCCGAAGTATTTCTGGGCGGCGGTGCTGCTTGTTGCGCTGGCGGTAAATGCGGATGCAGCGGCAGTTGCATTCCCTGCCGCGTTTGCCTTTGCGATCGCGCTGGGAACAATCGTAAGAATCAGCGCAGACATAATCGCGCCGAGCCTCTCCTATAGGGTAGCCGCAAGGGACCTTGAGGAAGGAATGGTTCCCAAATACACGGTCATCGAAAAGGCAGGAAAAGCGGTGCTGTTCAAGCCGAGGCTTGGCTTGAAAAAGGTGCTTGCAGCAGTGGGACGGGGCGAAAAAGACGCAATGAAAATCCTGCGCGACGCGGGGCTCCTGCCCCCGGTACGGGTGAGGATTGTAGCGGACGCGTCGTATTCCGGCGGGCTTGACGCAAAGCAATTGCAGAGGTTAAAAAAGCTGGAAAATGTTAGATGGTTGCAAGTGCAGAGGACGATGGCGTTTGCGCCTTTCCTGTGCGCTTGCTTTCTTGCGGCGCTTGCCGGGTTATTCTGAGGTCAATCGAAAGATGCGCGGACAGGTCGGGCTTGAATTCTTCCTGATACTGGGATTCTGCCTCGTGATGCTGACGATACTGATAGCCAATTCGGAGAAGCAGCTTGTGGAGAACGAGAAGCTCGACGCCGCGGTGCTTTCCCTTTCCGCGCTCAACTCCGTGTCCAACGCACTCAACACGGTCGCGATACAGGGAAACGGCGCGAAGATGACGGTGAACGTGTACCTGCCGTCGAAGACCAAGTGCTTCCTGCTCACTACCGCGGACCGGCTTTCTTGCGACATAGGCGACGAATTCGGACGGCGCGTCTACGGCATGCGCCTCATGGCGGCCCCGCAGACGATAAACGACGCGTGCTACACCGTTTCCGGCTGGATGGACGTGACAGTCAGCAAGTCCTCCGGAAAGATTGAAATATACTGCTCGATGCAGACGTGATGGTCCGATGCTCAGTGAAATGAACAAGGGACGGGCACAGACTTCGGTAGAATACATGCTTGCCCTTGCGCTGACCATCGTGCTTGTCGCGGCGATAATGGTGACCGGCTTCAAGGAGCTGGAGCTTGACCTTGCGCTTTCGGCCGCAAGGATGGGCGGCACCGACTTCACCGCCAAGAACTCGAACTACACGCTGGGAAGGATTGACTTTCGGGTGAACGAGATTACGAACACAGTCAACGTCACGCCGCGGTTCCACTTCCGTGGAGCAAGCACTGCATCCGGCGCGGACGCAACAGACGCAGGCGACCTGTGCTTCCAGAAGATGCGCAGCGTGTTCCACCCTGAAGAGGCCGGCGCGAGCGCGGACAACTGTTTTGACGCGCCGTACAGACGATACTGCATAACCCCGGTAATCCTCCCGGCATAGGCGACAAACCTTATGAAGCTCCTACCAACCGACGACATCTCAAGGTTCCAGGCGTTCGCCGTGCTTTTCCTGGTGTCAATACTTGCCTCGACGTTCATAGGCGCAGTAGCGTTCGCATCCACTCTCCTGCTTTTTGCCGTGCTTTGCACCTTCCTCGCCAGGCCGCTTGCGGCTGCACAGAGAATGCAGGCATACGCCCTGTTTGGGGTGTTTTCGCTCTTTGGAACAGGCGCGTTTGCAGCAGGCAACATGATGTCATCGCCAAGCCAGGCCCTGGGAATGGTGCCGTTTCTCGCGCTCGGGTTCCTTGCCATATACGCGATAGTGAAGCTGTACGTGGTGAACTGGGACGCCGAATGCAAAGTCATCGGGTACTCCGGAGGCTACGCGATAGTCGACGTGGCGCCGTCGGTGCTGTCGGCAATCCCTGCGGGAATAACCGCGGTGAAAAGCAGGCCCGTTGCCAAGGGGAAAAAGGCGCGGCTTGTTTTTGCGCGGAAGCTGCTCGGGTCCGCTTCAAAACCGATTGCGCTTGAGGCGTACTGATTTTTT
>Ga0209340_1000921_pt1 | contig 24948 bp, 26 predicted proteins | sample EPASupsiteSAE323_FD_187266 | JGI IMG/M metagenome (GOLD analysis project Ga0209340, IMG submission 187266) | Bioremediated contaminated groundwater from EPA Superfund site, New Mexico - Sample SAE3-23 (SPAdes) (version 2) | ecosystem: Environmental > Aquatic > Deep subsurface > Groundwater >... | reverse complement strand
TACAAGCAAGCCAGCCCCGGCAGTAAGTTTGGCAGCATCGAGGTATTCAAAGCCGGAGTTGATAGGATTTTGATATTTTTTATCTTTTTCTTTGTCTGATTTAAAAAATAAATCTGATTGTCCCGAAGTAGATTTTCTTAAATATGACTGCTTTACGGGTATCGATGAATATTGTGGCCAGATTGTATTTCTATCAGAGCTGTTTACTAACATAAATTATTCCTATAATGTTCACTATTATGCTGAACCCGTTCGACTCGCTTCGTTTGCTCAGGACAGGACTATTTCAGCATCTGTTGATACGTAGATCCTGAAATAAATTCAGGATGACACGAGTCAATATTATTTAGTCTAATTTATGTGTTTACGATTGCGCCGCCGCCCTGTTTTCCGATCTGGAATTTCATATAATCGTTAATAGATTTTTCGAGCGGAACGTCTTCGCTGCGCGCTTCCTGATCTATTTGTTCAGACAAGCTTGTTTCAGCAGATTTTGCTCTTGAAAATACATCCATTTCTTTTGTTTTTGCAAATGCGCTGACACTTCTGTGATAAAGAGCTACAGGAAGTGTTAAAGCTAATGCACCAAGTCCCCAAATCATACCAAACTTTCTGGCTTCTTTTGCCTCTTTGCCTGATAATAATCCTGCTCCAAGACCAACTGCAGCACTGGTCACCATAGGAACAACAGATGCGCTGAAATATTCCAACCCTTTGTTTACTGGATTTTGATAATCTTCTTTTTTCTGGGAAAAACTTACGCTGTCATTTTGAATCTGATTATTGAACTGAGCTTTTCTGTTTAAGTTTGACTGCTGTTTTTGTTGGTCGAATGAAACAACGCTTACATTTTGTCCTAACGAACTTACTGCCATTTTGTAACCTCCGTTTTTATCTGATATATAGAAAAATTCTTTCATGTATAAATGCCGCTCAATATAAAATGTTGCTACCCGTAAGCAGAGAATGAATTTGTAATGTACTGTTTTTTCTTGGGATAGAACTTTTTTGACTATTCAGGACTTAAATTAATATTCCTTAATAACCTTTTTTAGTAGTTTTTATCTATACCTATGCATTTTGTGCGTTCATTATATCATAATTAACCTTATTTTTTAAGAAGTATTTACAGGTTATTTGCCAGTTTATTTTAAATTGTTAATTTAATTAAGTAATGTTAAGTTTTTTTTCGCTTCTAAACGTGGTTTTTAAAAGAATCTTGGCTATTTTACGGTTTTATATTTCAAATAAATGTAAAATAAAACTAATATTCATGAAGTTTTAAACAGGTTAATAATCCTTTAACTATATATATTAACCAAGTTGATTAAATAACTGGTGTTTTATGATCATTCCGCCTGAGATTAATATGAGTAAATCTTTGCATCCTGAAGATTTAAGTATTCTTGATAAATATGAATCTTCTGAAAAAACCTTGTTTCAAATAGATTCAGAATTTAATAAAATTTGTGTTGTGGAAAATTCACTGGGGCGGTTTTTAAAGTTTGATGATTCTTATCAATCAGGAGTTTTAAACTATAATTCCTGTCCTAATAATCTGCCTTATATTAATTATTTTCTTATTTCCTGTATCTTAAATCCTGATATTGAAAGTATATTAGTGCTTGGCATGGGATCAGGTTATTTTATCAGAAGTTTGATAAAACTTCTGCCTCATCTGAAAAATATTGAAATTGTCGAAATTGATCCTGATGTCATTAAAATTGCGCAAAAATATTTTAATTTTAAGGAGAATAATTTTGTAAATATCAATATTCAGGATGCAAGAGTATTTGTTAGAAATTCAAAAAACAAATATGACCTGATAATCATGGATTTATCCTCTCATGAAGGTCTATTTTATAGATTTATGACTGAAGAATTTTTGCATGAAGTGAAGACATTATTAAATCCTGATGGGATATTTGTTTCCAATTTATTTGGATCACCTGATTTCAGGCATGATAATAATCAGGTGTTCAATTCTGTGTTGAAAACTTATAAAACTGTTTATAATGATATCCTGATTTTTCCGACAATTTATGGAAATCAGGAGTTTTACAGGGAAACTTTAGGATTTAAGCATGAGCTATCGGATTTAACCAATATAATTTTGTTTGCATCAGAAAACAGCTTTAATCTGGCAAAGGATGAGCTTGTTTCAAGGTCTTTGAAGTTACAAGAAACATATAATCTTACTGAATTAAAAAAAATTGATAAATATGCAGAAGATTTGTATGAAACAGGTATAAATTTAGATAATTTTTCCGTGTTAAAAGATGAATGGGAAAATGATCCGCAATTTAATCTTAATAATTTAAAAAATTATCTATATATTGACCATATGGTTAATGACCAGCAGGATAAAATAAATCCTGTGGATGATGAAAGAAAATCGGTAAAATCAGGATAATAAAGTAATATACTCGGTTAAAATTGATTTCAGGTCTTTTTAAGTTAGTAATATTTAACAAAAAATAAATTCGTGACAGGCATAAATTCTTAAATCTTGAGGGAGATGGGTAAATGAATATATTGGGCGTAAAAAAGTTTAGATTGGGAATATTAATTTCCATGTTTTTAATAATGTTGAGCACCGTTGCCGTTAATGCTCAGGCCAGTATGCCTACTTTAAGCATTAATTTGGGATCTGCAAACAGTCCGCAGGAGTTTAGCAAGGGACTTCAAATTCTAATTTGGATGACCGTATTAACATTAGCACCTGGTATTTTTGTAATGGCAACTGCATTTACACGTATTGTAATTGTTTTATCTCTGACGAGACAGGCTATAGGTACAGCTTCACTTCCGCCATCACAAATTATTGTCGGCCTTGCAATGATTCTCACTTTTTTTGTTATGGCACCTACTTTTAATGAAATAAATAATCAGGCTTTTCAGCCTTATATGAATAATAAAATAACGCAGCAGGCTGCACTGAAAAAAGGTGTAGAACCGCTTAGAAAATTTATGTTTAAACAAACTGAAGAGAGTGATCTGGCTTTATTTGTTCAATTATCCAAGATAAAAAAACCCAGAGTAACAGCAGATGTTCCAACATACGTTCTTTTACCTTCATTTATTATCAGTGAACTTAAAACAGCTTTTAAAATTGGTTTTATGATATTTATACCATTTTTGGTTATTGATATTGTTGTATCAAGTATTCTTGTATCGATGGGTATGCTCTTTTTGCCACCTGTTACAATTTCTATGCCGTTCAAGATAATACTTTTTGTGTTGATTGATGGCTGGCATTTAATTGCGCAGTCGCTTGTTATGGGATTTCAATAATTTAATCAGATAAAATTTGGAGTTTAATATGTCACAACTTGTTTTTCTAACTATTTTAAAGCAAACACTGATTTTAGTAATTGAGCTTTCTGCTCCTGTACTTATTGTTTGTATGGTTGTAGGGCTTGTAATCAGTATATTTCAATCTGTAACGCAAATACAGGAAGCAACTTTAACCTTTGTACCTAAAATATTGGCAGGTATATTTGCCATTATTCTTCTTGCCCCCTGGATGCTGGAAGTATACATAAATAGTGTCAATGAACTTTTTGCGTCTATGTCAGGACACCTTTATTAATGGCGAATTTTATTTAAGTTTGGACAGATTATGAATCAGGATTTATTAGTTTTATTTTCAGGACAGAGCATAATTGTTTTTTTGCTGGTAGTATCCCGTATATCCGGCATGCTTACAACCGCACCTCTTTTTTCCACTTTTCCGATTCCTGTAATGGTAAAAGCATGTTTGTCAGCTCTTATTGGGTTTATAATGTATCCATTAATCCTACATACATCACATTTTCAGATGCCTCATGATATAATATCAATGTCACTCCTTATGTTTAAAGAATTACTTGTAGGCATTCTTATAGGTTTTTCGGCTAATCTTATATTTATAGGAATTCAAATTGGCGGTCAGCTTTTGAGTATGCAGATGGGGCTGGCAATTGCAGAAGCGCTTGATCCTGTTACAAAACAACAGGTTCCAATTATTGGACAATTTTATCTCTTTACTGCAAGTACGCTCTTTATTTTCTTAAATGGTCATCAATGGTTATTTTCAAGTGTATATAGCAGTTATCATTCGATCCCTATTGGTCTTAATTTTGAATTCACGGCTGAAATTGTCCAGAAATTACTTTATTTTACAAGTCAATTATTTAGTATTGCATTTTCAATAATAATGCCGATATTTGGTTTATTATTTGTAATTGATATTGCACTTGCATTTATTTCGAAAATGATGCCGCAGATGAATATCTTTATGGTTGGACTGCCTTTAAAGATATATGTGGGAATTGTTTTGATGAGTATCTTTATAACAACAACAGCAGCATATCTCTCAGGATTGATGCAAATGCTGCTGGAAAATATTAGTAGTATATTTAGCTGATGGAAGAATAGATGGCAGACGAAAGAACAGAAAAGGCGACGCCCAAGCGGTTAAATGAAGCCAGAAACAAAGGACAAATACCTAAGAGCCAGGATTTTGATTCTGCCATAATGCTGAGTATTGGTTTGTATCTACTATATTTATTTTCTCCAAGCATAATGCAAAAGTTGAAACAGATTACTGTTGCTACTTTAACAAATCTTGATCCTGCACTTATTACAAGAGAAAACTTTTTTGGTTTTTTTGCTCCCTATATGTCAGTTATGTTCTCAATACTTTTACCCATACTTCTTATACTATTAATATGTGGTGTTGCTCTTAATTATTTTCAAATAGGTTTTCTTTTCACTCTTGAACCGCTCAAGCCTGATTTTAACAAATTAAATCCTGCAAACTGGATACAGGGGTTTAAAAGAATTTTGTTATTTGATGTAAAGACAATAGTAGAGCTGATAAAATCTTTAGTTAAGATGAGTATTGTCGCATTGGTTGCATATTCAGTTATTATGGGTCATAAAGATGAACTTTTGAATTTACTTGGCTCAGAACTACTACAGTCATTAACAGTAATAAGCAATATTATGTTTCAGATGTTTTCACAGATATGTATGATATTACTGCTTATTGGCATAGCAGATAAAATATATCAAAAATATGAGTTTGATAAATCTATGAAGATGACAAAAGAAGAAGTTAAGGATGAGGCAAAAAATGCTGAAGGTGACCCGCAGATTAAAGCAAAAATTAAATCTGTTCAGTTTCAATTTGCTATGCAGAGAATGATGAGTGCAATTCCAAAGGCTGACGTGGTAGTTACTAACCCGACTCATTATGCTGTTGCAATAAGATATGATACAAAGGTTGCTCCTGCACCGCAGGTTGTTGCAAAAGGTGTTGATTATGTAGCCTTTAAAATCAAGGAAATTGCCCAAAATAACAATATTCCGATAATAGAGAATAAACCACTTGCAAGAACCTTGTATAAAGTTGTACCATTGGAAGGGTTAATTCCTGCTGAACTTTATGTTGCTGTAGCTGAAGTATTAGCTTATGTATTCAAGGCACGTAGGATGTAGAATATGAATAAAGCAAAACTGAGTGAATTATTTGGGAATAACGATATTTTACTAGCCGTTGGCCTGGTAATTATCGTTGCTATGATGATTATTCCTATACCGGCGCCTTTGCTGGATATTTTACTTACGATCAATATTTCTTTATCTATAATTATTCTTTTAGTTTGCTTATATACTACAGAACCCCTTAAATATTCATCATTTCCTACGATATTGCTGCTTTCAACATTATTCCGACTTGGCTTGAACGTTAGCTCAACAAGATTGATTCTGCTTCATGCCCATGCAGGATCTGTAATTGATGCATTTGGAAAATTTGTTGTTGGGGGAAATTACGTTGTAGGAGTCATTATATTTGCAATACTAGTAATAATTAACTATATGGTTATTACGAATGGTGCTGGTCGTGTCGCAGAAGTAGCAGCAAGATTTACATTGGATGCAATGCCTGGTAAACAGCTTAGTATTGATGCAGATTTGAATTCAGGGCTTATTAATGAAGCAGAAGCCAAGGCAAAAAGAAGAAAAATAGAGAGAGAATCTGATTTTTACGGCACTATGGATGGTGCGAGCAAATTTGTAAAAGGTGATGCTACTGCAGGCATAGTAATTACTTTTGTTAACATTATTGGGGGGTTAGTTATTGGTATGTGGCAGTTGCAGATGGATTTTCAAACTGCTGCTGCAACTTATACAATTCTGACAGTTGGTGAAGGTCTTGTAGCTCAACTTCCTGCTTTGATTATATCCACTGCAACAGGTCTTTTAGTAACCAGATCCAGCGGCGATGATAAATCTTTAAGTAAAGATATTGAAGAAGAAATGTTTAATAATCCAAAAGTATTGGGAATTGTTGCAGGTCTTTTATTTCTATTGGGCATTGTACCAGGGTTGCCGACTATACCATTCTTTACAATAGGCGCTGCTATGACTGCATTTACTATTAAAAAATCCAAAGAAATTGACAAGAAAAAAGAAGAAGAAGAAAGTAAAAAAGCAAAAGAAATTGAAAATAAAGAAGTAACTCCTAAAAGAAGAGCTTCAAAAGAGAGTGTTATGGAACTTCTTAATATTGAACCAATGGAAATTGAAATTGGATACAGGCTGGTACCTCTTCTGGATATTGAGCAGGGCGGAGATTTGCTGGAAAGAATTGCTCAAATACGAAGACAGGTTGCGCTTGATTATGGAATTGTACTTCCTTCAATAAGAGTTCGTGATAATTTGCAGCTTTCACCCAATACTTATCAGATAAAATTAAAGGGAATTCCTATTGAATCGGGTGAAGTTTATTCAGACCGTTTTCTTGCTATGAATGCAGGAATGGGATCAGATGATCCAAATTTGCAGGGAGTTAGGTCTATTGAACCGGCATTCGGGTTGCCTGCACTCTGGATAGAAGAAAGAGATAAAGAATATGCTGAATCTATCGGTTATACTGTAGTTAGTCCATCTGCTGTTGTATCTACTCATCTGACCGAAGTAATCAAGAAAAACTCGGCAGAAATTTTGAACAGAGCAGATGTTCAAACCCTGATAGACAATGTAAAAAAACATTCCGAAAAATTGGTTGAGGATATTTTTAAAGATAACACCATTACCCTTGCAGAAATTCAGATTGTACTTCAAAATCTTTTAAGAGAACGTGTATCAATAAGAGATTTATTAACAATACTTGAGACAATAAGTACATATAGCAGAATAAGCAGAAATCCTGATTACTTAACCGAACAATGCAGGATGGGTCTTGCAAGGAGTATCTGCAAACAAAATCTTTGTGATTCAGGAGAACTTATGGCGGTAACATTATCTCCTGATATTGAAAATATAATTGCTGCAGGAATCAGTCAGGATGGTCAAAGTTTAAGTCTTGATCCAATTTTTACAAGGAGTTTAATTGATAATTTAAACTCAGAAATAGAAAGAGTGTTATCCAGTACCGGTAATCAACCTGTTATATTATGCAGTTCTCAAATCAGATTAGCTTTCAGAAGACTTGTAGAAAGAACATTCCCACAAATAAGTATCATGTCGTATAATGAAATATCTTCTAATATAACAGCAAAATCGGTTGGTATAGTAAGATTTGATGTATTGGCTTCGGGTGTTTAAAATAAGTTAACAGCATAGTATTATTTATAACAAAAATAGTTGGAAAATTAGATGATTGATTTTTTAAAGAAGAATATAAACATAAAAATTATACCTTGTAAGATAAATGAAATATCAAACGGTACTATAATTGATTTAAAGGAAGATAGTTTTGTTGTTCAGTTGCATAAAGCTTCTCTTTTGGAGCAGGGTGAAATTATTGAAATAATAATACCGGACAAGAGCAAACTTATAAAGTTTGAAAGTACCGTTATTCAAAGAAAAGAAATGATATTATATTTGACCATTCCTGATGAAGCCAGATATATCCAAAGAAGGGAATATCCCAGAGTTAATATCTCTATACCTGTTTCTTTAAATGAAATTAACGATCCTGACAATACTTTGGATTCAGTGACAAAAAATCTTAGCGGGGGAGGAATGCAGGTTGTTTCAGAGAAGACTTTTTTTGTAGGTTCCTTGTTAAGAGCCAAATTTGTTATTTTTGATAAAAGCAGTATAGAAACGGTGCTTGAAGTTCTAAGGGTTGATAGAAATGAGCAATCAGGCAAAAAGTATTATTTGTCAGGAAGATTTAAGGATTTATCAAATACCCAGAGAACAGCTTTAATTCAGATGTGTTTTAAACGGCAGTTAGAATTAAAGTATAAGGGAATAAAATCAGATTTATTTTTTAACGGGGGTGAATGTCATTAATTTAGCCAGAAAGTTTGCAGGTATTTTATCTACTTTAACATTATTGACGGTTGGTTCAATAGTGCTAATAAGAGAAATGTCATTGGATTTTGATACAGTTTTATATGCGTTAAAGCTTGCTCTGTTAGGTGGTATAGTAGCAGGCTTTCTTGGTTATTCGATTGGAAAAATTTTTGAAACACCCCGTAGAAAAACTGATAAATCAATGAAACAAAATAAAAATTCCGATCTTTTAATAGATGATATATTGATTGGTGATTTAAATAATTTTAATGATGTTGACCTTTAGATATGCTGGAAAGCGGGAAGTACGATGAGTTTAATTGAGCAAATTACAAAGAAACGAAAACAAAGCCTTGTTGGCAGATTTACTTTTGTTATAGGTATTTCTATTCTTATGACCCTGTTTTTTGTATCAGGTTTTAATATTTATTCAAGTTTTGCAGTAATTAATCAGTATGATAATGACAATAATGTTTATTCTGACAGTCTTGTAAATTCAATTTATGAAAATGCAAAGCAGGATTTAAAAGATAAACATTTTAATAATGTAAGCTATATGGCAAATCAGCTGATTAAAAATAATCTTATTATGTTTGTCGGAATTATTGACAACAAATCTAAAAAATATGTTTGGTCAAGCATAAAGGAGATTATTGGTACAAGAGCTGAGATAGGCAATCCCAGAGTAAACGTGATTTATGATAAAAATTTCAGGCAGATAAATCCTGAAAATATCAAGGAAATTTCCAAAACATACGATGACTATACTATAGTAACTGATTTATATAATAATAATACTCTTGGAAAATTAGTTGAAATTGTATTAAAAGGTAATTTCTTTCTTCTTGTAAACTTTATTGTATTTGGCTTCCTTATAGCATGGATACTGGCAAGATCATTAACAAAACCAATTCATGAACTTGCACATGTTGCAGAAGAATTTTCTAAAGGAAATTTAAGCCACAGGTCAAATATTTCTTCATACGAAGAAATTGGAAAGCTTGCAAGTTCCTTTAATGAAATGGCTGAAAAACTCGATAATCTTTATTCGTCTCTGGAACAGCAGGTAAAAGAACGGACAAATGAGCTAATAATTAAAAATAATCAGTTAGAGCAAGCTTACGTTGATATTAAAGAAGCTCAGTCACTTTTAGTCCACAATGAAAAGATGTCTTCATTGGGTCAGCTTACAGCTGGTTTAGCTCATGAACTCAATAATCCGATTAATTTTATTTATGGGAATTTATCTCATTTTAAGAATTATTCAGGGGATCTGGTCAAAATAATCCAGGTATATGAAGAAATAAGCGCAAATTTATCCGGTGAAAATCTTGAAAAAGTTAACCATGTCAGGGAAGATCTGGAATATGATTTTATTTTGGAAGATTTGCCGGCACTCATTAAAAGCTGTCAGGATGGAGCAGAAAGATGTAAGCAAATTATTCTGGATTTAAAAAACTTTTCCAGACTTGATGAGGCGGTTGTTAAGGAAGTTGATCTCCACGAAGGAATTAACAGTACCTTAAACATACTTCATAATAAAATTAAAAATAAAGTTACTGTTCATAAAGAATATGGTGATATTCCAAAATTATCCTGTTATGCAGGTCAATTAAATCAGGTTTTTATGAATATTATTGACAATGCGGTTCAGGCTATAAAAGTTAAGGGAGATGTTTATATTAGAACCTGTACTGAAAATAATAATATTGTTATAATAATTGAAGATAATGGTTTTGGAATTCAGAAAAATAATCTTTCAAAAATATTTGATCCGTTTTTTACCACAAAACCTGTAGGTGAAGGTACAGGTTTAGGTTTATCTATTACATACAAGATTATTAAAAAACATAATGGCAATGTTGTAGTAGAAAGCGAAGAAGGAAAAGGCACAAAATTTATTTTGACATTTCCTCTTAATTGGACAGATAACATGAATGAAAATGAGAATATAATTCAGGAAAATTCTAATTTATGAAATACAATATTTTGGTTGTAGATGACGAAGAAAATAATCTTCAGTTATTTATGAGGACTTTCAGAAAAAAATATAATGTTTTCATGGCAAAAACCGGTCAGGAAGCCCTTGATATTCTAAGAAATAATAAAGTGGATTTAATTATTTCAGATCAGAGAATGCCTGAAATGGAAGGAGTTGAATTTTTACAGCATAGCCTGGAGTTATCACCTGATTCTGTAAGAATATTAATAACAGGATATGCAGATGCAAATGCCATAATAAGTGCAATAAATAGCGTAAAAATTCATAGATATATTAAAAAGCCTTGGATTCCTGAAGATTTAATCAATGTAGTTGATGCATCTCTCGAAATTTATCAGTTAAATATTGATAATCAACAGTTAACGGTTGATCTTAAAGATCTGTTTTCCGGAACGATAACTGCTATTACAGAAGCACTTGATGCAAAAGATTCATACACATTTGGAAGAAGCAAAAGAGTTACTTATTATGCTATGGAAACAGGAAAATATCTAAATTTAACTGATAATTTATTAAGTGAGTTAGAACTGGCAGGCTTGTTGCATGATATTGGAATGATAGGTGTTCCTGAAACAATATTGAATAAAACAGAAATACTGGAAGCTGATGAGTTTGAAATGATAAAAACCCATGTAAATATCGGAGTAAAAATACTGGAAGAAATTAAACAGCTTGAATCGGTTATAAATATTGTAAAAGCTCATCATGAACGTTTTGACGGAACAGGATACCTGTATCAGCTTAAAGGTGAAGGAATACCGATCTGTGCAAGAATTATAGCAGTTGCGGATACATATGACGGGTTAGTTTCAGACAGGGCATATAGAAAAGCGGTATCACATGAAGCCGCAAAGGAAGAAATTAAAAAGGGAATCGGTACACAGTTTGATGGAACAATAGTAGATGCTTTTTTAGCCATAATAGATAATGCAAGGCAGGAAGTCGACAGAATGAGTTCAGGATCGGAAGATAAACCGCAAGAATAGATTATTTAATTAATTAAAATTTAAACTCTATGAAGGACGCATATTTGTGTCCTTATTGTATTTTTTGCCTTCGAGTTATAAGAAGCAGGCTAATAAAATTTCTTCACGTCAAAATGAGTTTTTCTTTTCGAAAATTAATCATATCCGAAAAGAGCATTTCCGCTTCGCACATTTCGTCTAAGGAATTTTTCGCTATTCTTGATGTTAAGAATTATTAATTTTTAATATTAAAATCAACATTTTTATTTGTTTTCAAGTTTTAATATAAATGCAAAACTCCTCTATAAACTCCGTAATTTTAAATTCTATCCTCAGAATCCCGCATTGCGGGGTTTTCTTTTTTTGGAATAGTTAGTAAACTAATAAAGAAGCTCCAATTTATAAATTGGAGCTTCTTTATTAGTTATTTATCCTATGAACAGGGTGATAATTGTTTATTTTTGATTGCTTCAGTCAGAGCCGGGACAACTTCAAACAAATCGCCTACTATTCCATAGGTAGCTATGCCAAAAATGGGTGCTTCAGAGTCTTTATTGATAGCAATAATTACATCACTTGAATTCATACCGGCTAGGTGCTGAATTGCACCTGATATTCCGCAAGCAATGTATAGTTTAGGACTGACGGTTTTTCCTGTTTGTCCAACCTGATCACAATGGGCTCTCCATCCTGCATCAACTGCTGCACGACTGGCACCAACTGCACCGCCTAGTGTTGCTGCTAAATCTTCAAGAATTTTGAAGTTTTCTGTATTCTTCATTCCGCGACCGCCTGCAACTATGATATCGGCTTCATCAATTCTTGCACATACAGTTTCGCATAAGCTCTGACAGTCAAGAATTTTTGTTTTGGCAATAGATGCATCCAATTGAATGTCTAGTTTTTCAACCTGAGCAACATTTGATACATCAGGTTCAGGTTTTGGAAGAACTTTTGGTCTAACTGTTGCCATCTGGGGTCTTGTTTTCTGGCAGAGAATTGTAGCCATTAAACTTCCGCCAAATGTAGGTCTGGTAGCTGCAAGAAGACCTTTTTCATTTATGTCGAGTTCTGTGCAGTCTGCTGTAAGACCTGTGTTAAGCCTTGAAGATACTCTTGGAGCAAAATCTCTTCCTGTTGTTGTTGCACCGATTAAAATTATGGAAGGTTTTTTCATTTCAACTGCATCACAAATTATCTTTGAATAAAGCTCTGTTGAATATTCTTTCAGGCAATCATCCTGTATAAGATAAACTTTGTTAGCTCCTGCTTCTGACAATTGTTTAATTATTGGATTTACATCATCATTTCCCGCAATCAAAAGTGCACAGACTTCTTCATTACCAAGTTTTGATGAAAGCTGTTTTGCTGCACCAACTAACTCTAAGGAAACTCCTGCAAGTTTATTGGACTGGGTTTTTTCTGCAATAACCCAGATTCCTTTATATTGTGTTAAATCTATTTCGCTCATTTACACTCTCCTAAGTTATACAAGAACTTTTGAATCAATTAGCTTTTCAAGCAAAGCACAGGCAGCTTGTTTTGGATCGCTTATGCTGATCATTTCACCTGCGTCTCTTAATGCTGGTCTGAAAGCTTTTGAAACAAATGTTGGTGATCCTTTAATACCAACTTCTGAAATATCAAGACCGAGGTCTTCCATTCCAAATTCAGGAATCTGCATTCTGTTTGCTTTCATAACGCCTTTGATAGCTGGCATCCTCGGGTCATAATCGCACTTTAGCATGCAAATAAGACCTGGTAACTGCATTTCGACTCTTTGAAGTCCTTCTTCAATTTCACGTTTAACGATTATGGAGTTTCCATTCACACTTTCAACTTCTTTAACAAATGTTGCCTGAGCCAAATCCAGATGTGCTGCAATGCTTGGGCCTGTTTGTGCTGTATCTCCGTCAATTGCGAATTGTCCGCAAATAATAAGATCAAAGCTGCCGATTTTTTCTTTAATTGCTTTTGCTAGTGTACGGCTTGTTGATTGAGTATCAGCTCCAGCAAATTTTCTGTCTGTAACTAATATTGCATCATCTGCACCCATTGCAATTGCTCTTTTAAGAACATCTTTTGCCTGTGGAGGTCCCATTGACAGGACTGTGATTGTGCTGTCAGGATTTGATTCTTTAATTCTAACAGCTGTTTCTACAGCATATTCATCAAACGGGTTCATAATACTTTCAACACCATCTCTGATCATAGTGTTATTTTCAGTCCATTTAATGTCTGATGTATCTGGAACTTGCTTTACACACACTACAATTTTCATTGATTATTTCATACCTCTCTAATTAACTGTTTTTTATACCTGTTACCAATTATTTCTTATAATGTTACTAAAATACTCTTTTCCTTTCCAGGAGCGTTAAGTAAAAGTTGTATAGTCCTGTATTGGTCAAATATCTTATAAATTTATGGATTTGAAATTAATATTATAATAAACATTTCTTCTTGGCAAACAGGATAATATATTTTTACCTATAATTATTATTATCATATTTAGTAAATTTTTTGTAATGCATCACAAGGTTCAGTTTGAAAAAATCAGAATCGCAGTAATAAAAATCCTTATTATGTCTGTCTGAGTACAAAGAAGAATCACAGTATACAGCAGAAATTAACCTGCAACTGCTTTAAGATATGATCCAAAATCATTCTTATACTCAGAAGCCAGTTTTAATAGTTGTTCTCTTGATATAAATCCTTTGTTATAAGCAATTTCTTCAAGACATGCGACTTTTACACCCTGATTTACTTCAATTGTATGAATATACTGCGAAGCCTGAAGAAGTGATTCGTGAGTACCTGTGTCTAACCACGCAAAACCTCGTCCGAATACTTCAACGTTTAAAGAATCCTTTTTAAGGTAAATATTATTGAGATCTGTTATTTCAAGTTCACCTCTTGCTGAAGGTTTAAGGCTTTTTGCAATTTCAACAACCTTGCTGTCATAGAAATAAAGTCCTGTAACTGCATAGTGTGATTTAGGATTTTGAGGTTTTTCCTCAATAGAAACTGCTTTATTATTTTTATCAAATTCTACAACACCAAATCTGTTTGGATCTTTAACTTTGTATGCAAATACTGTTGCGCCTTTTTGCCTGCAAACAGCATTTTCAAGCAGGCCGGAGAAGCCCTGCCCGTAAAATATATTGTCACCTAGTACAAGTGCAACATTATCGTTGCCGATGAATTTTTCTCCAAGTATAAAGGCCTGTGCAAGACCGTCAGGAGATGGCTGAACTTTGTATGAAATACTTAATCCAAGTTCATTTCCGTTCCTTAGAAGTTGTTCAAACCTTGGAGTATCCTGTGGTGTAGAAATTACGAGAATATCTTTTATTCCGGCAAGCATAAGGGCTGAAAGAGGATAATATATTAAAGGTTTATCATATACGGGCAAAAGCTGTTTTGAAACACATCTTGTGACAGGATAAAGCCTTGTTCCGCTGCCGCCTGCAAGTATAATTCCCTTCATTTTTAGCCCTCCGCTCTTAGTTCAATATATTTTTTTAGTGACTCCTGCCAGTCAGGACAAAGTCCTCCATTATCCATAATTGAATACCTGGGTCTTTTTGCTGCTGTTTTAAATTCTTCGCTTGTAACGGGAATAACCGGAGTATCAATATTCATATATTCAAGTATTTTAGTTGCAAAGCCGTACCAGCTGGTACTTCCGCTTCCACAAGCATGGTATGTTCCATAATCTTTCGTTTCAATAAGTTTTAAAATTGCTTCAGACAGAGCTACAGTCCACGTCGGGCATCCAACCTGATCATTTACAACCCTGAGTTCAGGCTTTGTTCTGGCAAGATTGATCATTGTTTCAACGAAATTTTTGCCTTTATGCCCGTATAACCAGCTTGTTCTGATAATATAATGTTTGTTGTTAAGCTCTTTGACTGTATCTTCACCCATTAATTTTGAAAAACCATAAACATTAATAGGATTTGTTTTATCATCAGGCAAATAAGGAAAGCCTTTTGTGCCATCAAAAACATAATCTGTACTGATATAAACAACAGGGATGTTTAAATTTCCAGAAGTAATTGCTATATTTTCGCTTCCGGTTTGATTTATAAGAAAAGCTTTTTCTGTTTCTGCTTCAGCTTTATCAACATTTGTGTATGCTGCGGTGTGAATAATTAATTCAGGTTTATTAGTTGATATATATTTAGAAACCTGATCTTTATCTGTTATATCAAGATTGTGAATATCTGTTTCAAGCACTTCATAACCTGCATTTTTTAATATTGGGACAAGGTCCTGTCCGAGCATACCATTTGCGCCTGTTACAAGGATTTTCATTAAACTTTTGCCTCGTTTTTATTTTCTATGGATTTAATCCAGTCCTGATTGTTTATATACCAGTCAATAGTGAGCTTTATTCCTTCTTCAAAGTTAACTGAGGGCTTCCATCCAAGTTCATTCTGGATTTTTGAACTGTCGATGGCATATCTTCTATCGTGCCCAAGACGGTCTTTAACATAATTAATTGAGGATTCATCTTTACCAAGTGCATTTATAAGGATTTTTGTAATCTCAATATTGGCTTTTTCGTTGTTTCCACCAATATTGTAAACTTCTCCTTCTTTTCCTTTATGAAGAACTGTGTCAATTGCGCTGCAATGATCATAAACATAAAGCCAATCTCTAATGTTCATTCCATCACCATATACAGGAACTTTTTTGTTATTAAGCAAATTATTTATAAATAACGGAATAAGTTTTTCAGGATACTGGTATGGACCATAATTATTTGAACATCTTGTTATCAAAGCAGGAAGATTAAATGTTTCAAAATAAGATCTTACAAGAAGATCAGCTCCAGCTTTACTTGCAGAATATGGACTATTCGGAGCAAGCGGAGTTGTCTCTGTAAAATATCCTGTTGGGCCGAGTGTCCCATAAACTTCATCAGTAGATACCTGAACATATCTTTTGATTTTAAATTCTTTAGCGGCATCCAAGAGGGTTTGAGTTCCAAGAACATTTGTATAAACAAAAATTTCAGGACCGGTAATACTCCTATCTACATGTGATTCAGCTGCAAAATTTATACAACAATCAATTTGACTCATAAGTTCTGCTACAAGCTTTTTATCACAGATATTTCCCTGAATAAATTTGTAATTAGGTTTATTTTCGATATCTTTCAGATTGTCTATGTTACCTGCATAAGTTAATAAATCTAGATTTACAACTTTGTAATCAGGGTATTTGTTAATTATATATCTAATAAAGCAGCTGCCAATAAAGCCCGCTCCGCCTGTAACAAGAAGCTTCATACATTTTCTCCATATATAAAGTTAATATCAGCATCTTTTAATAAAGGTTGTTCCTGATCTTTTTCTGAAACAACTGGATTATCTATTTTCCATTTTATATTAATTTCAGGATCATTCCAAAAGATTCCACGATCATTTTTGGGTGAATATTCATCCGTTGACTTATATATAATCTCTGCAACATCACTCAAAACAAGAAAACCATGGGCAAAACCGGCAGGGATATAAAGCATTTTTTTATTTTCTGCAGATAGAAGTTCACCCTCCCATTTCCCGAAGGTCGGGGAGTTTTTCCTAATGTCTACTGCAACATCAAACACTTCGCCATTAGTGCATCTAATTAACTTTCCCTGAGCTTTAGGATGTTTTTGATAATGAAGCCCCCGTAAAACCCCTCTGGTAGATTTTGAATGATTATCCTGAACAAAATTTTCTATTATTCCGTTTGTAATAAATTCTGATTGTTTATATGATTCAAGAAAAAAACCTCTTTCATCCTCAAAAACTTTTGGGATTATAAGAATAACTTCAGGTATTTCCAGTTTTTTGAATTCACAAGGCATAGTATTCCTAAAATCAGCTATTTAAATATAATAAACGATTATTTAAGTTTATCATAAGCAACAAAAAAAGTATTTGAACACTTGTTTGAAAGAATATAAAATAACTTATTTCTAAAAAATTTTATAACAGGTTTTTTATTTTGTTTAACAAAATTTATAAAGAATTTAGCAGAATATTATTTAAATTATCAAATCTTTTGAATTAAATTACCGAGTGAATTTTTTCATTCTTCTTCTATGTCTTAATTCAACATCAATTTTCTTAAATATTTTAAGCCAGCTCTGATAAGGCAAAGTTTTTTCTTTTTTTTCATAGTTTAAAATTTTATCAATTATATTTTGATTATAACTATATTGAATATTTTCTACTATATTAGGTAATTTTTCAGCGTTTTTATACCAGTTTAAATTATTTTCCGCATATTTTCTTGCTAGTTTTTTATATTCATTGATGTTGTTGTTATTATCAATAAAAAATTGCATAGCAGCTGCCAAATCATCAATTTTAACAAGACATCTTGGCCAATAATACCTGTCATCTTCTGCATAAAGACGATGCAAACTTACTTTTTTTGAACAGCTTTTATCTGATGCAAATTCACTCATTGGTTGATTATCTGGAACTATAATAGGTAATCCTGAAGAAATAGCTTCTGCCATTGTTAGCCCTACTCCATCCAGTCTTGCTGGATAAACATAAACGTCTCCCATATAGTACAATCCAGGAATGCCAATTGTTTCTGCTTGAATGATTAACTCATTTTTATCTATTAAATCTGTTATTACAGGCTTTAATTCAGGAAAGTCAATTTCAAGTTTTTTTTGAGAATGAATGATTAACTGTTTGTCCCCATTTAATTTTGCAAAAGCCTTTATAAGTTGGTCAGTTCCTTTTCTATATGGATCATATCCGCATGAATGAAAGAATTTTATCTTATTATCATTGTGAGGTTGCTCTTTATATTGAAACAATTCTGTATTAGTGCCCCATGGAATGTAATTAGCGTTCTTATGCCATTCAAAAACACTATAATGGCGCTTTGTATTGCATATAAGAGCATCATATATTTCAAAAAAAGGTATTGTAATTACAGTATAATAATCAATATAACTGGCGGTTTTAATTCCCATTTTTTTACATTCAATTACAGGCAGCCACCAGTGCTGTTCGTTAAATAAAACTAATTCTATATTATTATCTTTTATCCATTTTTTAAAATTTGTAAGATTTAAAGAAGTTGCACCAAGATAAATATTAAATGTATCCCAGGTTACATTAGATAAATTCCAATTTTTGTCATTCTTAGCAAATTTTTCCCCGCCTCTAGCATAAATAAACACATTATGATTTTGTTGCAATACTTCCATATACTGCCTAGATACGTAAGCAGCACCTCTTTCAAACCATGTTGTAACTATACCTATATTCATTGCTATACCGGATATTTAAACTTTAAGTATTATAACACCAAAAAGTATCAAAATTATTTAATATTTCTAAAAAATCATGTTATTATCAAACAGTATTAAAGATCAAACAATTATACCGAAAGAATATAGTTATGATAAAAATAGTGTCTGGATTTAGCTGGCCTTCAGGTTCTACTGTTGCGTTAGTAAATTTATGTAATCAATTTAATTCAAAAGGGTATGATTGTACTCTTTATGGATCTGATAACTGGCAACTTGATAAATGTAAATCAGCTAAAATAAGTGATTTTCATCCAGAGAAAGGAGATATAATAATTGTTCATAATATTAACCTTTTCTCTGTTTCAGAACTATATAATTTACAGGCTAAAATAGCTCCACCACACAAAAAAAGATGGATAAAAGCTATCATTAACAGAATTTTAAAGGATTTACCTGGATCAAGAAAACTGGATGGAATTAAGTTAATTTTAACCTGTCAGGAGAATGAACTTTTTCCATTAAAAGGCTTGAAAACTTCTTTATTTGACAAAATACACTATCAGAATGAATTACAAAGAGAATATCATAAGATTCAACGGCCTTATTTTTTATGCCCTAATTTTATTGACGATTTAACAAAATCCGAAAGTAAACCTGAGAAAATAGCAGGAGTTATTGGAAGTATTAGAAGAGAAAATAAAACAGATTTATCTATAGAAAAAGCTCTTCAGGATGGGATGAATAAAGTTATTATCTATGGATTTCTTAGAGATCCTATATACTACTACAATAAAATAGAGCCTTTAGCTAAAAAATATCCCGAAAAAGTTAAATTTGCAGGATTTATTGATAACAAACAAAAAATATATGATTCAATATCAGATGTTTATAGTTCTTCTATAAAACCTTGGAGTTTTGTAGAAGAAGAATGTAAATTAACGGGTACAAATTATCATGGGATTAATTCTTCCAAAAGGTTTGAATTAACTCAGGAAGAAATATTTAAAATCTGGAAAAAAGAATTGGAATTATAGTAATTAAAATATGAAAAACTTTGAGAAAGATTTTTATAAATTATGTGGTTTATTAAAAGCAAAGGAGCCCTTTGCTTTTAATAGGTTCTCAGATGGAGAACTTTTTATTCTTCAGGATAAAGAACTTATTCTTGACGCTAAGCAGGTAAAAGTGGGGAATCAAGTCACAGAAGGGTTATATAAAAAAGAAGATTTTAAGCATTTTAATCCACAGGAACACTCTTTTTACAGAGACAGGCTTGCTGATGCATTTAGATTTCAAAAAAAGAATTATTTCAATGGCATAAGTTGCAGATGCTGTGTAGGTGAAGAAAATTTTCAATGGCAACTTGATTTTCACGGAGAATATGATGAAAATTTCACTTGGGCAAATCTTTTAGTAAATGGTAACTATGGAAAATTTATTCACGAAATGTATCCGCTTTTTAATGAGTATAAAACAGTTTTTATTTGTAATGAAAATGCGGATCTTTCTGTAATGCCATTTATTGTTAAAGATTTTCGTGTTGGATATAATGCCATGATCAATGATTATCCATTGATTGAAAAGTTAAAAAACTGGATTAGCGAAGAAAATATAGAAGGATATTTATTCCTATTTTCAGCATCTTCATTCAGTAAAATGGCTATTCATCAGCTTTATGAATTCTGTGATAAAAACACATACATTGATGTTGGTACAACACTTAATCCATTCATGGGTATGAGATTGGATCGTTCATACTTAAAATCTTTTTGGCTTGGTGAAAAGGGTACAGATGATAGAAAAATATGTATTTGGTAATTGATGATGATTAACAAAGAAAAATTACAATTTATTCCAAATAATGAACGATATTATGAGTTTATTAGAGAGCTTAGAAGTCACCCTGATCTTGTTTCCGGTTTTGTTCAACAGGGAAAAATTACTTCTGAGCAGCAGAAAGAATATATGAAGAAGCATGGTCATGAATATTATATATGTTTGTATGATAAAGAACCGGTTGGATTTATCGGGTCAGTTAATAAAGATATAAGACTTGCAGTAAAAAAAGAGTTTCAAAGAATGGGAATAGCTTCATTTATGCTTTCTGAGATAAGTAAAATAATCAGTGATTATGAAGTAAAAGTTAAATCAGACAATATAAAAAGTCTTGGTTTTTTTGAAAAAAATGGGTTTATGAGAAAATATACAGAAATTGTCGATAATAAAGAGTTAGTTATATTGGAAAAGGTAAATAAAGATGACATTAAAGAGTATTAAACATAATCCTTTTAAGGTTGTACAAATGTTTGAGGAAGAAGTTGCAGAGTATACAGGTGCTCCATATGCTATTGCGATAGATTCTTGTACAGACGCACTGTTTTTATGCTGTCATTATCATAAGGTACAAGAAGTTACTATTCCTAAAAAAACTTACTTGTCAGTTCCTCAATCTATTCAACACGCTGGGGGCAAGGTTATTTTCGAAGATATTGAATGGACTGGAACTTATCAGTTAAAACCTTATCCAATATATGATGCAGCAAAAAGATTTACCTCTGATATGTATATAAAAGGTTCTTTTATGTGTCTAAGTTTTCATATAAAGAAACTCCTTCCAATCGGAAAAGGAGGTATGATACTTACAGATAGTGCTGAAGCAGTAAAATGGTTCAAAAAGGCAAGATATGAAGGTAGATCAGAAAAAAATTATATGGAAGATAATATTCAATTTGCAGGATGGAACATGTATATGTCACCGGAACAAGCTGCAAGAGGTCTTTTTCTTATGCTAAATTATCCTGCAACAATGCCTGATCTTGATGAAAATGATGGAGGAGGGTACAGAGATCTAACAGAATTTGATTTATACAAAGATTGTTAAAATGAAAAAGATAGCATTATGTTTGTATGGAAGATATAACAACAGAATGGCTCCAAAAAAATCTGGAGACGATGGTTTTATCTATATACAAGAAAAAATATTAAAAAGCAAAAGTATTGACGTGTTTATTTTTTCTTGGGACACAGAGTTAGAGACAAAAATTTGTGATAAATATAATATATATCTTAAGGCAAGCCTGTTTGAGAAACAGAAAGATTTTGGTAATATAATAAAAGCTAATAATATAGATGAAACTATTTTTATAAACTCTAACAGACAGTATTTCAGAACAGTTTCAAATTCATTGAGCTTTTTTTATTCAAGAATGAAAAGTATTGAACTAAAAAAAGAATATGAAAAAGAAAATAATTTTAAGTATGATTGTTGCATAGTTTGCAGATTTGATCTGGGACAAATAGATAAATATAATGGCTATCAACCGTATAAAGTTTCAGAAATAAACTTTAATGAGAATTTTGATATGAGTTATATTTATAGTGCTATGTGGAATCAGCTCAATACCGGTTATGCAGACCAGTGGTTTTATTCAAACAGCAAAAATATAGATCTTCTTGGAGATATGTATAATAAAGCGCAGGAATATTTTAAGCCTGAAAGTTCTTACATTAAAGCTTTGACAGATGGCTGGCCTGACAGTAATGCTGATGATGAATTCAGCAACGAGTATTTTAAATCTAAAGAATTTAGATCAACAAACTTAGTTAAATTCAAAACTGAAGAGGCTGTTAACAATCATTTTATGCATAAATGGTTTTTTATAGATACCGGATTATATGAAATTTCGAGGTTTGTATAAGTTATGATTGATGATGTATACAATATAGTCTATTCTCATATTGATTATTCTGATATTTGGCCGGCATATTTTGGTCAAATGGAAAAATATTTTAATAATTTTTCTAAAAATGTTATTTTTATTGATAAAAAATCTGATTTAATTCCTGATAATTATGTTCAAATACTTTATGATGATAAAAAAACTTATGTTGAAAGATTAATACAGTGTTTTGAGCAGTTAAGAGATTTAGATATTTGTATATTTGCTCATGAAGATATGTTTCTTTATGATTATCCAAAAATGGATAAAATAAATAAATATATTGATGCTGTAAAAGAAGGTAATTTTGATTTTATAAAGCTGCTAAAAGGTGGCGACTGTATATTTAAATTCAGTGATGTGGATGAATCACTTTATGAACTTGACAATAGATCGAACTGGTTATTTTCAATTCAACCGACAATATGGAAAATAAGCTCATTCTTAAAACTCTTAAAACATCATAAAAAAGATAATATCTGGGTTTTTGAAGACAAATCTCAAAAAACCTGCAGAAAATTAAAGTTAAAGGCCGGTTTTTCTCATGGTAAGGGAATAAAGAGAGGACAAGATCACTGGGATAATGATGTTTATCCTTTTATTGCAACAGCAATAGTTAAAGGAAAATGGAATACACTTGAGTATAACAATATATTAAGGCCTATACTTGATCAATATAATATAGATATAAGTATTCGTGGGGAGTTTAAACAATAATATTTTAATTAAGGATTTCTAAATGAATAATGATTTATTGCAAAAAGTTTTAGATGCTAATGCGCAAGCTCATAATGAGGGTGCTAGATATCATATACGGGCAGTTCCATATATAAGTAGAAAACAAACTCGTGAATATTATTGGTCACTTATAAAAAAATCATTAAAAAATAATAATAAAACTTTTAGAGATAAAAATGCTTTGGAAATAGGTTGCGGCACGGGTACATTTTTAAATTTAGCATTGAAAGAACAAGCTAAAAGCTTTGATGGGATTGATGTTAGTCAGGAAATGATTAAAATCGCCAAATCTCAAACTAAGAGGGATAATGTAAGATTTATGGTTGATTCTCTAGAATCATATGCAACAAATAATGCCTGTAAATACGATATAATTTTAAGTTCATCTTTTTTGCATCATCTTACAGATTTAGAAAAAGGAATAAAACTTATAAAGCAGATGTTAAAACCAGGAGGCATTTATATTGCCTTGCATGAAGAGATTAAAGATAGAAAGCAAAACTCCTGGGAAATTTTAGATTTAGAGTTACAGATGTTATTTGGATATTGTGGAAATATTAAATTTTCTCCTCTAAAAAGAATGAGGAGATTTATATATTATATGTTAGGTAAAATAAAAGAGGATTTTAATTCTGCTGATAATGTTAATTATGTTGATTATCAAATGAATTTTGATTTTAATTTGTTAAATAGTGTTGCTTTAAAGCATGGAGAAGTAATACCATATTCGTATTTTGGTTTTATTGAACTTTTAACTTTTAACAAACCATTAAATTATCATATGTTTGTTATGATTAATGATTAATTTTGTAAAGATTAATCGGCTAGAGGAGATATGTTTAAATGAGTTTAAATTTATTATCAAGAATTAAAAATAAAATAAAAGCAAATCAAAATTATTCTAAATTACAAAATGAAGCAAGTATAGCTATAACTCAAGAATTAAGTATGTATATAAATAAAGCCAAAAGCTTTTTTGAAGACATTCATGAAGGTATGACAGTTGAAAATCATTCTGAACACAATATTAATCCCGCATATTGGAATATACTTTTAAGAGATATTAAAAATAATCCTGAAAACTGGTCAGGAAAGAGGGCATTAGATTTTGGTTGTGGATGTGGAAGAAATATTGCTAATCTACTTAGTATTGCAAAATGGGATAATGTTGATGGGTGTGATATTTCAAGATATAATGCCGCATATGCAAAAGAATTTATTAAAAATAAATATCCTGAGGCAAACTGTTTAACATGGGAAACTACTGGTTATGATATTTCTCCAATAGAACATCTTGAAGAATGCCCTCAAAAATATGATTTTATTATGTCGACTATTACTTTTGTGCATATTCCAAGCTGGGAAATAAGATTTAATATTTTGAAATCCATGTATGATTCTCTTAATAAAGGTGGAATGATATCAATATCATTAAGTGATTTAGGAGACTCGGTTGGATATTATGATAATTACTACGATTTTCCTAAAAATTGTAGAGTTGAAAGTGCAAAATATATCTATAATGATTTGAAAAGGATAGGATTTAAAAATATAACTATTAATAATAGCACCACTTTTGAAGATAGAAAATGGTATTTTGCTAAAGCAACTAAAGGTTAGAAAATGCAGATAATTAGCCATAGAGGATATTGGAAAAAAGTAGAAGAAAAAAATACAGAAACAGCATTCAGGCGGTCGTTTGAGCTCGGGTTTGGGACAGAAACTGACGTTAGAGATTTAGCTGGAATACTTGTAATCTCTCATGATCCTCCAAAAGGTAATGAGATAACTTTTGAAATGTTTCTTCAAATTTATTCTGAATATAATAAAAATCTTCCACTTGCTTTAAACATAAAAGCTGATGGGCTTCAACCTCAGTTAAAAGAACTTTTGAGTAAATATTCTGTAGGCAATTATTTTGTATTTGATATGTCTGTTCCTGATGGCCTTGTG
>Ga0209340_1000919_pt1 | contig 24972 bp, 5 predicted proteins | sample EPASupsiteSAE323_FD_187266 | JGI IMG/M metagenome (GOLD analysis project Ga0209340, IMG submission 187266) | Bioremediated contaminated groundwater from EPA Superfund site, New Mexico - Sample SAE3-23 (SPAdes) (version 2) | ecosystem: Environmental > Aquatic > Deep subsurface > Groundwater >... | reverse complement strand
CGATATCCGCTCTGCAACAATGTGCTTTTCCAAGCAATTAAAAGCATCGCCAAGGAAACATTTTTCATGCTCCTTGACGCGCAGACTTTCGAACTCGTGCTTACGCCAGAGATTGCACTCGGCTCAATACAGAAGGACCTCAACCGTGCGGGGCACAAGAACATCGAGGTCCAGCAAATCCGGCTTTTCTATGAACCGTTCTGGATATTCACCTTCGACGTGGAGGGCGCGCAGCAGCCAATCAGCGGAAAGACCGGGCTCAACGCTTCCTCGGGGGACGTCAACGAGTTCGTGCCAATGCTTTTGGACCGGCCGCTCAACAAGACCAAGAACACCGCAGAGAACGCGGAATGCGAAGTCGAGCCGACCTCGGTTGACCGCAGGGAAGTCGAACGCGTCGCGCAGGCTCGCGTTGCCGCGCAGCTTGGTGTGAAGAAGGACCAGGTCTCGGTATCGGCGTTCCAGAAGATTTACGTCCCGTTCTATCGGATTTGGCTTTCAGTTGACGGGATGCCCTACAAGGCCGAAGTCGACGGCTGCCTCGGAGCGACCTTCGGGCTGGAAGGAGTTCCCCAGAAGCAGAAGGGAATGGACGAGGTAACCAAGGAGACCATCGAGAAGATGAAGTCGCCTTCGGGCTGGTTCGACTTGATTGGCAGGACAGGAAGCGCTGTGACCGGCGGGCTTACAGGAAAGAGCGCGCCAATCCCGGGGATGGGAAAATCCGGAGTCTGGCTCATACTCATTGCAATAATCATACTGGTCTTTGCTCTTGCCAACCCACTTGGAGGGAAAGCCACGATGAGCTGCCAGCTCAACGACGGGTTCTACAAAACCGACCTGAACCTGCTTGTTTACAAGTTCCAGTCAATAGTCCCCGGCTACGGCGACGACGGCACGCGCTACGTCGAGGGAGTCTGCAAGTTCACCACAAAGAACAAGGAAGGCGAACAGGTCTGTCCCCAGATATACTTGCGCCTTGACGGCATAGACACTTCCCGAAGGAGCGTATCCGACCTGTGCGGCACCAAGATAATCTACAGCGACTACGCCACCACCAAGGACTTCCGAATCGAGTGGACGGACGACAACATAAAGCACACCTACGAGTTCGTTTCAAAGCTCAGCTAGGTAGTTCATTTTTCTTCAAAGGGGTAATCGATTTTGGCAAAGACTTACGACGTAATCATCATAGGCGGCGGGCCTGCGGGGCTTTCGGCTGCGATTTATGCAAGGCGGTTCGGCATCGAGCCGCTGGTCATAGTGAGAGAAAGCGGCGGGCTCATGGCCACTGCGCCGCTTTTGGAGAACTGGCCCGGAGAAAAGTCGATTACCGGCGCAAAGCTTGCGCAGAAGATGGAAAAGCAGGCCAAAAAGCTCAAGGTAAAGATTGTCGTTGACTCTGTTGAGAAGGTATCCTCGGACGGTAAGAAGTTCGAGGTGCAGGCAATAGAGAAGACGTATTCGTCGCGCGCGCTCATCCTCGCAACAGGCACCAAGCACAAGCACCTCGGAGTGCCCGGCGAGGCCGAGTTCGAGGGAAAGGGAGTGAGCTACTGCGCCACTTGCGACGGCCCGCTTTTTGCAAACCGCGCAGTTGCGGTAATCGGCGGGGGGGATTCAGCGGTAAAGACCGCGCTTCTTCTTGCGGGATTTGCATCCAAGGTATACCTGATTTACCGCGGAGGAGCGCTCAAGTGCGACGCGTTCAACAAAGACAGCGTCTCCGCAAACCCCAAAATCACGGTAATCTACGAGACCAATGTCACCAAAATCATTGGAGACAAGATGGTTTCCGCAGTCGAGCTTGACAAGCCGTTCGAAGGCTCCGGCAGCCTTGCGGTGCAGGGAGTATTCATCTCAGTGGGCCACGCGCCGCGCTCCGAGCTTGCGGTTGGCCTTGGGGCAACGGTAAACGACAAGGCCGAGGTGCTGATAGACAAGGCCGGAAAGACGGCTGTTCCGGGGCTTTTTGCAGCTGGCGACGTCACCGACTTCGGGTTCAAGCAGGCGGTTACAGCCGCATCGCAGGGAGCGACTGCGGCGCACGAGGCGTACAACTACGTTTCGCGGCTGAATGCGGGGAAAAAATAACCCCCGAAGCACCCCCGCGCCAGCCCGACTCTTAATGGTTTTATTCCTTTTCTGTGCAAATATGTTATGGCAATACTTGTTCTCAACTTCGGCGGCCAGTTCTGCCACCTAATCGCCAGGCGCATACGCGAGCTTGGCGTCAAGTCAGAAATCATCCCATTCGACCTTCCCATTGACCAGATTAAGGCGATGAAGCCCGAGGGAATCGTGCTTTCAGGCGGGCCTTCAAGCGTTTATGAGAAAGACTCCCCGCACCCGGACCACAAGGTGTTCTCTCTGGGGGTGCCGGTTCTTGGCATATGCTACGGGATGCAGCTTTTTGCGTTCGAGCTTGGCGGAAAGGTCGAGCCGGGCAAGGTGCGCGAGTTCGGGCGCCAGAAAATATCGATTACCGATTCTAAGTGCGAGCTTTTCGAGGGCCTTGAGAAGGACCAGACCGTGTGGTTTTCACACGGCGACCGCGTGACCAAGATGCCTGCAGGGTTTGTGGAGTCCGCATCCAGCGCGGACGGCATCCTTGCGGGGATGTACGACGCAAAGCGCAAGTTCTATGCGATACAGTTCCACCCCGAAGTGGCGCACACCGAGAAGGGCACCGAGGTGCTTGCGAATTTCGCGCTGAAGGTGTGCAAGGCAAAGAAGGACTACGACCCCAAGGCGCGCGGACAGGCGCTCATCAACTTCTACAAAAAGGAAATCGGCCAGAAGAAGGTGCTGATGGCAGTAAGCGGCGGGGTGGACTCGTTCGTCGCAGCCACCCTGCTTCACAAGGCAATCGGCAACAACCTTTACCTCATATTTGTAGACCACGGGCTATTGCGCGAAAACGAGGCCGAGGAAGTGCACAAGAGCCTGCAGGCAATCGGATTCGACGAAAAGAACTACAAGCTCGTGGATGCTTCCAAGCAGTTCCTCTCCAAGCTCAAGGGAGTAAGCGACCCGGAGGAGAAGCGCAAGATTGTGGGCCACGAGTTCATCGCGGTTTTTGAGGAGCACGCGCTCAAGCTTGGAAAGGAAGTCGGAATCACTTATCTTGCCCAGGGCACAATCTACCCCGACAGGGTGGAGTCCGCAGGGATTTCCAGCAAGGCAACTGACAAGATCAAGAGCCACCACAACCTCACTCTTCCTGAGAAGATGAACCTCAAGATTATCGAGCCCCTTGCCGAGTTCTACAAGGACGAGGTGCGCGAAATCGGCAAGTCCCTTGGAGTGCCGCAGTCGGTGCTTTCAAGGCACCCGTTCCCCGGACCGGGGCTCTGCGTTCGCGTTCTTGGCGAAATCGACCCGCAAAAGCTCGAACTTTTGCGCAAGGCCGACGCGATTTTCATACAGGAGCTCAAGGAATCAGGCTACTACGACAAGGTCTGGCAGGCTTTTGCCGCACTGCTTCCGGTCAAGGCGGTTGGGGTGAAGGGCGACGCGCGCTGTTACGAGTACATCGTCGCGCTGCGTGCGGTGAACTCCATTGACGGCATGACCGCGGACTGGTCCAAGCTGCCGCACTGGCTCCTGGAGAAGGTCTCGACCCGCATAATGAACGAAATCCGCGGCATCGGCAGGGTCGTTTATGACGTCAGCCAGAAGCCTCCGGCAACAATAGAGTACGAATAAACGGAAATTTGCCCGGATTGCACCAGCAATTTCCATTCCTAATTTTTTCATCAACCTTTAAGAAGCCACTCTCCGTGATTTAAGAGGTAAATAGCGCACGCAATAAACGGGCTGGCAGGCCTGTTGGCGCGCGAGGCTGCACCGAAAACGCAGTTATTGGTGGGTTTAAGGAATTGGGTAAGAGCAACGGCTTTGGCATAGCCTCCGGAAGGAGAGGCCAGGACAGCTCCGAGTATCTAGTGGTGCTTGGCGCGGTGCTTGTGATAGCATTGATAGTGGTCACGTTGCTTGCATCGGGAATAAACGTGTCCGGGCCCAACCGGTCCGAATCTGAGGCGTACTGGGCGTCCACCTCGCCAATCAAGATAGTAAGCTCGAAGATGGTCTCGGGTACGCTCATCCTGGGACTGCAGAACACCGGCAACCTGCGAATATACCTGACCGGCCTTTCGGTCTCCGGCACTTCGCTCAACCTCTTCCACTACTATACCGACGACAACTACGGCAACTCCTACTGCAACAGCACTTCCGGAGGATACGTATGCGACATCTACCTGCAGGTGGGAAAGGTCGTGTACCTTGCGGCCAAGGAAGCGGAAACCTGTCCTGAAAACGGGCTGATGGAATTCAAGGACGTAGTGATGACGTACCGGACAAAGGGAATCTCCGACTTCAAGCTGGTGGGCGAAAGGCCGCTTGTGGTGCCCTGCTCGGGAATCGGCGCGAACATGACTCTTGTGACGTTCTACGGCTACGTCAACGACGGCCTTGGCCAGCCGGTTGCCAACGCAAACGTCACCGTTTCACGAACCGGCTTCACCGCATCCGTTTTGACCAACAGCCTCGGCGGATACGTGCTGCCCGACCTTGCGCCCACGGCATTTGCCCTGCAGGCAGGAAAGGACGCGTACTTCAACACAAGCCTTTCAGCCACGCTTTCGCCCAACGTGCCGGTCAGGCAGGACTTCACAATCCACAGCATACCACAGTTCAGCTTCACCCCGCCCACGCCCGATGACGGCGCCACAGTGCAGGACATCACGATAAACCTGAGCATCCAGAACTCCACCATACCCCTTGTCAACTTCAACCTCGATTGGAACGGCCAGAACTACTCCATCCTTGACCCGTCGCTTGTGCTGATGTACAACTTCGACGACGTTGCCGCGATAGGCGACACCGCGTCCAAGGCAGTTGACCTTTCGCCGGGCTACCAAAGCAATGGCACGATTTACGGCAACACACAACTCCTGCTCCACATGGATGAGAATTCGGGCAGCGTGGCGTACGACGAGTCCGTTTACCGCAACAACGCAACCTGCTACAACATGAACGGCGGCTCGGGAGTGACCAATTGCAGCTGGGCAACTGGAAAGAGCGGCACGGGAATCGGCTTCGATGGAGTTGACGACTATGGGGCCATTAGCACTGTTGGTACCCTGCTAGGCGATCTGACGCTTACCGCATGGGTTAAACCGTCCCCAGTCCAAGCGTACAACGCCCGCATACTTGACTTAACGCGACCATCAAACTACGGACTTGAACTATGCATAACCCAAGCTAACGGCCAGCTTTTCTTAAATGATGGCTACGGCCCATCCAATACCCGTTACGGCCCAGTAATAAATGACGGAAGCTGGCATTTCATTGCAATAGTCCGCAAGAACACAGACTACCTGCTTTATGCTGACGGCATATTCCAAAACGCGACCAATGGAACCGTTCCGACGTATACGAACCTGACGATGGGCAGGATGTATAACAACAACTACTATTACAACGGTTCAATTGACGAGGTGATTGTGGCCAACCGCTCGCTTTCAGCTTCCGAAATTCTCGCCCAGTACAACTCCGGCCGCGCAAGGCACGCCGACTGGGACCCCAGCGGCAAGTACGGCGGGGCGATGAATTTCGACGGAGTGAATGATTATGTCAACGTCACCCGCGACCTGCTCTACCCGTACAACGGGACAATCGAGCTGTGGGCAAAGACAAACGACCTGACAAGCCAGAAGATGATTTTGTGGTCCGGAGCAACAGGACACGACGGCTGGGGCGGGGGGCCTGAAGTCTATTTCGGAGTGCTGAGTTCAAAGTTCTACATAGGAATCGCTGACGTGCGTTTCGTCGCCCTGGGCGGATACGCGGACACGACGAGCCCGGCAAACCTCGACTGGAACCACTTGGCCATTTCATGGAACGCGGACGGGACAATCAACACGTACATGAACGGGGTCCGGATAAACTCGGTCGTTCGGGCCGTACCGACCCTCAACAAGGCAAGCTGGGAGCCTGACATTCTCATCGGCAGGCCGTCGGCAAACACGCGCTACTTCAACGGCTCTGTTGACGAGGTGCGCGTGTGGAACCGCACGCTTTCGGACTCCGAAGTCAGCCAGCACTACTACGGCTCGCTGAACAAGTACGCAGCTGACAAGTGGCTATTCCAGAGCACCCAGGAATACGTCTACTCCGGCACGTACAGCTTCCAGGCGAACCTCAAGCCGGACCAGAAGTGGGCGCTGTTCTCGCAGAACCGCACCAACTCGTTCAACACGGCAATAATGTTCATGCCACCGACTCCGGCCAACAACTCAGAGACATATGACATACTGCTCAACGCAAGCCTGGACAACATGACAGTAAGAACGTTCATATTCAGCGCAAACGACACGAACGCCACGATTTTCGACCCTTCGCTTGTTCTTATGTACAACTTCGACGACGTCGCCGCAATCGGCGACAGCGCAAGGCAAGCCACGGACGCTTCGACTTACGGCAACAACGGCACGATTTACGGCAACACCGTCCTCCTTCTGCATATGGACGAGAACGCGGGGTCGTTTGTGAACGATTCCACGGTTTACAGGAACAACGGCACGATTTACGGGGCTGCCTGGACCGCCGGAAAGAATGGCCGTGCGCTGAATTTTGACGGAAGCGACGACTACGTAAACTTCGGAGACCCGGCAAACGGCAACCTCGACATGGGCACCGACAACTTCACTGCATCATTCTGGTTCAGGGGCTTGATTTACGACCGGCCAATCCTTTCCAAAAAATCCACCTCAGGAGACGTCGACGCGGGACTTGTCGTTTACCTGGACAGCCCCGGATGGCACCTCAGGACGCGCATCGCGAACGGAACGCACGCCATAGCGGTAAGCAGCATCCGGGACTACCTTAATGACAACGCGTGGCACTACGGGACAATAATCAAGTCCGGGAACCAGCTGTTCGTGTACGTGGACGGCACGACCGACAACAACATCAGCGTGCCAAGCTCGTTCAACATAAACAACAGCATCAACTTCCTTCTGGGCAAGGGCAACACCGGCACCTGGAACGGCGCGATTGACGAGGTCGCAATCCACAGGCGCGCACTCACGCCATCCGAAGTCCTTTCGCACTACAACGCAGGGGTGGCCAAACACGCAGAATGGGACCCCGCAGGCAGGTGGGGTTCGGCGATTAAGCTTGATGGCGTGAACGATTACGTAAACGTCTCGAGTCCCGAAGGCCTGAACTTCACGGACCAGATGACGATTTCGGCATGGACCAGGGCAGACAACCTGACCTTGACCGGGGCGTATGCGCCGAGAATCCTGAACAAGCAGGGTTCGTTCGAAATAATCGTCAACGTCCCGCAATACAACGGCCATTCCAGACCCGAGTTCAGAATCACGCAGTCGGGAAGCGCCAACTATTTCCTTGCGAACAACAACCTCACCATAAACGGGTGGACGTTCGTGGCGTTCACGTACAACGGGTCCAAGGTCACCTCCTTCATCAACGGGGCGCTCGACCGTAACGTGTCGTTCTCAGGCAACGTCGACGCTTCGGCCAGCGGGCTGATAATCGGGGCACGCAACACAGTACAGGGATTCTTCAACGGCACCATCGACGAAGTCAGGATTTGGAACCGCTCGCTTTCAGCTGACGAGATTTCGCAAGTGTACTACTCCAACCTCGCAAAGTACGCGCCAAGCAAGTGGATGTTCACCTACAACTACACCGACCCACGTCTGGGACCGGGGCCGTACTTTGCGTGGGTGCGCACTCTAGGCAACAACGTGCTTGCAACTGACTCGCGCAACATCTCGGCGATAAACAAGATACGGTTCATCGCGGCCACGCCTGAAAACGCGACCATCGCATACGACCTGAACATCACGGCAACGCTTTCAAACATCTCGCTGCGGCAGGCCAAGCTGAACCTGAACGGGGCGAACTACACGGCGTACGACGAGTCGCTAGTGCTTGCGTTCAACTTCGATGATGTCGCCGCAATCGGCGACACCGCGGGGACTGCTAAGGACGTTTCGATTTACGGCAACAACGGCGCGATTTACGGGAACACGTTAGCACTGCTCCACATGGACGAGGCGGACGGGAACACGACTTTCGACGAGTCCATCCTGAAAAACAACGGCACGGTTTACGGCAACACCCGGCTTTTGATGCACTTCGAGGATGTGCGGGGAAACGTCACCTATGACGAGACCGCATACAACAACAACGCAACTTGCTACCAAACATCAAGCATAACAAACTGTAACCGCACAACAGGAAAATCAGGCAACGGCATGGGTTTCGATGGCGCACAATACCTGGAAATCGCAAACTCCGCAAGCATAAACCTCTCAGGCGCGTTGACGCTGGAGGCCTGGGCGTACCCGGTGGCGGGCGACTACAGAACCATACTCTCGAAAGGATACTATACCAGCGACCTGAACTACGCGCTGCGGATGCCTCGCGATTCGGAAGGCACAAGATTCACGTTCAACATCAGGAACGCAACCGGCGTGTACGGAGTCGGCGCAACCACGACAAACAACGCATGGTACCATGTAGTAGGCACATACAATCTCAGCCATTCATGCATCTACCTCAACAGCCAGCTTGCCAACTGCTCAGCAGTCAGCGGCGCAATTTTGACCAACGACCTGCCACTCCGGATTGGACGGCTGTCGTCGGGAACGAATACGGAATACTTCGTTGGCAAGATAGACGAGGTCGCAGTTTATTCCGTTGCCCTGAACTCCACCGAAATCCTCAGTCACTACAACGCCGGACGCGCAAAGTATGTTGACTGGGTTGCAGGAAAGAGCGGAACGGGACTTAAGTTCGACGGGATTGACGACTACGTTTCCATAAGCAACTCCACACCGTCGCCTGCGGACACCATAACTGTGGAGGCGTGGGTGAACTGGAACAACGTCAACGACGGGGAAATATTGTATCGGAGCTACTCCTATTTCCTTTACAACGGGAATTCCGGAAGCGGGCTGTCCTTTACGGTTGCCAACTCAACCACTACCGGTTCGGCATCCGTATCAACGGCGTGGCAGACCGGCCGCTGGTACCATTACGTGGGCACTTATGACAGGAGTGCGGGCGCAAACAACCTGAAGCTATACGTAGACGGCGTCCTTGCCGCACAAGCCACGCACAGCGGCATCATAAACACGCCGTCGTCCGGAATTCTTTTGGGCAACTTCAACGCGTGGTCAGGCTCCGACCCGTTCAACGGCTCAATCGACGAGGTCGGAATATACAACCGCTCGCTCTCGGCAGACGAAGTCCTGGCACGCTACAACGCAGGACGCGCAAAGCACGCCGACTGGGACCCCGCAGGCAGGTGGGGGAGCGCAATCAAGTTCGACGGGGTCAACGACAAGGTCACAACTGCCGCGACCACCTCAGGCATAAACGGCGGCATGACCGCCTCCGCGTGGGTCAAGGAAGGAACGCTTTCGTCATCGCAGAAAATCGTGTCAAAAGGGAGCAGTTTCCTTCTTAGGACGGAGCCTACCGGAGCAATCCGCACCTGGCTGGGCACCAGCGAAGGCTGGCACAACGCAGGCACGTCCGCCGGGACGTTCAACTGGACGGACTGGCATCACGTCGCGCTGACATACAACGCGACCACAAACACCACCAAGCTCTACCGCGACGGCGCCTGCGTGTTCACAGACACGACAACATCAACCGGGCCGATGACCGAGACGTCATATATCTACACAATCGGAGGGGAAAGCGGAACCAGCTCGTACAACGGCTCGATAGACGAGGTTCGCGTTTGGAACCGCGCGCTTTCTGACGCCGAGATTGCCCAGCAATACTACATCTCCATCAACAAGTTCGCGCCAAGCTCGTGGATTTTCCAGGCGGACCTGAGCACGTTTGCAAGCGGCAACTACAGCTACCAGCTCTGGGCGCAGACTGCGCGCAACGCAACGCTGTCATCGGAAAGCCGCACCGCCGAGTACGCGAGGAGGATCGGCTTCTTCGCGCCGACCCTGGAAAGCGGCTTGAAAAGGTTCGTGGGCGAGGTGCCGCTCAACGCCACGATATTGAACGCGTCGCTTTCGGAGATGAAGCTAGACTGGAACGGCACCAACTACACGTTCTATGACGGCTCGCTGATGCTGAACTACGGGTTTGACGACGTGGCCGAGATTGGCGAGAACGGAACCAAGGCAGTCGACACCTCAAGATACGGCAACAACGGCACGGTTTACGGCGACGGCACCCACGCACTACTGCACTTTGACGAGAACGAAAGCGGCACAGTCTCAAACTACGGCGGCAGCGCAAACAACGGCAGGATATACGGAAACACCGTCGGGCTTTGGCACCTCGACGAGGGCAAGGGCCCGGCTGCAATTGACCAGAGCGGGTACGGCCGGAACGGAATCCTGTACGGAAGCGACACCGCGCTGCTATTGCACCTTGACGAGGGCAACGGCATCACAGCTTACGACGAGAGTGCCTACCTGAACAACGGCTCAATAAACGGTGCGACTTGGACAACCGGAAAGAGCGGGACGGGACTTCAGTTCGACGGGACGGACGACTACGTAAGCTTTGCCGCGTCAGCAAGCCTAAACATGGTGAACAAGGTCACGGTGGCCGCGTGGGTAAAGAGGCCCTTTGGAGCCACTGCGGACGCGTTCGTGGTGAGCAAGAGCCAGAGATACTCGCTGCGGCTTCAGCCGACACAGATGATGTTCCGCATAATAAACTCAAGCGGGCTTGACTGCGACGTCAACTACGCCAACAATCTCGTTGACGGGAACTGGCATTTCATAGTGGGAACGTATGACAAGGATGCGGGCGCGAACAGCCAAAAATTGTATGTCGACGGCGTACTGGTTGACCAGAGGGACACCACAGGCACCATACAAATAGTGTCGGATGCGCTTACGCTTGGCAGGATGTCGCCTACCCAGGCGTACTGGTTCAACGGCACACTGGACGAAGTCGCGATATACAACCGCACGCTAACTGCAGGAGAAGTGCTTGCGCAATACAACGCGGGCCGCGCAAAGCACCTCGACTGGGTCGAAGGGAAGACCGGCACCGGAATCTCCTTTGACGGAATAAACGACTACGTCAACATATCAAACCAGATTAAGGGCAACTTCTCGCAAATCAGCGCGGAGATGTGGTTCAGGGTAAACGACATCCCATACGACAACTACCTTTTAGCATTCGGATACGACGCCAACTACAGGCGGCTTGACCTGAAGGCCAACTCGACGGGAATATACCTTGCGCGCATCCAGGGAATACACAACAACCTAGTCTATGTAGCCAGCAGGCCGATAGTCGGCCAGTGGCACCACGTCGCATACACATTCGCAAAGAACAGCCAGGCGCGGCTTTACTTCGACGGCCAGATGGTGGCAAACGCAACCGCGCTCAACATAGACTTAGACCTGAACAGCCCGCTTGGCGAGGTCATCGGCGGAAGATTCAACGGCGCGGAGACGCTCAACGGGACGATAGACGAGGTGGGAATCTATAACAGGTCATTAACTGCTTCCGAAGTCCTCGAACATTTCAACGCAGGCCGCGCAAAGCACCTGGAAAAGGTTGAAGGAAAGTCCGGCCAGGGAGTCGCCTTCGACGGCTCAGGAAAGGTGCTCAACCTCTCGGCAAACATCACGCTTTCCAGCAACACGTCGGTTTCCGCGTGGTTCAAGACCAACGTAAGCGGCGGGCCGCAATCAACGCAAATGCCATTCGCCACCTGGTTCGTGTTCTGCTACGTCACTGACAAGATACTATGCGCTACGGACAGCAGTTCCACGGGAAACCCCGTGTTTGGGAGCAACCTCAATGACGACCAGTGGCACCACCTGGTGCTTTCAAGCAACGGCACCAACTCGTTCGGATACGTCGATGGGACCCTGCTTGCAAGCTGGGCGGAGACGCTTTCAACCGGCTCGCAGGGATTCTACGTCGGCAAGTTCCCGCGCGCAACCGGGAACATTTACTCGTTCAACGGCAACGTTGACGAGGTGGCAGTGATCAACCGCACGCTCTCGCCCCAGGAAGTCGGAGAACTTTACCGCGCAGGAAGGGCGCACACATCCCAATGGGCCGAAGGCGAGTGGGGCGGCGCAATGAGGTTTGACGGGATTGACGACTACGTCTACTCGCCAGTTGCTGGAAACGTCAGCGCAATAGAGTACTGGATTTACGCAAACACCGACGCCGGCGCGGTGATGGACCTCGACGGCGCCAACCGAGTGATGCTCAACGCCCTGCTTATGGGCAACAACGCGACAACGTACATCAACGGCGAACAGGTCGACCTGTCGCAATACGCAACTGGCAGCGAACTCGTGCAGAACGGCGGGTTCGAAGGCGCCTGGACCGACCTGGGAGACGGCTATTCCCTGCCGCCGGAGTGGACCAGGATAAGCACGAACGCATATCCGCAAGAGGAAATTACCATCGTAAACACTGGAAACAAAAGTCTCCGGCTTGGCGCGGCTTGCTGTGCAGAAAAACGGATATCCCAGACCATCCCGATTGTTCAGGGCAGCTACTACTTGTACACGTTCTACGGATACGGCCCCAAGTTCCGCACATACGTAACAAACGGCTTCTTGGCAAAGGACATAGACCCGCCGACGCAATACCAAAAGTACGCAATACCTTTTGTCGCAAGCGCCACGGATGGCAACGTGATTATAACCAATGCGCTCAATTCACTTTCCAACCTCCGCTTCGACGACGCCTCGGTAAGGCAGGTGACAAGCCCTGTCCAGAAGGGCGTGTGGACGCACGTTGCGCTGGTTCTTGACGAGCCCATTGCAACTGCCAACATCACCATCGGAAAGGTCAACTCAACGTTCTTCAACGGCTCGCTTGACGAGGTGCGCGTGTGGAACCGCTCGCTTTCATCAGCGGAGGTCGCCCAGCACTACTACGGCTCGCTTTCCAAGTACGCGCCGGACAGGTGGGCGTTCCAGTCGGCGGTAAGGAACCTCTCAACAGGCAACTACACGTACATGCTTTACGCAAACAACTCGCTTGTTCCCATCAACTCGTTCGAGCGCAGGAGCACGTACGCCAGCGCAATCGCGTTCTCAAGCCCGACGCCGGCAAATTCAAGCAATTCATACGAAAGCAACATAACAGTGAACGCCACGCTTGCAACGCCAAGCCTGATTGACATCGGGCTTGACTGGAACGGCACCAACTACACGTTCCTGAACGACTCGCTGGTGCTAGCATACAACTTCGACGACGCGCAGCCGCTTGACACCGCAGCAAGGGCGGTGGACCACTCGCGCTACGGCAACAACGGCACAATACTCGGCAACACCATCGCACTGTGGCACTTCGACGAGAACGCCGGAAGCACCACGTACGACGAGAGCGCGTACAAGAACAACGGAACGGTTTCAGGCGCAACCTGGGCTTCAGGCAAGAGCGGGAGCGGATTGCAATTTGACGGTAGCAACGACTACGTCACAATGGGTTCGACAAGCACCATGGGGATTGCGGACGAACTGTCCGTTTTTGCCTGGATAAAAGTCCCGATAGGCATTCCCGACGGGACTAGGGTGGGCATCATCATCGGCAACTACCCCGGCACGCCGCACGTCAACCTCGAAGCGCACACGTACGGAAGGCTCAGGGTGTATTGGAACGGGGAAATAGACACATTCTCAACAGGTTTTGACCTGCGCGACGGCAACTGGCACTTCGTGGGCTTCACCCGCAAGGGAAGCATAAACAGGATACAGATGTACATTGACGGCGCCGCCAACACCACAGCCTACGCGGGGTCAAACCTTACGCTCCAGTGGCCGCTGAAGGTAGGCGACGACTTCAGGTCGGGCTCAAGCCCGGGCATACCGTTCAATGGCACGATAGACGAGGTCATGATAGCCAACCGGACACTGACCAGTTCCGAGGTCCTCGCACTTTACAACTCGGGAAAAGCGCACCACGCGGACTGGGAAGCCGACGGCAAGTTCGGAAGCGCAATCAAGTTCGACGGGAAGGCCACATACGTCAGGGCTCCGACTTCGTTTACCGGGGAAAACTACACGTGGAGCGCGTGGGTGAAGGCCGCAAGCCTTTCGGGAACGCAGCACATCCTAGGCGGAAGAAGGGGCAGCAGCTATTGGAACATCTACGGGTACGGACTTGCACTGGAGGGCACCGAACTGAACGGCTTCCTTGCGACAAACGCAGACCCATACTTCTACGACAACCTGCGAGTCAACTTCTCAAGCTATGCTAACCAGTGGACGCACGTGGCCCTCACGTGGAACAACCGGTCTAGTTGCATGGGCAAGCTGTACGTCAACGGAGCTCTTGCAAAGGCAGTCTCGCACTGCATGAAGACAACAGACATATACAACCCCGGAGTACCGTACGGATACACATTTGCAATCGGAGCATACAACTGCTCTGCATCAAGCGGACAGGGCCCGGGCTATTTCTTCTCAGGCTCCATAGACGAGGTGCGCGCGTGGAACCGCACGCTTACTGACGCGGAAATAACCCAGCAGTACTACGGCAGCCTCAACAAGTACGCGCCTGACAAGTGGGTGTTTGTTTCCAACGAGCAGGAGCTTGAGAGCGCCAGGCAGAAGTACTTCGTCTACGCCCGCGACGCCGACGGCACGGTTGGCAACAGCGAGCTGCGCACCCTCAGCACGCGGACGATAATATTCCGGCCGCCGACGCCCGCAAACGGCACTACATACCCCGTAGGCAGGGACAGCACAATAAACGCGACAATACAGAACGTGCCGGTCTCGCAAATCTACTTCGGGCTCAACAACACCAACTACACGTTCCTGAACGATTCGCTTTTGCTTGCGCTGGACTTTGAGGACTCGGCCGATGCCGGCGACACCGCGTCGAAGGCAACCGACTACTCCCAGTACGGGAACAACGGCACGATTTACGGCAACACCTTAGCACTGCTCCATATGGATGAAGGGGACGGAAACAGAACTTTCGACGAGTCCAACTTCAAAAACAACGCAACCATTTATGGCAACACCCGGCTTTTGATGCACTTCGAGGAAGGCTCCGGCAGCACGGTCTACGACGAGACTTCCTGGAGGAGCAACGGCACTTGCTACAGCGGAGTCACGAACACCTGCACGCGCACGGCCGGCAGGAACGGAAGCGGCATAGACCTGGACGGGGCCGACGACTACATACTCGTGCCGAATACCGCCGGAATCAACGTGACCGGAAGCCAGCTGAGCATGGAGATGTGGTTCAAGCCGCGCAACGTTACCGCAGGGTATTCGTTCCTGATGAAGAAACAGACGCCAGGATACCTGATGACGCTGCTTTCCGACGGCCGCCTGGATATTGAAATTTACCACCCGGACATAAATTACTCAAGTTGCCTAACAAGCGCCAAATTGGCCTCGAACAATTGGTACCACGTTGTGGGCACGTTTATCGAGAACCAGTCGCTTAAAATCTACGTCAACGGGGCGCTGAACGCCACGTGCACGCCACGCAGCCTTCCAATGGGCTTCAACAACGCCGGGCTTAGCTTGGGCTATACCGGCTGGTGGGGCTCGAACAACGCATACTTCAACGGCACAATAGACGAGGCCGCAGTCTATTCAAAGGCGCTCAACGAAACGGAAGTGGCTGACCACTACAACGCAAGGAAGGCCAAGTTCGTCGAATGGGCAGCCGGAAAGAGTGGCACTGCACTGCAGTTCGACGGGTTCGACGACTACGCGAGTATACCTTCGACCAACCTGGGCACGGTATACTCAATAGAGACGTGGCTGTGGCCGGGGGCGTACAACAACGCGGACTGGGCTGCGGTGCTTTCAAACAACTACATACCCGAGTTTGGCATTAACCCCGCCCGGAGCATCCAGCTGTACAGCAGAGTCGTAGGCCCGACACTCCAGCAGTACGCCTGGTCGCACGTCGTCGTGACCAGGGACGGGTCGAACCACTCGATATACGTCAACGGGATAATGTACAACACGACAAGCGTCTCAGCAACATCCGACACGTTCAGCATAATCGGAGCATACCAGCCCACGGCAGCATCAATACTGGACCGCGAGCCGTGGAGCGGAATGATCGACGAGCTGGCGATGTTCAACCGCTCGCTCACAGGCGCCGAGGTCCAGCAGCACTTCAACGCAGGACGCGCAAAGCACGCTGACTGGGACCCGAACGGAAGATGGGGAAGCGCGATGAAGTTTGACGGAGTGGATGATTATGTTGAGATTTCAGATAGTCCACGTACCCGCTTGACTAATGGAGGAACGATTTCTGCTTGGATTTATCCTAAGGATATTGGCGAGAATAATGCCGGGCGAATTATTCATAAGGGAAGCGATGCACCGGCTACAGACGGTTTTGAAATACAGCTATCTACTTCAAACACGCTGGCCAGTAATGTCGTAGGTGCTTCAACGTTTTCTTCCGCAAACGCAATTACTTACAATCAATGGAACTTCGTTACATTAGTATTCAATAGCTCTGGACGAAAAATATATGTCAATGGAGTGGACGAAACGTCAACTGGCGGAGATAACGTGGCATTGCCTCCGGATGTTGCTGGCGTAGTTGCTATTGGCAATAGGGCGGGGGCAACCGACCGAACGTTCAACGGCTCCATCGACGAAGTACGCATCTGGAACCGCACGCTTTCGGCTTCAGAAATCCAGCTGCACTACTATTCGAACCTCGCAAAGTACGGCGCAAGCAAGTGGCTGTTCACCAGCAACCTGACCAGCGCATCCGAGGGCAGCTACGCCTACCAGCTTTTTGCCTCAAACGGCGAGTATTACTCAAGCCAGTCGCGCAGCTTCGCAGTAAGCGCCACTTCGGAAAACACGATACAGTTCATGCCGCCCACCCCTGCAAACGGCGCCACGATATATGAAAGCAACATCACAATCAACGCGACGCTCCAAAGCGTGGCCCAAGTAAGCCAGATAACGTTCAACTGGGACGGCTTGAACTACACGATGTACAACGACTCGCTGGTGCTTGCGTACAACTTCGACGACGTCGCGAGCATAGGCGACACCGCGGGCAACGCCACGGACGTGTCCAGCTATGGCAACACCGGCAGAGTATACGGCAACACGCTTGCGCTGCTTCACATGGACGAGAACTCCGGAAGCACGGCTTACGACGAGGGCACAAACAAAAACAACGGCACTTGCGTGAACTCAACAGGGGTAAAGGCGTGCACTTGGTCTGCCGGAAAGAGCGGAACGGGAATCTACATCAACGGCAGCAGGAGCGAATACGTCAACCTGAGCCGCAGCGCGAGCGTAAAAGGCCTGTCGGCCGCCAGCGCGGAACTATGGTACAAGGCTGCTTCAATACCTACTTCAGAAGCAGGGATTTATTATGAATCTACGAATACGACAGGATACGTAAGGTTTGGCTTGTCCCATTTCCCCAACGGTTCCATCAGGGCGGGAATGCGGGATAATGAAATGGGAAACGGATTCTACTGCTACTCCCCGATTATTTCGCTTGGAACGTGGCACCACCTAGTGATGACATTCGACGCGGGCTCGGATATAGTTGCATTATATATCGATGGAGCATTGAACTGCTCTGACAGCACAACCAAAGGCCCGTTGACCAACACCGCGTCTGCAGACTCGCTTGCACTTGGCGGAAGAATCCTGGGAGGATTGCAGTCGTCCATAAACGGCACCGTCGACGAGTTCGTCCTTCACAACAGGACGCTGACTGCCTCCGAAGTGCTTTCACGCTACAACATGGGAGCAGCCAAGCACTCCGACTGGGACCCCGCAGGCAGGTGGGGGAGCGCAATCAAGTTCGACGGGGCGGACGACTACATAAACATCACGCAATCCCAAAGCCTCGTGCCAGGCAACACGCTTGCGGTGGAGGCCTGGATAAAGCCCAATACTGTTGCCCCGGCAGAACAGACCATACTCAGGAAAGGCTCCAGCTACCTGCTCCGGCTCAAGGGCTCAAACCTCTCCGCGTTGGCATACACAAGCGGAAGCTGGAGGCCTTACAAGGACGTGCCCAACATAATCTCGGCCGGCGAGTGGACGCACGTGGCGTTCACGTACAACGGGACCAACTTCAAGTACTACAAGAACGGCATTGATGTCACGCCGGAAATCATAGTTATGAGCGGAGCCATAAACGATACCAGCGCGGGCAGTTTCGTGATTTCGCAGAACGGGCTGGTGTTCAACGGCTCGATGGACGAGGTGCGCATCTGGAACCGCTCGCTTTCACAGGCGGAGATACAGCAGCACTACTACTCGAACGTCGCAAAGTACGGCGTGAACAAGTGGCTCTTCTCAAGCGAACGGCCGGACCTGAACAGCACGACGTACACATACTACCTGTGGGCGGCCAACGCGCTAAACGCAATAACCAGCGGGCAGCGCAGCGCCACGTTCAACGGGATACAGTTCATGCCGCCGACCCCCGCAAACGCCGCAGTAATTTACAACAACAACATCACGCTGAACGCGAGCATACGCAACCTGCCCGCGCTGACGCAGGCAGGATTCAACTGGGACGGCATAAATTACACGATGTACAACGACTCGCTGGTTCTTGCGTACAACTTCGACGACGTCGCGAGCATAGGCGAAACCGCGGTAAAGGTAGTGGACGCATCCAGGTACGGCAACAACGGCACGATTTACGGCAACACCGTACTCCTGTTGCATATGGATGAGAACAGCAGCAGCGTCGCCTATGATGAGGGCGTCTGGCGCAATAATGGCACGTGCTACAACATGAGCGGCGGAAGCGGCGTCACCAACTGCAACTGGGTGACAGGAAAGAGCGGCACGGGCATACAGTTTGACGGCGTTGACGACTATGTGGTCGTTCCGGACTCGCCTTCAATCAGCCTGGGCGGCAGCATCACCGAGTGCGCCTGGGCATACTGGACTAACTCGTCCCAGGCGACGCAGCACATAGTGAGCAAGTACCGCAACAACTACTATTCCACAGGGACTGAGAACGGGTACGGCCTGCGGGTTGGCAACGCGGCGGGCAGGATTGATTGGCTTGCAGATGGAAACGGGACGTTCCACTCGCTTGCGTCGGGATGGAACCTGCCGGTCAATCAGTGGCACCACGTCTGCGGAGTGTTCGTTGCTAACACGAAGATGGAAGTGTACGTTGATGGCGTGCTGCGCAACAGCACCGCAATATCCTTCGGCCTGGCAGACGGCACCTACGACCTGCTGGTTGGGGCTGCAAGGGCTCTTTCTAACTCTGATTTTGGAAGGCCGTTCAACGGGACCATTGACGAGGTTCTGGTTGCGAACCGCTCCCTTTCAGCTTCGGAAATATTGGCGCAGTACAACTCAGGAAAAGCCAAACACGCCGACTGGGACTCTGACGGCAAGTGGGGCTCGGCGGCGAAGTTCGACGGAGTGGATGACTATGTGCGCTCGAACCTGAGCTTGGCAAGCTACTCAACCCTCACGATGTCTGCATGGGCATCGATTGCAACATACGGGCCAACAGACAAAACGATAGTGGGCCAGTCGGACACCACAAAGAACATTCAGCTGGAAGCGGACGCGGATGGAGGTATAAGATTCAGGGTAAGGAACAACACGGGATGGTACGAGCCAGCAAACGTGTCAATGCCGACCAACCAGTGGTTCCAACTCACGGGAGTATACAACGGCACGCACATAATAACGTACGTTGACGGCATTGCAAGAGGCTCCGTAGGGTATGCAAGCGGTTTTGCCGGATTCGATAACACGCTCGAAATCGGAGGCTGGCATTTCTATTCAGGAAATGACATTCACTTCAACGGATCCGTCGATGAAGTCAGGATTTGGAACCGCTCGCTTTCGCAGGCAGAGATTACACAGCAGTACTACTCAAACATCGCAAAGTACGCGCCGGACAGGTGGCTATTCACAAGCGTGCAGCCCGACATGAACAGCACGACATACAACTACTACGCGTGGGCATCCAACGCTTCAAGGACGATGGTCGGCGAGCAGCGCAGCGCCACGTTCAACGGAATACTCTTCGCGCCGCCCACTCCCGCGAACGCGTCGGTGGTTTACGCAAGCAACATCACGATAAACGCGACAATACAAAACACTCCAGCACCGACGCAGGTTGCGTTCAGCTGGAACGGCACGAACTACACGATGTACCACGACTCGCTGGTTCTTGCGTACAACTTCGACGACGTAGCGAGCATAGGCGACACCGCGGCAAAGGTAGTGGACGCATCCAGGTACGGAAACAACGGCACGATTTACGGCAACACCCTGGGCCTCTGGCGCTTCGACGAGAACACCGGAAGCACGGCGTACGACGAGAGTATCTATCGCAACAACGGCACGATTAGCGGCGCAGCCTGGGCTTCAGGCAAGAGCGGAACCGCACTGCGGTTCGACGGCAGCAACGACTACATAAGCGTCGCCCACTCGGCGTCTCAAAACCCGGTTGCAAGCTACTCTTTTGAGATATGGTTCAAGGCAAACGACACTGCGGCGGACAGGGGGTTGTTCGGCAAGTGGAGCGGCGCGGGGTCGGCATACGCGTACTGGGCAGGCATAAACCGCGGCGGCACAAGGCCGGGGTGCATAAGCTTCTGCATATACAACGGTTCGGTCAACTGCTTCGACATCCCCGGAACAAACGTTTCGGACGGCAACTGGCACCACTTCATCGGCACTTATTCGGCAACCGACGGCTACCAGCGCACGTACATAGACGGACAGCCGAACGCAACCACCAACCGCGGCACTGGCCTGATACTCAACAACTCCGAGGCGCTTGTAATCGGAAAAGGATACAACACCGGATACTTCTTCAACGGCACCATAGACGAGTTCGGCATATACAACCGGTCGCTTTCGGCAGACGAAGCCCTAGTCCGCTACAACGCAGGACGCGCAAGGCACGCGGACTGGGACCCCGCAGGCAGGTGGGGAAGCGCGATGAAGTTCGACGGGGTCAACAACGTCGTATCTGGAGGCAACTCAAGCAGCGTCAATATCCGGGGAAACCTATCGCTGGAGGCGTGGATTAAACCGGCAATGGTAAACGCAATACAGCGGATAGGCGTATTGGGAAAAGGCAACGCTGCGAAGCGCAACTACGATTTCTTCATAAACAATGGGACGATTATGCTGACGATGGAAGGCCTATGGAACCCGTCCATTTCATCGACATCCACAATTAGCGTGAACAACTGGTACCACATTGCCGGAGTCTACGACAACGCATCGCTAAAGATATACATCAACGGCGAACTCGACGCACAAACGCCGTCCAACGGAACCCAGGGAATCAGCTATTCCCCCTTAGCCATTGGCTGCCAGGGCATCGACGTTTGCAACTCATATTCGACACCATACAACGGCTCCATCGACGAGGTCCGCATCTGGAACCGCACGCTTTCTGCGGCAGAGATACAGCAGCACTACTACTCCAACCTCGCAAAGTACGCGCCGGACAGGTGGCTATTCACCAGCGTGCAGCCGGGAACAGACCTTTCCAACGGCACAACATACGCATACTCGCTGTATATTACCAACGCGACGGGGGCCTTCGCTTCGGAACAGCGGATTGCAAACTACAGCGGCGCGGGCTCAATCGACAGCGACAATTACACCAAGCTCCTGATACACGGAGAGGAGACGATGAACGGAATCTACTTCAACGACTCTTCGCCGTCGCCTTCAAAGAACTTGTCCGCCTACGGCAACGCCGCGGAATCAGGCATAACTAGCAGGTTCGGAGGAAAGTCATGGTATTTCGACGGTTCTGGAGACTACCTGACCGTCCCTGCATCAAACGACTGGAACTTCACAACTGCGGACTTCACGGTCGACTTCTGGGCGAACTTCGACGAGACGCTTGGAAGCTCATACCGCACGGTCATGGCGAACCCGACGGGGAACAACTGGGAGATTTACTTCCAAGGCGGCGCGCTGAAGATGTACATTGACGGCACGCACTACACTGGTGCAGCACTCAACCCGGCCCCCGTACAGGGGACGTGGTACCACTTTGCAATCGAAAGAAGTGGCGACAACCTGAACTTTTACCAGAATGGGACTCTGCTCGGGACGTTCACGGGGTACGCGGACGCAAGCGCGGGAAGCGGCATAAGCAATTACCTGATAGGCAATTACGCGGGCGTGTCATACTTCAACGGCTACATCGACGAGTTCCGCATCTCCAAGGGAATCGCCCGCTGGACTTCCAACTTCACCCCGCCTGACCGCGCATACGGCTAAACTCGCGGTTTAACCTTAGTATACCCGCAGGTTTTGTCCGGCATTCGGCACTAATGCAATGTGACAGCGCGGTTTGCGGAACAGATAATCTTGCGGATGCCTGACTGGAAGCCGCTGGTGGCGAGGATTCCGAGAAAGGACGTTGCAGCATATTCGCAGGTCCTGCGAAAATCCGGCCAGAAGCCTGACGCGGCGGCATACTTTTCGCGTGCGATAAACTTTGCCATTGCCGCTGGAATTTTCGTGCTAGTTGCGGGGATTTTCCTTTTTCCAACAGCTGCAATCGCGTATGCAGTCGCATCATTTGCGGCGTCTGCACTAATTTCCTTCAGCTACCCGTTTCTCCTTTCTTCCCAGCGCGCAAAGCAGGCCGAATGCGAACTCGGAGTCACCTTGCAGTCAGTCTCGCTGCTTTTGGAGTTCGGCCAGAGCTTTGACGATGCGCTTGCCGAAGCGCCCAAGGGCCGGACCGTGGAAGGGCTGATGAGGAAGTATTTCCGCAGGGTGGAGGCAGGCTCAAGCCCGGTTGCAGCATTCGAGTCACTGTCAGGTGAAGTGGACGGCCAGGCGTGGAAGCGCGCGTGCTCGCAGCTGTGCTTTGCCTACCAGCACGGAGGCGAAGGCAGCTACCTTTCGAATGCCGCTGACGAGCTTTACTCCCTGCAACGCCAGCACCACAAGAGGTTCGGCCAGCGGCTCTCCCTGCTTGGCCTGCTCTTTGTGGCTTCGGGCTGTTTGGTCCCTGCGCTTTACGGCGCGTACGTGCTACTCTCCCCGCTTTTGGAGCAGGAAATCAACACAATAGACATCTACATCGCGTACTTTCTTGCGTTCCCCGCGTTCTGCACCTGCGTGGCAGTGGCTGCGACATTTGCAGCTCCGCCGCTTCCGAACTTCGAGTACAAGACGGAATCCAAGGTAGCCGCGGGAAAGAAAAACGAAAAGGACGGGAAGGCAGAAATGGCAAGGCTTGCTGTTGCAGGAATCGCGGTATTTGCGCTCCTTCTTTTGTTTCCCCCATTCCCCCAAGTCCAGTTCCCTCTTGCCCTGCTGGGACTCTTTTTGCCCTACGGCACGCTCAAGGCAATGCAGATGCTTTCCGAGTCCTCGGCCAAAGCCGAACTGGAAGCCGGGCTCCCGACTGCGCTGCTGATGGCAAGCACCTATGCAGCTGATTCCATCGAGCAAGTCCCCGGCGCAATTGCACGAGCAGGGATGGGAAAGGCAAGCGAGGCATTTGGCAGGGTGGACAAACTAGTCAAGTCGGGATACTCTTTCGAGTATTCGCTTGCACGCACCGCAGCGGGCGCAAAAAGCGCGCTCTTTTCACTGTCCTGCACGTTCATCGCAGCGGCATACAAGAACGGCTTCGAGGCAGGCCCGGCTTTGCAGAAAATCAGCAAGTACGTTTCCGACACGCTTGAGATGAGGCGCGAGCTTGCAAGCTCGCTTCTTGTGACCAAGTACACCGTGCTGGCCTCCGCCGCGTTCCTTGTGCCGTTCATCATCTCAATACTGCTAAAGATTGTGGGCACGTTCCCGGAGTCGCAAAGCCCCGCCTTGGGCGCGGTGCTTCTCTCGGTGCAGGCATACCTCGTTCTCTTCTCCGCAATAGGCGGGTTCTTTGTCGGCCTAATCGAGGAGGACTTGCCGAAAGGGTTCTCCTACGCCCTGTTCTGCGCGCCCGTATCGCTTGTGGTCTTTGTAATATTCTCTGCGGCATAAACCGAAAGCCCCCCTCCTGACTGCCGAAGGGAAGAAGGCATTTTTAACTGCCGCAAGGGTAATTCTTGCATATCCAGTTTCATATTCCAAGCAGGTGTTTACGATGAGAGTAGAAATCAAGCAGGTCGCCAAGGCAAAGCTCAAGAACCCCGTAATCATCGAGGGTTTCCCCGGAGTCGGGATGCTTGGCACGCTTGGAGCCACTTACCTTGCCGAGACCCTTGACATGAAGCTCATCGGATACTTCACAAGCTGCAAGTTCCCGCCGATTGCGTCAATACACAACTACGCACCCAGCTTTCCGGCAAGAATCTACGCTTCCGAAAAGCTCAACATGATAGTCCTTTTCTCGGAGTTCGTAATCCCCGCGGAGGCAGTGTACCTGCTTACGCAGGAAATCCTCAAGTTTGCCAAGCAGTACAAGGCAAGCGCGATAATCTCTCTTGCAGGAATCGGAGCTGAAAAGCCCGACACGCAGGTCTACGGAATCGCAAGCACCCCGGCGCTTTCCAAGAAGCTTGAGAACGCTGGAGTGAAGCTCATCAAGGAAGGAGCAACGCAGGGCGTGAGCGGGCTGCTCATTGCCGAGTGCGCTGCCGAGGGCTTTCCCGCAGCCAACATGATGGCCCAGACAAACCAGCCGCTTGACCCCATTGCAGCAGCAAGGCTTTTGGACTGCGCGTCCAAAGTATCCGGAGTGAAGGTGGACACGAACAAGCTTCGCACCGAGGGCAACCAGATACAGGACAAGCTAAAGAAGTCCATTGACAAGATAAAGGACATGCACGATGCTTACAACGAGATGCACGACAACCCGATGTACGGGTAGGCCGTGCGGAAAACAGGCTACGCCCAAGAGGGGATTTTGATGATGAAGGTAATCGTTCCGGACACGGGCGCGCTCATAGACGGCAGAATCACCGAGATGCTCTCCAAAAAGGACGGCCACTCGAAGGTAATCATAAGCAAGGCCGCTCTTGCCGAGCTT
>Ga0209340_1000918_pt1 | contig 25006 bp, 32 predicted proteins | sample EPASupsiteSAE323_FD_187266 | JGI IMG/M metagenome (GOLD analysis project Ga0209340, IMG submission 187266) | Bioremediated contaminated groundwater from EPA Superfund site, New Mexico - Sample SAE3-23 (SPAdes) (version 2) | ecosystem: Environmental > Aquatic > Deep subsurface > Groundwater >... | reverse complement strand
CGTAACCGATACGGTGCCATTCGTTGAAATCCCGCACGTCCTTTCCGAAGAGCTTGATGCTGCCGTCCGTTGGCTTGAGCAGGCCTAGCATAAGCTTCACAAGAGTTGACTTGCCTGCGCCGTTCGGCCCAATCATGCCGATGAAATCACCTTTCATGATTGAAAACGTGGCCTTGTCGATGACTAGCTGCTTGCCGTAGCGAAAGGACAGGTCTTGCAGTTCGATGATATTTTCGGTCATTCGGTGTAACCCCTAGCTGCAGTCAAGGTTCGCCTTGATTGTCTCCACGTTCTCCTGCTGCTGCGAGAGGTAATCATCGCCGCGCTGCTGCTCCTCCAAGGTAAGCCCGTGCGCGGTGTTGAATACCGCGACCTTGCCGCCTATTTCATCGGCAATGGTTTGCGCGACCCGCGGGCTGTACAGCTTCTCGACAAATACGACCTTGATGCCCTTTTCTTTCGCCTGCTTGACTATCGCCGCCACGACCGCGGGGGTGGGCTCGCCTTCGGCGTTCACTCCCTCGACTGGGACTTGGTTGCAGCCGTATTCCTTGCAGAAGTACGCCAGTGTGGCGTGGGTGATGATTATGTCCTTGTTCTTGCACGTCGCCATGGTGGTGCGGAACTGCGCGTCAAGCGCGTCAAGTTTCGCAGCGTATGCCTTGGCGTTGGCTTCGTAATAGTCCTTTCCTGCCGGGTCGGCCTTTACCAGCGCGTCGCGGATGTTGAATACCTGCTTCTTTGCGTCAACTGGGTTCAGCCAGATGTGCGGGTCTTTGCCGGGCTCGTCGGCATCCTGTGACGATATGAGCTGCACGCCTGCGCTTGCATCGGCGATGACGAGATTCGGGTTGTCAATGCCTTCTAGAAGTTTCGGAGCCCAAGAGTCCTCGACCACGCCGTTGAGGATGAACACCCTTGCGGTGCTGAGCGCGACTATGTCGGAGGGAGTAGGCTCGAAGTTGTGCGGCTCAACACCCGCAGGTATTAGTGACATTACGTGAACGCGGTCGCCGCCCACGTTCTTTGCGAAATCATACATCGGATAGAAACTGGCTACCACACTGAGCTTGCCGCCGGTATTGACCTGCCCGGGTGCATTTGTAAAGGCCAGAATAGCCAAGCATATGACTACCGCGGTTAGCGCTACAGTTATTCCTGCAATCAAGTATTCTTTTTTGTTCAAAGTTACGGCACCCCAAATTCCATTCATCAGTTGGAAGAGAACGAATATGGGCAATAATAGTTTTATTGGTTTTGTTATTAACTATTATGGTTAATATTAAAAATAGTTATTAACATACCTCAGTATGGCCAAGATAATCAGCATATCACTAAGCGAGGACCTCCTGGAGGAGCTGGAACGGCTCCAGAAGGAAATGGGCTTTTCCGGAAAAAGCGAGACCATCCGGGCGGGCATTCGGATGCTTGTTTCGGACGACAAGGAACGCGCGAAGCTGACCGGCGTGGTTGATGCGGTGCTGCTTGCGATACACAAGGACGAATACGTCAAAGACATTTCAGAATTAGCGCACATGCACGCACCCATCATAAAGACGCAAATCCACCATCACCTTGAAAACGAAAAGTGCCTTGAAATATACGTTCTCAACGGCCAGGCTGAAAAAATAAGGGCGGCCGCAAGGGCTTTCCAGAAGAACAAGAAAATCGACCTTTCGAAACTCATTCCCACCTGAATAGTATCGGGCTCAAAGGCGGACGAAATTGATTGAACCAAGTTACTTTAGGAAAATTTCGCCCAAGTGCTCGTCGTAAACCGTGACATCTTCCGGGCACGCTTTGCGCTTGATGCGCTCGAAGTGGCTGGCTTTGGAATCCGTCTCATCCGCAAAACTCACCAGCAGCGCCTCCAACAACATGGGCCTCTTCGGGGAACCGTACTCGCATTTTCCGTGATGGGAGATGAGCACGTGCGAAAGCCTGAGCGTGGTGCGCGCATCAAGGCCGGTTTTTGCAGCCATCTGGCGCACCATCTCACAGCCAAGGGTAACGTGCCCCAGCAGCAGGCCTTCTTCGGTGAGTTCGATGCAGGTCGAGACCTCAAGTTCCCTGAGCTTACCAATGTCATGCAGGAGCGCGCCGGCGACCATGATATCCATGTCAACATTAAAGTTTGAAGCGGAGCATTTTGCGGTCCTTGCCACCGCAAGCGAGTGTTCAAGCAAGCCGCCAACCCACGCGTGATGCATAGCGCCAGGGGAGTGCTTGAATGCCTCTGCGAACTGCACGTCGCGAAAAAAGGCGTTTAGGAGATTCTTGAGCCCGTCGTTTTCAACCGCATCCACCATTGCCAATAGCTCGGCGTACATCCCATCTATGTCCTTATCAGGAGCCGGGCTCAAATTGTTTACAAACTTTTTCATATCGTCTCACTCGAACTACGCCTAAAAACGGTTGTGCGGTCTTTCTTCACTTGGCAAAGGCATTGACTCAAATCTCAATCGCCGTCCCAGCTTTGCATTCCTTGGACGCGTCCGGAAAACGTTCCATTATCTCTTTTTTCTTTTGCGTGCAGTGACAGGGCACAAGCAACTTCAACTGGCCGAGAGCCTCAAGGTTGTCGAACCCGTGCAGTCCGCCAATGATGCCATAAACTTCGCCGAACGACCGCGCTTTCTGTAGTATATTCTCTACTCCGGGATGCGAACAACCGCAAACAACGATATTTCCTTTATCGGTTTTTACAACAAGTGACTGCTCCTTTACGATTGAACCCAACTCGCCGGTGGAAAAAAGGCCGGGAAGCATTTCAACCGCATCAGAAACTTCGACCAGCTTGGACAACTTGCCGATTTCCTCTTTCAGGTGTGTTGAGAAAGAGCATGGCACAAAAACCGGGATGTTGCCCGTCACGCCCAGGAGATAGGCAAGGCCGCCCGCGTGGTCCCAATGGTCGTGCGAAATGAAAATCGCATCTATGCTCTTTGGGGCTACTCCAAGCTTCGCCATATTAGAGACAAGTTGCGTGCCGCTCCATCCGGTGTCAAAAAGCAGTTTTTTGCCGTGCGCTTCCACTAGGCAGGAAAAAGCCCAGCCGCTACAAAAGCCGTCAAGCGCCTCGTTATCATATACTACGCTTATCCTCATCGTCCACACTACCGAGTTATTTTCGTGCGCTCACGCGTTCTTCACGCGGGTGTGCAGGAGCGTCAATGCCTTCTGCCCGCCGATTTGCCCGAGGAACTCGGAGTAGAGCGCCTTGAGCTCGGGGTTTTCGTCGGAAACCTTGAACTTCGCCGAGCCGTCGAGTGCGTAAAGCTTCTTCCTTCTCTGCTGCAAGATTTCTGGAGTGGTCAGCGGCTGTCCGGCTCCTCCCATGCACCCGCCCTGGCAGGCCATCACTTCGATGAAGTGGTACTTCGAACGCAGCTCCTTGTCTGCAAGGATTGGACCCGCGTTCTTGAGGAAATGGATTACAAGGATTTTGACCGGTATTCCGCCAAGGTCGAATGCAAGTTCTCGTGCGTTGTCAAAACCGCGAAGCCAAGTCACAACTGGCTCGCCGAGCGTGATTCCCTTGAGCTTGGCGCAATAGCGCAGGGCAGCCTCGGTCACTCCGCCGGTTGTTCCGAAGATGCGCGCACCACCGGAGCCCTGGCCCATCAGCGAGTCGAAGTCGCTCTCCTCGCAGGATGCCAGGTCGATTCCCTTTGCCTTCATCAGCTCGGAAAGTTCCTTGGTGGTTATCACGAAGTCAACCGCAGTCTTGCCGTCGGGGAGCTTCATGTCAGCGCGTTTTGCCTCCATCTTCTTTATGATGCAAGGCATCGCGGCAACGGAGTAAATCTTCGCCGGGTCAATGCCCTGTTTCTGGGCGAAGTAAGTTTTAATCAGCGGGCCGATGCATTCCATCGGGCTTTTGATTGTGGACATGTGGTCAATAAAGAGGTCGGGGTGCTTCTGCTCTAAAAACATGGCAAACCCGGGGCAGCAGGAGTTCAGCATCGGGAACGGACCATTGTGCTCGATGCGTTCAAGAAGCTCTGCCGCTTCCTCCAAAATGACCAAGTCTGCAGTGAAGTTGGTGTCAAAGACGTAGTCAAAGCCGAGTTTGCGTAAAGCGCCAACTAATTGGCGGGTCACTTTCTCAGTGGGCGCGTCATAATTGAAGGGCTCGCCTATTGCGACGCGAACAGCAGGTGCCATCTGCACTACCTTGGTTAGGCTCTTGTCTGAAAGGGCTTTTTCCAACTCAGTAAAGTCGGTCATGGTAAAGTCACCTGCGAATTATACTTTCGAAACCTTGCCTGCGGCAAAGCCGCCTGCAAGCGCAGTCACAAGCTGTACCGGACCCATCGCAATAAGGAACGCTGCGGGCACAATGCCTGCAAGCACAAGCGAGCCTGCAGAGAGGAACAGGAAGCCGGATTTTACAATCGAGGAAAACAGGAGACCCTTGCTCTTGAGGAGCCACACATATGCCGCGTTGCCAATCCAGATTAAGGGGATGAAGTAAAGCAGCGCGTGGGTTTGCACCCCGAAAACTATTCCCGAGACGTAGGCGCCGACGCTTGGCACCATTATGAGCGGGAGGAGCTTGAGTTTGCTCCCTGAAGCGTTCAATGCACAATACGCAAGCAGGAAGTTGACAACAGTGCCGACGATGAGCTGGTTGGCGATGCCCGGAATGAAACCAAGCACGATTGGCGCAAGAAACGCGGCTGCCACGTAAGGCAGGGTCTCGACAAGGCCGTCGTTGAAGTTCCCCAAAAGCGAGTTACCAAAAAATTCCATCAGTCCATCACCATCGTCTTTTTGTTCCCAATCCTATAGTTCCCGCCGCCGATGCGCAAGGCCTTGCCGTTGACTATCGCGTCCGCAATCTTTTTGCGTGCTGACAGCACGAGCCTGTGGAAGGTGGGTTGGGAGATGCACATTTTTTTTGCGCACTCGTCCTGTTCAAGCCCATCCAAGTCCTTGAGCCGGACCGCCTCGAACTCGTCAACCGAGAGCGCCGACTCCTCAAGCCCGGCCATCCTCACGCCGGCCGGCTTGAAGTAGGTGACACTAGGGGCAAAGCAAACTCTCCTGCAAATTCTTGGCCGTGACAATTATTCCTTCCCCAATTCCTTCAGCTTTGCCTCGATTTCCTTCTTTTCAAGGTCCATTTCCGCAAGCTGTGCTTTCAATATTTTTTTCTGCTCGTCCACAGTTAAGTCTGCCGGTACGAATGCGCAGTATCCAGCGCCGCGTCCGAAGCCCCTTCCAAAGGCAAGCCCCCTGCCGCAGGCTCCGCGGCCTCGTCCTCTTCCCATACCGCGCGCCATCGGCCCGGTCCCGTCAAATCCTGGCATATCAAACCACCTTACGAATATATATTCATAATTGTTTTTAATGGTTTGCAGGCCAAGACCGCATTTCAAGCAAAGCTTATATAGAAATAGATATGAATATCTATTCAAAACAATATTTTGGCTTCGGAACGCGTAGAAAACGGGCATCGGGTGGTCTCAATGAAAGTGGCAGTAAGCGCGGATGGGAAAACGCTTGACAGCGAGGTTTCGGAACTGTTCGGACGTTGCGCTTTTTTCCTCATAGCAAAAGTCGATGGCAAAAAAATACTGCTTGAAAAGGCCGTTGAGAACGCCAGCGCGGGCCAACGGGGCGGCGCGGGGGTTTCAGCCGCGCAGGCGGTTGTTGAAAACGGAGCGGAAGCAGTCATTACGGGCAATGTCGGCCCGCGTGCTCGGGACGTCTTCAAACAGTTCAACGTCACCACGTATAAGGGAAGCGGTAACGCGAAAGAGGCTCTTGCCAAGTTCGCAGCAGGCAAGCTTGAGAAAATAAGCTGAACAACCAGACAACCAACGGGCATTAAGTGGTTTGGAATGAGGATAGCGGTACCAACCAATGACCTTAAAGGGCTGGATGGCGAAGTAGCGCAGCATTTCGGCCGTTGCCCCACATACACGTTTTTGGATGAACACGGAAAAGTGGCCGAAATAATCGACAACACCAGCGAGCATATGGGCGGATTGGGGCTTCCGCCGGAACTGCTGAAAAAACACGGCGCGGACGCGCTGCTGTGCGAAGAGCTCGGCCCGAGGGCGCTTGCGCTGTGCAAAAAACTGGGAATACGCGTTTTTTTGTGCGGGCAAAAGACCGTGCGCGGGGCGTTCAAATCATGGAAAAGCAAGAAGGCCAAAATAGCGGGCCTGAACGATTATTGTGAAGAGCATCAAGAGGGCTGAAAATGAAGATAGCGGTAACCGGAGGCAAGGGAGGGACTGGAAAGTCAATGGTCGCGACGTCCATTGCTGTGGAATTCGCAAAGAGCAAACGTGTCCTGCTTGTTGACGCGGACGTGGAGTGCCCAAACGACCACCTGCTGCTTTCGATAAAACTCAAGAGGCAAGAAATTATCCGCCAGCCAATCCCAAAATGGGATTTGGACAAGTGCAATAAGTGCGGAAAGTGCGCGGCAGTCTGCAAGCAGAACGCGATAGCGTTCGTCAAGGGGAAACACCCGGCGTTTTTGAGCGACCTGTGCATCGGCTGCAAGGCGTGCATCGTAGCCTGCCCCGAACACGCAATCGGCGAGACCAAAAAGGAAATCGGGACGGTCTACACGGGAAAAAACTACGGGGTGACGCTTGTTTCCGGCGAGCTCAAGCTGGGCGAGCTTGCATCGGGCGAAGTCGTCAGCGAACTGCGGAACCACGCGGACAAAGTAAGCGCGCAACTGGCATCCGAAATCATGATAATAGACTCCGCAGCGGGAGTGGGCTGCCCGGTAATCGCCTCGCTGAAAGGCTCGGACTACGTGGTCGCAGTGACCGAGCCCACGCCATCCGCGCTCCACGACTTGGAAAGGGTCCTGTTCCTTTCGGACAAGATTGGGGTGCCGAGCGGGATAGTGCTTAACAAGTTCGACCTTGAAAAAAGCTTTTGCTCCAAGATAGAGGATTTCGCCAAGAAAAAGGGCATCCCGATAATCGGGAGGATACCGTACAGGCACGACTTCGTGGAAGCGACGATAAAAATGAAGCCGGTAGTGGAAATCAACCCGGCGTACGCGGACCTGTTTGCGGGCATCGCGCAGAATGCAATCGCCAAAAAAGGCGGGCCGACGGGAAAGGCACAGGAAGTAGTGAATGAAGAGGAGAAGTAACTTGAAAATGAATACGCCATTTTTTGCGTTCCTATTCTTGATTTTTGCGCCAGTGGCTTATGCCGGGGACTGCGCATATTTCTTTTATGGCAATGGCTGCCCGCACTGCGCAAACGCCGAATCGGCGGTTAAAGGGCTAAACGCTACGGGAGTTAACGTACAGTTCTTCGAAGTCTACCAGAACAACAGCAACGCGCTGCTTTTGAACGACTTTTTCGAAGCCCGTAACGTCCCACGCGAGCAGCGCGGGGTTCCCGCGTTGTTCTATTCCGGCGGCTACCTTCTCGGAGACAAGCCCATAATCGAAAACTCGTCGGGCGTGCTTAACCCGCGCGGGAACGCACCATGCCCGAACCCGCAGGAGAACGTAACCGGCATGTCCGCGCCCGGCTCGGTTTCATCCCTGAAGAATATGGATTCCGTCGAGCTTCTTCTGTTCGTTGGTGGCGCAGCCCTGGTTGACTCAATCAACCCTTGCGCAATCGCAGTACTGCTGATACTTCTTGCATCCCTTCTTGCCGCAGGCGACGCGCAAAGGGCGCTCAGGACGGGTTTGGCATTCATCTGCGCAATATACATTGCGTATTACCTCTTCGGCCTTGGGTTGTTTTCGGCGTTGCAGTTCAGCGGCTTGAGCGACCTGTTCTATAAAATCGTGGGCTTTTTGGCAATAGCCATCGGCCTGTTGAACATAAAGGACTACTTCTGGTACGGCGGCGGGGGTTTCGTGATGGAGATACCCCGCTCGTGGCGGCCGTCATTGAAAGGACTGCTCGGCTCTGTCACCAGCATCCCAGGCGCATTCATTACGGGATTTGCAGTCTGCCTGTTTGAACTTCCGTGCACCGGCGGCCCGTACTTCTTCACATTGGGCTTGCTGGCGAACCAGATGACAACGGAGCAGGTTCTGCCAATCCTGGCGATATACAACTTCCTGTTCGTGCTGCCGCTGCTGCTGATAGTGCTGGCGTTGCATTACGGGTGGGCGACGGTCGAAAAGGCCAATACCTTCAAGGAACAGAACCTCCGCAACCTGCACTTGGTTGCAGGGCTGCTGATGCTGCTCCTCGGCATAGCCACGGTATTCAGGCTATACTAGGCAACCACAACGTGGAATGTTGAAACCTGAGAAGTTTGACGCAGGCTGGGAAGGCGGAATAACCGAAGTTCAGAAGTGCAGCAGCGAGGCAAGGCCGAATGCCAACGAAAACCCTGCAAGAAGCGAAAATGCGGAGATGCGCTTAAAGCCGTGGCAAAAAGCATCTGGCAAAAGCTCGACGAAAACCACGCAAAGCATGGCGCCTGCTGAAATTGCAAGGCCAAAAGGCACCACCCAGGATACCACCACTAAAAGGCAGTAACCGACAAGCGCGGACACCGCCTCTACCAGGCCTGACAGGATGCCGAACCAAATCGACTTGCGCTTCTGCATCCCAAAGCAGGCAAGCGGCGCGGACACGCTCAGGCCTTCCGGGATGTCCTGAAGGGCCATTGAGAACGCAACGAACCAGCCAAGCGGAGAGGAACTTGCAAAAGCCGAGCCTATAGCGATTCCTTCGGGAATGTTGTGCAACGTCACCGCACCCGCAATCAATGCGCCATTTTTGTTCCCTGCAAGATTCGTCTTGCGCTGCAGGTGCAGATGAGGAAGCAGCTTGTCCAACGCAATGAAAACTATCGCCCCAAAAAGCAGGCACACAACAGCCAGCAGCCCGCCGAAAGACTGCCTGGCGCTTTCGAACATCTCTATCGAGGAGAACAGCATCACGCCAGCTGCAAACGAAAGCAGCACAGAATACGTCCTGCGGTCAAGGCAGTCGACAAAAAACACTACAAGCGAACCGAACGCGGTTGCCAAAAACACCAAGAGCGCGCCAAGCGCCGCGTCAACGAAAGCCAAGAAAACCAACTAATTTACCATTCATTTGAATCATGAACGAATTAAAACAATCGGCAGACGTGTCGGAGCAATAATTATATACTTATTTTGCCCCAGTCCTGACGAGGACAGGACAATAGATTAGTGCCGTTCAAGGCGGTGCAGGAACTGAGCCTGTGGTTGGATGCGACCACCGGGAGTCGAACCCGGGCTTACAGCTTGGAGGGCTGTCATCATACCGTTAGACCATGGTCGCGCGTAGGTTTTGCAATATTATGGCTAATATTAGGAAAATTATTTTGCAAGGCAACCAATAAAAGAGGTGCGAAGGGCAACCAAGGTGCCTCGAACAAGCCGGAGGGTAATCACCACTTGTCCTTGTGTACTCTTGACTTGTCGAACCGGTCGGTCGCGGGCTTGCTCTCTGCAGGGTAGCCGATGGGAATGACTGAAAGCGGGATTACGTTCTTGGGAAGTCCGAGAATCTTCTGGATGCCTTCCGACCTGCCCGGAAGCGGGTATGCCGCAGTCCAGACCGCGCCCAAGCCAAGGGCGTGGGCTGCAAGCACTATGTTGGTGGAGGCGATGCAGCAGTCCTGCACCCACAGGTCTGGCAGCTTCTCAAGCTTGGTGTCACCGCACACCACTATTGCAAGGGCAGCGGTGGGCGCCATCTGCGCGTAGGCGCTGACCTTGGGAATCTCGGAAAGCACCGCCTTGTCTGTAATAACTACAAAGTGCCACGGACGCGCGTTCATCGCGCTTGGCCCCTGCATTGCCGCAGCAAGGATTTTGTCAACCTTGTCCTGCTCAACCGGCTTTGGCTGGTACTTGCGGATGCTGTGGCGGGTTTTCTGCGCTTCGAGGACGTCCATTGGAATCACTTCACAACATCTATGCCATTCTTTCGGAGGTCGTACATACGCTTGACCAACTCAGTCAAATGGCCGTTGAGGGCATCCGCATCCCTTTCACCAGTGTTAACCTTCTCCCGCACGGCAGTTATGAGCTGGGCGTGGTTTTCGGGTCCGAAGCGATGGGTAGTCGCAAGTTTGCTTGCTTCTTTGAGGCCAAGGTATAATGCTCGCGCCCTATTATCCATGGCCAAAGCATTATCGACGCCTGGCTTGTTGAATTGCCTCAGATAAATATTACTTGCTTTTACAATCCGCTCAACCTTCCTGGCATCATAAGTGGGCAACCTGCCGGCCGGCTTTCTTACTGCGGAGATGGATGGAAAAGAATCGACGGGGACGATGTTAGTTTGCTTGGTCGGCATCGCAGGTTTCGGCTTGACAAGCGGCTTCGGGGCACCATAAGATACTACCGAGTCGTCGCCCATTTTCTTCATTATGAATACATCTGAATCGTTGCGCTTGGTGAACCTTGAAAGACTGACCTGTTTAGGTTCCTGTTTTTGCGGCAACTTGCTTTTTCCCGTGTTGTCCGGAAGGGTTAATGCAGTATCCCCCTTTTTTCGCAAATTTTCTACGTTGACAACCATAAGAAAACCACCGAAAGATTATCACTAGACCCTGTGCCCTTAAGCAAATAAAAACCAACAGCCCGCATCCGAATTATAATACTGGCCTGACTGAATACTTTTCAACAGGATGATAATTATGGGCCTCAAGAAATCCAACGCAAAGCAGGACAGGAGTTCGCCCCAGCAAAAGGACGTCTTCACATCGCAGGAGCGAAGCGCGGTTGACAGGCTGATTGCGCAGAAGTTCGGCAACTTCGCGCCGGGCACTAAAAGCGTCGAGATGGTCGAAAGCGACGGCAAAACAATTGTTGACGTCAAGGAATCCATTGCAACTGATGCGCAGGGAGACAAGGTGGTCACGGACACGCGCACAGTGATTGATGGGACGGGGGTGCACGTGCAGCAGGCGACTGTTGCGGACGCTTCAGACCCCAAGATTTTCATGAACCTTTTGTACAAGCTCAATGCCGAGCCTGTTGACGAGGAGAAGATGCGCTCCTTTGAGGAGAGGCTTGCGAAGATGAAGGAAAGGCTGAGCAAGCCCAAGCAGGTTGAATGCGAAAAGGTCGAACAATAGTGACAAAGGTCGCGACAAAGCTGGACTCCAAGGGCCGGGTGGTAATCCCCCAGTCGATGAGGGACAGCCTCGGCATAAAGGATGGCGACAGGCTGCTTATTTCACAAGACTCCGAAAGCGGGGAAATCATAATCGCACCGTCATTTGAAAAGAAACTTTTCAGACTAGAGATAGTACTATCTGACAAGCCGGGCGCGCTCTCCCATGCAGCTGTTGCACTCGCGAGCCTGGGCGTTGACTTGGTCCGTACCCAGTCCCGCTCGTCAAAACGCGGGGACGAGGCAGTCTGGATAGTGGAATGCAACCCCGGAAAGAACAAGGCCACAGCAATCGCTGCCGCGCTCTCAAAGGCAGGGGCAATGCTGAAGGCTGCAAAGTGGGAATAGAAAATAAGAAAGGAATATTCAGCGGCTTATTGCGAATCCAGCCTTAATCTGGCGGCGTTCTCGTGTGCTGCCAAACCCTCTTTCTTGGCAAGGACAACAGCCGCATTTATCATCTCAGCCGAGGGCTTTTTGTCCGCGCGCTGGTAGGTGACGACTTTGACAAACTCGCGAACTGAAAGCCCGCCAGTATATCGTGCGGCCCCGCTTGTGGGCAGCGAGTGGTTGGTTCCGCTTGAGTAGTCGCCGAACACTTCGGCACAATACTTTCCAACAAAGAGTGAGCCGTAATTTTTGAGCTTGGAAAGGATGGCATCCGGGTTCTTGACTTGGACTTCCAGGTGTTCGGGAGCGCAGCGGTTTGCCACCTCAACAGCATCCGCAAGGGAGTCCACTATTACTATAGTGCCGTTTGCAATTGACTGCCTTGCAACCTCCTTTGTCGAAAGCACCTCAAGATGCACTGCCACCTCGGCTTCGACTTTTTTTGCGAATGCCTCGGAGTCGGTGACAAGGTCACTTCGTGCAAGCGGGTCGTGCTCTGCCTGTGCAAGCAAGTCTGCTGCAACGAGGGAGGCATCCGCGGAATCGTCGGCAATGACTAAGACTTCGCTTGGCCCTGCAATGAAGTCAATCCCGACTGCTCCGAAGGCCTGCTTCTTTGCAGCAGCAACGTACTTGTTTCCCGGCCCGACTATCTTGTCAACAGCTGGGACGCTCTGCGTGCCAAAAGCCATCGCCGCGACTGCCTGGATTCCTCCGATTGCAAAAATGCGGGTTGCGCCAGCTAGGTCAGCAGCGACTATGGTTGCTGCTGCGATTTTTGGAGAGCACACGACTATGTTCTTGACTCCCGCGACCTTTGCGGGAATAACAGTCATCAACGCGGTTGAAGGAAGGGGATAGCGTCCGCCCGGCACGTAGCACCCGACGGTCTCAAGGGGGATGGTCTTCTGGCCAAGAGTTATTCCGTCGTTTTGCGTCTCGAAGTCCTTGCTGGATGCAAGCTGGAGCCTTGCAAACTTTTCTATGTTGGAAGCTGCCTTCTTGATTGCGTCAAGGGTATCCTTGTCAACATCGGCATAGGCGGCCCCGACTTGCTCCTTGGAGACTTCAAATTGCGCGGGGCAGACCTTGTCAAACTTCTCGGTGTAGTACCTAACTGCATTGTCGCCTTCCGCATTCACGGCGTCGAAGATTTCCCGCACGACCGGCAGCTCCTCGCAGGAGTATTTTGCATAAAAGGACGGGCTAAGTTCCGAAAACCGGGTCGTTCGCATAAGAACCACTACGTATTCTGCTCCGAAGGGAATTTATAGATGCGTCAGGAAATAGATAAATACGACAGAAACGTGACAAAAAAGACGATTCACATTACTAGATGAGGTTAATGACCATGGCACACAAAGTTGAGGAAAGCCCGATTTCAAAGCAGGTCCGCGAGGAGCTGGAGTCCGACATTTACGTCAACAAGGCAATCCGGCTGGGCATAGCCAACTGCTCGGCAATTGCCAAGAACCTCTCGCACAAAGTCGGCGGCAGCGAGGACGCACTCAAGATGGCGGTGCTGCGCTACTCACGCGACGCCTGCAAGAACTACGAGGAGGAAAGCATTGGCATTGCGGGAGTGCTCAGCCAGACAAAAATCACCCTGATTTCCAACGTCTGCGTGCTCGTGTTCGAGCGCTCGCCAACCACGCACGCCGCAGCCAACAACCTGGGCGGGGACGACGAGATTTACTCCATCCTTGCAAGCCAGAAGGTCATACTCGTAATGACAAGCGACGAGAACGAAGGTTACGTAGTAGACAAGCTCGGCCGCGAGAACATAATCCAAAAGTCGCCGAGCCTGTGCATGCTTCGCCTTACTTCGCCAAGCCGCATCGAGAACGTACCGGGAGTCATCGCGCACGTGCTTGACCAGCTTGCGCAACACGGCATCAACATAGTGGACCTCTACTCCTGCTACACGGACACCAACCTGGTCATCGAGCGCAAGGACGCACTCAAGGCGTTCGAGCTATTGGAGAAGATGTGCCGCAAGCCTGCGACAGCAAAGAAGGGGAAATAAAGGAAGCCAAAGCAGGCCGCCAATATGGGAGGGCAAAAACCGCTGCCTGACCATTATTTGACAATAGCCTGCAAAATATGTCGCAAATGCGACGAGATTATAATATCCAAGCAGGGACACAACACCATTTACCAAAGTGAATACGAATGAAAAAAGACTTAGTCAACATTTACGACCTTTCGGCTGAGGAGCTGAACGGCCTTGTGGCAGCCGCGCTTTTGTCAAAGAAAAACCCGCACCTTCTTTCCGACGCGATGGACAAAAAGACCCTTGTCATGTTCTTTGAGAAGCCCAGCACGCGCACCAGACTCTCATTCGAGGCAGGGATTACGCAGATGGGTGGACACGCGATATTCCTTGGAAAGGACTCGCAGGTTTCCGCAGGCAACGAGGACCTTCTGGACACCGCGAAGGTGGTGTCGCGCTACGCCAGCGCGATTGCGGCGCGAGTCTTTTCGCACTCCACGGTTGAGGAGCTTGCAAAGCACGCAACAGTGCCCGTAATCAACGCACTTAGCGACCTCGACCACCCCTGCCAGGCACTTGCTGACGTGATGACAATAAAGGAAATCTACCCGAACAAACAGGACGTCAAGGTCGCCTACGTGGGCGACGGCAACAACGTGTGCAACGCAATTATGGTGGCCTGCGCGATGGCCGGATTCGAGTTCGTCGCAGCGTGCCCGAAAGGCTACACTCCAAGCCCCAAGTACATAAGCATTGCAAAAGAATACGGGAACGTTGAAATCTGCGACTCGCCGGAAGAAGCCGTCGCTGGTGCGGACATAGTCTACACCGACACGTGGGTGTCGATGGGGCAGGAGTCTGAAAAGCAGAAGAAGATGGCCGCTTTTGCGGGGTTCACAGTTGATGACAAGCTGATGGCTCTTGCAAAGCCAACTGCCAAGTTCATGCACTGCCTTCCTGCACACAAAGGGTACGAGGTCACTGCGGAAGTGCTGGAAGGCCCCCAGTCGGTAGTGTACGACCAGGCCGAGAACCGGATGCATGTGCAGAAGGCCCTGATAGTATGGTTGTGCAAGTCGCAGGAAAAAAGCAAGAACGCAATGCGGGGAATCATCCCGCTGGTTTCCTAATTAGCTTAACTCAGCTGTGCTTTTCTTTCTGTTTCCTGGCTTTCGTTTCAAGCCGCGCCAAGAAAGCATCAACATCCTTTGCTATGAATTTTATGTTATCCGACGCGTGGAAAAACGGGTTGCGGACCTGCTGAATATAATCTGCGTGCAGCGTGCGCAACTCGTCAAACCGGGGCATGGCTTCCGCGTTTGTCTTTGAACTTCGGATTTGACGGATTTTCTCAAGGAACGGCACCGAAAGCTCGGAGTGCATCACGGCCGCATTTTTGTAATCAACCATCGCCTGCAACAGGTTGACCTCGTGCCGGGCGACCTCATCCAGCAGGAGGGGGTCTTGATTGAACTTCTGAGTTATCAGGTCGCGGAGGCCACCAAGCCTACGGGATACCTTGTCAGCGTGCTTGGGAGACCCTGGAGGGAATTTTTGCAGCTGGCCGGCAACCTTGCTTACTTTGTTCTCAAGGATGTCCAAGTGCAACTTGTGTTCGGGAATCAGTACGGACATTCAATCACAAATATTTTTGCCTAGTGGGGTTATTTGTCCTATGCGCTTTACGAATCGCGCGGGCACGCGGACTTTCTCCAATCTTACTTTTCTTCCTCAAGCACTATCTTGTTGGTCATGCCGAACGGGAACGAGCGCACTATCTTCTTTCCCTCAAGCCGCTTGATTATCCGGTAGGTCTTCACTGCCGAATAACCCGTTGATGAGGAGAGCTGCTTCTGGGTGGCCTCTCCCTCGGCCTTGACAAGCTCGTCGTAGAACACCTTCTCGTCGCCTGTAAGCAGCGAGGATATCACGAACTTGCGCGTCTCCTTGCGCTCGACTTTCCGGGTGTGGGTAATCAAAGCATAGCCGTTGTACAGGAAGAACAGGCCCATGAGGAGTATCCCAAGGGAGACTGGCGAAAGCACCTGCGACATCGGGTCAACTGACACGTTCACAAACAGCCGGTCGGCCCTGTTGCCTGCCGGAAAGCGCGGGGTGACCTCCATCGCCTGGATGGACGGCGAATCGTTGAAACGCGACTCGTTGAACCCGGACGCGTTGGACCGGGAAGTCATCTCGAGGAATTCCGTGCCATTGCCTGTTGTTGCGATGATGCGCGCGCCTGTTGGCGGCGACACCAGGAAGAACTCGTGCTGCCAAATCGCATAGTATGCAAGCACAGAGTACGAAAGCACGAGGAAGCCCCCGATTATGAGCGAAGCATATCCAAGAGTGCGTAAATGTTTCAAGTTAATCGCCTTGATAGGTTATTACAGGTTATTTCACAATACCCATATGGGTTATTACAATTAATAACAATATGGCCAAAACGGCCGGATGTAAAAAATGGACAACAAATGCGTACTGGAATTCGACGCAGTAGGAAAGCAATACAGCATAGGCGACAGGATGCTGCCGGTGCTGCGAGACGTCAGCTTCTGCGTCAAGAAAGGCGAGTTCGTCACGGTGATGGGCCCGTCGGGGAGCGGCAAGAGCACGATGCTCCATCTGATGGGCTGCCTGGACAAGCCGAGCTTTGGCAAGATTTACGTTGACGACATCGACGTGTCAAAGCTGGGCTCGGACGAGCTTGCAAAGGTCCGCAGCACCAATATCGGTTTCGTGTTCCAGGCATTCAATTTGCTTTCCAACCTTTCGGCAATACAGAACGTCGAAATGGCAATGGCAATAGACAACATCCCGGCTGCGGAGCGCCACGAAAGGGCAGTTGCCCTGCTCAAGAAAGTCGGCCTTATCGAACGCGCGGACCACAAGCCCAACGAGCTTTCGGGCGGCGAGAAGCAGCGCGTCGCAATAGCCCGCGCCCTTGCCAACGACCCGGCGTTCCTTCTTGCCGACGAGCCTACCGGAAACCTTGACTCGAAATCCGGAACGGAGGTAATGGAGATTATCGCCGGACTTTCGAAGAACTCGGGCACCACGGTAGTGATAGTGACACACGAGCCCGCTGTTGCAACGTATGGCAAGCGCACGATAATGCTTGGCGACGGCAGCATAAAGTCCGACGGCCCGACCAAGAGGCCTTCCGCCCACGACCTGAAACTGAAGTGATGTTTTTCAAGAACGACGACGATTAAGGGCATTCAAAAAATGACGATTCAATTGAGGTGTTTTGGAGTATGAATAACGCAGTGCCGCTGTTTGCGGTGATGATGGTTTTTGTCGCCTCGTTCTGCGCAGCAACAAACCTTACCAGCGTGACTGTGTTCGAGGACTCGCCGCTTGGGGTGACCAACTTCGTGCAGTCTCCGGACAAGATTTACCCGGGGGACAACGCAAAGATGCAGTTCACGGCAACCAACCTGGACACTTCGCACAACAACGTGATGCTCAACGTAGTCGTGCCGTTCGGCACGGTCCGGGGGGCATACAGCCTCGGGACCATGAACGTGGGCGCGACCAAGGAAGTCACTGTGAACTTCGACGTGCCTTCGGCAACCAAGGCGGGAACCTATGACATCTACCTATACGCGACCATCGATGGCGCGAACTACCAGGTCGGCTCGATACCGCTTTTGATAAACTCGCCGGACCAGTCCAACGCAATCATCTCAAGCGTCACCACGGACGACATGGTTGTAGCTGGCGCTGAAACCGAGATGACCGTAACACTGCGCAACGTGGCGGACTTCGACGCTGAAAACGTCCTCATACAGATTGGCGGCAGCATCAACTCATCGGACGAGACTTCGGACTACCTCCTGCCGCTTTCAAGCGACCGCGTGTACGTAAAGAGCATCAAGGCGGGCCAGGAAGCCAAGGTGTACTTCAGCCTTGCGGTGAGCGCAAGCGCAGGCCCCGGCTACTACCCGATTACCCTGACCACCACGTACAGCGTGGACAAGGCAGCGCAGGCAAAGATTACCCAGACCTTCGCCCTGACTGTAAACGCGCCCGCATCGCTTCTTGTGACCGCGCCTGACGCGTCGGTAACTGCCAACTCGTCCACGGACATCGACTTCACCATAGCCAATGCGGGAGGCGTGGCGGTGCGCGCAGTATACGCAAAAGTGTTCGCGGACAACTTCACCTTCGACACGGACAGCGAGTACATAGGCACGCTCAACCTGGACGACACGGCGACGTTCACCACTACCATAACGCCTTCAGGCCAGCTGGCTGCCGGGACCTACCCGGTGACGCTCAACGTCTCGTACAAGGATGCGGCAAACGTAGAGCGCTACCAGCTCAAGACAGTCAACGTGGCAGTCTCCGGAAGGTCATCGAGCGCGTTCGGCGTAAGCAGTATGCCAACCCGCACGAAGTCCAACACGATATTCGGTTTTGACTACCTGACAATCGGGGTTGCCCTTGTTGTGCTTGCTGCGGGGTTGTTCTTCGGATACAGGCACTACAAAGGCAGGAAGGAAGCTGCAGCCAAGGCTGCGCCGGCCCACTCGGCAGATGCAAGAAAGAAGTAAACGGGCGAGGGGCCGCAATGCCCCCACGCTACCAATCACCAATATAGATACTAGGATGTGCGACAAATGAGAATCACTGACATTGCCAGCATGGCTTTGGGCCATATGACCGGCCGAAAGCTGCGCTCCTGGCTCACCGTGCTTGGCATAGTCATAGCAGTTGCCGCGATAGTGGTGATGATATCAATAGCCCTGGGGATGAACTCCCAGATAAGCTCGCGGCTTTCGGGCCTTGGCGACGACATCATCCAGGTCTCGCCGGGCTCGTCCAGCGCAAGCAGGATGGCGTTCTCCATGACAAGCGCGACCGGAGGGATGGCCAGCGCGGGAGGCGCAACTGGACGTATAGGAAGCAACGCAGGCGTGCCGCCTACAAGCTTTACGCAGGGAAACACCGGAAAGAGCGTGATTACGTTCGCGGAGGCCGAGGAACTCGAACAGGTGGACGGCGTGCTTGCGGTTGACGCGCGCCTGAGCGGCAGCGGGAAGGTCGTTGTCAGCGGCTACAACGCATCCGTGCAGATTATAGGCACCGATATGGAGGCGTACAAGACAGTCAACAACGCGACGATGTACGCGGGAACCATGCCAAGCTCAAACGACAAGACGTCGGTGGTGCTTGGCTTCAACGTGTACAACCGCACGTTCTCCAGCCAGAACATGCTTTACAAGAAAATCAAGATAACCACAAACTCGGGCGACAGCTATTACTTCAAGGTGGCTGGCATCCTCAACTCGAGCTCGGGCACGTTCACGTCCTCAGACAGCGCGATACTGATGCCGCTTTCGGTTGCAAAGAAGTTCCTCAACCAGACAAAGCAGGTAAGCTCGCTCATAATCAAAGTCGAGGACGGCTACACGACGGATAACGTGTCATCTGCTGTGAGCACAAAGCTTGTGGAGCTTCACCGGGTGGACTCGGACAGCCTGGACTTTACCATAACAACTGCGGCAGCAATCCAGTCGACGATATCAAGCGTCACCGAGACGCTGACGCTGTTCCTGGGAGGGATTGCCGCAATCTCTTTGCTTGTGGGCGCAATCGGGGTTGCAAACACGATGTTCATGAGCGTGCTTGAGCGCACCAAGGAAATTGGAATACTCAAAGCACTCGGCATGAAGGACCGCGAGATTACGCTGCTGTTCCTTTTCGAGTCGGCCCTGATAGGTTTCATGGGCGGCTTCTTCGGCCTGCTTTTGAGCCTCGCCGTGTCAGTCATACTGTCAATGTTTGGCGTGTCCTCCTCCATCACACTTGAGCTGATGATGGGCGCGCTGCTGTTCTCGGTATTCGTAGGAGTCGTATCTGGCATGATCCCGGCGCGCAATGCGGCCAAACTACAGCCCGTTGAGGCGCTGAGATACGAGTAAGGTCCTGCAGGGTCGTTCCCTCTACCCAAAGACGCCCATGAACAGCCCTGCAGGACCCGCTCAGTTCCAAACGATTATTACGCGGCTGCTCAAATAACCTTCCAGTGCTCTTATGGCAAGGCGCATCTGGACAATCGATTTCCTCCGCGGCATCGCAATCGTGCTGATGGTGATATACCACGTCATCTTCGACCTGCACTACCTGGGAATTACGCGGTTTGCGATGCACGGCTGGCCGCTCCTGTTGATGCAGCGCACCATCGCAGCGCTCTTTTTGGGCCTGGTTGGCGCAAGCCTTGTAATCAGGAAGCGGACTCTGCTTGAGGACGCCAAGCGTGCGGGAATAATCTTTGCCTGCGCCCTGCTCGTCACTGCCGCCACCGCGATATGGCCCGGCCGCGGGATGATAGTCTGGGGAGTCCTGCACTTCATTGCCCTTTCGATAATACTGGGGCATTTCTTCGTGCTCCTCGGCAAGTGGAACGCAGTCGCCGGGCTGGGAGTAATCGCGCTCTGGGCACTTCTTTCCGGAAAGATTGCTGGCTCGCTTCTTTTGCTCCCGTTCGGATTCCCTCCGGCAGGCTTCTACTCCTACGACTACTACCCGCTGTTGCCATGGTTTTCGCTTGTGCTATTTGGGATGGCAGTTGCAAGCACGGGCATATTCCAGAAGCTTGATGCAAAAACCCGGATGCCCGCGCCTGCCCGCGCCCTGTGCTGGGCAGGCAGGCACTCGCTTGCAATCTACCTGGTGCACCAGCCAATATTGCTTGCGCTAATATACATTGCAAGGCCAGCCTAACCTGCCCAGATTACACCGTCGTTTCAGGCAAGCTATAAAGGCAATTTCAGGCATAAACATTGCAGGTGGGAAAATGAAAATCACCAGCGACCACATAGTATACTCGTTGTGCGCAGTTCTCCTGTTAGCCGGGCTTGCGTTCATCTACCTCGGCCTTACGCAGAACATGCACGCAACCACGGCGTTTGCTACTGGCTCGACGAATTCCGCCTCCAGGCAGATGGGCTATATGATGCGCTCGATTGCGCGCTGAATCGGATAGTATTTCCATTTTTTACTTCTTTTTCCGCTGGAAACAGGCTCGCCTCCAAAACAACCCCGGTTATTTCAGCTTGTTTCAGGCAATCCATATGGGTCATTTCACGCATAATTGTTACAAGGTGAAATCCACGAATGGAAATCGACGAATCCCTTGTAAACAAATCGTGCGCGTTCCTGTTGATTGCGGGAATCGCGCTGATAGCATACGGCTTCCTCTTCGGAGGCTCGACGCAGGCGACTATTTCAGGCACTTCGGCCACTCGCTCAAGCAGCTTGTCTGCCGCGTCCGCCTCTTCTGACATACCGTTGGACTTCACTCCGCCTTCGGGCATGGCCGGCGGGATGCCCCCTGGCTAAACCGGTGAAAAGTTTGACGGGATGCCAACGGATGCGCAACAGGAAATGCCGCAGGCAGGAGCCCGAAGATGCGCTTGCGGCCAAGGCCAACCTAAGCATTCTTTTTCTTTTTTCCTTTCTTCTTTTCCATCTCTTCCGCAAGCTTTTTTGGAAAACCCGGGCGGCATTGGCAATTCTTGTTGTGCTCGGAGTGCCACTTGATTCTCTGCTCAACCGTGGCGTTCTTGGGCATCCTGTTCTTCTTGTGCCAGACTGCGTTTATTGCCATAAACAAGTATTGCACGGCGGGGATAAAAAAAACACCGCAAATAAACCGTATAAAAAGTTGCACTGGCTTTCCTTTTGATGGACAAAAGAATACTCCTTACTATAATGGCGATTATTGTCGCTTGGAACTTCGCAGCTGCGGACTCCTGCCCTGAAGGCACCTCCGGATACAACGGCGCACCCTGTGCGGATTGCGGCGGAGTAGCCTGCATGAACCAGTACAATGAGACCATATGCAAGGGGCACTTCATTGCGGATTACAACAACTATTTCATGTGGATGGCAACTTCCTCAGATGACACCTCGACCTGCGAGTGCTGGTGCCCGTTCCAGCTCTATCTTGATGCCCAGCCCAAGCCCTGCGCGGGAGTCACCTGCGCCGACGGCTGCAAGGGCAACACTCTGCAAAAGACCGGCACCTGCAACCTCGCAACTGGCGCGTGCTCCTACGCAAGCGAGACCCTTTGCACCCTTGGCTGCGACTCGACTGCGCTTGCGTGCGTCAAACCAGCTGACCTTTGCGCTGGAAAGACTTGCGAAAACGAGTGCCCGGACGGCTACACGCTCAAGACCGATGGCAAGTGCAACGCCAACACCGGCGAGTGCAGCTTCTTCAACTTGATAAATTGCCCGTTCGGCTGTGATTCTGCAAGCGCAAAGCTTGGCGTTTGCAAGGACGAGGACAAGTGCAATGAACCCTGCGCCGACAAGTGCATTGACGCGGACAACCTTGGGCTCGGCGAGCAGGCTACCTGCGACAAGGTAACTGGCGTTTGCGATTATTCTTCCAGCCGCAAGAAGTGCATCTACGGCTGTGACAAGGAAAAGAACGAGTGCAAGCAGCCCGAAGTGTGCGACAACAACATAGACGACGACAAGGACGGGTATCTTGACTGCGAGGACCCCGACTGCAAGGACAGCTTGGACTGCGCGTGCAAGAAAATGGAAGGCGAAAGCTTCCGGACACTTGGCACCAGTGAAAAGCCTTCGGCAAAGGTCGTAAACATAATATTCGTCGGGAAAGCCTACAACAAGATTTACCCGAAGGCCGACACGCGCGAAGCCCGGCTTTTGGCCGAAGTGCGCACGGCCACTAACGCATTGTTTGACACCGCTCCTTTTTCCTCCGAGCGTTCCAAGATTGCAGTCTATACCACGATGATTCCTTCCAAGGACGTCAAGAATTCCTACTCCCCCCGCTCGATTGCGATGGCGCGCTGCAACGCTCCTGCCAACGCGCAGTACGTGGTGATTGACCCGATTGGCTCGGCAACTGACTGCGGCCACGCCGACATCTGCGGCTATTCCGCCGAGATTTCAACTAGCTGCGACGTCCAGACCACTTTCCTGCACGAGTTCGGCCACTCTTTCGGCTGCCTTTGGGATGAATATACGTATGGCTCGGACTGGAACCCGATAAACTGGCTGCAAGGCTCGGTGTTCAAGATGATGTACCGCGGACGCAACTGCTACGACGCGATGAGCGAGACTGGTTGCGAGGCCGCTTTCAACACCGAACACTGCTACGCCGGCTGCACAGCAGCATCCTGGTACCGGACTACGCCTTATTCCGTAATGTGGGACCAGAAGGTATACCAACGGCTTGTTGTTGACCCGTCCGCAGGCTGGACGGATGCACAGGACGCAAACGGCCGCATCGCCATCCCCAACTACTACAACACCCAATCAGTTTACTCGATAAACCAGAGGCTTGATGAATACAAATGAAGAACTTTCCACAGCTTGCGCTGTTTTCGTTTGCCATACTCGGCCTGCTTTCGGCTTTTGCTTGCGCGTCATACATAATCGAGCTGACTTATGCGAACGACGCGGTCTCGCAGACCGCAGTCTATTACACCGATGCCGAACCGTCCTCGCCTGTTGGCAACTACACCTATTCAATCGGCTCCACCACCGGGAGCCTCGACTTCCCGATTCTTGAGCTGCGCGACGCAAAAAACAACGAGACCGACGCCCCGTCTGACTTTGCTCCGATGGTGAAAAAGACTGAGGCGGTTGCATACATTGTTGTGCCTGACTCGGCGATTCCCTCAACTGGAACGGGCACTGCCGCGGGGTCTAACCTGAAGATTATGAACGGCACTCAGGTCTTGCTTGACGAGCCTTTGAAGACACCGACTAGGTTGGTGCCTACTGTGGTGGCAGGTGTTGCGGGTTCGACAACTACATCTGGCTCATCAACAGAGACAACCACACCCGGAACATCCTCAAAAGGAGACGACGGTGCAGGGCTAGACCTGTTCATCGGGCTAATCATCGGCGCGATTGTAGTTGTGGCGATACTTGTTTTCCTCAAGAAGAAGGCAAAGAAATAATTGTCAGCGCGCACAGCGGAAGCCCACATTGGAATCAATGTACCCGGGCGCATACTGCGTATACAACGCCCATGCGCCGGCATAGGTATTGCTGTTCCAAGCGCCCCCGCGCAGGAACGTGTGCGTATCAAAGATTGCAAACGTGCCGTTTGACGCGTTGTTCGCGTCAATCGAAATCCTGCCAATACCCTGTGTTGAAGTCCAGGCAGGGTTGGGCGGACGGGAATAATTGATAGAACTAAAATCAGTGACCAAATTATACTGAATTATGCCGTTGCAAGGCTTCGGCATCGGCGCGTCACAGGCGCTGCTTATGATGACTCCGTCTGTCCACTCCCACATGTTGCCGCTGAAATGCCAGATTGCCTGCTCCGTGCTGAGGAAAAGCACCGAGGTGGAATTGCTGGTGCCGGTGTCGGGCTCCGGCCCGTCGTAGGAGACGCTTGAGTTGACGCCATTGTTGCCAACCTTCAGCGACCCCGAACCGATTACGTTGGTGTTCCAGTTTGCAGCCACGTTTGCGACGTTGTTGACAACAACAATCCATTCGCGGTCGCGGATTAGATGGTAACCTGAACCCAGGGCAGAGCAGTTAGCCTTCGCATCGAACCAGTTGACGTGGGCCCAAATAGTACCGTCCGATTGCGAAACTGCCACGCCATCGCTGTTGTTCCGGGCCTCGTAAGCCATCAGACAGAAATCGTTGACCAAAAACGAAGAGTTGCCCGGAACCTTCACCCAGTTCTCGTCGCAGGCCTTGCTCCCGCATGATGCCAGCATGGGCTTGTCGCCCTTCAAGACAAGATTGGTTACCCCCGAGCTGCCAACCGAGTATTCAAACTGGACGGCGGAAATTTCCGTGCTTGACTTGCCGGCACAATCAATGGCCGGGCTTGATCCAGAGATTGCGCCCTGCGCGGCAACGTATGCAGTCTCGCCCGGCCCGACCATCAGCGCGCAGCTCATCGAAGGTTCAGAGAAATTGTCATTGGGCCGCAAACAGTAAGCCGGACCGTACGAGTCGCCCGAATAATACGGATAGATTGGGAGACTTGAGTTTCCAACGCGGATTCCGTCAATGCGGATTGTCGACGAGCCCGCGTTTTGGATTCCCAGCACGAGGTTGGAATCGACGACTTTGGAAGACAAGACCTTGATTGGCGACAATGAAGACCAGTAAGCTTGGGATTGCTGCTGCTTGACGGATGATTGCGAGGACGTGATTGAAGAGGTCGCGCTTACCACGACGATTGAGACCAAAAGCACCGCGCCGAGGATGACCAAGTATTCTGTGGCGCCCTGGCCCTTGCGGGAAGGACCTTGACCACGGAGGTTGCGCGTTGCTTTTCGCATAAATTAATGACCAGATGAGAGTACGGTGCGGGCCAAGTTAAAAGTTGCAGTTGCGAAGGTACATAATCCAGTAAAGAAAAAGTGGGGCTACTGAGATTCGAACTCAGGTCACTTGGCCCCCAGCCAAGTAGGATGCCAGGCTACCCCATAGCCCCAACTAGAAGTTGGATAAAATCTACCTGGCTTTGTTTTCCCTGTCGGG
>Ga0209340_1000916_pt1 | contig 25013 bp, 29 predicted proteins | sample EPASupsiteSAE323_FD_187266 | JGI IMG/M metagenome (GOLD analysis project Ga0209340, IMG submission 187266) | Bioremediated contaminated groundwater from EPA Superfund site, New Mexico - Sample SAE3-23 (SPAdes) (version 2) | ecosystem: Environmental > Aquatic > Deep subsurface > Groundwater >... | reverse complement strand
TATATCCTATAATTTGATTTTTCTCTCATTTTTTGGTACAATCCTATCACTTTATTAACTAATCCACTGCGGATTAACTTAATAAATTGTTCCTTAACAATCAATAAAACTAAGAGTAAATGCTCGGCTTGGATATAAAATTTATATCTAGTCCGAGCATTTGCTCGGAATAAAATATTTTTTTGGAAGGAAATGATTATTAATGGAGGAAACCAATTTTTTTAAAGCAGAAGAGGAAAGGATAGAAAAGGAATATAAGCAATTTTTTTTAGAAGATACTTGTAAAAAAACACAGATTTTTAAACAAGAGCTTTCTTTAAGACAGGCTGATAGAAGAAAACTTTATAAGATTTTTGGAGATTGGTTTTTTACCACTGCTATTTTAGCTACTATTTGTTATTCTCTCTTTAAAACCCCCAAATTTCAAACAATTAACTCTATTATAATAATAGGAATTTTCTTGTTTGAAATTTATTACACAATTCAGAAACTTCGGCTACGAAAAAATTTAAGAAAAAAATTGAAAATTACAAAAGAATGGAGGTAATTTTGATTAATATTAATTAAAAAACCAAAATTAATTAAGTAGTTTAAAAAAATTTAAGGAGTGATTAACAAGTGACAAATGATGGTTCAAAAGTAAGAGTAATAGATCTTCAAAGAAATGAAGAAAAGGAATCAGACTCAGAATTTGTAGAAAAAATTATCACAGATGTTGCCGACGATTATTTTGTAACAGAAGACGGTTCATGTATTCCAATCGATGAAGAATGGGATATAAAACCAGAAATAGGCAATGTCGCACGTATTTTCTATGGTGTTGGCGGGTGGTCCATCAGAGGTCTATTTATTAACGGAGAAGAATGTTTTTATCGAACAAAACAAGAACAGTTGGAAATTGAAAGTGGAAAATCACCACTATCTTTAAAATATAAAAAATAAAAATCCAAATTTAGTTTAATTGATTTAAGCCGGTAGGTGAACTACATATTAAATATGTATACACCTCCGGCTCTTTTTTTTGTTATAATATAGCTACTTTATTAATTAGTCTATTGCAGACTTTTTTTAATAAATTCCTTGAAAATCAATAAAACTTTGTAATTTGTGTTTTAGGAAAAGAAAGGCGGTTTGTCAATGTCAAAGGAAATTCCAACGTCGACGCTGGATGAAATTTTTCATTTTACCAATAATGAAAAAATCAAAGTAAATTACATTGCCTTTACGAAGGGGAATCTTTATCATGTGGATGAGTATGGAGAAGTTACCCAAACTATAAGTAAAGAGAGAGTAACAAAAAGCTTTTACTGTAACTTTGGATCAAGATCAGAAGAAAAGGATTACCTCGGTTTTCCCATAGTAATTGAAGAACTAGTTGTCAGAAAAACAATTTGGTTGGCAATAATAATCAAACTAATCCACTCTAAGTACCAGAAAGAAAGTTTCTGGAAGTTAAGAATCCCTCTTTTGACTTTTGCCAAGCTATGCTCCAGAAATGTTCACATGAAGATATTAGAAGTAAGATAAAACATCTTAATTGATTTTCTAAACCAAAGCAGGTCAATGCATTTTTTAAAAATGTACACCTGCTCTTTTTTTTCAAAAATTTTCACAAACACCATCTGCCCATATTCCCATTTTTCCCTCTTTTGCCATTTTTTCAGCTGCCTTAAATTCTGTTTGAAATTTGTATGCCGTCTTAAAAGTATATTCAGCTCCAAAACCTTCCTCGATTAATTTTTTATTAACCAAAGTTCCATCTTCTAAATAAATATATCGTAATAATCGGTCATATTTATCTTTATCATCTTGGCTACTATCAGATTCTAACTTTATTCTTTTATTTTCCATCAATTCTTTAGCTCTTTTAGTTGCTTCCTTTTCAAAACACTCATTTTTTTCCGGAGTATCAACCCCAATTAATCTGACAGATTTTTCTTCGCCATTAACTTTTATTTTTACTGTGTCGCCATCAATCACCGCTACCACTTCAACCAACTCTAGTTCCTGCTTTACCATCGGAGTTACCATTGCCAGTTTTAATCTTTCAGCTGGATTAATATTTTCCTTTACTATTTCTTTGTGAGTTCTATTTTGTACCAGTTTAAAAATCAATATCAAAAACAAAGTTCCAATAATTACTCGCCATAAATTTTTTATTCTAAAATTTTTTTTCATTCTCCTATAACTTGTACCAAAACTTGTCTTTTCCTACAACAATCCAATTCAATCGCAAAAATTCTTTGCCACATTCCCAACATCATTTTTCCATTGATAATTGGGATAGTTTCTGAATTTCGCATCAATAAATGGGTGCAATGTGAATGTCCATTTAAACAATCTGATGCCCCCGATTGACAGACTAAATTTTCAGTTCTTTTAGTCAAATCATTGTGTTGGTAATAAGCATTTTTAGGTATTAATTTATCTGTCAAACTTTTGAAATCAGCCACAATTCCTTTTTCTTTTTCATTAACACAAATAGCCAAAGTTGTATGAGTCGAGTAAATCAACACGTTTCCATTTTTTATTTCACTTTCTTTAACAAATTTTTCTACTTCATCGGTCAAATCTCTAAAATCCATATCATTACTGCTAGTAAATTCAATTTTTGTATTTTTGATCATAGCAATTTAGTCGAGATCTATTTCAAAATCATTTGTTTTTTATCACTCGGATTATCCAATATCCTAAATATGCCAACAAAAAAAATTCAATTCCACTCACTATTAAAAAGAATATTCCCACTCCATTAATAATCATTCCAAATCGATAATAATCCCAAATGACTCTTGCCATAGAATAGGCCAGAAGTGGCATTAAAAAAACTATCACTACTAAAAATATTTGTGATTTATCCCTATCTTTTACAATTAATTTTTTGAATGTCAAAAATGGCTCTTCAATCATATGATACAAATTACACAACAATTTCCAAACTTGCCTAATAGTTATTAAAAAAATTAATTCACTTATTTTTTTAATCCTTTTTCTGATCATAAGCCCAAGCCTCCCTAAATTTTTTCTTCGCTCTAATTAATTTTGACTCCACTGCCTTAGATGTCAATTCTAAATTTTTAGAAATCTCATTTATTTTCATACCTTCTATATACTTTAGTCGTAATATATCTTTATATCCTTTACTTAATTCTGCTAAAGTTTTTTTAATTTCTTCCTTTAATTCATTTTTAAGGACATCTCTTTCTGGTGTTAAAGCCTTATCCGCAATCTCTTCAAATTCATCGGATATCGAAAACAAAATCGTTTTTAATTTTTTCTTTCGGTAATAATCGACAATTTTATGTTTGGCAATACCACAAATCCAGCTAAATTCATTACAGTCACCATTAAAATTTGATCGACACATCATCGCCGCCATCATAATATCATTCGTCAGTTCTTCTACTAATCCTTCATCATCAATCTTCTGACTGACAAATTTTTTAACCCCTAAATAATATTTTTTATAAAAATTATCCATTACTATTGGCTATTATATCTCATCAAACAGATGGCTTTTGCATTATAATTAATTAATGCTCCCGTTTATTAACGCCCATCCACTCCAAAAAGTCAGTCAAGATTTTCGTCACGATATTTTGGATATGATTTACAAAAATGGCGGACACATTGGCGGATCTTTATCTTCAATCGATTTAATTAATACTGTTTATTTTGGCAATCTTTTTAATTTTAAAAAAGATCATTTTGTTTTATCAGCCGGGCATTTAGCCCCATCTCTCTATGTTATTCTCGCCAATGCCGGTTATTTCCCCAAAAAATTACTCGACAATTATTCCTCTCTAGATTCTATTCTCCAACATCATGTTTCCCGAGATGTTCCAGGAGTTGAGTATTCTTCCGGTTCTCTTGGACAAGGTCTTTCTTTTGCTTGTGGTCTGGCTTTAGGGGATTCCAAAAGCAAAGTTATTTGTCTCACCAGCGACGGTGAACACCAAGAAGGTCAAATTTGGGAATCTCTTCTTTTCGCCAAAAAATACAAATTAAAAAATTTAATTAATATTGTTGATTTCAATCAATTTCAAATCGACGGTCCAGTTTCTCAAATTATGCCACTCGATAATTTAGCTGCCAAATATATTCAGTTCGGTTGGACAGTCACCACCATCGATGGTCACAATTTTAATCAAATAATTTCCACCCTTAAAGTTGCTAAAAAATCGGACTATCCAAATTGTATTATTGCAAAAACAACCATAGGTAAGGGAATTTCTTTTATGGAGAACAATTTCAAATATCATGACGTTAAAAATCTTTCCGAGGCCTTATATAACCAGGCCAAATCAGAACTATGACCAATTCTATCCGTCAATCATTTGGTAATACTCTTACCAAATTGGCCAAAAACAATAAAAATATTTTTGTCGTCAATGCCGATTTAAAATCATCTCTTTTTTTAAATGATTTTGCTAAAAAATTCCCTCGTCGTTTTATCGAGTGTGGCGTAGCCGAGAATAACGCAGCTGCCGTTGCTGCCGGTCTAGCTCAAACTGGCAAGACTGTTTTTTTAACCTCATTTTCTTGTTTCTCTCCCGCTATTAATTGGAACACTATCAAACAATCAATTTGTTACAACAATTCTAATGTCAAAATTATCGGTTCTCATGCCGGTCTTATGAGTACCGATCTTGGTGCCACCCATCAAATGCTTGAAGATTTAGCCCTCATGCGTTCGCTTCCTAACATGGAAGTTTTTTCGCCCCTGGATGCTCTTGAAACCGAAAAAATTATTAAAACTGTTTCCTTTAGCAAAAAACCGGCCTACATCCGTTTGGTTCGTCCACCCACCCCAAATCTTTTCGATTCAAAATTTGATTTCACCATTGGCAAATCTCATATTTTACAACCCGGTAAAAATGTCACCATTATCGGTCATGGTCCAATTCTAGAAGAAGCTTTTCAGGTCCAAGCCAAATTAAATTTAGACGATAAATATAAAAAAATTTCTCTCGAAATTATTAATTGTTCATCTATTAAACCTCTCGATGTCACCACAATTTTAAAAAGCATTAAAAAAACTGGTCATTTAATTTGTCTTGAAGATCATCAAAAAAATGGCGGGTTAGGGGAAGCCATTACTCCTTTAATTTTATCCAATAATTTATCTTGTAAATTTATTCATTTAGCTGTCGACAACAGTTTTGGTCGTTCAGCTAAAACTTATCAGGAGTTGTACAATTATTATGGCATCGGTGTTGATGATTTACTCTCCGCCGTCAAAAAATACTTTTAAAATAAATGAAAACCCTACGCCAACTTTTAACTGAATATCGCGCCACTGGCAAAGCTGTTCCCGCTTTTAATATTGATACTTTTGAAATTTATCAGGCCGTCGAGGAATCCGTTAAAGAAACTGGTTTGCCTTGCATTGTTCAACTTTCTGATGGTGAAGATAAATTTATTCACGCCGAACGTCTTTTTGTTCTAGTTAAAAAAGCTCAACTCGATGGTTTACCAATTTATTTAAATATGGATCACGCCTCAGACCAAGTCCGCTTAGAAAAATTAATCAGGCTCGGCTTTGACATGGTTCATTTCGACGGTTCAAAAATGGATTATTCCACTAATCTAGAAACCAGTCAAAAATTTATTCATATTTTAAAAAATCATTACCCCCATACTCTTTTTGAAGTCGAATTTAATCACATTAATTTAGTCGACACTCAAGTTTCCAAAAATAGCTTTACTGACCCCAACCAGGCATATGAATTTATGACCAAAACTTCTGCCGATCTTTTGGCAGTTTCTATTGGTAATCTTCATGGTATCAGTTTAAAATTACCCGAAACCATCGATTTAAATTTATTAACCAAAATTAAAAATAAAATCCCAGAAGATCGATTTATCACTCTTCATGGTGGTTCTGGTATAAGCCCGGATCAAATTACTCAAGCCATTCAACTTGGTGTTGTTAAGATCAATATTAATACCGAATTAAGAATCAATTTTAATCAATCAATTACTAAAATTTATTCAGGTGAAGTCAAACAAAAAATTTACGACAATTTTTCTCCCGCCATCGAAGAATTAAAAAATATTATCAAGGCAAAATTGTTACTTTTTTCCACATCTAAATATGCTTGATGTAATTTCTATCGGTGGCGCCACTATTGATATTTTTGCCAAATCAAAACAATTTATTGTCGACAATAATTTACTCTCTTTAGAGTATTCTTCCAAAGCCGAAATCAGTCAAAGTCTAATTTGCAGTGGTGGTGGTGCCACTAATTCTGCTGTTTCTTTCAGTCGTCTTGGTTTAAAATCCACCTGTATTTCTTTGATTGCTGACGATCATTTAAGTAATTACATCATCGACGATTTAAAAAAAGAGTCAGTCAATACTAATCTTTTAATTAAAAATAAAAAAGATACCACCGATTTTTCCATTATTCTAGTTGCTCCCGATGGCGGTCGGTCTATTCTTACCAATAGGGGAACCACTCGTCTTGAAGAAAAAAATATTAATTGGAATAAAATCCCTAAAACCAAATGGTTTTATATTACTTCTCTTGAAGGCAACCTTGATTTATTGGAAAAAGTAATCGGTTTCGCCAAAGAAAATAATAGCAAAATTGCCCTAAATCCTGGCAATCGCGAATTAGCTCAAAGGAAAAAAATTTTACCCATTTTAAAATTAGTTGATTTTTTACTTTTAAATAAAACTGAAGCAGAAACTTTAGTTGGTCTTAATATTAACGATAAAGATTTTTGGAATCATTTAGTTTCTCTTTCTCCACCGACCGTTGCTGTTACCAATGGTCGTAATGGTGCCTTTGTTTTTGCCGACAACAAACATTATTTCTCTCCTATCATCAATGTTAAACCAGTCGACGAAACCGGTGCTGGTGACGCTTTTGGCTCAACTTTTATCGCCGCTACCATTTACAAAAATTCTCCTCAAGAAGCCCTCTTTTGGGCTATTAAAAACTCCGCCTCTGTCGTTTCCGCCCTCGGCGCCAAATCCGCCCTCCTAACCTTAAAACAAATTAAAAAATAAAAATCAGACAATATATCCATATTTAGGAATTTTTTAATAATCACATTCAACCGATCTGAATTTTTTCTGAAAAAGTAATATAATTTATCCAAACATTTATATTAAAGTAATATTTGTCTTTTTTAAAAAGTGAAAAATAACTTAAAATCTATTTTTTCAACCCCATTTACGGTATTTTTGAGATTTCTTAAAAAGATACATTTAAACAATTTTACTAGTGGGTTGGTTTTTGGTGCCATTTTTAGTCTTATCATAAATATTATTACAATACAAACACAAGAAATGATTCAAAAACAAAGAATTTTAGAAGCTCTCGAAAATGAAGTTTTATCCAACACTCTATTAGCTAGTAATACGCTGGGAAATAATAATAAAATTCTTAAAGAAAAAAATACTCCCAATATTTTTCATCCTTTTTTTAAATATTCAGATGATTTATGGAAACAATCAGAATCATTGCAATATCTTTCACAATTAGATCAAGAAACTCAAATTAGTATCAATGTTTATTACACAACTACCCTTAAATATAACAATGACATGATAGATAAATATAATAAAATTGCTGATCAAAAATTAACAAACTGTTATGATTTTTCTAATTTAAACGAAACAGAGAAACAAATTTGCAATAAAACATATTGGAGTATTATCAATTGGGAATCAGAATCAGCTGGTGATATGTCAAAAAATGGTTTCGATGTTTTAAATAAATTTCACCCAACAAAAGACAGAAGAAATAATTTTGTATTATCCGTATTAATGGGTAATAAATCAACAAAAGTTTTATCTGGTGACAATTAATTTAATAAAAGTAATTAAGTTTACATTTTATTAAAATATCTCATTTTTTTTAAATATGTCATAATTTACTATCATGTTGCCTAAAGAAGAAAAAATTAAAAAGAAAACATCTGACGTTGATCAACCCGGTCTTTTTGATAAAGAAGACGAAAAAAAACGTCTCGCTAAAAAAAGAAAATTTGTTTACACTGCCATGATTTTAACTGTCGGTCTCAGTTTATCTTTTTGGGCCTATCGCTCCATCAAAAATTTTAAAATGCCAACTTTAAATATTTCTGTTTCTTCGCCCAAAAATACTTCTATAAAAACCACCAGTAGTTTTACCTTACCCAAAGACATTAATTCAACTTGGTCCTTTTTCTTAAAAAGAATTGATACAGATTCTATTATTTATCAAAACAATCAAGACGTTATTTTTTCCACTCAAGACCTCGATTCTATTCTAACTAAAATTAATCAAACTGATTTTATTACTCCCAGTCCGTATTCTTCCTCTCTTCCCCAAGGTCTTAAAATAAAAGAAATCATTGAAGAAGACAATTCTTCTTTTTCCTATTTTTCTACCATCACCACTCCCAGTCAAGACTTACTTTTAATTATAAAAATCACCAACTCCAAAGATTTAACTAAATCTAAAAATTTAGTTTCTGGCTTAGTTGATCAACTATATTGGTATTCTCTTCAAAAATAATTTTATCGTTAGGTAACGAAATTATTGATCCTGTCCACTGTTCGTCAATTTTATTTTCTAAAATTTTATTCATAATTCTATTCCAAATTGGTGTTGCTCCGCTCACCCCTGAAGCCACCCAACTCATTGGAGTCGAATCATTATTTCCCACCCAAGTTGCCACCAAATAACTTGGTGTCCACCCAATACACCAATTATCTTTCAAATTATTTGTTGTTCCAGTTTTAACCGCCACTGTTTTACCTTCAATCTTCAATTTTGAATTTAACCCAAAAATAGGTGCTCTAGCATTATTATCACTCAGAATACTATCAATTGTTAAAGCTAAATTAGGATCCACAATTTGTTCCGTTTCTTTTTCTTTAGTGTAAATATTTTCCCCCAAATAATTATAAATTTTATAAATCGGATTAATCTCCACCTTTTCTCCCATGTTGGCAAATATAGTGTAAGCCTGTGCTAATTCTGTCATTTTAACCTCACCACTTCCCAATGCCAATGATAACCCATATCGGTTTCTGTCTTTCCATGTAGTTATTCCCATTCTTTCAGCCAAATCAATCATATTGTTCACACCATTTTCTGCCAATAATTTTACCGATGGCACATTTAAAGATGATGCCAAGGCTGTCCTCAATGTTACTCGTCCCAAATATTTCCCAGTGTAATTTTGTGGTGAATATGGTTTTTGCCCCGGCACATAGTAACTCACCGGGCTATCATCAATATAATCTTCTGGATTTTTCCCTTTTTCAAATGCCAATAAATAATTAATTGGTTTTATTGATGAACCAGGCTGCCTTAATGAGGTTGTCACATTTACATTACCATCAATATCAGCTGCTCCATAATCCTTCGATCCCACCATTGCCAAAATATCACCATTCTTAACCTCAACCACCAACGCCGCTCCGTTAGATATTTTTAAATTTTTCACTTTATCAACTTCATCTTTAACTATTTTTTCTGATTCTTTTTGGATATTCAAATCTAAACTTGTGTAAATTTTTAGTCCCTGTTTTTCCATATTTATATAACCATATTTATTTTCCAATAGATTTTTAATATAAAAAACAAAATGGGGAGCTTCTATTTTTTGTTTTCTTTTTTCAAAAATTAATTTTTGTTCCAGTATTTTTTTACCTTCTTTCTCAGAAATATATTTTGCTGCAACCATTTCTTCAACCACTCTTTTCTGTCGGGAAAGTCCTAGTTCTGGATTATTTCCAAAAGGGGAGTAGGAACTTGGTGCCGCTGGTAATCCCGCCAAAAAAGTCATCTCACTTTCATTTAAATCACCCACATTTACCCCAAAATATTTTAAAGCAGCCTCTTGAATCCCATAAGCTTCACCGCCATAGGAAACCTGATTAAAATATCTTTCCAAAATTTCATCCTTAGTCCATTTTCTTTCCACTCTCAAAGTCAAAATTGCCTCTTTAATTTTTCTTGTAAAAGTTTTTTCATTAGTTAAAAACACATTTTTAACCAGTTGTTGGGTTATTGTCGAACCACCTCGCAACTTATCATCATCAGATTTTTTAAAATTATAAATAAATGCTTTTAAAATTCCTTTAAACGACAACCCCTTATGTTTATAAAAATCTTTATCTTCAATTGATAAAGTCGCTTCAATTAGTGTTTTCGGAATTTTATCTAAATTTATCCAAGTCCTATTTTCTTCCTCGTAAAAACTATAAAGTAGATTTCCGTTTCGATCAAAAATCTTAGTCGATAATTTTGGTGGATTATAAATTAAATTTATATCCGGTATCTCTTTGTTTAAAAATTGGTAACCTCCATAAGTCAACAAAACTAAGACAATTATTATCAAAAAAAACTTTGTTTTTTTAAAAAACCAAAAAACCGGTCTTCCTATTGCTATTAAAAATTTAATTAATTTTTCCAGTATAATCATCTTATTTAACAAAGGCAGATGATGTATTAGGACTTGTATCTCCTACTAATGGACAATCTAGACAAACTTTAACTCCACTAATATCAGTTACTACTGTATGTTCTTGCCACTCTGCATTTGGTGTCTGTTCATTATCTTTCACGATTCTACCAGTATCCTTATTAATTAAAACATTCAACTTCAAAGTTGTTGTTGCTGGTAAAAAATTTTTATTGAAATATTCATAATGAGAATCACAACCACCATCTGGAACAGCCCCGCCAGTTAAGTTGCAAACATTCATTCCAATCACATCAGTTGGCATCACCGGTTTTTTAACTGTTTTATCTTTTAATAATTCGGTCATTATTTTATTCCAAATTGGTGCTGCTCCACTTATTCCAGAAACCACCCCGTTCATTTTTGAATTATCATTATTTCCCACCCAAGTTCCAACCACATAATCGGATGTGTAACCATAAGTCCAGTTATCTCTCAAATCATTTGTTGTTCCCGTTTTCACTGCCACCTCTGGATGATTTTTAATATTTAAAAGCGATCCTCTTCCAAAAACCATACTCCTTGCTCCATCATCAGATAATATATTTTGAATAATATACGACGTTTCTCTCGACAACACTCTTTCTCCAGGTGATTCTTCTAGTTGTTCCAAAGTCATCCCGTCTTTATCCTCAATTTTTAGTATCGGTGTTAAAGTTTGTTTAACTCCCATATTTGCTAAAACACCGTAAGCTGTGGCCATATCTGTCATATAAACCTCGCCTCCACCCAAAGTTAATGACAATCCATAATTAGATGGATCTTTTAATGTAGTTAACCCCATTGCCGATGCCGAGGCTATAAAAGTTTCCACTCCATTTAGTTTTAAAACTTTCACCGCTCCAATATTCAAAGAATTAGCCAAAGAATTTCTGATGGTTTGCAGTCCATGATAGGCTCCACCATAATTCGTTGGACAATATGGTTTCTGGTTTTCCAAACCAAAACAAGTTGGATCATCATCAACTATTGATGCTGCAGTTATTTTTCCTGTTTCCAATCCAACGGCATAATTTAAAGGTTTAATCGACGATCCTGGTTGTCTCAATGCTGTTGCCACATTATATTTACCATCTATTTCATTAGAAAAATAATCAATCGATCCCACCATTACTAAAATTTGCCCTGTCCCTGGCTCGGTTACTAAAGCCGCACCATTTGTTACATTTGATTTTTTTAATTTTGCCACCTCAGACGCCACCACAACTTCCGCCATATTTTGCATATCTAAATCTAATGTTGTTGTAATTTTTAGACCACCTTCTGTTAATTTTTTTAAACCATATTTTTCTGTAAGTTGTTCCTTAACATAAAAAACAAAATGAGGAGCCAAAATTCCATTTTTATCTAGAAAATAATTTAATTTTTCTGCTTTTGCCGCTTCCATTTCTTCCTTAGTGATAAAACCAACTTCATTCATTCTTGTTAAAACCAATTCCTGTCTGGTTTTAGCCGCCACCGGATGACTAAATGGATTATATTTTGTCGGCGATGCTGGTAATCCAGCGATTAATGCCGCCTCAGCCAAATCCAAATCCTTTATATCTTTATTAAAAAATTCTCTTGCCGCTGATTTTGCTCCCCATAATGTTCCACCATATGGTGTTTGATTAAAATACATTTCTAAAATTTGATCCTTACTATAAAGAGCTTCTGTTGCCACTGTTAATATCGCCTCCTTAATTTTTCTCGAGATTGTTCTTTCTTGTGTTAATAATGCATTTTTGACCAATTGTTGGGTTAAAGTTGATCCTCCTTGTAATCGCTTTTCAACCAAAGTTCTATAAAGACCTCTTAAAATTCCTCTAAAATCAAAGCCATTATGTTTATAAAAATTAACATCCTCAATTGCTAAAGTGGCTTTCCTTAAATTATCTGGGACTTCTGCAAGTTTAACTGGAGTTCTTTTTTTATCTGAGTAAATTTCAAATAACAAACGGCCTTTTCTGTCTAATATTTGTGAAGACTGAGGGTAGCTACCGTTACTTAATTGGGTTGGATTAGGTATTTCTTTTACAATATAGAAAATTACCAATGCTAATAATACTAATACTAATATTAACAATCCAACTCCTTTCTTTAAAAAAGACTTCTTAATTCCCTTCATTTTATTCCCTATTTTTTTGGTTCCAATTTTCCAAATCATTTATAATTCTATTTACTTTTTCATTTTTGTAATTGACTGATTTTACTATATCTTCATAAGCTAAACCAGCCTGATTAATTTGTTGGTCAATTTTAAAAAATTCCACGTCCTTTAAATTATCTTCAAAAAGATTTCTTTTGGCTTCCTTTAAATTATAAATGGAATCATTCAAGGTTTTTAAGATCAAATCATCATTTTTCCCATTTTTAATCAAATTAATTGTTTCAAACATCCTTTTATCTGCCATTAATAAATACACCTCGGCCTTTTCTTTTGGTGTTCGACTTAATAGAATCCACAACTTATCCCGAAATTTCTTTAATGAATATCTTAGATCTCCTGGTTCAATATTACTTTCAGGAACTTTATAAATTTTTAAAATCCTTTCTCCATTTCCAATCTCTTTCACATATTCAATCGGAATATTTTCTAATTTATTAGATCTCATGTCGTTTATCATTTTTTCAAACCCCGCCGACACCAAAGACCAAAACAAAATAACTAAACTAAGTATCAATAAAAACAGCTGGCCACCCAATTTTATATTTTTTTCTTTTGGCCAGGAAATCATTCTCTATTTTATCATTCAACGATGAAAAAAAGCTTCATGCAATCCCACTTTTTCATTCTTTATTTTTTTTCTCATATATAAAAATTGTAGCCAAAACATCAACCAATTTATCACTCTATCCAATAGAGTCTCCCTTTTCAAGGGAGATGTCTCGCCAAGCGAGACAGAGGGTTTCAAACTATAACCAGTAGCAACGTATTTTTTAGCCCAGTCATTAGCCAAAATAAATTTTTCATAAGTTTTATTTTTATTTATCAACGGTTTCATCAATATTAAATCAACTGCATTTTTTAAATTTCGCCTTTCTTTACCAAGTTTAAGTGATTTTTCATCCAGCCACAAATTAAAACAAAATTCATCCGCTTTTTCTCTTTTTCCAAATTTGCGATGGGGGATTTTATTAATCATAATAAAAAATCTCAATTTTAATCTCGTCAACCACAGCCTATTTATTTTTGTAATTACAATTAAATCTATATCATTATTTTTCTTAGGATATTCAGCTGCCACCGATCCTGTTATCCCTAAAAATAAAATACCCCCAAAACTTTTAGAAATTTTTCTAGCCAACCCCTCCGCCTTTTTCACCTTTTTGTCTAAAATATTATTTTTCTTCCCCAGCTTTATAACCTTATAATTTTTAAACTTAATAAACTCACTTATTTCTTCCTTTTTATAAACCCGATCTCCAATCAATCTCTCAAATAATTGTTGTTCAGTCAGTTGGCCGCCATATTTTTGAGCATATTTAATTGTTTCTTTAATCGATTTAAAAACATCCATTTTTATATTTTATCTCAAATACTCTTTACTCTTGATATAATTCAGTTATTGAAATGATAAATAAAAATACTAAACTTTATCGTCTTTGGGAAATGATTCCTGGTTTTTTTGCTTGGATGACTATTCTTTTTCCAATTTGGGGAGCTTTTGTTTTCCCTAAAGTTGTGGCTTATTTTGTCATTGCCTTTCTTGTCTATTGGCTTTACCAATCATTTAAATCAGCCATTTTGGCTGTCATGGGTTATTTTAAAATTCAATCTGCCAAATCCATTAATTGGCAGGACAAATTTCAATCAGATTTCAAGGCCAACTGGCTTAAAAGAAACGATGTCCATCATGTCATTATAGTTTCTTCCTATAAAGAGCCAAACGAAGTTATTGATATGGCCATTGGCAGTTTGGCTGCTCAAACCAATATTAATTTAAAAAATATTCACGTTATCCTGGGTCAAGAAGAAAGAGCCGGTAAAGAAAATAATCAAGCCACCATCGATTATTTTTCTAAAAAATATAAAAATGTTTTTGGTGATTTAATTTTTACTGAACATCCTGGTGGTTTACCTGGTGAAATTGCCGGCAAACACACCAATGAATCGTGGGCTGCCAGATATTTCAAAAAACATTACATAGATACCGGTAAATATAAAATAGAAAAATTAACTCTTACCAGCTGTGATGTTGACACTATTTTCAACCCGCAATATTTTTCAGCCCTAACTTATCATTTTGCCTCAAATTCCAATCGCTATTATCGTTTTTGGCAATCACCTATTTTTTGGCACAACAACATCAATGAAGTCCCCGGACCGATCAGAATTATCGGTATTATGGGCAATGTTATCCATATTGCCAACATTCAAGAGCCAGATGGTTTATTTTTTAATTATTCTTGTTATTCATCATCATATAAATTAATTGATTCAGCTGATTATTGGGATCCAGATATGATTCCCGAAGATTGGCATATATTTTTAGAGACCTTTTTTGCCAGTGGGGGTAAAACTGCTGTTGAACCGATTTTTCTACCCACTGTTGTCGATGCTCCAGACGGTAGCAGTTACATGTCTGCTTTAAAAAATCGTTATTCGCAATGTGTTCGCCATGCTTGGGGTGCAACCGATATTCCTTATGCCATCGAACAGGCCAGGATCCATAAAGAAATTCCTTTTATTACTCGAGCTCTAAGAATTTTTAAATTAATCCAAACTCATTTAATTTGGTCCAGTAACTGGTTTATCCTAACCTTAGGCACTTCGCTTCCAGTTATTCTTAACCCTAAATTTTTTCAAACTGCTGTTGGCTACAACCTCCCTAAAATTTCAAATATTATCTTAACTATTTGTTTAATTCCCATGTTTGTCTTAATAATCTTAGATTGGAAACTCCGACCCGCCAGACAAAAAAGAGGATTCAAAAATATCGTCAAAAATATTTTACAATGGCCATTTATGCCTTTAGCCACTTTAACCATGTCGGTTCTTCCTGGTCTTCATTCCCACACTAGACTTCTTTTGGGTAAACGTCTGGAATATAAAACTACCAGCAAAAAGCCTACAAAATAAGGTATTATTTATATAATGTATAAAACTTTAGTTAAATTTAAATACTGGGTCGTACTTTTTTTACTTTTTCTTATTTTAAGAATTCCCTCCCTTTTTGAACCATATTGGTACGGTGATGAGGGTATTTATTTAGTTTTGGGTCAAGCCATTCGAAAGGGGATTACTCTCTATACTCATATTCACGACAACAAACCCCCCACCCTTTATTATTTAGCCTCTCTTGGTCAAACAGTTTTTGGTTTCAGACTCCTACTTTTATTTTTCATGGCTCCAACCATTTATTTTTTTCACCGTCTCAGTCATTTTTTTCTTTCCCCTAAAGGTTCTAAAATCGCCACCTTAATCTTTTTAATTTTAACTTCTATTCCTTTAATTGAAGGCAACATTGCTAATGCTGAAGTTTTCATGCTTTTACCCACCATTTTAGGTATCTATATTTTTTACAATTTTTTTCACTCTCATCCTCACACCTCCAACCTACCATTTAAAATTTTAATACCAGTCGGCCTTCTTTTAGGTTTTGCTTTTACTATCAAAATTCCGGTTGCCGTTGAATTTGCTTTCCTTTGTTTATGGATTTTTATCGACAATCTAAATTCCTTTCAAAAAACTTTTTTTAAAATTAAAAATATTTTAATTTTTAGTGTTGCTTTCTTATTACCCATCACTTTTTGGGCAGTTTATTATTATTTACAAGGCGCTTTTATTCCATTTTTAAATGCCAGTCTTTTCCAAAATTTCGGCTATCTTTCTTCTTGGTCAACCGGAACTCAAACATCATCTGTTTCTAGTGGCGGTGTTGTTACCAGATTTCTAATTTTATTAGTTTCTTGGGCTTTAATTTTCTTACTTAAAAATAGAGAAATAATTTCCAAAAAATTTTCTTTTTTACTCTTTTGGTTTTCTGCCACTATTTTTGGTTCTCTATTATCAGGCCGACCTTATCCTCATTATTTAATTCAAGTTTTACCTCCTTTAACTTTAATTATTGTCGAATGTCTAGATTTTAAAGAAAGAAAAAAACAAATTTTGTCGGCCTGTTCTTTATTCCTTTTTATTCTTATTGTTTTTAAATTCAAATTTTATTTCTATCCTGTCTTTAGTTATTATTCTAATTTTTATTCATATTCTATTGGTCAAAAATCCACAGTTAATTATCGAAATTATTTTGGTTCTCAAACCAACGACATTTATCAAATTTCCGATTTCATTAAAAATAATACTAGTTCTATAGACAAAATTTTTGTTTGGGGTGACCAAGCCTACATTTATGCCTTATCCAATCGTTTACCATCATCCAAATATGTCGCTTCCTATCACGTAGCTGATTTTAATGGTTATCAATCAACTATGAATAAAATTAAAGCCAATTTGCCTAAGTTTATTGTTTATTACAAAATGCCAGATCGACCTTTTCCTGACCTTGACAATTTTATCAATAATTATTATTTTGCTGTCAAAGTTTTTGGTGACGCCACTATTTTTAAATTAAGATAATTTTATGCCTTTTTTTCACTCACTTTTTTCTCAAGTTTCAGTTTTAGGTAATTTTTGGCAGGAAAAAATTAACAGTCAATTTTTAAGATGGAACTTACTTTTAATTATTTTTCAAATAATAATTCTCTTTTTTAAGTTCAATGAATTACCTCAACAAGTTCCTTTATATTATTCCCTACCTTGGGGAGACGATCAATTAGCTTCCGCTGCTTCTCTTTTTCTACTACCCACCTTTTCCATTGTTATTCTTCTTATCAATAATCTCATTGCTACCTTTTTTTTAAAAAGCATTCCTCTTTTTTCTCGTCTTCTGGTAATTTTTTCCTTAATTTTTTCCATTTTATCCGCCATTTCCCTCGCTAGAATTATTTTTTTAATCTCTTAATTTATGCCAATTTCTTTTTTGTTGGCCATCATAATTTCCACCGGCATTTCTTTTTTTATTACTCCCTTGGTTAGAAATTTTTTTATTAGTAAAAATTGGGTTGAAAATCCAACAGAAAAACAAAAAAAAACTCACAATGCCACTGCTACATCTTCCGTTCCTCGAGGTGGGGGAGTTCCTATTTTTGTGGCTATCCTAATCACTTCAATTATTTTTCTTCCCATCGATAAACATTTAATTGGCATTATTTTGGCTAGTTTCATCACTCTTATTGTGGGATTATTTGACGATGTCAAAGACATTAGCCCTAAAATTAGGCTTTTATTTAATATTATCGTTGCTCTAATTATCGTTGCTTCTGGTATTGGTATTGCTTTCATTTCTAACCCTTTCACTGGTGGTGTTTTTGATCTTTCTTTTTTAAAAATAAATTTTAATTTTTTTGGACCTCACAGTGTTTGGGTTATTTCCGATCTTTTGGCTATTTTTTGGATTGTTTGGTGTATGAATATTGTCGGCTGGGCCACCGGTGTTGACGGTCAACTCCCTGGTTTTGTTGCTATTTCCGCTTTTTTTATTGGGCTTCTAGCCATTCATTACTCTACTGATATCACTCAATGGTCAGTTATTATTTTGGCCGGTGCGGTCTGTGGCTCTTATTTAGGATTTTTACCTTTTAATTTTTTTCCTCAATCAATCATGCCTGGTTATAGTGGTAAAAGTCTTGCTGGATTTTTATTAGCAGTTCTTGCTATTCTCTCTGGAGCTAAATTAGCCACTCTTATTTTTCTTCTTTTTATTCCTATGCTCGATGCTATTTACACCATCGTTCGCAGAATTATTAACAAGAAACCCATTTATCTTGGTGACGGGAAACACTTCCACCATCAACTTCTTAAAATTGGTTGGTCACGTCGTGCCATTGCTATTTTTTACTGGTTTATCAGTTTAATTCTAGGGATTATTTCTTTATTTTTAAACAGTCAACAAAAACTTTACTTCCTATTAGCTTGTTCTTTCCTAATTTTTGGTATTTTCATTAATTTTTCGAAGCGTAAGTAGCCGAGATCCATCCATTTTTACTACTTCCTAAATCAATTTTATACCAATCAGTTCCTTCTTCTAATAAAACATAACTTTCACCCGGTTTTACTTTTATTATTTCCTTACTTGAACTAGAACTAGACTCTCTTACTTTCAACCATCCGGTTTCAGTTTCCTTTATAGTTATCTTTTGATTATTTTGAGCTACATTTAAACCACTGTCTGTTGCCTCTGTTGGTGTTTCAACTATTTGGCCGATGTCATTTTTTTCTTTTGCTAATTGAGCATTAACTACTAGTTGGTACTCAGTAATTGCTTTCATAAACACGTTTACGTCTTTATATCCGGGAAAAGAAATTACCAATTGTCGATCTCCTTCATTTAATTCATTTACTTTAATTGGCGAGATTCCTTTAACCTCACCATCTATTTTTATTGTTGTTTTGTCTGGAGTTGTATTAACCAACAAAGACGGTTTTTTATCTCCAGTTTTTTCTAAATATAAAATATAACCACTATCTCCACTAGAATCATCGCCCAATTGCCAATCGATTACTGTATTTATATTATTTTGCAACTCTATTGTTTTTTTCCATTCTCTCGTCCCTACCACCAATTTAATCTCATTATCACCAGGTTTTAAATCCAAGTTTTTATATGGAGTTGACCCCATTTCTTTATTATTAATAAAAACCTTAGCTGTCGGATAACTCATTATTTCCAAACCTGATTTTTTTGGACTCAAACTGCAGCCGCCCAAAATTACCGAGGCAAAAACCAATATTAAAAATTTCTTTAGCATTACCTCTTAGTTTATCAAAAACTATCGACTAGTTCTTTAAATTTACCAACCATCCCAATATTTTCTTTCCTCTTAAGACTTTTTTTCTTTTCAATTATTTTCAATACTTCATCCGGACTATCGGCAAAAGCATAAACTTTTTTTTCAATTCTATCAAAATCTAAATTTTCCACCAAAACATCAATTGTTTTCTTCCAACAATCACCAAAAAATATTAACGGCTCATGTTTTCCATACTCAAATTTTGCTTTTTCCCAAACCAAAGACAATTCCGCCATTGTTCCAGTACCACCTTTAAAAACAATATGAGCGTCAGCCAATTCCACTATTTTTTCGGTTCGGTCTTGTATTGTTTTTGTTATATAAGTTTGATCAGTATTACTTTCATTTTTATCACTAGTTCCTTCATAATTTTTTCCCATTTTTACTTTTTCATCGATTATTACCGTATAAACTTTTCCTCCTCCCATCTTTGCTCCCAAAGTTGAAGCCAACATCACTCCTGGACCTCCACCATTCACAATAATATATCCATTTTCTGCTAATAATTTTGCCGTGTTGAAAGCATCAATATAATGTTGATCAGTTTTTTTAGCATCAGCATCTCCAAAAAAAGATACTCGTTTTATTTTTTTCTTAGTTATTGCCAGCATAATTCAATTTTTCAAAATTATCATCTACCATACCATTAAAAATAGCTTTACCGCAATACGCTATTTCGACTCCGGTATTTTTAATTTTTTCAATTGTCTCCAAATTAATTCCTCCATCAATTCCAATTTCAAAATCCATATCATCACTTTTTCTCAAATTTACCAAAAATTCTATTTTGTTCAAAATTTTTTCATCAAACTCCAGAGTTTCAAACCCAGCTTTTCTTCCCATCAATAAAATTAAATCAGTTTCTGAAGGTATTTCTCCTATTTCCGTTTCCACATCAAAAGCCAGACCCACTTCCAGTCCCATATCCTTTATTTCTGTTACAAATTTTTCTCTATCAAACATCATTTCCACTTGCCCAACAATCCTAGTAGCTCCGACAAAATTACATTTTTCAATCCACTTAATTGGTTCCTTCACCATCAAATGTATTTCCAGTAAATTATTTTGTATTTCCTTTTGAATTTTATTTAGTAATTCCAATTCAAAACTTTTCCCATCACTGAAATACCCATCTAAAACATCAATTTGGATCCATCTAGTTTTATCTTTAATTAATTTTATTTTAGCTTCAGCTATTGAGAAATCTTTTTCTATGATGGTCGGTATTATTCGCATTTTATTTACTCGAAATAGCAATCGCATTTTCAATTAATCTACAACTGTATCCATATTCGTTGTCATACCAAGCCCCAATTGAGACCATATCTCCAGAAATCACTTTTGTCATTTCAGTATCAATTATACATGAAGCATTATTACCCAAAATATCGGAAGAAACCAACGGTTCATAAGATACTTTTAATTTACCCACCAATTCTGGATCAAAACTGGCTTCCTCAAAAATAGAATTAATTTCTTCAATTGTTGTTTTACGAACTAATTTGAAAGTCAAATCAGAATAACTACCGCAAACCACTGGCACCCGAATTGCCGTTCCCCCAAATCTTCCTTTAGCTTCCGGATAAGCTGCAATTACTGCCTCTGCCGCGCCAGTTGTTGTTGGCACAATATTAATTGCTGCCGCTCTTGCTCGTCGTGGATCCTTACCATTTCCATCCACCAGATTTTGATTAGTGGTGTAAGCATGAATTGTCGTTAATGTTCCTTCTTGGAAACCAATTTTTTCATCAATCAATTTCACAATTGGAGCCACACAGTTAGTTGTGCATGATCCATTCGAAATTAATTTTTCGTGCTTATATTTATCCCCATTAACCCCTAAAATATAAGTCGGAATTGTTTTGTCTTTTGTCGGTGCACTTATTACCACTTTTTTTGCTCCAGCTTTTATATGAGCTAATGCTTTACTATCTGTAAAAGCTCCAGTGCATTCCAATACCACATCCACATCATAATTTTTCCATGGAATTCTGGCTGGATCCATTTGGCCAAAAACTGGAATCGAATTTTCTCCCACTTCCAGTCTTCCAACTTCCATGGCTTTTTGTGGACCAGAAAATCCAACTTTCCATGGAGATCTTCCGTAAACAGAATCATATTTAAATTGCATCGCAAAAGTTTCTACGTCAAATCGACCATCAGTATTTATTGCCGCCACCTCAACATCATACTTTTCTGCCAATATTGCCCTCAAAACTACACTTCCAATTCTTCCAAAACCATTAATCGCAATTCTTATTTTTTTATTTTCTTTCATAATTAATTCTATACTATTCCCAAGCGGGGAGGCTACCTTTAATTAAAAATTCCAACATTACTCCACCTCCACTACAAACGAAATCAATTTTATTTTCCAACCCCAAATTTTTAATTGACGCCGATGTATCACCACCGGCAATTATTTTATATCCTTTATTTTCAGCCACTGCCAAGGCAATTTTTTCAGTTCCATTTTGACATTTTTTATTTTCATAAAATCCCATTGCTCCTGCCCAAACAATTGTCTTAGCCTCGTGAATTATTTTTTTAAACTTTTCAATATCTCCATCACCCAAATCCAATCCATCTTCTCTCAATTCCGCCACTAAAATATTTCTACGATCTACAATCAACGATCTATCAACTAATTTAGGTAATTTCCCTCCAATTAATATTTTATCCGCCATTTTCGATAGGCCATTAAGGTAATTAAGTTTATCAATTTTAGCTCCACCCAAAATCACCACCAAACCTTTATTGTTCTGTTTTTCAGAATTTTCCAAAATTAAATTTATTTTTTCAGTCTCTTTTATAAAACTCAAACCATAATAAGTTTCCATTTCTCGGTGTAACATTATCGACGCTGCCTTTCGATGAGCCACTGCAAATGCATCATCAACATAAACATTTGTATGTTTCTTTAAAATCTCAAACAGGGAAGTATCACCATTTTCTTCCTCTTTATAAAATCTTAAATTTTCTCCCAAAACTATTTCGTTTTCAGAAATTGCTTTTTTAATTTTTTCTTCATCCTTTATATCATCCACAAAAACACTTCTAATACAATCTCCACCACAATCTGCCTCCAAAAGTTGTATTAATTCCAAATAAATTGGTTTTAAAGACAAATTCTTTTCCTTATCATTAGGTCTTCCCAAATGTCCGACCACCACTATTTTATTTTTTCTCTCCAACAATAATTTAATTGTCGGAATTGACTTTATTAATCTACTATTGTCCAAAATTTGACCATTCATTATTGGCAAATCCAAATCCATTCTCAAAATAACTACATTTCCCTCGTTAATATTTTCAACCGAGTTTAGTTTTTTCATATTTTTTAATTTTATTAATTCTTCTAATAAATCTTTCTTCACTAGCAAAAACCGTTTCTAAAAAAGTTTCAATAATTTTAAAATTTGTTTCCTCATCTACTAAATCCGCTGACAAACATAAAATGTTGGCGTCGTCATCAGTCCTGGCTAATCTAGACTGTTTTTCATTTGTCACTAACGCTGCTCTAGCTCCATCAACCTTATTAGCCGAGATACAAACTCCCACTCCAGATTCACAAATTAAAATTCCTTTTGTATTTTCCCGTACCACCTTTTCTGCCAATTTTATTGCTATATCACTATAATCATCATCTTTATTATATTTAATCGGCCCTAAATCTTTTACACTGTAGCCTCGATCTCTTAAAAATTCCACTATTTTATTTTTAAAATCCAAACCCCGATGGTCAGACCCAACATAAATCACGCTCATAATTTAATATAACATCAATAGGTTAAAATATCTTTAATTATGAATCTCATTTCGCTTCAAAATCAATCCTTCGAGTATGAAATCAATCGCAAGGGGATTAGGTCTATTCGCCTCAAATTAATTTCTCAAAATAGTTTTCAAATTTCCTGTCCTCATCTTACTCCTGATTTTTTAATCAAAAAATTTATTAAGGATAATTCTCTTTGGATTATTAATCATTCCCAAAAAATTACTTCCAAAAAGGCCATTTTAGATTTAAAAAGCCTTCAAATTTTAGAAAATAATTATCAAATTCAATGGATAAAAACTCAAAGGGATTCCGTCATTATTAATGAAGATGAACAAAAAATTTATTCAAATCTCACCACTATTTCTGAAACCCATGCTAAAAAAATTTTAGAATCAAAATTAAGACCATTTGCTCTCAAATTAATCAAAAAAGAATTGCAAAATTTATCAAAAGAATTTGGGTTTAAACATAACAATGTCACTGTTCGCAATCAAAGCTCTCGCTATGGTTCTTGTTCTGGCTGCGGCAATTTGAATTTTAATTGGCAAATCATTTTCTTTCCTTATCTTCAATTCCGCCACATTTTATTACACGAATTAACCCATCTTGACATCAAAAATCATTCATCAAAATTTTGGAATCAATTAAACATCTACGATCCCAATTGTAAAAAACATAATCTCTGGCTCAAAAAAGAGGGGATCAAGTATTTTCTTTTCAGCTAGATTGTTTTAAATAAATTTTATGGTAAAATTCCGGTGAAGTTGCATTTTGCACCTTTAAAATTTGGCGAAAATGGAAAGGGGTTATTAGAATGGAAATCGCTGGTAATATTCTTAATCTTCTTGGCCTAAACGACCTCCAGGGAAGAGGAACTCTTTCCTTTGTTGACACCAAAAATCTTAAAGAGGTCATTCGTATTGTTGAACAGGAACTTTTTTGTTTTCCTTTTGAGATTGTGCCCGAAAGCGGAGAAATTAAATATGCCCAGACACTTTTTGGCCACCGAGATTCTCAAAGATATATTTTTAAGATTGATTCTAGAAATAGTTTCAATCTGGAGATTAAAAAAATTCTTCCAAACCTGCCAGTCAAAAGTTTGACCGTCCCTAATCAAGGAACATTTAATTTCTATTTTATTCTTAGCCCAGAGGAACTGGTTATTTTTATATCAGGTTTTTCCAGATGGGCCGAAGAAAAAAGACAAAACAATAATACTGATCAATAACTTTCGCCAAAAGTCTGGCTCTTTTTTTTAAAATAAAAAAGAGCCAGACTAAATTTCCAATTCAATTCCCACTGGACAATGATCCGACCCTTCAACTTCTGGCATAATAAACGCCGATTTTACCTTATTTTTAAGCGATTCATCTACAAAAAAATAATCAATTCTCCAACCCACATTTCTTTTTCTTGCCCCCCCTCGCTGACTCCACCAAGAATAATTATCAGGTTCCGGATGAAACATTCTAAAAGTATCCACATAACCATTTTTAATCACCTTATCAATCCACTTTCTTTCAATTTCCAAAAAACCAGAAATCATCTCATTATCCTTAGGTCTGGCCAAATCTATTTCCTTATGTGCCGTATTTATGTCTCCACAAAAAATTATTTTTTCTCCTCTATCCCTTAAATTATTTATGTATTTCAAAAAATATTCATAAAATTTCATTTTGTAATCCAATCTACCTTTATCTCTTTTACCATTTGGAAAATAAACATTTAACAAAGTAAATTCGTCAAATTTAGTAATAATTACTCGACCTTCATCATCCCAATCATTGTCTCTATCACCCACCACTATTTTTTTAGGTTCAGCCTTGCAAAAAGTTGCCACTCCAGAATATCCAGCTTTGACAGCCGGATTCCAATAATTTAAATAACCTTCTGGTAAATCAGTATCTATTTGTTCTGGTCTGGCCTTAACTTC
>Ga0209340_1000915_pt1 | contig 25024 bp, 21 predicted proteins | sample EPASupsiteSAE323_FD_187266 | JGI IMG/M metagenome (GOLD analysis project Ga0209340, IMG submission 187266) | Bioremediated contaminated groundwater from EPA Superfund site, New Mexico - Sample SAE3-23 (SPAdes) (version 2) | ecosystem: Environmental > Aquatic > Deep subsurface > Groundwater >... | reverse complement strand
ACAAAGTTACCTGAGCCTGGACATTCTTCAATCTTGCAGAATTTCTGGGGTTCAAATTTTGTATCGCAGTAAAAACAGTTTAAATTACATAAAGCAAACCTTACAAAAAGTTGTCTGTATCCGATATAAGGACCTTCACCCTGAATAGAAGAAAATATTTCTATAATATTCGCATCATGGCTATGAAGATTAGAAAAAAAGTGATTATTTGTTGTATTCATAAACAATATTATCTCTTGGATTAGATTTTCTTATCCTTGCAAGTTCCTGATAAAGTTGTTTTTCTTTTTCAGACAAATTATTAGGAATTTCAATCATTACTGTTACAATCTGATCGCCTCTTTTGCCTGATTTTGAATCTGCAATTCCCTCGCCTGACAATCTGAATTTTTGTCCTGACTGGGTTTCAGAGGGTATTTTCATATTAACATGCCCGTCAATAGTGGGTATATCTATTTCTGTACCAAGTGCAGCTTCACTCGGTGTAATTGGAAGTTCACACAATACGTTCAAGTTCTCAAAAGTAAACAGGGAATGTTTTTGAATATGTATTAAAAGGTAAAGATCACCGTTTTGACCGCCATTTTGACCTTTATTCCCTTCATATGGAATTCTGATTTTAGACCCTTCCTTGACACTTGCAGGGATTTTGACATTAATTTTTTTATGATTTGATACTTCTCCCTTGCCGTTGCAGATAATACATGGAGAACCGTTCGTATATTTTGCGCCTTTACATTGCCCGCAAGGATCGGTATGAAGTATATTAATCTTTCTTGTCGTACCATTATGTGCTTCAGCAATAGAAATACTTATATCTGCTGTAATATCGTCACCGCGTTTTTTTGGTGTGCTGGTCTGCTTCGGTTTAGGCTGACTTGGAGGTGGTTCTGAGAAATTATTTTTATTAAAAATATTGTCTATAAATTCGTTAAAGACATCATTAAAGTTTTTTTCAGGATGAGGTTGTTTATCCGGCTTTGAAGTCTTTTCAGTCGTTGATTTTTCTTCTTTTTTTTCAGAGTAAGCTTCGCTTGCACGTCTTTTTGCCTGCTGGCTGATAGTTTCTTCATTTTTAGGTGCTTGATTGTATCCTTTTAAAAGATCATACTGTTTTCGTTTTTTCTCATCTCCTAAAACATCATAAGCTTCGCCAACTTCCTTAAACTTTATTTCAGAAAGCTTGTTACCTTTGTTTACATCAGGATGATATTTTCTGGCAAGAGATCTGTATGCAGCCTTTACATCCTTTTGAGTTGCAGAAGGCTTGATTCCAAGTATCTGATAATATTCTTTGTTCTTATAGCTTTGCACTCTTGCCTCCGCAGTTTCTTAATAGATAAGTGTACAAAAATCCTACTAAAAGCCATACATATTTTAAGCTTTTCGGAGATTTAATCCAATAGTTCGAAAATATGAAGTTTATAAAAACATATTTATATTTTTAAGAGATTGTTACGATATGTATATCATTTTTATAATACAATTAGATTAACTACACTTTATTAATTCAGGAGTGATTCATGAGTAAAAAGACAGTAATTGGATTGTTGGGACTGGGAACTGTTGGAAGCGGCACAGTAAAAGTTCTAAGCAAATTTGATAATATCACTATCAAGAATGTCGCTGTTAGAGATATCAATAAAAAAAGAAATATCGAAGGGCTTGATATCAGTGTATTAACAACAGATGCAGAAATGATTGTTAATGATCCTGATATAGAAATCATCGTCGAAGTTATGGGAGGACTGGATCCTGCATTTGAATTAATAAAAAAAGCTATTAGAAACGGAAAACATATTGTTACTGCAAATAAGGATTTAATAGCAAAACATGGAGAAGATTTATTTGATATTGCTGAAGAAAATAATATAGTCATTATTTATGAAGCTGCTGTAGCAGGCGGTATACCGATAATTATGCCTTTAAAACAGTCTCTTTCAGGAAATTCTATTACAAAAATAGCCGGCATTATGAACGGCACTACAAATTATGTCCTGACTAAAATGGAATCAGAAGGCAGTGAATTTAATACAGTTTTAAAAGAAGCACAGGAACTTGGATATGCTGAATCTGACCCCAGCGGAGATATTCAGGGGCATGATGCTGCAAATAAAATATCTATTCTTGCCTCTCTGGCATTTAATAAAAAAGTGGATGTGGATAAAATTTATCGAGAAGGCATAGAGTTTATCAGTCCTATTGATATTTCCTATGCGTCTGAGTTTGGATGTAACATAAAATTAATTGCTCTTGCACAGGAAACTAAAGATAAAGCTCTGGATATCAGGGTTCATCCAATGCTGGTTTCCAAAAAGCATCCGCTTGCCCATATTAATGAAGTTATGAATGCTATATTTGTTGAGGGTGACGCAGTTGGACAGGTTATGTTTTCTGGTCCCGGTGCAGGAGAAATGCCTACTGCAAGTTCAGTTGCCGGAGATGTTCTTTCTATAGCAAGTGAATTAGGAATTAATGAATATCCACTTCCGATGATGCGATGTAATCACAGTGAAAAAGCTGATCAGCTTAAAATTGATGATTCAAAAAGCAGGTATTATATCAGGGTTAACACGGACAATCTTCCGGGTGTTATCGGTGATTTGGGATTAACCTGCGGAAGAAACGGAATAAATCTTTGTAGTATAATACAAAAGGGGCTTCTGCCTGACGGTACAGCAAGAATAGTTCTTTTGACAGAGCAAGCGTACGAAAAAGATATTCAGGGAGCTTTAAAAGAAATGTACCAAAAACGTACTATGAAAAGAGTTGAAAACGTTATAAGAGTGATGGATTAAAAGTAATAAAGAGGGTTATAAAAAATGGATTCAAGATGCAGACCCTATAGAGGCTTAATAGAAAGATATTCCAATTACCTTCCGGTTTCGGATAAAACTCCGATAATAACTATAAATGAAGGTAATACACCATTAATAAAAGCGGAAAATCTTGCAAAAAGAATAGGCTTGAAAGCAAATATATTCCTTAAATTCGAAGGGGCAAACCCGACAGGAAGCTTCAAGGATAGAGGAATGACAATGGCTGTTTCAAAAGCTGTAGAAGAAGGCAGCAGAGCTATAATTTGTGCAAGTACAGGAAACACAAGTGCAGCAGCAGCAGCTTATGCAGCAAAAGCTGGAATAAAAGCTTTTGTATTAATTCCTGACGGTTACATTGCATTGGGTAAATTATCTCAGGCTATGCTTTATGGTGCAGAGGTTGTCGCTATCAAAGGTAACTTTGATGAAGCACTTGAATTGGTGAGAGAGATAGCGGATAATTATCCTATTACACTTGTTAATTCAGTTAATCCATATAGAATAGAAGGCCAAAAGACAGCTGCTTTTGAAATATGTGATGTTTTAGGACAGGCGCCCGATTACTTATGCATTCCTGTTGGAAATGCAGGTAATATTACAGCTTACTGGAAAGGATTTACAGAATTTTATCAAAAGAAAATCATTCCAAATACTCCTAAAATGTATGGATTTCAGGCAGAAGGCGCTGCGCCGATTGTAAAAGGCGAAAGAGTTTTAAAACCTGAAACCATTGCAACAGCAATAAGAATAGGTAACCCTGCGAGCTGGGATTTTGCAGTAAGAGCTAGAGACGAATCTGGGGGCATTATTAACAGCGTTACTGATGATGAAATAATTGAAGCATACAGACTTTTAGGTAGATGTGAAGGCGTATTTGCTGAACCAGGAAGTGCTGCTTCAATTGCAGGTCTGATTAAATCAGCAAAAGCCGGATTATTTAAGGAAGGATCCACTATTACATGTGTTCTTACCGGAAATGGTTTAAAAGATCCTGATTCGGCCATAAAATATTCAAATTGTGAAATAAAAAAGACCTCGTCTTCAATAAAAGAAATTGTGAAAGTCCTGAATATATAAAAATAGAGGGGGGAATATTAAATGTCAGAATATAAACACAGCTATATTTCAGAAATTGGGAAATATGAAGGACAGGATGTATGCATAAGAGGCTGGCTTTATGGTAAAAGATCAAGCGGAAAACTGCATTTTCTTCAGGTAAGAGATGGTTCAGGCATAATTCAGGCTGTTGTTTTTAAAGGTGATGTAGATCCTGAAGTTTTTGAGAGAGCTGATAAACTATCTCAGGAATCATCATTAATTGTTTATGGGGCAGTAAGAGAAGATAAAAGGTCTCCACTGGGCTTTGAATTAGGTGTAAAAGATCTGCAAATTGTTTCAGAAAGTCATGAATATCCCATTACCCCGAAAGAACATGGTGTTGCTTTCCTTATGGAAAACAGACATCTATGGCTCAGATCTCCAAGACAGCATGCTATTATGAAAATCAGGCATGAAATAATCAAAGCTGTCAGAGATTACTTTAATAATAACGATTTTATGCTTGTAGATGCTCCTATATTTACACCAGCAGCCTGCGAAGGCACAACAAATTTATTTGAAACAAAGTATTTCGAAGAAAAAGCATATTTAACCCAGAGCGGACAGCTTTATATGGAAGCAGCCGCAATGGCATTCGGTAAAGTATACTGCTTTGGTCCGACATTCAGGGCAGAAAAATCTAAAACAAGAAGACATTTAACGGAGTTCTGGATGGTAGAGCCTGAAGTCGCTTATATGGATCTTGAAGGAGATATGAATCTTGCTGAAGACTTTGTTGAATATGTAGTCGGACAGGTTGTAAAAAATAGAAAGGCTGAACTTGAACTTCTGGAAAGAGACATTTCAAAGCTGGAAAACATCAAAAAGCCGTTCCCGAGAATAAGCTACGATGAAGCTATTGAAATTTTAAATAAAAATGGAAAAGAAGTACCATGGGGTGAAGACTTTGGCGCAGATGAAGAAACAGTTATTTCTGAACAGTTTGATCGTCCTGTCTTTATTCACAGATATCCGGCAGTATGCAAGGCATTTTATATGAAGCAGGATCCTGAAAATTCAAAACTGGCATTATGTGTTGATATGATTGCGCCTGAAGGATACGGAGAAGTTATAGGCGGCGGTCAGCGTGAAGATAATCTCGATACTCTTTTAAATAAAATAAAAGAACATAATTTACCGGAAGAAGCTTTTGACTGGTATCTTGACCTGAGACGCTATGGTAGCGTACCTCATGCAGGTTTTGGACTAGGTATTGAAAGAACCGTAAGCTGGATCTGCGGTCTGCATCATGTCAGAGAAACTATACCTTTCCCGAGGCTTATGGACAGAATCAAACCATAAATAAAATAAGGAGGTAATTATGTCTAATTTATCCCAAAAAGCAACAGAGTTATTTAATCAGGGTTATTCCTGTTCGGAATCAATTGTAAGAGCTGCTATTGAGCTAAAAATTGTTGATAATAAATTCGATATAGAAAATTTAACCAGAATTGCATCAGCATTTTCAGGAGGAATAGGCGGAAGTGGTTGTATCTGCGGAGCTGTCTCAGGTGCTCAGATAGTTCTTGGATGTAATTTTGGACGCAATAATACTGAAACACCTCCTAAAATTATTAAAGCTTTATCAGGACAATTTATGCAAAGATTTAAAGATAAAAGAAAAGCAATATGTTGCAGGGTTTTAACCGAAGGATTTGATCTTCAATCAGTAGAAAGACGTAAGCACTGCGAATCCATTGTTGCAGATGCTGCTGAAATTCTTGAAACTCATATTAAAGAAAATTTTCTGGAATCAGCGGATTGTTGCTGATAGGCAAAGATGTTTATCATAAAATTAAGGTTTTTTAATTACCCTTAATTTTGTAATTCTAAGCCCATCAATACTGTCAACCGTAAAAATATATCTGTCGATTTTAATAGAATCGTTGATTTGAGCTATTCGTCCAAGCTCCTTAAGCACGAGACCGCCTATTGTTTCAATTTCTTCTTCTGTAATATCAAGATTAAATAATTCATTAACCTCATCTATTCTGAGCATTGCATTAATAAGAAATTCATTATCTGAAAGAATTTTTACATCAGCTTCTTCAATATCAAATTCATCCTGAACATCACCGAATATTTCTTCCAGTACATCTTCCAGTGTTACAAGACCGGAAGTACCGCCAAATTCATCAATTACTATGGCCATCTGATTGCGATATCTTTTAAATTCAATTAACAGTTTATCAATTGTCAAAGTTTCAGGCACAATCATAACTTTTCTAATAATATTGGTTAGAACAAAAGAGCCTTTTATTTCTATAAATGGAATAATGTCTTTTATATGTACAATTCCAAGTATATGATCCATATCATTCTCATAAACCGGATATCTTGTAAACTGATATTCCTGAACGAAAGCTGTAAGCTCTTCAAGAGAAATATTTACTGGAATACAGATCATATCAGGCCTTGGTATCATAATCTGTCTTGTAATTAAATCTGAAAATTTAAATACATTATGAAGCATTTCTCTTTCAGTTTCGTTCAGTATACCTTCCTGATAACTGGCACTAACAAGCATATCAAGTTCTTCAATAGAATGTACAAGATGTATTCCTTTTGCGGGTTGGATTTTAAATATTCCAAGTATAAAATCCCCCATCCCGTTTAAAAAAGTTATAAAAGGGGAAAAAACTTTTATTACAAAATTCATTGGTTTTGCGACGATCAGGGATAAATCTTCGGAATACTGAAGAGCAATAGACTTGGGAATCAGTTCACCGAATTCTACTTGAAGTACTGTAATGAAAATAAATGCAAAACCAGCAGCTAATGTATGTGTTGTAATTAATTGGCCGGTTTCTGGAAGAAAGCTAAATAATGGATAAAACATGCTTGCAAGTGTTGATTCTCCAACCCAACCCAATCCGAGGCTTGAAATAGTTACACCTAGTTGAACTGCTGCTATAAATTTTGGAATATCTGAAAGTTCAGATGATACTAACCGGGCTGTTTCGTTTCCTTCTTTTGATAACTGCTGAATTCTGGTTTTTCTGACATTTACAAGGGCAAATTCGGATATAACAAAGAATGCATTGGCAAAAATCAGCAAGCCAATTACAAAAAGCCTTAATAATATGCTTAACCAGAATTCAAACATCTGACAAAAGTCAAAGCCTTTTATATCAGTATTCCATTGTATACATTTTGTCAGAATACAGTAATCAGGCATTAAAACAAATAGCCAATTGGCTATTCAAGCAGATTTACAAAAACAACTTTAATTAGCTTTTTTTTGTTTGAAGGGAAATATTCCGCTTAATACAAGACCTGTTATTAAAAGCCATATCATCCCTATGCCGACAATAACACAGTATATATCTTCAATTCCAAGGATATCCATTGTATGAATTTCAATCATAAGTCTTGCTAATTCTCTGTTATCAAATACTTCTTCAAAAATAATAGCAAGTACTCCGGTAATTGCAGTTAGAAATAATGGGATAAACAATATTATTCCAATTATTCTGTGATGTTTATAAAATAAAGCTTTCAGTTTTTTCATGAATTTTATTCTTCCAATTTTTCAATCGGAATTATAAAGCTGAATGTTGAACCTTGCTTAGGTTCACTTTCAACCCAAATTGCACCGCCAAGTTCTTTAAGAATTTTTCTGGTTATAGCAAGACCAAGACCTGTTCCACCATATTTTTTAGATATTGTGCGGTCTACCTGCCTGTATTCATCAAAGATTGTTACAAGAGCATCTTCAGGAATGCCTATTCCTGTATCTATAACCGAAAACATAAGAAATGACTTATCAGTATATTCAGGTCGAATCTTTAAACCATAGCTATTAACAAGATCCAGATCAGGATGCAGCACTTTAAGGCTAATTGACCCCATTTCTGTAAATTTAACAGCATTTGTCAGAATATTGATAAAAATCTGTCTCAGCAAATTTTCATCAGAATAAATATTTTTTTTAACCAGATCAGTAAGATCAACAGAAAAATTAAGTTTTTTATCTTCAATTAGTGGGCTAAATGATTCAACAATTGAATTAATTAATTGACCAACATCAAATAACTTAGTATTTACTTCCATTTTACCGGCTTCGATTTTTGATAAATCCAGAATATTATTGAGAAAAGCCAGCAAACTATTGGCATTTTTGCTTATCAATGAGACATATTTTTCCTGTTTTTCTGTTAATTTACCGCCAAGTCCGTCCAGAAGAACCTGCCCAAAACCAATTATAAAATGAATAGGTGACCTTAATTCATGTGAAAGGCTGGCAATAAGGTTACTTTTGTTTTTGCTTTCGCTGAGAACTTTATCATATTCCAATAAAAGCTTTTCAATGATTTTTTGATTTCTGGTAACATCTCTGGCTGCAATAATTATTTCATCATTTTCATCAACATCTGAGCAGCAGATTTCAACAAAAATTTCTTTATCATTCTTTGTTATAGCTGTTAGTACAGAGCTTTTTGCGGTAGTCAGATTTTTATAAATTTCCTCAAGATCATCGGTAAAAATCATTCCGATATTTTTACCGATAATATCTCTTTTTGAAAACCCAAAAATGTGTTGTGCACGCTTGTTCCAGAAAACAATATTTTTCTGGAAGTTAACGATCATTACGGCATCAGGATAATTATCATAAATATCGTGAACCTGAATCCCTTTAAAAAGCGTTTTTATATTCATATCAGCTCCGGTAAACTTCATCAATAAATTAATAATATCATGAAATTCTGCTTGCAGAAAATAGTAATATAAACTGTTTACTAAGGTTCCTTTATTAATTTCACAGCTAAATCATAAATTTTACCTTTAGGACAGGATGTTAAAAGGGAAAGAATCCTGCTGATTTCTTTCGTAGAATAACCTGCAGTCTTTAATATTTTAATTTTTTCTATTATTAAACTCTCATCTAAATTAACTTTTTCTGCAACACCCTCTATAATTGCAGTGATTTCGCCCTTAGGAGGTTTTGCAGTGTAGTATTCAATTTGATTTTCAATGGTTTCTCGTCTTATCTCTTCGTGAATTTTGGTCAATTCCCTCGCTGTAATCAGATTTACATTTCCCAGAATTTCTTTTAATTCCTCAAGAGTCTTCACAAACCGTGTTGGAGCTTCAAAAAAGATAATATTTATTTCTTTGCACCTGTTCAATAAGGTTTCTTTTTCTTTCCTTGATCGAGGAAGAAAACCTACAAACGCAAAGTATGGGTTGTCAAGACCGCTTGCAGAAAACGCTGTCATAACAGCAGATGCACCCGGCAAAGGTTCTATCTTTATATTATTTTTATGTGCCTGTTTTATAAGTTCAAAACCAGGATCACTTATAAGAGGCGTACCTGCATCCGAGACAAGTGCAATATTTTTACCCTCCAACAACAGATTTATCAGGTATTCGCTTTTTTGTTTTTCGCTAAATTTATGATAACTGGTTAGTTTGGTTGTAATATTATAATGATTTAAAAGCTTTTGAGTGACTCTGGTATCTTCGCAGGCAATCAGATCAACTTCTTTCAAAATGCGAAGTACCCGAAGAGTAATGTCTTCGAGGTTTCCAATAGGAGTCGGGCAAATATAAAGAGTTCCTTTATTCATGTTTATTATTTTAAATCAAAATATTTAGCTGTGGTAAATTGTGAATAATAAACTATATGTCATACTGAACTCATTTCAGTATCTATAAATGATAAGTACATTTTACGAAAGTGTATTTACAACGTTGGTAAGATGCCTCGACTTCGCTCGGCATGACAATCTGAGCTAAAAATGTGTACAGTTTGGGTTGCAGACACCATTCTTATAGAAAATAAATACCTATTAGAATTATTTAATCAATTCTCTTGCAATGTAACTTGCCATCATATAGCCGGCAGCGGGAGGAACGAAGGGAGAGCTTCCGGGTGTAAATTTTTTCAGTTTAATGTCTTCTCCATCTGCTGTTTTAACCTTAATAAATCCTTCTTTTTTCTCAGTTATAAAAGGTTTTTCTTTACTGGATACTACTGTCAGACCTTCTGTTATACCTCGGACCTTTAATTTATGTTTGATATTTCTGATAAAAGAGCATTTTCTGGTGTTTATTTCCGAAACATCAGCTATATAAAGCTGGCCTGGATCGAGCCTGTTTCCTGCTCCCATTGAACTGATGACTGGAACTTTAAGATTACGGCATGTTTCTATCAGGTCCATTTTTGCTTTTAAAGTATCTATGGCATCTGCGACAAAATCAACTTTTTCTAAAAATATCTGACTGTTAAGGCTTAAAGAATAAAATTCATTTATTGTAACAACCTGAATATGAGGGTTTATATCTTCTATACGCTTTTTCATCAATTCTGTTTTTGATTTTCCAATATCAGAAATCAAAGCAAGAAGCTGTCTGTTGATGTTGGTTTCAGAAATAGTATCAAAGTCAATTAAAGTAAGCTTTCCGATGCCGCATCTTGCCAGAGCATCGGCAGTATAAGAGCCGACTCCGCCAAGTCCTGCCACAATCACATGTTTTTTAAATAGCTTTTTTTGAGCTTCTTTACCCCATATAAGCTCATTTCTTTCATAAATCCTGTTTATATCAGCTTTGTTTGTCATTTTTTGATATTTCCAGAAGTTTTTTATAAAGTTCTTTTTCTTCTTCGGTAGGATTATTAGGAATAACAACCTTAATCTTAACATTATGGTCGCCAAATCCGCCTTCTTTTTTTGGAAGCCCGAGTTTTTTAAGTCTTAAAGATTTTCCTACCTGAGTCGCAGGTGGTATAGTAACTTTTACCACTCCATGTAAGGTATTAACACTTGCTACAGTGCCTAGAACTGCTTCTGGCGCAGAAACTTCCAGTTCTGAGCTTACATCCGATCCTTCGATCTGATAATATGAGTTACTTTTAAACCTTACTACAAGATATAAATTTCCTTTACTGCCGTATGTATCAGCCTTTCCTTCTCCGGCAAGGCGTATTTTAGCACCTTCTTTAACACCTTTTGGGATTTTAACATTTAAAGTTTTTGATACAGACTTGACCCCACTGCCGCCGCATTGATAGCAGTGGCTTCCGCGTCCGGAACAATTCGGACATTTATCCATATAACTGATTTTTACTGATTTTGAAATATCCCCCATAAGGTCTTCCGGTTCAAGAAATATTTCCTGAGTTATATCAAGGTTTTCTGAATGTTCTCTTGAAGAAGAAGTACGACTTCTTGGTCTTTGTGAAAACTGTTGTCCCTGACTTGCAAAATCGCCAAAAATAGACGAGAAAAAGTCACTGAAGCCTCCAAGTCCACCCATGTCTCCAAAACTTTGAAAACCTCCATATCCCTCTCCGAAGTTAATATTTATATTTTCAAATCCGGGTGGCGGAGTAAATTCTGACCCCTGCTGCCAGCTAGAGCCAAGGCTATCGTATCTCTGTCTCTTTTGGGAATCGGAAAGAACTTCATTGGCTTCATTTATATCTTTAAATTTCTGCACTGCATCAGGAGATTTGTTTACGTCAGGATGATACTTTCTCGCAAGCTTTCTGAAAGCAGACTTGATTTCCTGCTCGGTTGCATTTTTGGAAACTCCCAGTATTTCATAATAATCTTTATATTTCATATCGTATTATTGTCTTTCAAATATATTTCCAGTACTCATTACTTATTTTTAGGTGGTAATACCACCTAACTTAGATTAACACTTGAAGCTTTGATACAAAAGACTTCATTTTATGTTATCAGTTAATGTTGTTACATTACTTATTTTAATACATATCAACATCATTTATTCAGGAATTAAATATTTTTTAATTATTGGCAGTTAAGTTATTAAAAAATATTAAGAGCTGTAAAAGTCTTTTGTAATGTGTTTTTTACATATATTTTTTTTTAAAAAGCAGTATTTCATGGCAAAAATTTTTTTCAGGGTATTTTATACCATTACAGACCAGTATTTACTTTAATTTATTGTATAAGAGAAAGAGGTTTTTCAGGTATGAACAATATTAACTCAATCTTAAGTCAATCATACATTCAACAAAAACATATTTATAAGACAAATGAAACAACTAAAACTAACTTTAATCAGTCATATACAACAAATCTTGATATAAAACTTCCTGATAGCAGATTTTATCTTCCTTTAATTAAATTTAAAGGTCTAAATAATTCACAGATAATGTTCGGCTCTGCACTTGAAGAAGCCAGAAAAACATATAAACCTGTTCTTCCGTCAGTTCTTGCCGCAGGAATTATGAATGTTAGCTCTTCACAGGGTAATCTGGTTCAGGCAGCTTATGACGTAGACTTTATAAAAAATGAATTTAAGTTAACTCACGGTGAAGAAGGAAAACCAATAATAACATTTAATGTTTCACCGGTAGGATCAGCACCTAAGACATCAAATATACAAGGAAATGTTGGGGTTATTTTATCAGGAGGACAGGCTCCCGGTGGACATAATGTAATAGCAGGTATTTTTGATGCATTAAAACAGGCTAATCCTGACAGTAATATTATCGGATTTTTAAACGGACCTATAGGCATTGTTAATGGAAATGGTATTCAATTAAGTAAAATGTTTGTTGATAAATACAGAAATACCGGCGGTTTTGACATGATAGGATCCGGCAGGGATAAAATTGAAAAAATCGATATAACTAAAAAAGGTAACGAACACAAAGATCCGATGGAAATGTTTATAAAAACTCTGGAGAATTGTAAGAAAAATAATATTAAGCAGCTTGTTATTATAGGCGGAGATGATTCCAATACTAACGCAGCAGTTCTTGCAGAATACTTCCAGCAACAAGGTGAAGATATTAAAGTAATCGGTGTTCCAAAAACTATTGACGGTGACCTTAAAAATAAATACATCGAAACTTCATTCGGTTTTGATACTGCAACCAAAGTTTACTCAGGCGAAATAGGCAGTATCGAAAGAGATGCCCTGTCAGCTAAAAAATATTCCCACTTTATAAAAATGATGGGAAGAAATGCTTCCAGTGTAACTCAGGAATGCGCTCTTCAAACCCATCCTAACTTAGCGTTAATATCTGAAGAAGTAGCAGCCAAGAAAATGACTCTGGATCAGGTTGCCGACAAGGTAACTGATGTTGTCGTAAAAAGAGCTTTAGCTGGTAAAAACTACGGTGTATATCTCATACCGGAAGGCTTAATTGATGAAATACCTGAAACAAAAGTGTTAATGAAAGAACTTAGCACTATGTTGAAAAACATTGACAGTGATGAAAATGCTAGAAAAGAATACTATAAAAAGAATGCAGAAAATCGTATCAAATTTATCAAAGAAAGATTAAAAGAAACCAACGAACCAGCTTATCATACCTTTGTAAAATTCCCACAATCAATTCAATCTCAGTTAATCAAAGATAGAGACGCACATGGTAACGTTCAGGTATCAAAAATAGATACTGAACAACTAATGATTCATCTGGTTTCAAGAAATATCAACAGATTAAATGCTAAAATTGTTGAAAACAATGAAAAGAATGGTACAAAAGTTAAAGAAATCAAGTTCTCACCACAGGGACATTTCCTTGGCTATGAAGGAAGATGTGAGTTCCCATCAAACTTTGATACCAATTATTGTTATGCCCTTGGTTATAATGCAGTTGCACTAATAAATTCCGGTGCAACAGGTTATATGTCAACTATTTCAGATCTTACAAAACCTGCAAAAGATTGGAAAGCAGGAGGAGTTCCTATTACTTCCATGATGAATGCAGAAGTAAGAAACGGTGAGTTAAAACCTGTTATTAAGAAAGCCCTTGTTGATCTGAACGGTCCAGTATTTAAAGAGTTTGCAAGACAAAGAGACAGCTGGGTACTTGGTAATGGCAAAGATGAATACTATGATTACCCTGGTCCAATTCAATACTACGGACCTGACGAAGTTTGTAATTCACCTACAAAAACTCTTAAACTCGAACAAGGCGCAGCATAAAATAATTCACTGTATAAAAGACTCTGGCAGAAAACCAGAGCCTTTTTACCTTGTTTTTATCAACTTTTGAAATTCTTAATCTTGACAAAGAAACCGCCAATAAAATACCATTAATATTTATATCAGAATTTATAAAGGGAGGGTTAATTTTATGAAATTCAAAATCACAATAGTTGTTGTTCTTGCTGTAATGATCAATTTATTTGCTTTTAATATCAGTGCTTTTGCAGAGGAGATAGGTGTAATTGATATTAATAAAATTCTGCAAGGGTATTCAAAATCTCAAAGTATAAAAGCTGATGCAAAAATTAAAAAAGCCGAACTTCAAAAATTTGTTGAAAACGCCAGAAAATCCGTACAATCTGCGAAAACAGCAAGTCAAAAGAAAACTCTTGAAAATAAATATAATACTGAATTAAGACAAAAATTAACTGTAATTAATGCGGAACAATCTAAAAAGGTACAGGAAATACAGACAAATATTTTTAATGCAATAAAATCAATTGCAGCTCAAAAACAAATATCAACAGTTCTTACCAAAGAAAGTGTTATTTTGGGCGGTCAGGACTTAACTGATGAAGTTATTAAGGTATTAAACGAAAAACCTGTAAAATAATTTTTTCTTGATAATTAACAAAAAATTAATAAAATTACACACTATTGGGGTATGAAACCAAATTACATGAGTGATTTAATACCCAACTGTTATCCTTGATTGTTAATTATAAATGGAGGCTAATATTATGTGGAAAAAATTTACTTTAATTACAGCATTAGTTTTTGCACTATCATCATCGTCAGTATTTGCAGCAGGCGGACAAGACATGAAATCTGGCAAACCACCCTGTCCTCCTGAAATGATGAAACAACATTATGAATCTATGATGAAGGAATTAGGTGTCACGACTGAGCAAAAACAAAAACTGGATGCAATAATGCAGGAATCCAGAACTCAGGCAGAACCTGTTGCAAAATGTATGTGGGAAAAGAAAAAAGCATTGATGCAATATATATTTTCATCGCAGGCTACAAAAGAACAGGCTCTTTGTAAAGCAAAAGAAATTACTGATACGAAATATCAATTGGAAGAAATCTTTATAAATGGAATGTTTAAAGCAAAATGTGTTTTAACGCCTGAACAGCAGCAAAAGTTTGTTGAACTTCATCAAAAGAAAATGATGGAAAGACCTGGGCAATGTCGTATGCCAATGCCAAAACCGTGTCCATGTCAATAAATTTTTTAATATATCTTTAAAGTTCTTTTTTACAAGGGGGTCAACCCCTTGTAATTATTTTCAGGAATCCAATTATATAATAACAATTAAAAAATTAACTTTTGAAAAGATTTTTAAATTATAAAATCTTTTTTATAGACATTCTCTCAACTCTGATATGTAATTTAAATAATCTACAATTGGAAGAGACGGAGGACGGGAAAATTAAAGTTGCATTTCCTCATATGGGAACAGTTTACATTATTTGGGCTTCTCTAATTAGATCACTGGGCGGAGAAGTCATAATCCCTCCATATACAAGTAAAAAAACACTTTCTATAGGTACAAAACATAGTCCTGAGGCAATTTGTTTGCCATATAAACTTGTACTGGGCAACTACATTGAAGCAATTGAGGCAGGAGCTGAAATGGTCATAATGGTCAGTAGCCCTGGTATTTGTAGACTTGGTGAATACAGTAAAAGTATTAAAAATGCGCTTGATGATCTTGGCTATAAAGCAAAATTCATGGATATTGACCTTTATAAAGGTAAATTCATGGAACTATATAATTGTCTTGTTAAGGTTACAGGTAACAGGAATGTTATATCTCTAATCAACGCTATTAATGTAGCAATACAAAAAGTATTTATCCTTGATAAGCTTGATAGTACATTGTCTTATTATAGAGCAAGAGAGTTTGAAATAGGACAAGCTGAAAAAGCATATAAAAAAGGCATTCAATGGGTTTTTGAAGCTCAAACAAAAAAAGAATTAAAGGAAGCAAAAATAGCTGCAATTGAAGAAATTAAAAGAACACCAATAGATCCAGTTAAAGATATTCTCCATGTTGATCTAACAGGGGAAATTTTTATGGTTCTCGATGCATTTTCTAATCAGAATCTAGAGAGAGAACTTGGCAGGCTTGGAGTTCAGACAAGAAGAAATATGACACTTGGCGGATGGATAAAAACAGCTATAATTCCAAAAATGTTTAGAAAAGAAGAAACTCACCTTGAAAGGTCATATAAATTTGCAAAACCTTATCTTTTAAGAGATATTGGCGGTGATGCAATAGAATCTGTAGGAGATGTTGCTTATGCAACAAAAACAGGTGTTGACGGTATAATCCACATTAGCCCGTTTACATGTATGCCTGAGATCATGTCTCAAAATATATTTCCGTTAATGAGAAAAGATGGTGCAATTCCGGTTCTTGCTCTTGTGCTTGATGAACAAACTGGCAGAGCTGGATATGTGACCAGATTAGAAGCTTTTGTTGATCTTATGCGTAGACGAAAACGTCAGGCACTGGCCGTTTAGATAAAATCATCACGGGTAAAACAGTTAATTCTATTTCTTATTTAAAATAATATCCAATTCTTTTATGATTCTTTCAAGGATTTCTTCCATATTAACGGAATCTTTGCGCCTGAATAGCTTCATACTCTTGTACCATGGAGTAGTTTCTCCGTATAAAGACCATCTCCAGTTAGGTATAGGAGTTATTATTGTCCATGTTGGTTTTTTCATTGCTGCTGCAAGATGTACAATTGCAGAGTCTATGGCTATAATTAAATCCAAATTTTCAATAGCTGCGGCGGTATCAGAAAAATCATTGAATGTATCTCCCAGATTTACTATTTTGATATCTTCAGGAATATCGTTAAAAGAAAGTTTTCCCTCTGTAACTTGAAGTGAATATGTTTTTATCCCATTCATTCTTGTTATTGGGTAAAAAGTTTTCAAATCTTCTACGATATTTTTACCGTATGTATTCACGTGACTGTACCAGGAAATTCCTATCTTAAAATCGTTATTGTTGAAATATTTTTCCTTAAATTGTCTGACTTTATCAGGATTTGCCTTAAGATATCCTTCTTTAAACGGGAATTTTCCTTTAAACAAATATGCAAGACTTATTAAATTTATATGAAAATCGTGTTCAATTTTTGTTAGATCTTCCTGTTTTGAAAGTACGTTTATTTGTGGATAATTTTCTTTTATCAGATCGACAAGCGGATTTTGTATCTGAAGTGTTACTTCAGCTCCTATATCCTTTAATAAGGAAATATATCTGACAAACTGCAGTGAGTCGCCAAAACCGGAATCCCAGTATACTAAAACTTTTTTACCTTCCAAAGAGTTCTCGTAATCGAGCAGATATGTATTTAAATCAGTTCTTTCATTAACTTCTCTTCTATGTTTGAAATATTCCCATCCCTGATCTATATCACCCTGCAGTAGCCTTGCTCGTGCAAGGTAAAATAATAAATGTTTGTTTTCGGGAAAAAGCTCTAATCCTTTTAGGCATATATCAATGGCATTTTGGGCTTCGCCAAGTTCCACATATATTTCTGAAAGATAAAGATAAGCTTCTGTATAATTTTTACTCAGTTCCAGTACCTTTAAAAAGATTTCCTTTGCTTTATTAAAATCACGAATTCTATGGTAAATATTACCAAGGTTAATATGGGCTTCAATCATATCCGGTTTTAAATGGATTGCATTTAAGTATGCATTATGGGCATTTGCAATATCATTTTTCTTATTTAAATGAATTGCTATATTAAAATAATTTTCTGCGTTGTTTGGCTGTAATTCAATTAATTTTTGATAACAATTAATTATGTTATCTATGTCTTCTGTTTTAGAATATGCTTCAATTAACTTTTTGTAGATATCAACTTCATTTGTCTTGTTTGTCATGGCTTTATGGTAATGTTCAATGGCACTAGTCGGCTGGCTTAATTGAAGATAAATATTACCCAGATTATAATTTGCAATAAGATTAAAAGGATCTGAGGTTAAAACTTCCTTATAATAATTTATTGCTGTATTTACATCATTTAAATTTAAATAGATTTCCCCTAAAACCAGATAAATATCTTTTATAGCTGCATCTTCAGGATTTAATTCTAACGATCTTTTTAACAGATTAAGAGCCTGATCATATTTTTTTAATTGGGCAGACAATAAACCATAATAGTATAAAACATTAATATTGCTGGAACTTTGCCGAAGTAATTTTTTATAAATATCTTCTGCTTTTTTATAATTACCTTTTTGATGATTTTGAATAGCTAAATTAAAATCATTCTGGCTTATTGACATGTCAACACACCTAATTTAAAAGATCGGTCTCTCAGTATATTATTGTTTAATCAACAAGAAACTGCAAGGTTTCATCGATGTTTATTATATCACTTTTATATTTAATTCCTCTTAATGATATACTTTTTAACCATTTCAGGTGGTGTGAACCATTCAGAACGAGTTTTCCATCCTGTACTTTTAAATCAATTAATTTAAGTAAAAGCCATATAACGCTTGCACTAGCCCATGCCTGCGGAGAGCAGGCTTCTGCATATTCCTGTATATAAGCATCATCTGCTTTTCTTTGAAATCCTGCAAACAGTTCAGGCAGTCTGTTATCTTCAAACATATTTGCTGCTTCAAAAAGTCCTCTGGCAATTAGTGACATAGATTCTTCTGATAGTCCCATAGCAGCAAATGCGCTGTCATGTACCCAGACAGAACCATTATGATAACTGATCGGATCAAAAGCATTGCATTTATTACCTAATGTTCTGATGCCCCATCCGGTAAACATGTCTGAAGACATTATTTTTTCTTCAATTATTTCTCTTTTATTATCGTCAATTATTCCCATTGCAAGGCAGTGGCCAATATTTGAAGTAATATTCTGGACTAATTTATTATTTTTATCTAAAGCCATCGAATAAAATTGTTGTTCTTCTTGCCAAAAATCGTGGTTAAATCGTTGTTTTAATTCCAAAGCTTCTTTAATAAGATTGCTTGCTTTATCTTTACCGCAAAATTCTTTGTATATTTCACTCATAAGTACATATGCTTTATAGGTATAACCCTGTACTTCAGCAAGTGCAATTGGATATTCAGGATCTGAGAGGTAACCTTTAGGATTAAGCACGTGCCTGATACTGTCCCCTGAATCTTTCCAACCCTGATTCTGTATCTTGACCTTTGAGTAAAATGCGGCTGAAAATCTCAGATAGTTATTAATCATGTTTGTTTTAATCCATTCAAGGGCCGCTTCAGCATTAGGTAATAGTTTTTTTGTAAAATCTTTATCACCACTCCATTTGTAATATTCTGCATATAATATTAACCAGAGAGGTGTTGCATCAACTGTTCCGTAGTAAGGGGTATGTGGTATCAGTCCGCTTCGAGCGAATGTCCCCACTCTGAGTTCATGTAAAATTTTACCGGGAGCCTCCTCTTTTTGAAAATAAAAATTTTTCAGCCCGCCGATAGCGGCATTTTTTGCAGATTCATTCCAGATTGAGTTTTTTATATCCTGTAGTTCCTGCTTATATCTCTCTTCAAATGATTTTCCCTGAAAATTTGCAAGCAGTTCAAGGGTGTCCCGGGCAATGTTTTGATTTAGAGGAAATACGCTAAGGGCTGTTATTAAACTGTCCCTTCCGAATAGTGCGCTATATCTTGGCAATCCTGCATCAATATAACTGTATATTTTACCGTCATAATTTATATAACTGACCAGCATATTAAGGTCGGAAAGACTTTTATTAATTGTATCCTGAATATTGGGAATATCTGCTTCAATTTGTATTTGTGCAAACTCTGTTTTTTTAATGTTTTTGATTATATTGAAAGCTTCATCGTAATTATCAGGCGGATCTATAATAAGTTCTCCATCAACATACGGATAATTATTGAGAAGAGGTTGAATTTTAATATCTATATGTTTTGTAGTATGCGGGGGTAATTCAATCTGATAAATAATATGGCAGATGTCATCATTGCTGCTAACTGGAAATATTAATTTGCCATCTTCTTTAATCGTTATTTCAAGACCGTATGTATCACCTGAGTCAAATTCCTTGTTTATAATAATCCCTTTTTCACAGCTGTAAAGGATATTTGCTTTATTATGTCTTGCTGACATTATTCCTCTTACTTCAAAAATATCTTTTATTAAGCCGGAGAGTAATACGTCAGCTTTTAATGTTTTTAAAGATGATATTTCAATTCTTTCAAACAATGCTCCATTTACTATTCTTTTTCTTTTGGCATATGCATCTTCACCGAAATTAATTTCATCATATGAATAAAACCCCTTATTTTCTGATAAGGAAATTTCAAAAGGCAGCTTTTGATGGTTTTGATCAATAATCTTTAATTCGTATTGATTAATAAATTGCATATCACCGGTAAATAAACCTAGTGACCTTGATTCTCCTCCGCCTTTATTTGCTTCCAGGGATATATAACCATCTTTTTGTGTATTTAAAAATAAATTGCCATATTTAATGATGTGAGTTCCTTCACTGCTTTTAGATGCATTTAAAATGCAGTTTACTTTAGTTTTAAAATCAAAGTGAGGACGATTATAGATAATTTCTGTAATATAATTATCCTGAATTTTAATTGCTTTTAAAAGACGGTCTTCCCCTTTTAAAAGAGTTGATGTACGGCTTAAAACCCTGATCCCTTCTGAATCAAGAATTTTAAGTTTAGTTATACAGTTAAAAAAGTCATTAATACGATAATATGATAATGAACAAATTTCATTAATTATTCTAATGAGTAATTTACCATCGTCTCTAACGTAAAGATTACTTATATGAGTGTATATATCAGCATCAATATTTTTTAATATTTTGTTAGCCTTGTTATGGCCGAGCTTTTGAAGAAAAATGCTGTTAATCTTGTCAGTGGTTTTATCCAGAGAATTTTCCGGTTTTTCAATTATTTGGGCAATTTTGATATTATCATTATCTATACCAAAGGCAGATGGCATCCCCCTTAAATCTTTTTCCACGATCCCTCTTCCAATTTTTTGCTCTAAATTTTATTAAAGGTAAAAATTAATTTAATTTGAATTTCAGATTCTTTATATTAATATTCTAATCATTTGTGAAATATTTTTGCATAAGCATTCCAGCTCAGATTAAAAAATTTTTTTTTAATCTGAATTAGTTAAACCTGTTTTAAAATTCAGGTTAGCTATCCCTGTTATTCATAGACTGCATTATATGGTACAACGCAGTTTTTGATTTTCCATAAGATGGATTTATTTGAAGAGATTTCTTCAGGTTTTCCATAGCCTGATAGAACTCACCCTTTTCTGAATGACTCATTGCCAAATTGTAGAAATGTTCTTCGTTTTCTTCTATTTTAGGTGCTTCTGCTACAGGCGTTTGTGGTTTAGGAGCTTCTGGCTTAGGTGTTTCTGTCACAGAAGGTTGAGGTTTAGGAGCTTCTGACTTGGGAGCTTCTTTTTTAGGAGCTTCTGGTTTATTTTTTATATTTTCTATTAGATTTTTACCTGATTCATTACTTTTATTTATTGCCTGCATAATTGAATATAATGCAGTTTTTGATTTTATATAATTAGGATTTAATTGAAGAGACTTTTTCAGGTTTTCTATAGCCTGATAATATTCACCTTTTTCTGAATGATTCATTGCTATATTATAGTAATTTTCTGCTTCTTCTTCTGAAGTTTTTTCTTTAGGTTTATCAGCAGCACTTGTATTGTTATCTGAAGCTGATTCATTTGCTTTATTAATCGCTAATATACATTCAAGAGATGCTTTTGATTCAGCATGATCAGGATTTAATTCTAAAGCCTTTTGAAATGCCGGAAGAGCATTTTCATGATTTTCTATTTCTGCATATATAATGCCTAAATAATAGTAAGCCTCAAAGTTTTTGGAATTAAGAGAAATAGCTTTATCGAAATTCTGTATAGCCAGTTCATATTCACTTTTAGAGTAATAATTTTTACCCAGGTTTATATAATTCAGACTATTTTCAGATGTAGGAGCATTTAGCAGTTTATTTACGAAAAATAAAGATTCTTTTGCTTTACTATGGAAAGGATCAAGCTGAACAGCTTTTCTGAAATTTTCAATAGCTAAATAATATTCCTGTTTTTCAATGTTTGCGATTCCCTGTTTATAGAAAATCTCGGCATTATTATCAGGCAGCATAAATTTTAAGACATGATTTAAGGCACAAGCAGCATTTGAATGATCAGGATCTAATTTTACAGCTTCCTTAAAATCATTTGTAGCCAGATTATAATATGCTAATCCCCTGTTATAAAATATATCAGGATCTTTACTACTAATTGCGATGGCTTTGGTGAATGTTTTTATTGTATTTTCATAATCATTTTTTGAAAAGTAGCTTAAGCCTAAATTATAATAAGCGTCATAATCTTGTTCATTTATATCGACTGCCGATGAAAGTTCTTCGATTGCCAGATCGTATTCTTCATTCATGTAATATATGACACCCAGATTATAATGTGCTTCAAAATAATCAGCATTTATTTCAATAGCTTTTTTGAAATATTCTATAGCTATCTTGGTTTCGCCCTTTTCATAGTTTGCTCTGGCTATATTATAATTTTTTACATCTAATTCCATTAAATATCCACCGCACAAATATTTTCTCTTTTAATTGTAATTGTTTCTATTGGGTTTAATCAAGGAGGTAATGTTGATATCGTATAAAAGTTTATATTTAAAAATACAATATCATTAGACAGTTAATAAAGTACAAATCTTACTTGCTTTCACATTTTGAATTAAAGAGCATAGATGGAATTTCTTTTAGTCTGTTTATTTTAATTTAGCATAAAATCTCTTTTTTGAATATGTTTTAGAGGATTATTTATTTTAAATTAAAGATCTGTAAGCTCTTATTTTCCTATTTAATAAACTCTCTCGTGCTAAAATCATTTTAAGGAGGTATGAGATGGTAAAAATAAATGAAGATAAATTAATAATACAGTCGGTAATAGGAGAAGTCTATTCTCCTTCAATGGGTACTGCTTATAGAATTACAGCTAATGGAGATTTAAAAGTATTTCCCGGAACAGGCGGTATAACTTATAATTTAAGGATAGGTTCAAATGCCTGCGGTTGGCAGGTAGATCATGTTGAGCCTGGAGTTACTATAAAAAATCCTAATGACGGGTTTAACGGTGCTTTAAATATTCTTTCGTGCGTTGGAAACGAAGCCAAAATTGTAAGCGGAGATTGTAAGGGTAAAAAAGGTTATGTAACTGGCAAACACGGTGGATGTGAGCATGTTCTCATAGATTTTGAACCTGAAATCCTTGAAGAACTGGTTATTGGAGATAAAATTCAAATAAAAGCTTGCGGCGCAGGTCTTGAATTGATTGACTATCCTGATATAAAAGTATTTAATATTTCGCCTGAGATTGTTAAAAAAATAGAATTTAAAGAAGAGGAAAACAGGCTAAAAGTTCCTGTGACTCATCTTGTACCTGCAAAAATTATGGGGTCAGGACTTGGAAGAGACAATGTAAACCGTGGTGATTATGATATTCAATTATTTGATGAAGATGTTAAAAACGAATATAATCTTGGTTCTCTTAGATTAGGTGATTTTGTTGCTGTTATTGATGCTGATAATAGTTATGGCAGAATTTACAGGACAGGTGCAATATCTATTGGAGTAGTGGTACATAGCGACTGCGTTATTGCAGGACATGGCCCTGGTTTTATGACAGTATTCACATCTAAAGATGGTATAATAGAACCGTATGTTAATGAAAAAGCTAATTTATGTAATTATCTATATTAAGAGGAGATGTGCTTATGGCACTGGAATGTAATATCTCAAAAAACAAGAATAATTGCGCCTGTACATATACTTCCTGCTCTAAAAGAGGTCATTGTTGCGAATGTATAGCTTATCACAAGATTAATGGCGAACTTCCGGGATGCCTGTTTTCTCCTGAAGCAGAGAAAACATATGATAGGTCAATTACTAATTTTATCAAGACTATGCAATAATTTGTTTAAACACAAAGGGTAAGTTAATTCACTAATATGAAAAATTTAAGAAAAATATTCAGCTGGGTCGCTCTGATATTATTTGTACTAGTCTTAAATATCTCTATAGTTCAGGCCAAAATCAATATTCCTGCTCCAGACGGTTATGTAAATGACTTTGCCGGAGTGGTTTCAGCTGAGAGTAAAGAAAAAATCAATTCTCTTGTTCAGGAATTAAAATCTAAAACCGGCGCTGAAGTTGTCGTTGTAACTCTTAAATCTCTCGAAGGTTATCCTGTTGAAGATGTTGGACTTAAAATAGGCAGAGAATGGAAAATTGGAGAAAAGGGCAAGAATAATGGTCTGGTTATTCTTGTTGCACCAAATGATCATAAAATGAGAATTGAAGTTGGATATGGTCTTGAAGGTTATATAACAGATTCTCAGGCAGGCAGAATAAGGACTGATTATATGATCCCTTACTTTAGGCAGGGAGATTATGATAAAGGCATTTACAACGGTGCTTCAGCCACAGTACTTTTATTAGCAAAAGGTTATGGAGTAAATATTTCAGGAAATTATGATGTTCCTGTGCCTGTGCAGTCAAACAATCAAATTGACTGGTTTGGATTAATTATAATATTGATTATAATAATTGCATCGTTTAAAAGCGGATTTATATTTTTACCCGGATTTTATGGTGGTGGTTTTAGTTCGGGTGGTAGTGATTTTGGTGGTGGTTTTAGCGGTTTTGGCGGTGGCGGCGGTTTTGGCGGTGGCGGAGCATCAGGAGGCTGGTAATTATGGATAAAATGATTAATTCTTTAATCGATGATCTTAAGAATATTTTTAAAGAAAGGCTTGTATCGGTCATTCTTTATGGTTCTTATGTTTCAGGAGACTATCATAAAGGTATTTCAGATATTAATTTAATAGTAATTCTGGATAAACTTCAGGCTAAGGATTTAAAAATTGCTTATCCTGCAATAAAAAAATGGAAAAAAGCAAATAATATTGCTCCTTTGTTTATGGATAGGGATGAATGGCCAACATCATGTGATATTTATGCAATTGAATATTCTGATATCAAAGAAAGACATAAATTATTATATGGAGAGGATTTAGTTTCATCTCTTTCCGTTAAAAAAGACTATTTAAGA